>Ga0302296_1000030_pt1 | contig 112064 bp, 81 predicted proteins | sample III_Fen_N3_1_FD_194546 | JGI IMG/M metagenome (GOLD analysis project Ga0302296, IMG submission 194546) | Peat permafrost microbial communities from Stordalen Mire near Abisko, Sweden - III_Fen_N3_1 | ecosystem: Environmental > Terrestrial > Soil > Wetlands > Permafrost | place: Sweden: Abisko... | reverse complement strand
TTGAACGTAAAAAGCCAGGACAAAAGAAAGCAAGAAAACGCTTCCAGTTCAGCAAACGTTAATCGTTTTTGTATTCAATTAATAATTAAGTATATAATCTAACCAGTTGTCTAGTATCCAAATCTTGCGGACTACCTAACGGTGCTACCACAAGATTGCTAAAACGGAAGGTTAACAACAAAGTAAATAAAATGAGTAGAACAAGTTTCGAAGAATTATTAGAAGCAGGTGTACATTTCGGTCACCTTAAACGCAAATGGCATCCAGCTATGGCTCCATACATCTTCATGGAGAGAAATGGTATTCACATTATCGATCTTCACAAAACAGTTGTGAAACTTGATGAAGCAACAGAAGCATTAAAGAAAATTGCTAAATCGGGTCGTAAAATTCTTTTCGTTGCAACAAAGAAACAAGCGAAAGAAATAGTGAACGAAAAAATGAAAGCTATTGGAATGCCATACATCACAGAACGTTGGAGTGGTGGTATGTTAACTAACTTCCCTACAATTAGAAAAGCGGTTAAAAAAATGACCGGTATCGAAAAAATGGGAACTGATGGAACATTCGATGTACTTTCAAAACGCGAAAAACTTCAAATAACTCGTAAACACGATAAATTAGAGAAAAACTTAGGTAGCATTGCTGACTTAACACGTCTTCCTGCAGCTTTGTTCGTTGTTGATATTCACAAAGAACACATCGCAGTAAAAGAAGCAAAACGCTTAAACATACCTGTATTTGCAATTGTTGATACAAACTCAAATCCAGAAGAAGTAGAATTTGCAATCCCAGGAAACGATGATGCAGCAAAATCTATCGATCTAATCTTAACAAAAGTTTGTACAGCTATTCAAGAAGGTCTTGATGACAGAAAATTAGACAAAGATGTTGAAGGTTCTGACAAAAAAGAAGCTACTGAAGGTGGAGAACAAGATCAAGAAGCTAAACCAAGCAGACCTAGAAAAACGGGAGCTCGTAAAAGCTAATACAATATAAACCCCAGCAATGGGGTCTTTGAAGCCCTTCATCTTTTCGTTATATAGAATTTATTCTAGGAAAGATGGCGGGTTTTCTTATAAAAATAAATTGATAAACTAACTTTAAAAACATAAAACAATGGCTGGAATAAGCGCAGCAGACGTAGCTAAATTACGTAACATTACAGGAGCTGGAATGATGGATTGCAAAGAAGCTCTATCAAACTCAAACGGAAACGTTGAAGAAGCAATTGAATTTCTTCGCAAAAAAGGACAAAAAGTAGCAAGTAAACGTGTTGATCGCGAAACAACAGAAGGTTGTGTTTTAGCAACAGTTTCTGCTGACAACAAACGTGCTGTTATTGTTTGTTTAAGTTGCGAAACAGACTTCGTAGCTAAAAACCAAGAATATATTGCATTTACTCAATCAATTCTTGATGTTGCAATGGCAACTTCACCTGCAACAACTGAAGATCTTTTAGCATCAAAACTAAAATCATTAACAGTTGCTGATGGAATCATCGAAAAAGTAGGAACAATTGGAGAAAAACTTGCTCTTTCTTGTTACGCTCAAATTACTGCAGAACATGTATTTGCATATATTCATCCAGGAAACAAATTAGCTACTATAGTTGGTTTCAACCAAAAAATAGCTGATACACAAGTTGGTAAAGACGTTGCAATGCAAATCGCAGCAATGAGTCCTATCTCTATCGATAAAGCAGATTGTCCAACAGATATTATTGAAAAAGAAATCGAAATTGGAAAAGATCAAGCTCGTCAAGAAGGAAAACCAGAAGCAATGTTAGAAAAAATTGCAATGGGAAAAATTCAAAAATTCTACAACGAGAATACATTATTGAATCAAGAATTTATTAAAGATAATTCAGTAACAATTCGTCAATATTTAACAAAAATCGATAAAGACTTAACCGTTACTGCTTTCCGTAGATATACGTTTAACGCATAATTGTAAAATCTTTTTTCAAAAAGGAGGGTGCATTTGTTTTCACTCTCCTTTTTTTTTGTATTTTAGCACCACAATCCGAAATAGTATTGAACATGTTGAAATATAAAAGAATATTACTAAAATTGAGTGGTGAAGCCCTCCAAGGCAATAACCAACACGGTATCGATTCAAAAGTTTTGAATGAATATGCATTACAAATAAAAGATGTTGTAGAGTTAGGCGTAGAAGTAGGAATTGTTATAGGCGGTGGAAACATCTTTAGAGGATTAACTGGAGTTGATAAAGGATTTGATCGTATAAAAGGCGATTATATGGGAATGTTAGCTACGGTAATAAATAGCTTAGCTATTCAATCTGCATTAGAAAGTATTGGCGTTTTATCGACTGTATTAACAGCTATAAAAATGGATCCTATAACAGAAGCTTATTCGAAATTACGTTCAGAACATTTATTAGAAAATAAAAATGTTGTGATTTTTGGAGCAGGAACTGGAAATCCTTTTTTCACAACAGATACTGCTGCTTCGCTTAGAGCATTAGAAATTGGCGCAGATTTACTTTTAAAAGGTACTAAGGTTGACGGAGTTTATACTGCAGATCCTGTAAAAGACAAAACGGCTGTAAAATACGACAAAATAACCTTTGATGAAGCATACAACAAAGGACTTAACGTAATGGATATGACATCGTTTACAATGTGTAAAGAAAATAATTTACCAATTATTGTATTCGATATGAATCAAAAAGGTAACTTAAGAAAAGTAGTACAAGGCGAACAAATTGGAACGTTAGTTTGCAACTAATTGTACCTTTTTGAAGTCTAGTGTTTTGTATACGTTGACCATTAACATTCAAATATTTGAATTATGAAAAAATATAGTATTATCGCTCTAACCTTGGTTTCATTGTCTTTAGGATTTTTTTCTTGTGGCCCGAAGAAAACGAAAGACCAAATTCTTGAGCCTAAATGGAAACAACTTGCAGATAAAGACGGTAATTATTACGAAACTGGGAAGTTAACAATTGATCCAGCTGCTCCTCCAACTCCTACTGGCGTAACATTTACAAAAGAAATAATGTTAGAAGATTTGGCAACTGGTGCAAAATCGGATGGAACTCCAACGAAAGATGCTAATACTGTATTTTTATCTGTTGGATGTTATAAAGATATTCGTAGCAATTGCGACACATTAGGAGCTCTCTATTCTGCAGAAAAATCTATTGGACAATCGATAGCTCAGTTAGCTGGAAACACAGCTATAAGTGGCGATGCCGATGGTGATGGATTTGATGATGCATCTGTTCGTGCAGCATTAACAGCTGCAGGATACAATCCAGATTATTATACAATTTCAACACTTTATGATCCTCAAACAGGCAATTCTGGTGTAACAGTTAATGACACATTAACTCCAGTAGGAATTCAAACATCAAAAGGTACTTATGTAGGTTCAACTAATAAAAATTTAACTTATGGTATTTTACAAAAGCCTAATGGTACTATAGATACAATTTATACTGAAGGTGTTGGATTAAATCCACAAGGAAAACCAAAATTAGTAGTACCTGATTTAAGCAAAATTAATTTTACAGCTATTACCGTTCCAACAACAAAGATTCAAGGATCTTGTCCATCTGGTTGGCATATTCCTTCGGATGGAGAATTGAAACAAGTAGAAATGTCTTTAGGGATGTCGGCAACTGATGTAAATAAAGAAGGTATTGATAATGACCGTGGTGGTAAAGATAAATTAGGCCCTAAATTGGCATCTCAATTAAAATTAAAATATTCTGGTTATTGGAGTGTTAATCAAACATATGCTCAACTTGGTGAAGTTGATGTATTTTGGACTTCAACAGCAGGAAAAGATAAAGACGGAAAAGATTATATTTGGATTAGATATATTGATACTTTAGCTCATAAAGGAATCATTAGAAAAAAACATTACGACAAAAGTGCATTTAGTGTTCGTTGTTTTAAAGACTAAATATATTTAAGAATTATAAAAAGGCATTTCAATTCGAGATGCCTTTTTTATTTCGTTTATCTTGATAAATCTTATTTACATTTTAAGTAAATTCCCTTAGTTCGTTAAAGCTAAATAGATTATTTTTGTACCAGAATTTAAGAACAATAAATATGCAAAGAATAGAAATTAAAAAGGCATTTCAACTAACCGAAATTGGTGGCGAAATACTTATAAAAGGTTGGGTTAGAACAAGAAGAGGCAATAAACAAGTACAATTTATTACGGTAAATGATGGTTCTTGTCAAGCTTCGATACAAGTTGTAGCCGATACCGAAAAATTCGACGAAGAATTAATAAAAAGAATAACAACTGGATGTTCGGTTTCGATAGTTGGACAAACTGTTCGTTCACAAGGAGCTGGTCAAGCAATCGAGATTCAAGCGACTTCAATCGAAGTAATTGGCGATTGCGATGCAGAACAATATCCATTGCAACCTAAAAAACACTCGCTCGAATTTTTAAGAGAGATTGCACATCTACGTTTCCGCACAAATTATTTTAGCGCAGTTACTCGTATCCGTCATCAAATGATGTATGCAATTCATACTTTTTATACTGAGCGTGGATTTTGCAATATTCACACTCCTATTATTACAGCTTCGGATTGTGAAGGTGCTGGACAAATGTTCCATGTAACTTGTTTCGATATAAATAACGCACCAAAAGGCGAAGATGGTAAAGTTGATTTTAGCCAAGATTTCTTTGGTAAAGAAGCAAATTTAACCGTTTCGGGTCAATTAGAAGTTGAATTAGCATGTATGGCAATGTCGAAAGTTTACACTTTTGGACCAACATTCCGTGCTGAGAATTCGAACACAGCTCGTCACTTAGCTGAGTTCTGGATGATAGAACCAGAAGTTGCCTTCAATGATATTCATGCAAACATGGATTTAGCAGAAGAGTTCTTAAAATATTGTATCGATTGGGCTTTGAAAAACTGTAAAGACGATCTTGAATTCCTTCAACAACGTCAATTACAAGAAGATAAAGATGCAATGCCATTGATCGAAAAATTACAATTCATCTTGAAAGATTCGTTCCAACGATTAACATATACCGAAGGAATCGAAATTTTACTTGCTTCTGATAAATACAAAAGAGGTAAATTCCAATATAATGTTAAATGGGGAATCGACCTTCAAAGCGAACACGAACGCTACTTGGTTGAAGAACATTTCAAAAAACCCGTTATCTTAACGAACTATCCAAAAGACATCAAAGCTTTCTATATGAAACAAAACGACGATGGAAAAACCGTTGCTGCGATGGATGTACTTTTCCCACAAATTGGTGAAATTATTGGAGGAAGTGAACGCGAAACAAACTACGATAAACTATACAATCGCATTGTAGAAATGGAAATTCCAATGAAAGATATGTGGTGGTATTTAGATACTCGTCGTTATGGTTCGGCTCCACACGCTGGATTTGGTTTAGGATTCGAACGTTTAATGTTATTCGTAACAGGAATGGGAAATATCCGCGACGTTATTCCTTTCCCACGTACACCTAAGAGTGCTGATTTTTAATCTTATGTAATATCTCATTTTATAAAACTTTCATATCTAATCCTAATGATATGAAAGTTTTTATTTTTATAAACATTCAACTATAACCAATTTGCTTATAGATTGCAATTAGATTATATTTGCTTTAATAATTAACTTAACGATTGTATTATATGCTTAATCATCCTTTAGACGAAACCGACAAAAAGATTCTTGGAATGTTAATGGCAAATGCTCGTGTTCCATTTCTTGAAGTCGCACGCGAATGTGGAATTTCCGGAGCTGCAATTCATCAAAGAGTAAATAAACTCGAAGAGTCGGGTATTTTTAAAGGGTCGCATTATGTGATAAATGAAAAGGTTTTAGGTTATAATACTTGCGCATATGTTGGAGTACATTTTGAAAAAGGAAGTGCTTATAATAGTGTAATCGACGAATTGAATAAAATACCAGAAGTAATTGAATGTCATTACACAACAGGTACATATGCTCTTTTTTTAAAGATATATTCAAAAGACAATCATCATTTGATGAAAATATTGAATAATACAATTCAACAAATACCAGGAGTTTCGAGTACCGAAACCTTTATTTCGCTCGAACAATCAATTGATAGACAAATTGCTATCAACTAAGCAAATATAAATGAAACCGAAACTTTTCGATACAGCAAAGAAAGCTGAAACCTGCATATTAGTTGGACTTATAAGCGATGGTATTAAAGAATCGCAAGTAAACGAATATCTCGACGAACTTGCATTTCTAGCTGAAACTGCTGGAGCAATAACAGATAAACGATTTACACAAAAAATGCGTCATGCCAATTCTGTAACCTTTGTGGGACAAGGTAAATTGGATGAAATTTCGATTTATGTAAAATCGAAAGAAATCGATATTGCAATTTTCGATGAAGAACTTTCGCCATCGCAATTACGCAATATTGAAAAAGCATTAGGTTGTAGAATTCTTGATAGAACAAATCTTATTCTCGATATTTTTGCTCAACGTGCAACATCAGCCAATGCAAAAGTTCAGGTTGAATTAGCGCAATGCGAATATTTCCTACCACGATTAACTGGACTTTGGACTCACTTGGAACGCCAACGTGGAGGAATTGGTTTACGCGGACCAGGTGAAACAGAAATAGAAACCGATCGTCGAGTTATCCGCACCAAAATAGCAAATCTTAAGGAACAACTTAAAAAGATTAATCAACAAAAATCGACACAACGCAAAAATCGCGGTGTGATGATGCGAATTGCACTTGTTGGCTATACCAATGTTGGCAAATCGACTATAATGAATTTGATTAGCAAAAGTGAGGTCTTTGCTGAAAATAAACTCTTTGCAACGCTCGATACGACGGTGCGAAAAGTTGTGATCGAAAATCTTCCATTTCTTCTAAGTGATACTGTTGGTTTCATTAGGAAATTACCTCATGGATTAGTTGAGTCGTTTAAATCGACTTTAGATGAAGTTCGTGAAGCAGATTTATTGCTTCATGTTGTTGACATTTCTCATCCAAATTTCGAAGAACAAATAAACGTTGTTCAAAAGACAATCGAAGAAATTGGAGCTGCCGACAAACCACTATTTTTGGTTTTTAATAAGGTTGATGCATTTACCTACACTCAAAAAGATGCCGATGACCTGACTGAAATGACTAAAGCAAATTTTAGTTTGGAGGATTTTAAGCAAATGTGGATTGCAAAAAACGAAAATTGTGTTTTCATATCGGCTAAAGAAAAACAAAATATCGAAGAGTTTAAAAAGCTTGTGTACGATAAGATTAAAGAAATGTATGTGATACGATATCCACACGAGCATTTCTTGTATGAGATTCATGAAGAATAACCAATGAATTTACCTTTAGATTTTGTAACAAACATTGGTCAAATTCCAAATTGTGACCATCAAAAACTATTGGATTCGTTAGTCACTGTGCCAGCAGTAAGCATTCGAATTAATCCACACAAAACTCCCATAACTCCTTTTACAATTGGATTAGAACCTATACTTTGGTGCAAGGACGGTTTCTATTTGAAAGAACGACCCGTTTTTACCCTTGATCCTTTATTTCATGCTGGTGCATATTATGTGCAAGAAGCATCGTCAATGATAGTTGGGCATGCATTTTCGCAATTATTTCCTGATACAAAAAATCTTCGCATATTAGATTCCTGTGCAGCACCGGGAGGTAAATCGACACAAATTGCATCGCTTCTCGATGATAGTTCGCTTCTTGTTTCGAACGAAATAATGCGAAATCGAGCGATGATACTTTCTGAAAATATGCAAAAATGGGGACAATCCAATGTGGTTGTATCCAATGCTGATCCAAAATTATTGGGAAATATTCCTGGATATTTTGATGCGATGATTATTGATGCACCATGCTCGGGCGAAGGTATGTTTCGCAAAGATGAAACAGCTATAAAGGAATGGTCGCTAGCGAATGTTGCCAATTGTGTTCAACGTCAAAAGCAAATACTTACCGATTTATGGGATGCATTAAAAGAAAATGGTATTGTTTTTTATAGCACTTGCACCTTTAACACAAAAGAAAACGAAGAATTAGCACAATGGATTTGCGAAGAATTAGGTGCTGAATCAATAAAGATTTCGATTGATGGAAATTGGGGAATTACCCCAGTAGAATTTAACGGAATACATAGTTTACGATGCTTTCCCTATAAATGTAAAGGCGAAGGTTTTTCGTTAATGGTATTTCGAAAAACATCATTATCGGAAAAATATAAAACGGTTACAAAGGGGAAAAGCTTCTTTACAGCAGTTCCTAAAAACATTGAAACAGACGTAAAAAACTATATAACAAAAGAAGGATTTTCCTTTGTGCAAAATACTGCTGGTGATATATATACTTTCCCAAAACAGTTTGAAGCCGAAATAACGCAAATTGGAAACACAGTAAAAGTTGTTCATGCAGGAACACCCGTAGCTCAGGTCAAAGGCAAAGATATAATTCCAAATCCTGCATTTGCATTTTCAACAATCATCAATAAAGATGCATTTAACATTTCCGAAATTTCGAAAGAAACTGCCCTACTCTATTTATCGCGTGGAAATTTTCTTTTACCAGATGCAGAAAATGGTTGGCAATTATTAATTCACGAAAATATTCCGATTGGTTTTGTTAAAAATCTTGGGAATAGGATTAATAATCCTTATCCGATGGAATGGAGAATTCGGATGAGTATCTCTTAATGTGCTAATTGGTTAGTGCGCTAATTTACTAATTACTAATACAATGTAACTTTTTTTTAAATTATTTTCATAGAAGTATTGACTTTCGATATTTTTATTTAGATATTTGTCTAAATATACAATTATCTATATGAATATATTATTTAAAGCTCTTAATGATCCTACACGCCGCGAAATACTTGACTTGTTGCGCGAGAAAGATTTATCGGCAGGAGATATTGCAGATCACTTCGATATGACAAAACCAAGTATTTCTCATCATCTCGATTTATTAAGACAAGCAGAATTGGTAATATCAGAAAAGAAAGGACAGTTTATTTACTATTCGCTTAATACAACGGTAATGGATGAGATAATATCTTGGTTTATGACTTTTAAAACTAAAAATTAATAACTAAAAAATTTTCGAAATGGAAACAAAAGCATTTATTAAAAGAGAATTACCAATATGGATAGTAATATTAATTCCAATGGTATATATGGCAATTGTATGGAATAAACTACCCGATTTAGTACCAGTACATTGGAACGTTGAAGGGCAAGTTGATAATTATGGCTCAAGATGGCTTTTCCCAATCATAAACGTAGTATTATATTTATTAATGCTTTGGGCACCATTAATTGATCCATGGAAAAAGAATTATGAGAAGTTTGGCAAATCGTACTATATTTTCCGATTGCTATTTATGTGCTTTTTTAGTGTTATATCTGCAACTGTAATTACCTCAGCAATTGGAATTAAAGTTAATGTCGAAAGAGTTATTGTTCCCGCAACTTTAATCTTATTTATGATTATTGGCAATTACTTAGGAACACTACGTTTTAATTGGTTTGTTGGGATTAGAACTCCATGGACAATGACGAACGAAGAAGTTTGGAGAAAGACACATTACTTTGCAGGTAAACTTTGGTTTTGGGCTAGTTTAATAGCTCTTCCAATTTCGTTTCTCTTTTCGAACTTACTTTTGTTTGTATTTTTAATGACTGTAGTAGCGGGGATTTCGATAACACCAATTCTTTATTCTTATATTCTATTCAAGAAATACAAAGATTTAGATATTATTGAGAAAAACAATTAGTAGCAAAGATCCATAGAGAATAACATTTTCTGCTAATCTTGACTTTGTGCTTATAAGATTATTTGAGATATAAAAGGCAAAAGGAATCGAGAATATAAAGATTGATTCTAGATAAATTGATGGAAACAAAACATACATTGTAAATGTTTGTAACCATAAGAAAAACAATAGACTATAATATTTTCTTGTTACAACTTTCTTTAAAACATTTCGATAAAGATAGACGGAACCTGTAATCATTATTAAGGATAAGAAAATAAAGAATGCTAAATAACGAAAATCGAGAACTATAGAACTTGCATTATCTACTAATTGATGTTGAATTATTTGCAATAAAACGAGTGTTTTACCATACATAAAAAATGCAGAGAAGGCAAAAACATACGGTGTTATTAAACCTAAAATTGCAACAACCCATTCACGCCAATAAAACGAGCGTGTATTTAGCATAAAATAGAATAATGCTATTGCAAAGAAAATCAATGGGAAATAAAACAAACTTCCAACAGAAATTAAAAACATTGATATAAAAAATGGATCGATTGTTTTTTCAATTCTATATGTTGGAAACACGACATGCAAAGAGAACAATAAAAAGATATTTGCAAATACCAATGGATTTAATTGGTGTAATTGATGAAACGAACTCACAAAAACAACAAAGAGTATTCCTGGCAAATAGGTTCCTTGGTCGATTAAACGGAATTTCGAACTTAAATTATTTAAAAGAAAACCTTGAATCAATACGATTAAAGACAAAATAGAAGCAATCCACCAAGAGGCTTTAACAGGTATTAATAACACAAGTTGATATAAGGGCATAGGATAGTTTTCATAAACTCCTGCAACATATATCGGATGTATTATTTCATTTAACCATAATAAAACATTTATAATGAATAAAAGTGGTATTAATAAAGGATTGTCTTTTTGTAAGAATCTTAATAACATGCTTGTTTTTATAAATCGAAACCGATATCGCGTCTAAAATATTTTCCTTTATATGAAATAGTATTTGCTCCAGCAAAAGAAAGCGCTAAAGCTTCATCTTTATTTGTACCATAAGAACTTACAGCTATAACACGACCACCGTTTGTAACAACTTTGTCATTTTCTGTTTTTGTTCCAGCATGAAATACGAGACTTTGCTTAACGTTTTCGATGCCCGAAATCTCATCTCCTTTTTCGTAATCGCCAGGATATCCGCCAGCTACAAGCATAACTGTTGTGCATGAACGTGTATCTATTTCGATTGTGCTTTGAGAAAGTGTTCCGTTACCCGTTGCAATAAACAAATCGAGTAAATCTGATTTGATTCGAGGAACTACAACTTCGGTTTCGGGATCTCCCATTCGGCAATTGTATTCGATTACCATTGGTTCGCCTTCAACATTTATAAGGCCGAAGAATACGAAGCCTTTGTATGGTATTCCGTCTTTCTTTAATCCATCGATAGTAGGTTTTACAACACGATCGACAACTTTTTGCATAAATTCGCCTTGAGCAAATGGAACTGGAGATACAGCACCCATTCCACCAGTATTTAAACCAGTATCGCCTTCGCCAATTCTTTTATAATCTTTAGCTTCGGGAAGCAAAACGTACGATGAACCATCGGTTAAAGCAAAGGCCGACATTTCAATTCCTTTTAAAAATTCTTCGATAACTACGGTATTACTTGCTGCGCCAAATTTACCATCGAGCATTTCTGTAAGTTCAGCAATTGTTTCGTCGAGATTATCGAGAATTAAAACTCCTTTACCAGCAGCTAAACCATCGGCTTTAAGAACGTATGGTGGTTTTAATGTTTTAAGAAATGCTTTTCCTTCTTCTAGATTCGATTTCGTTACGCTTAAATATCCCGCTGTTGGGATATTATGACGCATCATAAATTTTTTAGCGTATTCTTTACTACCTTCGAGTTGTGCTCCTTCTTTTTGAGGACCAATAACTGGTATGTTTTTTAATTGCGCATCGGCCAAGAAAAAATCGTGAATACCTTTAACCAAAGGATCTTCGGGACCAACAACAACAAGTTTTATATCTTCTTTAATGACAAGATTTTTTATTGCTTCGAAATCGTTTACAGAAATTGGCATATTTGTACCAACATTTGCCGTTCCTGCATTTCCAGGAGCAATAAAAAGCTTCGATAATTTTTTACTTTGCGAGAGTTTCCAAGAAATAGCATGCTCTCTGCCGCCTGACCCTATAACTAAAACGTTCATCTGAATTATAATTTTGTGCAAAAATACAGAGAATTTTCCATCTTTCGAGGCAAATGCTTTATTATAATTAGTATTTTCGCCATGGAAAGAGTTACAAGTTATAAGCTAGAATTTACACGCCCTTAACTCAAAACTCAAAATTTAAAACTCAAAACTAACTCTTTGTACAATAACGTAAAATATTTCAACGGACTAAATGCTCTTCGCTTTTTTGCAGCATATTTGGTAGTTTTACATCATGCCGAGCAAATTCGATTGAAGTACCATTTATTTAGCTTAAAGCAATATTCGCTATTTAATAATGGTGGAGTTGGTGTAACATTTTTCTTTGTCCTAAGTGGCTTTTTAATTACTTACCTTTTACTTAAAGAGAATAGAATATACAACGATATTTCTATTCGAAACTTCTATGTTCGAAGAGTTTTAAGAATTTGGCCATTATATTTTATGTTGGTTGGTATCGGCACCTTGGCTTTGCCAATTTTGATTAAGCTTTTACATATAAACTATGCAATGCCATATCATTTTACAAATGTATTTGGCTACTACCTTTTCTTTATGCCATTTATGGTAAATGTTTTGTTTGGTCATCATTTACTTGAACCGCTTTGGTCGATAGGTGTAGAAGAACTTTTTTACCTTTCGTGGGCGCCTGCAATTAAAGTTTTTAGAAAGCATATTTTATCAATTATTATTATCACAATCTCAATAAAATTAGCTCTTTCAATAGGGTTATATTTTTCGAATGTTAGTGCTTCGATAAAAGAAGTTGTAGGAATGTTACAGTTTGAAGCAATGGGCATTGGAGGATTGGGAGCTTATATTATTTTCAACCGACAAAAAGATATCAAAGAAGGTTTTATCTTTTCTAAAGCATTTCAAGTTTTAATGTTTGTATTCATCATAAGTTATGTTCTGTTTTGGAAAGAACTTTCTGCTTTTTCTGATATCTTCAAAATTCTGTGGACAACACCTTTAGCTTCTCACATACTTATGATGTTGGTATTTTGCTGGCTTATAATAAATATATCATTAAACGAAAATAGTTTAGTTAAACTCAATGGTAAGAAATTGAATTTTCTTGGAGAGATTTCTTATGGAATTTACATGTATCACATGCTTGTAGTGTTTGGAGTTGTAGTTATTTTATCAAAGGTATTAAATCATTTAAACCCAGTTATTTCGACGATTGTATTTTATATTATAATTACTTCGGGAACAGTGATTGTTTCATACCTTTCGAAACGTTTTTTTGAAGAGCCATTTTTACGTTTGAAACATCGACTTGAGAAATAAAAAAATGAATTAAACTTGATTAAATTAAAAGTACTAATGATATTTGTTAAACAATTAATTGATAATTTACATGAAATATATTTTACTTTTTTTAACAATAATACTATTAGCTTTTGAATGTTTTTCTCAAGATACTATTCATTTAAAAGACGGAAGATTACTTAAGTGTAAAATTTCTAAAATAGATAGCACGACAATCTATTTTGATATAATTCGAAATGATAATTTGATTAAAACCAATATAAGCAAATCAGAAGTTATTAGTTTTTCAAATAATACTATTTTAAAATCGACATCAGTAATAAATACGATACCTGAAATTCCTGTTTCTTTAACTGATTCAATTCAAATTGAGAAGATTAATAAAGTATATTACATTACTCAAAAAGGTAAAATATTACAGATAAATGAAATAAACAAATTAATGAAATCAAATTCGAATTCAGCTAAATATTTTAAAAAATCAAATAGAAATGCAAATTGGGGTTTATATTTCACTCTATTTGGATCAGGCTTAATAGGCTCATCCATAGGTAATATTTTAGGTACATCATTCGGTGGCAAAAAGCCTGATTGGATTACAAGTGAAATTCTTTTGGGTATTGGATTTACATCAATTGGTATTTCAATCCCATTCAGATTTAAATGTATAAAATTTGCTAAAAAAGCTGTTTCCGAATTTAATTCCCAATTAAAACCAACTAGTTATTTTTATTCCCAACTAAATACTGAATTTAGAATCTCTTTTCAACCTAACTCTGTAATTTTGAGGTTATATTTCTAATTTATTCCACTGTATCAACCTTCGCTACATTCACAAACCCCATATAACTAGGATTCAACCCGGCTTTAAAAGAATACTTCTTTTTGCCTTCGGAACTAAAACATAGTACTTCTCCTGTATTAGTAAAACTGTGCGCATCTGTTATAAAAACATCTCCAGAAGTTGGTTGAACTGCAATACCATAAACCGTTTCGATTTTTGTATTATCGGTAATAAAATTCTGACGGATTATTGTTTCGTCTTTAACATTTAAGAGAAGTATTTTAGAACCGGAACCACTTGTAAAATCGTAGTAATAGACATAAGCCGTATCTCCTTTAATAGTAAGGTTCAGAGCTTCGAAATCGTTAAATGTCTTTTTAACCGTATCTGTTTTTGAATCGATAATTTGCAGACGCATTTTTACATTATCGTAATTGCCTCGCGAAACAACATAGACATCGCCATAGTTATCGGTTGCCATGTAAGTCGGATTAATTAAAACTGGAATTTTCTTGATTTCGGATAATGTATTATAATCAATTACCGAAACGGTTTTATCGTAATTTGGATTATCGAGTCCGCCTGAATTCGAAACGTAAATTTTATTGCCGACTACAGCTACTCCGTCGGGATTTCGACCAACGTTAATTACTTTTTCGATTATCAAATTCGTTGTGTCAATAACCTCAACGGTTCCATCGAAAGAACAAAGAAAGGCTTTGTTTTTACAGAATGCTATTTTGCGAGGTTGACGAGGTTTATTTCCATCAAAAATTGCAATTCGTTTAATGCTTTTACCCGTTAAAACATCAACTATTTCCAATTGACTCGAAGTGCTAACAACAATATACATTTTGCCACCATATATTTCTAAATCGTTTCCTATGTCACCTAATTGTCGACCATTTTGTTGTTTAAAATAGTCGTTTGTGATAGTTGAATCGGAGAAATTATAATAGCTTAGAGTTGCATTATTCATATTGAACAAGCCTTCGTTAAGAATGTACATTCCAGTGGTTTGAATGCTTGTGTCTAATATTGTGGGAATTTTTATTGGTGCGGTTGGTTCTTTTTTACAGGCTAAGAATAAGAAAAGAATACAAAGTTTAACCGCAAAGAAACGCAAAGTTTTCGCAGACTTACACAAAGAAAATTCAATATTTAAAAGCAGTTTAATCATCAATAAATGAGCGATAAAGTTACAAAAAACGATCTGCCGGGCATTGGGAAATTTTTTATGACTTCGTATTGTAAATCGAAGAGATTATTCGCTTCTGCTTTTAGGCGTAAAGTATTTTTCTTGATTTTATAATCGTACAAAGCTGTTACATCGCTAACCCACCAACCATGCAACATATTGTCGTAAGAATTTTCACCAAGAACATAGCGGAAACCATTAAACAAGGAACTATAGGTAAGAGTAAATTGCTTAATATTCGCCGAAATATTTGCCGAAAATGTTTCGAAAGGAATATACGGAATTTGCTGATTATAAGTCGATGATTGAGAATCGGTAACGTCCATTGCTTCTTGGTAACTGTAATTACAAAGGAAAGAATATCGAATCTTAGCCAATGGTTTCGTTTGAAACTGAAATTGTAACTCGGTTCCACGACAATCGACTTTGCCAATATTTGTCATTGACCAAACGAAGAGATTTTTTGTAGGAATGGCAACAATTTTATCGCTAACTCGATTATAAAAACCATCGACTTTAAACGAAAGATATTCTATAAATCCAAAATGCGAATATCCCGTGAAGCCGATATTTAATTGCTTTGCAACCTCTGGTTTTAGATTATTATTTCCCACTAAAGAATAATATAAATCGTTAAATGTTGGCATTCGGAAAACATCTTTATACATCATCCGAAATTTAATAAATGGTTTATTTGTTAACTTAAATCCTAACATTAATGATGGCTTTATAACATTTCGTGGATCAGCTGCATTTCCAATTTTGGTTTGCTCGCGAACGACAGAACCAATTAGATTTCCATTTGCTTCAAATCTTTTATAAGAATACTGCAATGCCAAAGCTGTTAACCAAGAATATCTTGTTGGACGAGCATAGTTTGGTAAATTTGCATCGAGCGAATTTATGAAAAAGTCGGTTGCTAAAGATATATGCAACGAATCGAAAACTCTCATCGATGCAGCTTGCGAAAGGTAATATTCTTGCTGTTTGTAGCTGTTATCGAGTTTGCCTTCGGCATTCAAATATGAAGGATCGAGATAACGAAGATAGTTGTTTGAATATTTAAAATTGGTAAGTAATTGGAGTCGTTTCTTTGGATTGGTTTGATATTGTAGGTTAGAGAAAAAATCGTTATTCCAAAGTCGCTGACACGAATAAGGATTATACATGATAACTGCTCCCGGCAAACCACGCTCGGAATTATAGAAATACATTTTCATCGACAATTTAGAACTATCCTTAAATTCGGAAACAAAGCGAGCATTGAGGTTTAATGATTGTATATCGGAATTAGTTCGCGTTAAGGTTGTGTCTTGAACTTTGTATTTGTATTCTCCACTAGCTTTAACAAAATTGCCCGAAATATCGGTAAATGATTGTTTGCCAGTTTTGCTTTGAAGCGAAAATGATGGGTTTATCATTCCAAACGAACCAGTTTTGTAACTGATTTTGTAATGATATTTTGACGAATCGAATTGTGGATCCGCAGATTGAATGCTGATAACATTTGCCGAAGCATAAAATCTTGCAGACAGACATAATGATGTTGATTGTCCAATTATTAAAGAAACCGTATTGGTATTTTCGGTCGAAATTTTTCCTAAATCGACCTGACCACTAGCTACATCGCTAAATTGAACGCCATCGACAAACACGCCAGTATGATTGGCTCCCAAACTTCGAACCATCACCGTTTTTATTCCACCAACACCACCGTAATCTTTTAAAATAACTCCCGAAAAAGTTTTAACTGCACCATCTACAGTGTTTCCCGCATTTCGATCGAGTTCGATTTTGGTAATTTGTTGCATTGGTTCGAGCGATTTTTCTTCGGCTTTTGGCTTAATAGCTTTTACTTCAACTTCGTTGATGTTTACGGTGTCTTTGAGTTTGGTTTGGGAATGAACAACGAATGATTGTAAGAATATCATTGCGAAGAGTAGACACCCCCCTAGCCCCCCAGAAGGGGGGAACTTCGCTCTGCGAGAAGGCATTCCCCCCTTCAGGGGGGCTAGGGGGGTGTAATAATCCTTATTCATCGTTTCAAAAAAAGAGAGCCCGACAGAGCTTTTCCAATTCTGTCAGGTTCTCAAGTAAAATACAGTCAATCAATTTTACGGGTAAAATCATGTCGTGAAAAACCCGTTACAATCTTTATATATTTTACTTATTGTATTACTATTTTAATTGTTTTAATAGCTAATTCGTTAGCAATTTTAACTACATAATATCCTGCTGAAATATTTTCTAAATCTATTTTTACCGATGAATTTTCAGCCTTTGTTGAGTACATTACACGTCCCATAACATCATGGATAGAAATAGCACTTCCTTCAGTACAATCAACATTAATCGATGATGAACTAGGATTTGGATATACTTTTACTTCATTTTTATTAATTGCAATATTATTTGATGTTGAATTCTTCAGAGAACTTGAAGTAAAATTATCTAAACAAAAATACGATGGTGTATTCATTCCCCATTGACCATTATCGGAAGATGCCAATGCAAAATGAATTGATTTTACACTATCTAATGAACTTAGATCGACCCATCGCCAATCGTTTACAATGTAGTCTTTTGTATTATCAGCAAAACGAAAATCAGCTAAATAAAAATCAATAGTATCGGTTTTTGAACCATCGGCTTTTACACCCCATATTTGTAGCTTAAACCAATCGGCATCGTTGCTAGTTGTACCGCCAAATTTCTTTGCATAAGCATCACCATCGCGCATTGATAAATATGCATAGGTTGCATTTGTTACATAAAAACCATTTACGAAATGACTTAAAGTATCATTAAACGAAATTGTTGATGCACGACCAAAACTTGTAACATAGGCTACTGCATAATTTGTTCCTCCACTATCGGGAGCTGCAATTCCTCCTGCAGTAATTGCACTAAATGAATTTGTATAGCCAGCAGTTGAGTCGTTACGTTGATTCGAATAGTTAAATGCATTTATACCATATGCTGTTTTTTCGGTACTAAATAATGCATTGCCATCAACAAAAGCAGTATCGCCTGTTTGGGGTGTAAAATATGCATCAGCAGGTAAATGTAAATCGTCGAAAGTCGCAACTGAATATGGATTTCCAGCATTTATAATTCCTACAGCATCTAGGTCGAAACCGCTTGACCAATATGGTGTTGGAAAAGGATCGTTTACGATAGTTCCTTTCGAATCGCGACTAGCAAATTTTGGATCGATATCTCCAACGGCATCAATAATTCTAACAAAACGAATATTTTGCAAGTCGATATTTGTAGAATCTTTAATATCATCAAGATTAAATGGAGTTCCAAATCCTTGTAATTCATTTCCCGCCATATTAGTTACATTACTTGGGAATATTGGTGCAAAACTGCCTACTTGTTTTGCAGTTTGCGTTTTTGAAACGGCTGGAAAACGTACAAAGCGACTACCATCGGAACTTACTTCAACAAAAGCTAATTCGGCATAAACAGAATCAGTACCAATTTTCATTGCATTTTCGAAAACGGCAAAGTCAACTCCTACTCCATTTTTAATTGGTCGGTCGAATGTAAGCGTTGCTATTCCACCATCTCCAAGACTAACAACATCTTTCGAAGTCGAGCCAGCTTTGCCCAAAGCCACACTTGGATAACCATAACTTGCCTTATTTGTACCAGAATATTTTACCGAAGTATCGGCAATATTTACCCAACCACGTTGTAAAGAAATTCCATTTGCCCAAGAGACAATAATTGACGAATCCTTAGAAATAGCATTTTTGTTTGTTTGACCAAATGATTGTGATCCAATCAATCCTAATCCTGCAAGCAGGAGTATGTTTTTTAATGTCATGTTAAATTAATTATTTGTAAATATTTTAGTTTCGAAATGTAAAATTGCTAAGACTTCGGCAATGGAATTGCATTTGGTTTGATCAGTTCCATGATGATATATCCATTGACTTTTGCCAACAATTTCTATAGTTGTGTGTGAAGCATTTTGCTGGTCGGCTTCGAATCCCTCGCGTTCGAGAGCACGACGAGTCCAGTCGAATGTTGTTCCACTTCCCAAAAGATTTACTCTTGTTCCATGTTGATGCTTCGTTTTAAATGTTCCAGATTTTAGATCGAATTTTAAAGAATCGTTTCCGAAAACTTGTGAGAAATGTCCTTGTAAGACCAAATCCTCTGGTGCTCCATTGAAAATGGTTCCGTCGCTTTGCATTAACCAAAGGGTATCGGACCATTGTAACGCTAAATCGAGTTCGTGTGTCGAAAGTAAAATAGCCTTTTGAGTTGTTTTTGCAAGATGATGCAGCGTTTTCATCATCTCAATTCTATGAGGTAAATCTAAATGTGCAGTTGGTTCGTCGAGCATAATAAGCGGTGTGTCTTGTGCCAATGCTCGAGCGATCATAACACGTTGTTTTTCGCCATCGCTTAGTTGTGCGTACAGTTTCGATTCAAAACCAAGCAAACCACATTGGGTTAAGGCATTGATAATTTCTTTTTTATCGTAATCGGTAAGCGTTCCCATGAAGTTTGTATGCGGATAACGACCCACAGCAACAATATCGGAAACCGTAAGATTTCCACCTTCGATTTTTTCGGTTAAAACAAGGCTCAACAGCAATGCTCGTTGATGAGCCGAAAGTTGTTGCAGATTCGTATTTTGAATAGAAATTGTTCCAGAAATAATAGTTTGCAAACCAGCAATACTTCGCATCAATGTCGATTTACCACAGCCATTCGGACCAAGTAAACAAACCATTTCGCCTTTACGAATCGATAAATCGAGATTCGATGCAATGCAACGTTCGTTCGATTTTTGACGATAACCAATAGACAATTGATTGGTCGCTAAAACCGAATTTGCTCTCAGATAATCCGTAAATAGTGGTTTCTGGATTTGCATATTTTTCATTTCAACTGTTTCTAAATTATCCATCAATTAAAAACTGTTTTATTTCTTCTATTTTTTAAAATGATTGCAACAACAACCGGTGCACCAATCAGTGCAGTTACCGAATTAATTGGTAATGTAGTTTGATGTCCTGGCAATTGCGAAACAATATCACAGAATAACAAAAGGACAGCACCACAAAGCATCGATGCCGGTATAAGAATTCTATGGTCGGATGTTTTAAAAAGTAATCGAGCACAGAATGGAACAGCTATTCCCACAAAAGCAATAGGCCCAATAAAAGCGGTTAATGTTCCAGCAATTAAACTGGTTAACCCAATTAAACTATTTCGCATTGTGGTTACTTTCACGCCAACACTTCTGGCATATTGTTCGCCAAGCAGTAACGCATTCATACTTTTTGGAAAAAACATTGTTACCGACAAAGCAGTTATAACAATTGGTGCAAGTATTTTCATTTGTGTCCAGGTAACTCCCGAAAGGCTTCCAAGTGTCCAAAGTAAATAACTTTTAATCATATCGGGATTACTGAAATATTGAAGAATTCCAACCAACGAACCTGTTATAAATCCGAACATTAAACCGATAATAAGTATTGAAACCATATCGTTTAACCACATAGCAACTGCCGACACACAAAGTAAAACTGCTGATGCTCCAATTACAGCAGCTATCACAATTCCCATATTTCCAAAACTCGAATTTTGTAAAAATGCAGTTGGCATTAATGCTGAAGCCAGAACAAATAAGGCAACACCCAAACTTGCACCGTTGCCAATTCCAAGTATAGAAGTGTCGGCTAATGGATTTTTAAAAAGTGTTTGCATTTGCAATCCTGTTACTGCCATTCCAGCTCCTGCAAGAATTGCAGTTATAGCCTTTGGCAAACGGAAATTTAGCACAATATAATGCCACGATGGTTTACTCTCGACTCCCGAAAGAACTGACAATACGGTATCCATTGGAATTTTCACACTACCCAACATAATGTCGAGTAGGAAGAAAACTACCAGCAATAAACCAAATATTGTAAACCAAATCGTAGACCTTGACATTTAACTAAAAACTAATAACTAAAAATTAATAACTAAAGAAGTTTTCTCCAATACACCATCTCATATCCCGGCAATAAATCGGGATGCAAAATTTTAACTTCGTCTTTCAACAAAACATCGGGATGCACTGCTCCACTTTCCCAATAATCATTACCTCCAGCAGCATTTACACGATTATCGTAATTGTAAACTTCGCCGGTTTTGTAAGCTTTAAAAAGTTTATATCTCTCATCGGCTTTTCCTAATTCGTCGAGCGTACGAGCTTCAACATTTAGCCAAATGTTATCATTAGAATGAGAATCTAATACTTGTTCGAAATTTACCGGCATACTTCCACGATCATTTCCTTGAACATTATACAGAGCACCAGCATCGCGAGCCATTGCAGCAGCATAACTCTTGGCTCCTGGTAAATACCATGTTCCTTTATAATTCATGTTGAATAAAACAGTTTGTTTTGGTTGCGATGCTGCCAACTTTTTAACTTCGTTGTAACGTGTTTCAATTCCTTTGAAAATAGAATCTGCAACTTTCTCTTTTCCAAAAAATGCAGATACAAATTTTATCCATTCGGCACGAGCAAGCATATTCGATTCCATCCATTCCATATTGTAAGCAATTGGAATTCCTGCTTCGGTTAATCGAGCATCTTCGTTACGAACATTTTCGAATCCCGATTTCATAACCAAGTCGGGCGATAAAGCTAGAATCTGTTCAATATTATTCGTCATTTGATGGTCAACTTCAACCACTTCAGCATTTTTAAATCGTCGACTTAAAATGCTATCCCATAACTGGTCGCCATTGGAAACACCTTTGATATTGTCGCGCAAACCTAATATTGTTAATTCACCAATATGTGTACTCGATAAAGTTGCAATAGTAGAAATTGGAATGCGAACAACAATGCATCCTTTTTTCAAAGTTTTGGGAATTTCTGCATTTTTCGAAATCAAAGCATAGCAACCTAAAGTATCGCCTTTCCAAGGATCGAGAACGGTAATTTGTTTCCAACTTCCTTTATTTTCGATGCTAAATCCTTTTGCATAATTAATGCTTGTTGTGAAACTAAAAAAGCTTGAATCTGAAATGGCATCTTTTGAAATTGTTTTGGCTGAATTATTTTGACAAGAAACAATGGTAAAGACTATCATCATGCATAAAAAATGCTTGAATAATAATCCCGATTTGTTAGCTAAACTTGTAAAATATTGAACCATAGAAAACCAAATAAAAAATCTTTATCAATGGTAACTACGGATGACTTTTGGGAATAAAGAGGATAAATCTTTACTCTTCGCCTTTCACCCGAAAGCTACGAATTATATTTACTGGCAGGTCTTCTGGCTCGTCCAGTTTCGGCTACCTTCCCATTCGAAAACGAACAGTGGTTTTGAGTACCGAAACTCTGAAAGGACTTACAGCTACGGGGATAGCTCACGAATTAAACGTGATTCCCTTTTAATCCAACGTTTCTTTTGAGAGAAACAGGAACCGTAAATTTTACAAAAGCAAAGGTATATCTTTTTTGATTTGAAGAAATAATTTGCTGTGTTTTTTTGAAAGAAAAATAAAGTATTCTATTTCTACGAACAAAACCTATTGATATAAAAAAACTTGGCACGAGCATTGTAATGCAAAATCTGTTCAAAAAAAATGGAGTCCAGAAACCAATTAAACGGGGCGTAACTGAAAAGCCACATGAGTAGGAAATCAAAAAATCAAAATCTTATGAAAAAAGTATTATTTCTATTAATGGTATTAACCACAATTGGAGCAACAGCTCAGGAGTATAAAGTGGTAACAATTATCGAATCGATAGTTCCAATGGGAGCAGGTCGCTCAAGAATTGTTGAAACACAAGGTACAGCCGACGTCAATTCTTTAACTACTGTGAGAGATGGTAACAAATCGAAACAAGGTCAAGTTGATAGAGACGATGTGAAAGAAGTTGGGGAAAATTTAAAAGAAACAAAATTGGTAAACTTCTACAGTATGCTTGGAATTAATTTTGGAAATATCGCTTCGAACGATGCAGTGATTGCTGCTAAAATGAACGACTTAGTAAAACAAGGTTGGACCGTAGCATTTATAACAAGTGGCGTAGAATCTGATGGTGGAAAAGATGACGGAAAAGGAATATTTATTACACGTATGTTTTTTGTAAAAAAATAAATACCCATATACATGATGATCCTTTTAATGGGAGTTGAAACAATCAACTCCCATTTTTTTTGTAATTTTAAGAAAGTTGAATTGCATTTTATAGTCCAATAATACATATAAAGACAGTATAATTGCCATGATTTCCGTTTCTTTGCAAATAGAAAAAAAGAAGTAAATGAACCAAGATATAGTTGTAAAAGTTGAAAATGTATTCAAATCCTTTAAAACAGTAAAGGCTGTTAATGGTTTGAGCTTTGAAATAAAAGCTGGTGAATTTCTTGCGTTACTTGGGCCAAACGGTGCTGGAAAAACTACTATGGTCGAAATGATTGAAGGAATTCAGCAACCCGATAGAGGTAAGATACTTATTGGAGGAAAAGAATGGAAAAACAATAGCAAGGAAATACATCAATTCATAGGTTTATCATTACAAGAAACAAGATTCATCGATAAACTTACTGTTCGCGAAACGCTCAATGTCTTTGCAGGTTTATATGGTTTAAATAAAAAAAGAGTAGATGAAGTTATCGAAATAGTATCGTTAGAAGAAAAGCAAAAAGCTTATGTTGTAAATCTTTCAGGTGGACAAAGACAACGATTGGCTTTAGGAATTGCTGTATTGAATAATCCTAAACTTCTTTTACTCGATGAACCAACAACAGGTCTCGATCCAAATGCAAGACGAGAAGTGTGGCACATTTTGCAAAAAATGAAAAACGAAAGTAACATTTCGCTATTGCTTACAACACATTACATGGAAGAAGCCGAACAATTATGTGACAATATCATAATTCTCGATCATGGAAAAATACTTCAAGAAGGAACACTCGACAAATTGATTGAAGCTAACGGCGGTAAAGAAATCATTGAGGTAACTTTTAAAGAAACTATTTCGGAAGATTTTCCAATGCTTGACACAAATTTATATCATTTCGATTGGGACAAAACTGCTCAAAAAGCAGTTCTAAAACTAAATGATGTAGATGCTGGTTTAAAAATGTTTATGTCGTCGATCGAACAAAAAGGCCTAACATTATCGACATTTGTAAGTCGCAAAACGACACTCGACGATTTATTTATAACATTAACAGGAAGACATTTACATGAATAGATATTTTGACTTTCGCCAATTTTGGGTACTTACCCAAATGCATTTTAAGGAATTAATTCGCGAACCAGCTGTGTTATTTTGGGGAATAGTTTTCCCTGTTTTAATGTCATTAGGATTAGGAATTGCATTTTCGAAAACTGCCGATTCTCAAAGGAATATTGCTGTTGTCGATGTTATTCCAAATCACGATAAACAAGATTCTATTGCAGCTTTTCCAGCAATATTTAATCATTTTTATTCGAAATCGATTCCCGAAAAGCAGACAAAATTCGCATTTAGTATTAAAAATAAAAAGCTTGGAAATATTGTATTTAATTTTAATCTTCTTTCGTGGAATGAGGCAATTATAAAATTAAAACGCGGCGAAATAAATGTTATAATTTCGAAAGAAGACAATATTTACAAATACTATTTCGATCCAGCAAATCCCGATGCCCAAAACTCTTACATGAAATTATCGGAACTACTAAATCTTAAAAATATTGCCGAATTAAAGAGTGATGAAAATGTTTCCATTTTGAATTTACCTGGAACACGATATGTCGACTTTCTTATTCCTGGACTTACGGCAATGGGTATTATGATGTCGATAATGTGGGGATTGAGTTACGGAATAATTGAAAAACGTTCGAACAAACTTTTACGTCGAATGATAGCAACTCCAATGAAAAAACATTATTTCATTCTCTCTCTGTTCTTTGTAAGAATTGTAATGAATTTAGTTGAATCGTTGATTCTAATTCTCTTTGCAATGCTCGCTTTCCATATTACAATTCAAGGAAGCATTTTAGCATTAATTGCTGTTTTCTTTGCTGGAAACATTGCTTTTGGCGGATTGGCAATTTTTGTTTCATGTCGAACATCAAAAACAGAAATTGGAAATGGATTAATCAATCTGGTTGTGATGCCAATGATGATGATGTCGGGTATCTTTTTTAGTTATCATAACTTCCCTGATATTGTTGTGTCGATTCTTAAATATTTACCACTTACCATACTTGCCGATTCTATGCGTAGTATTTTTATTGAAGGAGCAGGTTTAATGGAGGTTTCAACTACAATTATTGTGCTTTCAATAACTGGTTTTGTATTCTTTATTGCTGGATTAAAGTCATTTAAGTGGTATTAACAGATGATAAATCTCACCGAATTTAAACCCTAATCTAAGTAGGATACAGAAATCGTACTCGTCATTATTTTGTAAATTTGCATTAATTCGAAAATGCAAATATTCATTTATAAAATGACGAATAATACAATCACATTCTGGGGCCAATTTGAAAATAAAATACTTGAATCAAGGTTTTTACTTTCGGTTAAAAGTGAAATTGTTTCACAAAACAGAATAGGTATTATTTCTACAGGAATAGCTTACTTATTAATTGTATTTGCCGATTACCTAAAACTTGGTAATTGCTTTAATTTTCAAGTCGCTTTAATTAGTCGAATTGCCTTTTTCTTATATTGCCTTTATTGTTATATAATTTTCAAGCCTACAATTAGTTTTCGTAGTTTTATAATTCACTCATTTAGTTTTACACTTTTATTGAGTATTTCGTTAAACTTTCTTATTTACTTACTAAATCCCGATTTACGACTTGATATAATAGACACAGTTGTATTACCAGTTGTTATTCTCATGGTTTTTGCGTTAATACAATTAAAGCCAAAGTATCTCATAATTAATGCAATAGTTTGTACTTCAATATATATATTTCTTATTTCAACAGTATATATTACAACATTAGATTTCATAATCAACATTTCAGTTATTTTGACTGTTCTTATTGTTGGTGGTATAATGTTTATGCGTGTAATTAGAATTTCGCAAAGAAAAATATATCTATCGTCAATTCAAATAAAGCAGTTAAATAGCAATTTAAAAGACGAAGTAGATGAGAGAATTGCTATTCAAGATAAACTTCAATATACAATAAACGAAGTTTCGAGTAGTATTCAATATGCTAAAAACCTACAAATGACTTTCATGCCTTCGGAAAACTTAATAGAAAATATTTCTAAAGATTATTTCATATTATTTAAACCTCGCGACGAAGTTAGTGGCGATTTTTATTGGATAAATCATTCTGATGATGAAACGATAATTGCTGTTGCTGATTGTACAGGTCATGGTATTCCTGGTGCTTTTATGAGTATTCTAGGAATTACCCTTCTCAATAAAATAGTTAAAGACTTTAAACAAAAAACTAAAAGTTATACAGCAGCAGATATACTTGAAAATTTACGTATCGATATTATTTCTTCAGTAAAAAGAGCACATACCGGATTTAATATAAAAGATGGAATGGATATTTCTTTGTGTATTATAAACAAATCGAAAAAACAACTACAATTTGCTGGTGCTTACCAACCTTTATGGATACTTAGAAATGATGATTCTAGACCCAATTTAACGATTTATAAAGGCGATAATATGCCAATTGGGACAAGCCATTCGAATATATTTAATGCATTTAAAAATCACATTATTGAACTTAAGAACAATGATACTATAATCCTTTCAACAGATGGATTTCAAGATCAATTTGGTGGTGAATTCGAAAAACGTTTTCAAAGCAAACAACTTCGAAATTCTTTACTATCAATATATAACAAACCAATGCAAGTTCAAAAAGGAATGTTGGAAAACATTTTCAATAAATGGAAAGGTACTAGCGACCAAATAGATGATGTGCTTTTAATGGGAATACGTTTTACATTTGATGAATAAATATCAAAATCAATTAAAACAATAATGTAATCCAACTCCAAGATTTCCAATAAAATTACAACTTATATATCCTTTGGATTTCGAAAATTCTTGAATCCAAGCATCTGAATACTTAAAATCGAATTTAATGTGTTTTAAACCATAGCGAATAAAAAATTCAGGTTCGAATAAAAGACCATAATCTTTTCTATCGTTATAACTAACCGAATTACTTGAATTTGAATATTTATAAATTCTTTCAACTGATTTTGAATAAATAATACCTGTCTTAAAACTTATTCCATAATCCATATTTAGAAATTTCGTATTTCGTTTCCCAAAATTGCATTGTAAATACGGGATATAATAATTTCCTTTTAATGATCTCGAAAAAGGTTCGTTTCCTTCATTAAAATTACCATTTCCAAAACCACCATAAAGTTCAACAACTTTGTTTTCATTTAATGTCCAAAATCTACCAACTGCTCCTTGAGTATAATAAAAATTATCGGGTTGTAAATTTCCAAAAATCTGAAAAGCGTAATGTGGAATTGGTGAATATGCAATCGATGCATTGATTGCTGTTACCAACGAAATTCCACCTTCGATTTGTAATTCATTTGTGTCTTTCATCAAAGGAATCAATGGCGTTTGGGGAGAGTAAACAACACAAGATTGTAATTTGAAAACGATATAAACAAAGAAAATAATTTTAACAAAGAATGTTGCTTGCAATTTCATAGTAGTTGAATCTGTAGTGTTTATCGATTCAAATATATGCAAAAAAAAAGAGACGCAATAAATTGCGTCTCTACAAATTTTCTAATTTAACGAGAAGGAAATTTCTCTTTTTCCTTCTACTTCTGCAATATCAACTCGCAGATAATTTTCGGGTAAAATGTCTTCAACAACATCGGGCCATTCTATAAAACATTTATTTCCACTATAGAAGTAGTCCTCGGCTCCAATATTCATTGCTTCTTTAAGATTTTTCAATCTATAAAAATCGAAATGATAAACTAAATCGCCCCAAACACTTGCATATTCATTTATAATTGCAAATGTTGGACTATTAACGGTATCAATAACTTCGAGTTTTTTACAAACTGCTTTTATAAATGTTGTTTTACCTGCTCCCATTGCTCCATTAAATGCAATTACATCATATTTTGATGTTAATGCTAAAAATGCTTCGGCAACATTATCTATTTGGTCTAATGAATTTATAACTAACTTGTTCATATCTATATATTTAAAATGTTAGTAGTAAAAAAAATTAATTCTTAATTGTTTTTGGTTCTAAGGTTACTAATGGAATTATCATTTCTTCGAGTGATACGCCTCCATGTTGGAAAGTATCTTTATAATATTTAACATAATGATTATAATTGTTTGGATAAGCAAAAAAGTCGTTGCCTGTTGTAAAAACATAAGTCGAACTTAAATGACAAGCTGGTAAATGCGCCAATTTCGGTTGTTTAATTTCGAAGACTTCTTTCGGATTATATTGAAGCGTTTTTCCTTGTTTGTAACGAAGATTATTTGTTACAAATCTATCGCCAACAACTTTTACCGGATTCGAAACTTTAATTGAACCATGATCGGTTGTTAAAACAACAGTAATTCCTTTGTTTGCAAGTTCTTTTAAGACTTCGAACAATGGTGAATTTTTAAACCAAGATGTTGTTAAAGATCGATACGCTTTTTCGTCTGATGCTAGTTCTTTAATCATATCCATCTCGGTGCGAGCATGCGAAAGACTGTCGATGAAGTTGTAAATAATTACCGAAACTTTACTATTGGTAATGCTTTGTATTTTTTCGGGCAATCGTTTTCCTGCAGAAACCGCCGAAACTTTTTCGAAAAACACCTTTTCGTTTATGCCATTTCGCTTAAGTTGATTATTAAAAAGATCTTCTTCGTATTGATTTTTCATACCTTCATCTTCGTCGTTTAGCCATAGATTTGGATAGAAATTTTCGATAGTGATAGGCATTAATCCTGCAAAAAGCGAGTTACGGGCATATTGCGTAACGGTTGGCAAAATACTATAATACAAACTATCATCGGTTACATTAAAATATTCTTGCAATTCGGGACGAATACTAACCCACTGGTCGTAACGAAGATTATCGATTACTACTAAACAGCTTTGTTTTCCCGATTTAATAATTGGAATAAGCTTTTGTTTTACAATACTTTGCGAAAGTAATGGTCGATCTTTTGTTTTCTCATCGAACCAGTCGAGGTAATTCTTTTTAACAAAACGAGCAAAGCTATTGTTTGCCTCTTTTTTTTGCAATTGAAGAATTTCGTTCATATTTTGGTCGCCACCCGATGCCTCGAGTTCTAATTCCCAATATACCAATTTGCGATACATTTCGACCCATTCATCGTGCGTGTTAGCATTCTGAATATCAATACCAAGCCTAGTAAATTCCGATTGATATTTGGATGTTGTTTGGTTGCTTATTAATTCCTTTTGCTTAAGGTTTTTCTTAAGAGCAAGTAGAATCTGATTTGGATTAACTGGTTTAATTAGATAGTCCGAAATCTTAGCTCCAATAGCAGCTTCCATTATATTTTCTTCCTCACTTTTTGTGATTAGAATTACTGGAATATCTGGTTTAAAACTCTTTATTTCTATCAAAGCATCGATACCACTAATACCAGGCATCTGTTCGTCGAGGAAAATTATATCGAAATGATTATTTCTAGCTTGTTCGATTGCAGCATCACCATTGTTAACTGCTACAACTTCGAACTCTTTATCTTTCAAAAAGATGATATGTGGTTTAAGGAGCTCGATTTCATCGTCGGCCCATAAAATTTTAGTACCTTTCATTGTGTGTGTATGTTTTATAAAAATACATATAATATCAGAGATATTGAGGAATTAATACGTTTTTATTAACGATAAAGTATGTATTTCTTAAGATATATCTAAGATTTAACATAAGTAACATAGCCTGTTTTAGTTATAATTTAAAAATTATTCGATAGTAATTAATAAATACATTTTTGAGATAAAAGTCTAGCATAATAATAACACAAAATGTTTTGTTAGACAAAATATTACAATATTTTTGCATTTGAATTAAAAAACAAAATTCACTATTATTTTAAAAATTGTAAAATACATCATAATCAAATAAAATGAAAAAAGTAATTCTCTTTATTGTAGGTATTTTTTGTACCATGTTTATTCAGGCTCAAGTAATTAAATCAGCTTCAATTAGTTCGGGAAGTCTTTATTCCTTTCTTACATTAAATGAACGTCAAACAGTTACCGACTTAATTATTTCTGGAACCATCGATGCACAAGATTTTCAAATTATGCGCGATAGCATGCCATTGCTCGAAAACATTGATTTAAGTAATGCATCAATAACAGCATATACTGGTTCTAATGGTACAGAATATGCAGTATATAGACCATATGCAGCAGATGAAATACCAATATATGCATTTTGGAATAATGGGACTAATACTGGTAAGCCAAGTTTAAAATCGATTATTCTACCAAATTTTGTTACATCAATTCAATCAAATGCATTTCAAAGTTGTGGTGCATTAACCTCAATATCATTACCAAGTTCGATATTAACAATATCAAATTCCTGTTTTTATGAATGTACTTTACTTAATAATATAAGCTTACCAAGCTCTTTAACATTTTTAGGAGATAATGTATTTATGAATTGTACATCGCTTGATTCCATATCGATACCTGCTGGAATAACAACGATAAACTATTCTTGTTTCTTAGGATGCTCTGGGCTGAAAACGGTTGTGTTTAATGGAAATGTTACTGGTTTTGGAAAAATGAGCTTTTATAAATGTGCAAGTCTCTATAACATCACATTACCAAGTTCATTAATAAGCCTTGGAGAAGACTCTTTTGATGGATGTACGTCACTAACATCTATAGATATTCCTGCTAATGTTACATTCATACCGTATGGAGCATTTTATAACTGTAGTTCTTTAACGAAAATTACCCTGCCTACTACGATAACAAGTATTAACGATAATGCATTTAATGGATGTAAAAATCTACAATCGTTTGTTATGCCAAACTCTATAACGAATATTGGTTCCAGTGCATTTGCCGGTTGTACTGGTATAAATGGATTTAACCTTCCCGAAGGACTTTTAACAATTGGAAATTCAGCATTTATACAATGTACTGGGTTTCCTATATTGAACATTCCAAGTACAACAACATCAATTGGTATAGACGCATTTAAGTCTTCGAATTTAAAGATTTCGGTAAATAGTTCTAGTGCAACATATTCAAGTTCACATGGAGCTTTATATGACAAAAATAAAACAATACTTTATTATTTACCAACAGACATTTCTGGTTCGTTTATAATTCCACAAACGGTTACTACCATTTCGGATAACGTATTTCAAAATAACAATAACTTAAATTCGGTAACAATCCCAGCTTCGGTAACGACTATTGGAGCTTTAAACTTTTTGTATGGTGCTATTAATACCATAAAAGTTTTACATACAACACCTTTAGATATTTCGACAAATTCAACCATATTTCTATCGTTTAATTTCAACAATTCGACATTAATTGTACCTACTGGAACGAAATCGCTATATAAAACATCTCCAATTTGGAAAAATTTTGGAACGATTTTCGAAGAAAATGCAACAGATAGCTTAGTTGCATTTTATCCATTTAATGGAAATGCAATAGATTCGACTAATAACAAAAATAACGGAACGGTAAATGGGGCCGTTTTAACGACCAATCGACTCGGAATTGCAAATTCTGCCTATTCTTTTAATGGCGTAAATAATTATATCTCTATACCCAGTTCATCGAGCTTAAATATTAGCACCGACAAATTAACAATTGCAAGTTGGGTTAAAGCAAATACTTTAAATGGTTACCAACAAATACTTTCAAAGGCAATAAATATCGATGATGCAAGTAGAGAATTTGGCATGTATTTGTCCAGTGGAAATTTAGCTTTTGAGACTTCTACTACAAATGGACGATTTGATGTAACATCTAGTAATTCGGTTACAAACCAATGGGCATTTTTGGTGTCAACATACGATGGTGTTGCACTGAATTATTATATCAACGGTATATTAGTTAATAGTACACCACAATCGGGGAATATTATAAATAACTCTTATGATTTAAAAATCGGTATGTTTGGTGATGGAATACAAAGTCCTTTTAATGGAGCAATCGACGATATTCGCATTTACAATCGCGCAATATCTCAAAACGAAATTGACTATCTTTTTCACGAAGGTGGATATTATGATACCGTTAAAACAATTACTGTTAATCCAGGTGAATTGTCGACAGCACTTTCAGATATCGATTTAAATCACATTACAAATCTCACTGTTAAAGGCACAATCGACGCTCGCGACTTTGTTACAATGAACTTGTCTATGCCAAAACTTCACACAATTGATTTAAGCTTTGCTTCTATTTCAAATTATACAGGTAAAGATGGAACAAAATATGGTATTTTAACTACTTACGGTGCCGATACCATTCCAGAAGATGCCTTTAAAAATAATGTTCGTTTACAATCATTTATATCACCATCATCGGTTACTGGAATTGGCATAAGCGCTTTCAATAGCTGTATTCTATTAAAATCGGTACAATTAAATGATGGTATAAAAATAATTGGTAATGATGTATTTTCAAGCTGTAATTCTTTATCGATATTTACGTTACCAAACTCGCTCGAAGAAATAGGTATATATTCATTCTTAGGATGTTATGCACTACCAGAAATCATTTTCCCATCAACATTAAAAAAGATTGGAGCTCATGCTTTTGAAGGCTGTAATTTTAAAACATTATCATTTCCATCATCTGTTCAAACTATTGATGATGGAGCTTTTTATGTCTGTAATAAACTAGAATCAGTTATATTACCTACATCTTTGACTTCTATAAGTTCTGGACTTTTCATCAACTGTCCTAAATTATCTACAGTTATTTTACCAACATCGCTAATAGAAATTAAGGATTTTGCATTTTCTGGTTGTGCGAACTTAAAATCTATTTCGTTTCCATCAACTCTAACCACAATTGGATCATATTCTTTTTTTGAATGTAAGTCTTTAACTTCTGTAAATATTCCACAAACATCTGCACTTAATTCAATTAATTCCTATGCATTTGGTAGTTGCACTGCACTAACGTCTATTGATATTCCTGAAAATATAATATCAATGAGTGATTATGCATTTAATGGATGTTCAGCAATTTCATCAATTCATGTTTATTCAGCAATACCACTAAATTTAAGCTCTTCGTTAAATGTATTTTCGGGCATAAATAAAACAAACTGTACATTGAATATCCCAAGTGGAACTATGTCGGCATATTTAAATGCACTTGTATGGCAAGATTTTTTAAATATATTGGAATTTGCTTATGATAAGAAAACTATTACCGTAACTGCAGGTCAATTAAATAGTCTTTTAGGGGTAGATATGAATACCGTTACATCATTAATACTTTCAGGTACTATAGATGCTCGCGATTTTGTAACCATGAAAGATAGCTTACCACTTTTAAACTATCTTGATGCATCTGCGGCTACTATTGTTCCTTATAGTGGAGAAAAAGGTCCGAATACTTGGTCTGGAATTGTAAATTATCAAGCGAATACTGTACCTGAATATGGCTTTGACAATAAAAATTCTATTAAAACTATTTACTTACCGAATTCAACAACAAAACTTGATGTTGCTTCATTTAGAGGAACCGATGCTTTAATGTATATTCCTGCCAGTCTATCGACATTGGGAAATGCTGCATTTGCATATGCTGCATCAAAAATTATTGTAGATCCCAGCAATAGTACATTTTCATCGCAAGATGATGTTTTATATGATAAAAATAAGACTAAAATTATTTTCTGTGGCACATCTAAAACGGGAACATTTATAATTCCATCAACGGTAACTTCAATTGGGAATTATGCATTTCAATCGTGTTCTCTTCTTACCAATATTTTTATTCCCAATAAGATCGATACTATTGGTGGTGGTGCATTTGCTGATTGTACCAGTTTAACATCAATAACACTTCCCGATTCACTAAAAACTATTGGTGCTTTCGCTTTTCAAAATTGTCAGATTACTTCGATAATAGTTCCCGAAGGTGTAACCTCCATTATAAATTCAGCTTTTTATGGTTGTACCCAAATGCAAACAATAACGCTTCCTAAATCGCTAACGTTTATTGGTGAAGATAGTTTTGAAGGCTGTAGTAGTTTATCGTTATTAAAGGTTTCAAATATTCAACCTATCGATTTGTCTTTTTTTACAACGGTTTTCAAGAATGTAAATACCTCAACTTGTACGCTTCAAGTTCCATTTAAATCGACACAATATTATAGTACAGCTACAAATTGGATGTTATTTACGAAGATAACCGAAAGTGAAGGAATTGCCTTAGAAAGACATATAGTGACTGTTGATAATGATGGTGCGACAGAAAAGCTTTCTTTTTTATCGAACTCAAATTGGACAACAACAATAAATGCAAATTGGTTACATTTCTTTACATCAAGTTCTGGATCGTACGACAGTTCAGTAACAATAACAATTGATAAGAACAGTGGAATAGATCGAGAAGCTTATGTCGTTTTCTCAGTAAATGGACAAACTGACTCAGTTTTGATTTCCCAAAAACTCGAATGTGTATCGAAACCTATTGTTATTGGAAAAACAACAATTTGCAAAGGAGATATCGTTTCTCTTACTGTTAATTCAGCAAATCCTCTCATGTGGTTTGATAATGTGTCGTTAACAAATATGGTTTCCACTGGTAAAACATATAGTGTTACTCAAACATCGAATGCTTCAATTTATGTTGTTCAATCGGCAACTTTAAATTGTACGAGTTTGCCATCTCAAGTCGATATTATTGTAAATCCATTACCTACAGTTTCAGCAAGTATTTCTGACAATAATGTTTGTGCGATGACAGATGTTACTTTTTCTGCTTATGGTTCTCAAATTACTTCTTACAAATGGACTTATGGGGTTCAAAATAATACTCCAACACCAATTTATGGCAGTGGCACTTATACTGTAACAGGTTATGATGCTAATGGTTGTTCAGCAACCGCATCGGTTAATGTTAGTGTTAAACCATGGACTTCAATTACACCTAAAGCTACGAAACCATATTCCTGTTATAATGATTCTATTACACTTTGGGGAGAAGGAGCTGTGAGTTACGTATGGGATAATGGAGTAATTAATAATAAACCTTTTGCAGTCATTAAAGAAGGGAATTATTCGGTAACTGGTATTGATGCAAATGGATGTAAATCAATGAATAACATATATATAAGCATGTACGCTTTACCAACGGTTTCGATTAGTGTAAATCCCAAAGATTCAATTATAAGTGGTAATCAAGTAGAATTAAATGCTATAGGTTCTTACGCAGTCACGTCATATATTTGGGATAAAGGAATTATAAATAATAGCACTTTTACCCCTACGACTACTCAAATATATACTGTAACTGCCACCGATTATAATGCATGTAAAGCTATCGATTCTATTAAAATTGTTGTAATTGATTCATCAAAAAACATCACAATTTCGGCAGGTAAGCTTTCCTCTCTATTTTCAAAAACAGAAAAAGATTATATTACATATTTAACAATTTCGGGAAATATTGATGCACGAGACTTTAAAACAATGCGCGATAGTATTCCAAAACTACAATATGTTGATTTATCGAATGCAACAATTGATAGTTATATAGGAAGTTTAGGAACAGAAAGTGGTATAAGTAATTATATTGCAAACGAAATCCCCATTTCGGCTTTCGCAAACAAAATATCACTTGCCAGTTTCATAGCTCCTTTAACTGCAACAAGTATTGCAAATGCTGCTTTCGAAAATTGTAGCAATTTACCTTTATTGCAATTGCCCAAAAGCATTTATAAAATTGGAGCTAGAGCTTTATATGGTACAAAAATTACAACTTTTGATATTCCAACTTCGGTTATTATTGTGAACAATGCCACATTTAAAAATTGCACAAATTTAGAATCAATCACAATACCAAAGAATATTTCAGCAATATTTCCTGATGCATTTAGCTATTGTTCATCGCTAAAAAACATAAATATTTATGCACAAACACCACCAGCTATAACATCTGATGCTGTAACTGGAATAGACAAATCGACTTGTAAAGTTCTTGTACCAGTTGGCTCATTAAATGCTTATAAAGCAGCTCAAGGTTGGAAAGATTTCTTCTCGATCGAAGAATTTGATACATCACATTCACCTCATTTTATTTCGAGCGAAATACCTCAGCAATTTGCAATGAATGGTGCAATGTTTTATCCAATAGATTTTCGTCAATATATTACAGATGAATATACATCAATCGACAATTTAAAATTTACAATCGGTCAAAATGATGTTATGAGTTTTTCAATGATACAAAGAATGCTCGTTCCAAAACAAATAGATTCTACTTGGTCGGGATCAACAACTTTGAAAATTACAGTAACAAACGATGCAAATTTAAGTTTCGATTTCGATATTATATTTACCCAACCGTTCCTTTTGAAAACTCCGACGATAAAACCTTCAAGTAGTTTTTATGCGAGTAAAATGTATTTGAAATTAAATCAATCTACTAAATTCTATTCTACGAATAAAAATACAGAATCTGTCGAATGGACACTCGAAGGCGGAACTCCAAGCACAAGTACTTCTGTTTCTCCAACTGTTTCGTACGATTCTACCGGTGTATACTCTGTAACCTTAAAAGTTATTAATTCTTTTGGAGACTCTGTAATTACTAAAAAGGCATACATCTTTGTTTCTGCACTTTCGGTATCGGATACAACAATTTGTAAAGGCGATTCAATGGTCATTTCAGCATTAGGATCAGGTTTTAGCCAATATTCTTGGAATACAAATCCAGTTATTAATGCTCAATCGATAAAAGTTAGTCCTTCAAAAACGACTACTTATAAATTGACAATGAAGAAAGGTTTAGCTACAATAGTTGACTCTGTTACCATTACAATTGCGAAACAACCAGAGTTAGGAATTGATACTACTTTCTGTGTCGGTGGCTCAAGAATTTTAAATCCTGGAATATTTAAATCATATTATTGGAATAGTTCAACTACAGTAGGAAATGCAAACTATACTGCAACAAGTCCTGGAAAAATAAAAGTAACAACTATAGATGCATTAGGTTGCATATCTAATGACTCTGTAACAATTGGAACATTATATCCAAAACCAATTGTAAATCTCGGTAAAGATTCAACCTTCTGCTGGAAAAAGAAACTTACACTTAATGCAGGAAACACAGGTGCAAACTACAAATGGAATACTGGAGTTAGCACTCAAACATTAGCTGCCGACACAACTAAGATATATTCGGTAACTGTTACAGATAGTAAAACTTGTAGCAACATCGATAGCATTTCTATCAAAGTTATCGTTCCAATAATTCCTGAGATTGGAGTTATTACTCAGAGTTCTACAGATAAAAATATAGTTGCATGGGAACCGATTAACAATAAAGGAATAAAGCTTTATCATATTTGGAGAGAAAACTCTTCTTCTAAATTTGATTTAATTCATACCGTAAATCAAAAAGACTCGACATATTATATCGATAATTCTTCTTTCCCCAAAACGAAATATTATCGTTATGCTTTAAGTACTGTTGATTCTGCTTGTGGAAATGAATCGTATTTAAGTCAAATCCATAGCAGTATACATTTAAGATGCACCTTCGATGGAAAGAATGTTACAGCAGTTTGGAATAATTACGAAGGAATGACTGTTACAAAATACACGATTTCTCGTGCCGAAAAAGGGAAAGCATTGCAAGTTTTAACTACGGTAAATGCGGATCAAGGCGGAAAGACTACGTTTCCAGATCTTAATTCAATTGGTTTAAATTCTTATTATCAAGTGTCTTTCGATTTATCTAAAAAATTAACTCCAAGTAAACTTAAATCCGATAGTGGTCCATTTAGTTTAAGTTTAAGCAATATGGCGGAAAGCGAATTAACTGAAAGCGAGTTTACAATTGAAAATTCAATACAAATTAGTCCAAATCCAGCTTCTGATATTACTACGATTACAGTTCAAGAAAATAAAGCATTTACGGCAACATTAATCGATGTACTTGGACATACAATACTAACTCAAAATGGCAATGGCAATTTACAATTAGATTGCAGTAAATTGAAAGCTGGAATTTATATCGTGAAAATACTTGTAAACGAAAATGTAATAACAAGTCGTTTGGTCGTTGAATAATACCAAATGGTTAAAGTTAAAGCAAAAAGTAAAGGCTACCGAAATTCGATAGCCTTTACTTTTTTAAATATTTAATTGAGATTATTTCTTTTCCATAACACCATCAATCATACCGTAATCTTTGGCTTCGTACGATGTCATCCAATAGTCACGATCGCCATCTTTCTCGATATCTTCGATATTTTTACCAGAATGATTCGCTAAGATTGTGTATAATTCTTTCTTGGTTTTTTCGATTTCGCGAGCTGCAATTAAAATATCAGAAGCTTGTCCTTCAGCACCACCAAGTGGTTGATGAATCATTACACGAGAATGTTTTAATGCTGTGCGTTTTCCAGCAGCTCCACCTGCAAGCAAAACAGCTGCCATTGAAGCTGCCATTCCAGTACAAATTGTTGCAACATCAGCAGTTATATATTGCATTGTATCGTAAATTCCTAAACCTGCATGAACATATCCTCCAGGTGAATTTATATAAATTTGAATATCTTTAGAAGGATCATTCGATTCAAGATAAAGCAATTGACCTTGAATAATATTTGCAACATAATCATCAATTGGTAATCCCATAAAGATAATTCTATCCATCATCAAACGTGAGAATATATCCATTGAAGCCACATTCATTTGGCGTTCTTCAATAATTGTTGGAGAAATATAACTTCCCATTATCGAAGAATATTTATCGAGATTATGGCTTTTTATTCCTAAGTGCTTGGTAGCGTAATTTCTGAAATCGTTCATAGTTTTATGTTTAATTTTTACGTCTCTAAATTAATGTATTTTTTTGATATGGCTAACTCATTGCGAAAAAAAACCTCGCAATGGTTAAAAAGCGAGGTTTTCTGTATTTTATTGTGGATACTTATTTTTTATCCATCATTGCATTGAATTCTTCGAACGATACCGATTTTTCCTCAAGTTTGATTGTTTCTTTTAAGAAAGTAATCATCTTTTTATCCATTTCAATATCGTATATTTTCTTAGCTTCTTCTTTGTTTTTAGCAATTTCTGTAGCCCAATGTTGTAATTCTTCGTCACCTGGATTATAGTATCCAAATTGTTGGAATTGCATACGAGCAAATTCTATCGATGCAGCTTTAAATTCCTCTTCACTAACTACCATATTTTGTAGTTTTATGAAATGACCTTTTACTAATTGCCATTTTAAATCTTCGAAGAATAATGGAAGTTCTTCTTCAATTTGACCTGGAGCTATGTTTTTATCTCTGTTTGCAGCAATAATCCAACGTTTTAAGAAAGCTTCTGGTAATTGAATTGGATATGTTTCCATTAATTGATTTCTAAAATCACCATAGAATTTATAGTCGCTGTTTATTTGGAAACGAGCTTCTAAATTTTCTTTGATTTTAGCACGGAATTCAGCTTCGGAAGAAACGGCTCCTGCTCCAAACGACGAATTGAATAAATCTTGGTTAATTTCTGCTTTAATGAATTTTTTAATTGTTGTGATTTCAACTTTATAAGTAGCATTTAACTCACGTACATTTTCGTGTTTTAAACCTAACATAGAAATTACTTCTGGTTGATGTTTAACAGCTTCCATCGGAGCAAAATTAACAGTTGTTCCAACGGTTAATCCTTTAAAAGCTTTACGATATTCTTCTGGTACCGATTTTAAAAGAACATAAGCATTTTCTTTTACATGTCCGCCTTCTAGAACATTTCCATCAGCATCTAATTCTGTGAAATTTGCAGAAATTAATTCTTCGTCTTCGATAACATCAACTTCTAAATTTGTTCCAAATTGATTTTGCATTGAATCAACTTGTTTGTCGATAAACGAATCGTCAACATTAATTTTATAGTAATTCGCTTTCGTTTTTTTGTCTAGCGTTAACGTAACTTCTGGTTGAATTGCAACATCATAATGGAATTCGAAATCTTCGCTATCCCAATTAATTGTTCCTTGTTGGTCTTCGTTTGGAAGTGGTTCGCCTAAAATTTGTAATTTCTCTGTATCCAAGAAATTGAAAAGACTATCTACAGCTAATTTGTTTATTTCTTCAACTAAAAGATGTTTACCATGCATTTTTCTTATCATACCCATTGGGACCATTCCTTTACGGAAACCTGGCATTTGGATAGTTTTGCTAGCATTTTTAAGAGCTGCTTCTACTTTTGGAGAATAATCGGCTTTTGCAATTTGTACTTTTAGAATTGCATTTAAACTGTCGATGTCTTGTCTAACGATGTTCATGATTATTAGAGTATTTAAGATTAAAAAAACCGCTCAAAACAAAAATTGTGTTTTAGCGGTTCAATATTTATTTTGTGCGGATGAAGGGACTCGAACCCCCACGCCTCACGGCACCAGATCCTAAGTCTGGCACGGCTACCAATTACGCCACATCCGCATTTGTCCTTTTTTTGGACGTGCAAATTTACACCTTTTTTATTTCCTACAACCTTTTTCTCGGAAAATATAAAAACATTTTTTAGAATGCTGATAATGAAAAAGTTTCCTTAACTCTAACTCCTTTTTCAGTTTGATATAAACTGCAGCATTCGGTATGAATATCGTGTTCGAAGAATAGCGTGTAGTCTTTTTTAATTGCTTCTTGCAAGAATTCTTGCTTTTCTTCAACAGAAACCAATGGATTTATATCGTAAGCACAAATAAACGAAAGTTGAACGTGACAACTCGATGGAATAAAATCGGTAGTGTATACAAGTGTTTTCTTACCATTCTTAATAAATGGAACAATCAATCCATCGGTATGTCCATAAAATAATTTTAGGGTTATATTTTTCGAAAGTTTTGTTTCTTTTTTAATAATTTTAAGTTTACCAGTCTCTTTAATTGGGTCAAAGTTTTCATTGAAAAACGAAGGTCTTTCACGATTGTTTGGATTATGAGCCGAATCCCAGTGACTGTTACTTATCCAATGCGTTGCATTTGGAAATTGCAAACGACCATCAGGCTGTACTGCTCCCCCACAATGGTCGAAATGTAAATGAGTTAGAACAACATCGGTAATTTCTTCAGGCTTCACTCCTACTTTATCGAGCGATTTTTGAAGCGTATCATCTCCATTTAAGTAATAAAATTTCGATAATTGTGGATCCATTTTTTCGCCCATTCCACAATCGATAATTACTTTTTTATCGTCTTCTTCAATTAAAAGACAACGCATTGGGGAATTTATCAAATTATTCTCGTCGGCAGGATATACTTTATTCCACATTGTTTTGGGAACAACGCCAAACATTGCACCTCCATCGAGTTTAAAATTTCCTGTTTCTATTGAATGTAATTTCATGTTGTTAATTTTGAGTTTTTAAAAATCCTAAAATCGAGAATTAAGAACTATATCTTATCCACTTCGCTAATTCACGAAACGTAATCTTTTTACCATACATTAATATTCCGGTACGATAAATTTTTGCAGCCAATTTTGCCATCAAAATGATAGATACAATAAGAATAGTAGAAGATAAAACAACTTCCCAAATCGGAACTCCAAAAGGAATTCGAGCCATCATAGCTATTGGAGAAGTAAATGGAATCATCGACATCCAAAATGCAATACTTCCATCTGGATTATTTAAAATCACTTGAATCATTACTAAGGTAATAACCATCGGTATTGTAATTGGCAGTACGAATTGTTGAGTATCGGTTTCACTATCTACTGCTGAACCAATTGCGGCAAACATCGAGGCATACAACAAATATCCACATACGAAAAAGAATAAGAAACAAACTATCATTAATGTCCAATTTACATTAGAAACGGAACCAAAAATATCGAGCGCATACTGATAATCGTCTTGTCCAAGTGCTTGAACTTGAGCCATAACTTTCGAATCAATTGTAGCCGTTTGATTTGCAATTGTTGGAACAGCTGGTTCAGGAAATAAAGTTACTTGAGCCATCCAAACCACAGAAAACGTAATAACAATCCAAAGTGCAAATTGAGTTAAACCTACTAACATTATTCCAGCAATTTTACCAATCATCAATTGTAATGGACGAACCGATGAAATAATGATTTCGACTATTCTATTTACTTTTTCTTCGACGACACCACGCATTACTTGCGAACCATAAAAGAAAATAAATATATAAATCAGTGCAGAAGCAACCGTTCCAATAATGGTTTTCATTTCCATTGTAACTTCAACTTCTTTACCATCGCTTGTCCATTTTATTGTTTGAACAAATATTGGCGTTTGAACAGCTTTTAGTAAATCGGGATTAACATTGCTTTTCAGTAATTTCAATGTTTCTAAATCACGCTCAATTAATTTAGCGATATATTGCTTTAATCCAAAATCGGGCTGACGATTCGAGAAAACTTGAACCGCTGTAGAATTAAGAATATTTTTAGGAATAAATAATACTGCATAATATTCCGATTTCGCAAAACCTTTTTGGGCTTCATCTAATGTCATTTTACCCATATCGGTAAACACAACATTTTCGGTGCTTTGTAAAGTTGTAACCAAAATTCCCGATTCATCGATTACAGCAATATTTTTAACTTGTTCGCTTTCGATTTTTTGTAACCAAAGAGGAACTATAAAAATTCCCGCAATTAGTAATGGCCCGAGAATACTCATTATGAAAAACGAAGTCTTTTTAACTCTCGTTAAATATTCGCGTTGTATAATTAATTTTATCTTCTTCATGCCTGTGATTGTTGATTTGTTTCACCCACAACATCAATAAAGATATCGTTCATCGATGGTAATATTTCTTTAAATGCTATTACATTCCCCAAATTGGTAAAATGACGAATAAGGTCGTTTGTTGGAATTTCGTTAAGAAGTTTTAATGTAACTGTCGTTATATTTCCTTCTTTTTGATGTTCTATAATTTGATAATTATGAGTTAACGTACTTGCCATTGTGTCGAACCAACCAGAACATTTTATTTCGTAACTATTGGTCGAATATTTTTGCTTGATATCTTGAACTTTACCATCAAGAATTTTATTTCCTTTGTTTATTAAAGCAATACTATCGCACAATTCTTCGACCGACGACATTGTATGTGTTGAAAGAATTATGGTTAGTCCTTTTTCTTTTAAAGCCAATATTTCTTGCTTAATAACATTAGCATTTATTGGATCAAAACCCGAAAAAGGTTCATCTAAAATAAGTAATTCGGGTTCATGCAAAATGGTTACAATAAATTGAACCTTCTGTTGCATTCCTTTCGAAAGTTCATCAACATTTCTATCCCACCAACTTTCTATTTCGAATTTCTGAAACCAAGCTTTTAACTTTTCGGTTGCTATAGATTTCGACATTCCCTTAAGTTGTGCCAAATAGACTACCTGCTCGCCCACTTTCATTTTCTTATACAATCCGCGCTCTTCGGGTAAATAACCAATTCGCCCAATATGCGAAGCAGAAATTGGTTCTCCATTAAACAAAACCTTTCCAGAATCGGGAGCTAAAATTTGATTGATAATTCGAATAAGTGTGGTTTTTCCTGCACCATTTGGACCTAAAAGTCCGAATATTGAACCAGCTTCGACATCAATGCTAACATTGTTTAAAGCCTTTGTTCCCGAATATTCTTTAACGATGTCTTGAACCGTAATAAAACCCATATACATTTTTTAGATATTGCAAAAATAAGAAAAAGATAACGCAAATAGTATTATTTTCGCATACCGAATTAAATAATAAAAGGATTTAAAGATTCAATCATTATGTCTACAATAATAACAATATCGGATAATTTTCTTATAAATAAAATATATTCATTTAGAGGATATAAGGTAATGCTAGATAGCGACTTATCAGAACTTTATGATGTAGAAACAAAAGTTTTAAAACAAGCTGTTAAAAGGAATATCGATATTTTCCCAGAACATTTTATGTTTGAATTAACCGAACAAGAATTCCAATCTTTGAGGTCACAAATTGTGACCTCAAAGATTGGAAGAGGTGGTACACGTTACATGCCTATGGTATTTACCGAGCATGGCGTTCTTCAACTTGCCAATGTATTAAGAAGTTTAAAAGCTAAACAAATTGGAATCCGAATTATAGAAGTCTTCGTTAGACTACGTCAAGCAATTTCGGAGAATACAGAACTTAAACTTGCTATTCAAGATATTAAGAAGAAAACAGAAAACAATACAAAGAACATTGAGCTTGTTTTTCATTATCTAGATGAGTTACTTGAAAAGAACGAAAAACCTCAAATAAGAAATCCAATAGGATATCAATTACCAAAACAAAATAAATAATTCTATGAATATCCAAACCTTCAAACAACTCCCAATATTGGGTATCTTACGAGGAATAACACTTGATGCCATTAAACCAATAGCCGATGTATCAATGAATACAGGTTTAAATGCTATTGAAATTACAATGAATACAGAAGATGCCCCCAAATTAATTGAAACGATGAGAAATCATTGTGGTGAAAAAATGTCGGTTGGTGCAGGCACTGTTACATCGTTCGAAATTCTAAAAAAAGCGATAAATGCAGGTGCAGAATTTATTGTAATGCCAATAATTAATACTACCGTTATGGAATATTGCACCGACCAAAAAATCCCTGTTTTCCCCGGTGCATTAACACCGAACGAAATTTTTAAAGCTTGGAATTTAGGTGCATCGATGGTTAAAGTTTTTCCAGCATCGGTTTTTGGACCATCATATTTCAAAGAAATAAAAGCACCTATGAATAACATAGAATTATTAGCATGTGGTGGAGTGTCTGAAAAAACAATTGGAGAATATTTTAAGAATGGAGCTTCTGCAGCTGCATTTGGAGCAAGTATTTATAAAAAAGAATGGATGGATTCTAATAAATACGAACTCATTGAAAAGGAATTACAGCTTTTAATTCAAGCATACGAAAATTGGAAGAAAAGTTCTAAATCTTAAATATTTTATTCCAAAAAAGTCATCATCAAAAAATAATATGTAGGTTTGCAACGTATTAAACAATCTTTGTAAAAAAATAATATACATTCTATGATACAATCATTTTTCAAACAAAATCAAGTACACTTTTTAGCTGTATTAATTTTCTTAGGCGTTGCATTTGCATACTTTATGCCATCTATGATTGAAGGTAAAGTTCTTCGCCAATCGGACGTAATAAATTGGAAAGGTGCAAGTAAAGAGGTGATGGATTATAGAACACAAACTGGTGAAGATCCATTGTGGACGGATGCTATGTTTTGTGGAATGCCCGATTACCTAATATCAGCAGTTTTTAAACATAATTACATGTCTGCAATTCGCGACACGTATGGTTTAGGTGTTGGTCGACCTGCCGATTTTATTTTCTTCTATTTAATAGGATTTTATATTGCTTTATTGCTCTTTGGAGTTAGTCCATTACTTGCAATAATTGGATCTTTTGGATTTGCTTTTTCTTCCTTTTTCTTTATAATAATAGACGCTGGCCATGTAACCCAAGCTCTTGCAATAGGATTTATGGCACCAATTGTTGCTGGTGTATATTATTCAATTACACAAAAGCCAATTAGAGGAGCATTAGTTGTAGCATTTTTCCTTTGCTTCCAATTACTTACACAACACATGCAGATTACCTATTATACATTAATCGCAACATTCGTTTTATCGTTTATTCTTATCGTTAAAAAAATATTTGATAAAGAATTTAAACAATTGACGATCTCTTTAGCAAGCATTGTTGTAGCTGTAATTTTAGCTGTTGGTTTAAATATTTCAAGTCTTTATTTTGTAAATGAATATGGAAAATATTCAACGAGAGGCGTTTCGGAATTAACGCAAGCAAATACAAAAAATAAAACGACTGGTCTCGATAAAGATTATGCAACCGATTGGAGTTATGGTATTTCGGAATCATGGACCTTATTAATCCCTAACTTTAATGGTGGAGGAGCTTCTGACGACTATAAATACAGCGAATTTTACAAAAACAATTTCGAGCAATACAAAAACTATTTCATTGAAAAAGGTTATTCATTAAGCGAAGCCGACGATGCGGCTAAAAGTGCAATTGGTGGTCAGTTTTATTGGGGAGCTCAACCATTTACATCAGGACCAGTTTATGCTGGAGCTATTGTCTGTTTCTTATTTGTACTTGGTTTATTTGCCGTTCGTGGACAGTTAAAATGGTGGTTATTGGTAATTACTATTTTATCATTAATGTTAGCTTGGGGTAAAAATTTAATGTGGTTTAGCGATTTCTGGTTCGACCATATTCCTGGTTACAATAAATTTAGAACCGTATCGATGACTCTTGTTATTGCCGAATTAGCAATTCCACTTTTAGGAATATTAGCCCTAGATAGATTTGTGAAAGGTAAAGTTGTGCCATGTGAATGCAAACCAATTTTGGGTATAAAACTTCCATCATTTTTAAATTTCACAAAATCGTATTCTGCTAATGTAATCATCAAAGCATTGATTGTTACAGGTGGCACATTATTATTCTTTGCGTTATTTGGAACTGGAATGTTCGATTTCAAAAGCATACACGATACTCAAGAAACTGGAAAAGAAATAATTCAAGGCCGTCAACAATTATTTACAGCCGATGTATGGCGTTCTTTAGGATTTGTCGTTTTAACCGCTGGACTTTTAATACTTTGGTGCACCGATTTAGTTTGGAAAAAGCAACAAAAAAACATGGCTTTATTAGCTACAATATTAGGTGTACTTATACTTTTCGATATGTGGTCGGTAAACAAACGTTATTTAAATTCTAGCGATTTTGTTTCAAAGGGCGAAATGGAACATCCATTTATTGAAAGTACTGCCGACACATATATTTTAGCAAATAATCCAGACAAAGCTCGCGTTTTAAACCTTGCTGTAAACACATTTAACGATGCAAGCACTTCATATCTACACCAATCTATTGGTGGATATCATGGTGCCAAAATGAAACGTTACCAAGAATTAATCGAAGCAGGAATTATTCCAGAAATTCAAACAATGATTGGTGTTTTAAATAATAAACCAACACAATCGGGTATAGATTCGGCACTTTCTAAAATGAACGTTTTAAATATGTTAAATGCTAAATTCATAATTTATAGTCAACAAGCAGCTCCTCTTGTTAATCCTTTGAGTAATGGCGCTGCTTGGTTTGTGAAAAACGTAACAATTGTTCCAAATGCTGATGCAGAAATTGCAACTTTAACGAAAGGATTAAATACTAAAACTTCGATTGTAGTTGACAAGCGTTTCGAAAAAGATGTAACAATTGAATCTACTTTCGATTCATCTGCATCAATAAAACGCACTTCATATAAACCTAATCATTTAATTTACGAGGCCAATTCAGCAGTTCCAGCAATTGCGGTCTTTTCGGAGGTATTTTATGATAAAGGTTGGGATGCCTTTATTGATGGTAAACAGGTAAATTACTTCAGAGCAAATTATGTATTACGTGCAATGAATATTCCAGCTGGAAAACATACTGTAGAATTTAAATTCGAACCAAAAATGTATACCATTAGTGGACTAATAACATTAGCTTGTTTCCTAGTATTAATGGCAATTACAATCTTCTATATTGTTGATCAATTTAAACGTAAAGAAAAAGCTTTAAAATAATAATTGGAAGTATAGGATGGAATTATTCAAATGCCCATCCTATACTAACAATTATTTGATTTGCACGATAATCAAAACTTCTTTGCGTTCCATCGACTTTAATTCCATTAGCAATTTTTGTAATTCCAAATTCATATTTCAAATCTAACTGGAAATTTCCTAATTCTAAACCAGCACCTGTTTGAAATGACCATAAAGCTTTATTCAGCTGTACATCGTAACCTGTGTAATCTTTAAGCTCGTTTAAATTAAATAATACTAAGCGTCCAGAAGGTCCGAGCATAAACCTAGCAGGTCCAGCTTTTATACCTAATAAAACAGGAAATTCCAGGTTGAAATTTCGATCATTTTTGTATACATTTTTTGCAGCAGCAAATGGATCAGGATTTGAAATTTTATACGTATTCGATATACTCGAAACATATAATTCGGGTTGTAAATAAAACAGTCCCATTTTAATATTCAGAAAACCACCTGCGTGAATTCCATAATCGGAATATGGCATTTTAATTATAACATAATCTTTCCCTGCAACAATATCCTTTTGAAAAAATGTTGAGTTTGATACACCAGCCAATAAACCTAGTTTTGACTCGGCAAAACTAAGATCATATAAAAGTATAAAGAAAAAAAGTACTGTCAGCTTTTTCATAACACATCAATTAAAGTAGTTAATACAAATATACAAACGAATTGCACGCATTGTATTTAAAATTTGATGTGTAAAATCTATCTATTTAATATAATTCTGATAGAAGAACTCTAAATATTTATCGAGTTGATATTCCTTTTGAAGAATTTCGAAATTCGCTTCAGAAATAACAAATTGCTCAGTTTTCGATTTGTCAATTCCTTCAAAAAGTTCATCAGAAATTGAAGTTAAATCAAAATAGCTTAATGCTTGGCGACTATCTGAGAATGGTTTTATAACAACAATATTGTATTTTTTCCCAAGTGTTTTTTCAGTTATGTCAAAAGGGAAATTACTAAAATATTCGAGATTGTAATTTATGGCATTGAACTTTATTCTACTACTCTTTACACTTTCAGCATCAGCAGCAATAACAAAATAATGCATCGTATTCTCTTGAAAAGTATACAGTGGTTTTTCTTCTTTTTTCTTTTCTTCCAAATTCGCTTGAGTTGATGAAATTGACGTCGAATCTTTCATTAACGAAGATAATGGTGCATTTGCGTTTGCACCACTTTGCTTTTGTTCATTAATAAAATCTATTATTCGTTTTGCTAGTTCAACCGACTCGCTTTTAGGATAGTTAGCAATAAAACTTGATAATTCTGTTTGCATCTGATTTGCAGTCGATAAACGACCTTTACTCAATGCCTTTAAGAATTGGAATTTGGGCATCGTTTCGCAATCAGGAAAATCTTTTTCAGCCTCGACTACTGATGCTATTACATCATTAAAATTTTCTTGGAAATAAGCTTTATAAGCCTTTTTAAATATTGCTTCGATTTTCGAATCACGTGCTTTTATATCTCTAAAAAAGTTAGGATTGGTAATTGCTTGAGCATATTTAGAAGATGGATATTTCGATGTAATGAGATCTTTATAATATTCTGCCTTAGGTTGATTTGCCAATTCACGATACATTGTATACAAATTATAATATGCAGTAACAACCATTTCTGATTCTGGGAATCGTTTTACAAAGCCTTCGAATGTTTCAACTCCTTGATTATAATCTTCAATTTTATTCATAAATACAGATCCAACATTAAACATAGCAGGTTCAACCTTGGCTTCTGATATTTTTAAAGTAGAATCGGTCATTGGAACATCCTGCATATAATATTCTCTTGTTTTATTACTAAGTTTTGGCTTTTTAGGTGCTCCAGTACTATCAATGGTTGTTGTATCTTCGTCAACATTATTGGCTACTGCAGCTTTATTTTTTCTACGCCAATCGTCTTCTAATTTACGTGATCCCCACTGTTTAATAAATTCCATTTTCCCTAATGAAACCATCGATGTATTATAAAAATACCATTTCCCTGCACTTTGATCGTCTGTTGTACCTAAAGGTTGACCTAAAGACGCAAACTTACTCGCTTCTAATTCTAGCCTTTGATCTTCCAACTCTTTATCATTTATTGCTTTTATAGCTTTATCTATAACTGCATTTCTATCGTTGGGCGACATTTTTGCCATTTTCTGCAAACTATCTTGCGTAACTACAATTGAATAATTTTTAGCAAGTTCATTTAAGTTTTTTGATTTCGTTACTAATGCCTGATAACCACGAATAGATTCATCAATTAATGTTACACAACTATCGTAAAATGGCTGCGCATGGATGTATTCTTTTCTGTCGTAATAAATATTTCCAATTGCAAGGAACGACATTGATTTTTGATATTTATTTGAAACATTCGTTGACAACGATAATTTATATGTTATCAAAGCTTTATCTATATCACCTTCTCTAAAATAGATATTTGCCAATGCAAAATATATTTGATCGCGAAACTCTTTATTTTTGGCATCACGTAGCAATTTATTAAGCATTTTTTTTATATCGTCGCTACTTCCCGATTGAAAGGATGTAGCTAAATTAATTTTGGTATTAAATGCCATTTCATATGGTAATGCTTTTTTCAATAACCCTGTAAATAACTCTTGCGCCTTAGCATTGTCTTTGGTTAATTGATATAATTGAGCCAAGATATATGTATACCTATTTTTGATTGATTTCTTTTTTGTTAAAGAAATAGCCTCTTCAAGTCTTAATATAGCCTCTCGATAGTTTTCAGCCTTAATATATGCATTAGCATAAACCGATGCCATTTCAAATTTAAATTCGTTTGGAAATTTTGGGTCTTCTGCCAATTTATCTAATACTTCTATTGCATCGTCAGTTTGTCCTTCTTCGGTTTTACTTCGGGCTTGCCATAATCTTGCAGGAATTTTTAAATCGGCATTTTTATATTCATTGGCAACTGTTTCGAAACATTTATTTGCTGAAAAATAATCGTGTTTCATTAAATATGCTTTACCCATTAATAGGTAAGCATCGTCGACCCAATTACAAAAATTTCTTTTGCTATAAAACTGCTTCTGTTCCACCGAAAGTTCCATATTTTTATACTTTGGCTTAGCAGTTATTGAATGTTGTTTAATAAGTTTATTGCTTTTATCTATTGCACGTTGCATATTCCCACTAGCAGATGTACATGCTGTTTTATCGCTATATAAATACATTGGTAAAACATTTATATAATTGTCTTTATGGGCAGCTTCTATAGCCTTTTCTCCTGCTTTAAGAGCTTCTTTTGCATTAAAATAAACATTATAACGTGCAGTTAAATTATGATATGCACGACTTGTAAACATGTTTTTTTTAGTAGAACACGAAATCAATAAAACTATCAATACGATAGAAATCGTAAATATTGATGTTAAGAATTTAAACAGTCTTTGTAAACTCATTTATTTTTAGTGAAAATAGCGTTGCAATATACTAAATTATATTTTAAAATTCAGATTGATGTTCGATTGCAAATGCATTAAACTCTATTTTAAAAATATTATTTTATTCTTCTTATAATTAACCCACTATTTCCTTTAGGAATTTAAAGATTATTTTAGCAAAAGCATTATAATCTTGGTTTTTTAGTACTTTTACCTAAATTAAAAAACTGCCATTTGTTAATTAACAATTACATAGAACGCTTTAAATTTTTAGGCATTGCTTTAATACTTTTGCTTTCGGCTATAATGGTTGAGTCGAGCTTTTTCGAACAACATTTTAACGATAGTAAGGCTCAACGTTTTCGAAATGTATTAATCAGAAAAGACGAAAATGCATCAATACTTTTAACCCAAATTGCAAATAAATGTAATTCGAAAACAAACTTTTCGGATATCGAAGAAATTTGTTTAGAGAAAAGAAATTACAATAATCGACATGGGGTTTCTTTTGTTGTTTACAAAGATTCGTTGTCGTTCTACTGGTCGAATAACAATTTTTACTTTCCAAACTATTACGATTCTGTATTTTACAGCAAACCAGTAATTTTCATTGATCATACTTGGTTTTATATTAAGTCTAAAAAAATTCCTAATTATAATATTGTCGTATTAATTGCCATAAAAGATGAGTATCCTTATCAGAACAAATTACTAGTCAATGATTTTCATGATGATTTTTCGATAGCTCCTTCTGTTAAAATTTCAACAAATAGAGAAAAAAAAGGCTTTACAATAACTGATAAAAACGGTAATTATTTGTTAACCCTTTCGAGTTATTGGGCTAGAAATACGAATGTTTTTGGACGCAACTTTGCAGTATTGCTCTATTTCCTTTCTTTTATGATGATAATTTTCTTTATGGGGAATTATTTGAAGAAATTCCGCACACTTTGGATTGCTGACTTTACAAATATTGGTTTTTTGCTGTTTATTGTTCTGATTAGATGGTTAATGGTTCACTTTCGTTTTCCATTTATATTTAGAATTGTCCCACTTTTCGATTCTCAATATTTTGCCTTTTCCGACCGTTTTCCTTCGCTTGGCGATTTATTAATCGACACAATGTTTTTATGGTACTTTGTAAATCAACTACATAGCCGAATGAAACAAGGTGTAATCTTTCGGTATAATCAAAAAGTTGGAAAAGTTCTTGTTTACATAATTCCAGTTTTAATTAGCATGTATGGTTTTTGGGTCGACTTATGCATTAAACGTTTGGTTACCGACTCAAACATCAACTTCGAAGCACACAAAGTTCTAGATATTAGCAATATGAGTATTTTTGGATACTTGATTATGGCTATACTCGTTTATACCTTTGTTTTATTATCGCATGGTTTTGTTTATTCGCTTTCGAAACGTTATGATTTTAAAACAGGTTTATTACTATTTCTACCAGGTTTTGTTCTGAGCGTATTAATGTTGATTAAAGAAAATCCTTTTTTTGTGATGCGAATTTCTGCATTAATGCTCACATTTTTCCTTGTTTTCTTTGCAGTAAATTATAAATACAAAAACGAATTTTCGTTTTCGTTAAAAGTATTGGTACTTATAATATCATCTATATTTATCACACTATCTGTCGATTACTATTTGGAATCAAAACATCTTGGAATAAAAAAGATTTATGCTCAAAATCTTGCAAACGAACAAGATGAACTTTCAGAACAGCTTATTAGTGAATCGGATTTTAGATTAAAAACCGATACCGTTTTAAAAAACTATATGCAAAATCCTTTCGATAAAGAGGATATTATTAATCGTTATTTAAGGAATAAATATTTTGGTGGGTTTTTAAATAAATATAGACTCGAAACAACCATATGTGGAAATTCTGGAGATTTTAAAAACGAAAATCAAATTAGTAATTGTGATAGCTATTTTAGGCAATTTGTTTTTCAAAAAGGCAAGAAAATACAAGGCTGTAATTTTTATTTTGTTAATAACCAAGATGGTTCAATTAGCTATTTTAATTCTTTAACATTTATTAACGAAGAAAACACAATAAAGCTTTATATCGAGCTAAAATCAAGGTTATTGACCGAAGAATTAGGTTATCCAGAACTTTTGATAAATGAAAAAAACATTCCTAAAAATGTTTTTAAGGAATACTCTTTTGCTCGTTATAAAAATGGGAAATTGGTTAATCAACAAGGCAATTATCAATATAGTCTAACAAGCGAAAGAACTCAAAATCTAACAAAAGAATTAACCCTTTTTTCATTTAATAATTACGACCATTTATTTTATAAAGTAGAGAATAGCAGTGGTTTAGTTATAGTAGTTAGTGCTCCAAGTACAACGATTATACAAATTTTGATAAGCATTTCGTATGTATTCTTGTTTTTCTTTCTACTTTTAATGTGCATGGAATTTGCAATTGCTGTAATGAAGCAAAGTTTAACTTTAAAGCTTAATTTTAAAGGGAAAATACAAGCTTCGTTTATTGGTGTTTTAGTGCTCTCACTTATCCTTATTGGTGTAAGCATGATTTACTTAAATCTCGACCAATATAAAGTAACACAATACGAACATGTAAATGATAAACTTCAATCGATTCTAGTAGAATTAGAGCAATATTCCGAAAGGAAAAATCCGCTTGATCCAAGCATGAACGAAACTGTAACATTTAAACTTACTAGACTTTCGAATACTTATTTCACTGATATAAATTTATACGACCTTTCTGGAAATCTTATCACTTCGTCAAGAATGGAGATTTATAATCAAGGTTTAGTTGGCTCGAAAATGAATATAGATGCTCTTTCGGCTCTATCAATTCACAAACAGACGGTTTATGAAAATATCGAAAAGATTGGCGATTTAGAATATTTATCGGCTTATGCTGTTCTAAAAAACAAGAATAACGAACCAATTGCTTATTTAAACATTCCTTATTTTACCAAGCAAGACACTGTAAGTCAACGCCTATCATCGCTGGTTGTAGCATTTATAAATATTTATGTATTACTAATTGTAATTGCAACTTTAATTGCAGTTTTTATCTCTAATAAGGTAACGCAACCACTTTTTATTTTAAAAGAAAAAATTCGACATATAAAACTTCGTGGTAAAAACGAAAATATTGAATGGGAAAGTAATGACGAAATAGGTGGTCTGATAAACGATTACAACAGAATGGTTCGCGAACTTAGCGCAAGTGCCGAAAAACTTGCAGAAAACGAACGCGAAATGGCTTGGAGAGAAATGGCGAAACAAATAGCTCACGAAATAAAAAATCCATTAACCCCAATGAAACTTAATATTCAATTATTAAATAGGGCTTGGGATACAAATTGCGAAGATTTTGATGAACGATTAAAAAGAGTATCGCAAACATTATTGGAGCAAATAGATAATTTAGCGGCAACGGCAACTGAATTTTCGAATTTTGCAAAGGTTTCGCATGCTCATTCCGAACCAATAAATCTTGTAGAAAGAATCGATCATTGTTTAGAATTATTCTCGAACGAACAAGATATTCGTTTCGACAAAAAGTATATTTCAAACAACGAAACGATAATTCAATTCGATAAAGATAAACTCAATAGAGTTTTTATAAATATTATTAAAAATGCAATTCAATCTATTCCGAAAGATAAAGAAGGTATAATATCTATAGATGTTTCAATTCTTGAAAATCGAATAATTGCAAAAATCACAGATAATGGAATCGGAATAAATACAGAAACGCAAAAACGATTATTTGAACCAAATTTCACAACAAAATCGAGTGGAAGTGGACTTGGATTGGCTATTGTAAAAAACATTATTCAAAGTTTTAATGGGCGAATTTGGTTCGAAACACAAGAAGGTGTAGGAACAACTTTCTTTATAGAGTTCGAAAAAGCTAAAGATTCAGAAACGGTTTAAACGATGGAATTTGAATTAACGCCTACTGCAATTTTCGAACTTCTTGAACGCAAATACGATGAATTTAATCGACCATCGTATATCGATTCCGACCCAATTCAAATTCCACATCGATTTACATTACAACAAGATATTGAGATTTCGGCATTTTTAACTGCAACTATTGCATGGGGAAATAGAAAATCGATTATCACAAATGCAAATCGTTTAATGAAGCTTATGGATAATTCGCCTTTCGAATTTGTTTGTAATGCAAATGAGAAAGAATTATTGCAACTCAAAAACTTTGTTCATCGAACATACAATGGCGACGATTGCTTATTTACCATTCGCAGTTTAAAGAACATTTACAACAATCGTGGAGGTTTATATAAAGTCTTTTCCGAAGGTTTTTTAATTTCGGGAAATGTTAAAGACAGTCTTATTTACTCAAGAAAAACGATTTTCGAAACGCCACTCGAAAATGCTCGAGAAAAGCATTTTGCGAATGCAGAAAAAAACTCTTCGTGCAAACGCCTAAACATGTACTTACGCTGGATGGTTCGAAACGATAATCGCGGAGTAGATTTTGGTTTATGGACCGTTATTCCAATGTCGGCATTGTACATTCCACTTGATGTTCATGTTGGAAATGTGGCTCGAAAACTTGGCTTACTTTCCAGAAATCAAGATGATTGGAAATCTGTCGAAATGCTAACAGAAACGCTTCGAGGATTTTGTCCTAACGATCCAGTAAAATACGATTATTCGTTATTTGGACTTGGCGTTTTTGAAGGATTTTAAAATTTCAAAAAGCTCATAATATTATTGATGTATGAATAATCGTAAATCAAGATTTTTTTTACATTTACAAAACGTATCACTTAATATAAAGTAAAAGTATGGCAGAGAATTATTTTAAGAATTACCCAAATAAAGACGGGTTTTTTAATGAGTATGGTGGAGCTTTTATTCCTCCAGTTTTAGAGGCAGAAATGAAAAAAATTAGCGACGCTTATTTTACCATTAGCAAATCGCATAATTTTATTTCTGAACTGAGAAGTATCCGCAAACATTATCAAGGTCGTCCTACCCCAGTATATTTTTGTAACCGTTTATCGGAAAAATATGGTGCTCGTATTTATTTAAAACGCGAAGATTTAAACCATACAGGAGCTCATAAACTTAACCATTGTATGGGCGAAGCTCTTTTAGCAAAATATCTTGGAAAGAAAAAACTTATTGCAGAAACTGGTGCTGGACAACATGGCGTTGCTCTTGCTACAGCAGCAGCATACTTTGGTCTTGAATGCGAAATACACATGGGCGAAGTTGATATTGCAAAAGAACATCCAAACGTTGTTAGAATGCAGATTCTAGGAGCTAAAGTTGTTCCAGTAACACATGGTTTAAAAACATTGAAAGAAGCTGTAGATTCTGCTTTTATGGCTTATTTACAAGATCCAGAAACTACAATTTATTGTATTGGTTCTGTAGTTGGACCACATCCATTCCCAATGATGGTTCGCGATTTCCAACGTGTTGTTGGTATCGAAGCAAAAGAACAATTTGTTGAAATGACTGGCGAATTGCCCGATAGCGTTGTTGCTTGTGTTGGTGGTGGTAGTAATGCAATGGGAATTTTCTCTGCATTCCTCGAAGAAAAAGATGTTGAAATTTATGGTGTTGAACCAGGTGGTCGTTCGTTAAATCTTGGCGATCATGCTGCAACTATGACTTTAGGAACTCCAGGAATTATTCACGGATTTAAATGCTACACTTTGCAAGACGAAAAAGGCGAACCTTCGCCAGTATATTCGGTTGCAAGTGGTTTGGATTATCCAGGTGTTGGACCAGAACATAGCATGTTAAAAGACATGAAACGTGTTAATTACGATGTAATAAACGATAAAGAATGTATCGATGCATTTTATGAATTAAGCCGTTTAGAAGGTATCATTCCAGCATTAGAAAGTTCTCATGCTGTGGCTTATGCATTAAAATTAGCTGAGAAAGAACCTCAAAAATCTATTCTTGTTAACCTTAGTGGTCGTGGCGATAAAGATATCGATTTCGTACTCGAAACTTATGGATTACCTGAAAATCGTAAAGACCTTTAGTCGAACGAAATAATAAAAAGAAGGCGAGATTATCTGTTGATGGTCTCGCCTTTTTTATTTGTTCGATTAAAATTTAATACCCGCCATAATATTTCCTCAAGAACCATTCGGCACTTATTAATAATAAGAGGAAGATAAATAGTAAAGGGAAATCGACCATTTCTTTCATTGACTTGTCGAAATGCGATATAGGTTTGATGTCGTTATTTTTCAAAAGTTCATCGGCTAGTTTATCTGTTTCCGAAGGCATAAACATTTTACCTCCATGATTTTCTGACAATGAAAACAGCTCATTATGTTTGGCAACAATATTTTCGCTTTCGATATTTATAGGTAAAATAGTAAAAGCTCCCGAAGATGTTAAGGTTTTATCTCCTTGCTTTACCGATGCCATAAAAGTATAATCGCCTTGAGGGAAAATACCTGCATTTAAATTGTATGCTTTGGATGTTTTCGAAAAAGTAAATAGGAAATGATGACCCTTTGCATTTATAATTTCGATTGCAACATCGGGTGTATTTACAAGTTCATAGCTATCGTTATATAATTCAGCATCAATAGATATGGCTTCGTTTTCTTGAAAAATTCGAGATGCTGTCGTTACAAATTTTGTCTTTTTAAAATTAAGAGCTAAATAACCAGAAATCTTTGAAATGAAACTATCGAAAAGCTTAAAATTTCCCGACATTTTATAAGACGATAAACGCCATTTCCAAATACCTTCTCCTAGTAATATTGCTGTCTTTGTTTCATTTCGATTTAGAAACAATAATAATGCTTTGTCAGTTTCTATCGAATTGATTTTCTGTGTTGAAAATACTGTAGCATTCGATGCATTAAAATTTGCAAAAGGAACAGTTAAAGGACTACATTGCTCAAGAAAGTTTTTTTCATCTTCATCAATTTCAAATAATGGGAACGATGTGGTAACTTTCATTTGTGCTTCGTCGAATCCCATATTCCTATTTATCGAAACTAAACCGGGAAACATAGCATTTACTTTCTGTAAATCGGTTTGAGTTCCACAAAGTAAAAGAACAGGAATATTTTCATTTAAAATAGATTGCGCTAAAGATGTTGCTGCATTCGTTTTTGAAGGTAATTGCGATAGTATAACAAGATTGTAATCCGATACCTTAATGGCATTGGTTTCATCAATCGATTTTTCTTCAATCGTATAATTTGCATTCGTTTCGAGCGAGCGTTTTATAGCACCAATATCAGGATTTGGAGAATTGTAAACAATGAGAATTTTCTGCTTATTCTTCAATACCTCAATCACAAAATCTTTGGTATTATTCGAATAGGTAATTTCGTTTTTGCAATGACTTGTCTCAATTCTAAAATGATGAATCCCAGCTTTTTCGGGTTTCAATTCCAATGGAATACTCAGAAACTGTTCGTCATTAGTAAACGAAATAAATTTCGAAAATAATTCGTTTTCACCCTCTTTAACAAGCAATTTTGTCGATTCGTTTTTAAGATGAAATACCTTTAATTGCATTTCGACAGGAACAACATCACCTTCGAAAGAAATTTGATTATGTTTAACCGACGATATTGCCAAATCGCGAGGAGCAATTGTATCTCCCATAGCAATTGTGTAAATTGGAGCTTTAATTTCTTTCGAATCAGCAGCAAATGTTGGCGATGCTCCACGATTATAAATTCCATCTGATGCGATTACAACAGCTCCAAGATTATAATTCGCATAGGTTTGGGAAATATGCGTAAATAATTCGCTAAAATCGGTAGCTTTTCCTTTATACGAATATTGGTTCGAATCGAAAGTTTTTGAGTCGAAACACAATTCTTTAACGGTAAATTGAGAGCTTAATTTCGCAGTTAAGTCTTTCATTTTCTGTTGAAATGCATTTCTATAAAATGCAGAATCTTTATTGAAAATGATAGATTCAGAATTATCGCGAGCTACAATAATTATTGGTTTTTCGATTGTTTTTTCTGAAGATTGAAAGAATGGTGAAAGCAATAAAAAAGCAATAATACTTACAACAATAAATCGAAATGCAATCATCGAACGTTGTAACCACAAACTTGCACTAACAAAAGTTTGTTCGTTTCTATAAAGAATCCAAGTATATGCTGCTGCTAATGCTAGGCATAATGGAAACAACCATAAAGAATATTCAGTAACAATTGCAAATAGTAGCATTTTTCTGCTTTTTAGCAAAAGTAAGATTTTATTACAAACAGAATGCGTTTTTTGAAAAGAAGCTTATAATTCGCTTAATGATTTTCCTTCATCTCTTTTAAAAAGGAAATGTTTCGATTCACCAATTTTTTGAGAATGGTAAATACTGTTGTGTCCAGAAATAAGATATGAAACAATGCAAGCAATAGCAACATAGATTCCACACTCGCTTCCAAATAATTCAATTCCCATAATCATGCAAGCAATTGGCGTATTTGTTGCACCTGCAAAAACTCCTACAAACCCCATTCCTGCAAGAAGTCCCATAGGTAAAGGAATAATAAGCGAAAGTGCATTCCCTAATGTTGCTCCTATAAAAAAGAGTGGGGTTACTTCGCCACCTTTAAAACCAGCAGCGAGAGTTAAAATAGTAAGTGCTATTTTTATTGCAAAATCGTAACTTGGTAATTGAACATTAAATGAATCTACAATTGTTGGAATTCCCAAACCTGCATATTTCGATGTTCCAAGCATCCAAATAATTGATGCAACGATAATTCCACCAACAAAAGGTCGAAGTGGTGGAAAGCTAATTTTGCGATAAGCTTTAACAACAAATAACGAAATTTTACTAAAAGAAACTGCAACTAATCCAAAAACGATTCCAGCAATTATACTGTAAATAATTGTCAAGGCATTTAATGATGGAAGTATCGGAATATGATAATGTGTATGCGGTGTTTTCCAAAGTAAACAAGTAAGATGAGCAATTATTCCAGCAGCAAATACGGGAAAAATAGCATCGTATTTTATTTTGCCAATCATATAAACTTCGAGTGCAAAAATGGCACCTGCCAATGGTGTACCGAAAACAGAACCGAAACCAGCGCTAATAGCTGCTATTAAAAGTATTTTTCTGTCCGTTTTACTTAAGCCAAAAGGTTTTGAGAATTGATCGGAAATTGCTCCAGCCATTTGCAATGCTGTTCCTTCGCGACCAGCAGAACCACCAAATAAATGTGTTACCAACGTTCCTAAAAGAATCATCGGAGCCATTTTAAATGGAATGGTTTCTTGTGGTTTATGAATATTTTCGATTAAAAGGTTGTTACCTCCTTCAACCGATTTACCATAATAATGATACAATAAACCAACTAATAAACCACCAATAGGAAGTAATGCAATAAACCAAAGATGAGATTCTCGAAAATCGGTAACCCAACTCAATGACCACAGGAAAAATGCTGAAGCTGAACCAACACTTATCCCAATGATAGAACAAATAATCAACCATTTAGCAATATATTGAATGGTAGGATATTCCTTTACCATTGCTAAAATATGTTTTGATCTTATAGTCAAATTAAAATGCTAATAATACTTTAGAACAAAAGTATCAAATTATAATAACAAGCAAACGTTATTTATAATTCGTAATTCCAAATAACGTTTATTTTGCAAATCCAATAGCAATGCTACCATTCAAATACACACCTGTATAATCGAGTTGGTAGTTAGATTTATCTTTAGTTGGGAAAGTATCGCCACTATATTGACTATAAAAGAATCCCCCTCCAGCATAAGCATCTACACAAATAACATTAAATAACATTTTCTGCCAACCAACGGCATATCCACCATAACCGAGAAACAATGTTTTATGTGCCATTTTCGTTTCTGCACCATCGTTATATTGACCGTAAATAGAAAGCTGTCGATAAAAAACTTCAGGACCAAACCACAAATCGTGCATAACAATAGGATGTTTGCCAATATACATTTTGTATTTTAAATTTATACCTGCTCCTTTTAATTGCGTGTTATTGATATTTTGAATTTTCGCTCCATTACTTGAAACAGCCATATCAAAGCTTTGAGCTTTTAAGTATAGCGAACCCATTCCACCCGATTGCGCCCAAGTACCAATTAAGCCAACACATATTGAAGCCTTTTTTGTTGTTGGTTTTTCGATATTTAACTGTAAAGATCCTTGGAATGCTCTAAACAAATCGAAGGTTATGTGATAATGATTTTCTGTTTTAGTGGTATCAACAACAGTTTGAGTTTGACTAAATCCAGCCAAACTTAAAAACAGAAAACCAATTGATAACCAAAATAGTTTCATAGTAAATGATACTCTAACGTTGTAGAATACCAATAATTACACCTGCTTTAGGCATAATTCCAGAGTAGTCGAATTCATTCATTTTCTTGAACTTAGTAGGACTTTTCTCTCCACCGTAATAGGTTAAACGTAAACCACCACCAACAAAGAAATCGAAAGAAACAGCTTGACGAACAAATGTTTGATATCCTAAAACGATACCACCGTAATAAATATTCATGGTACGTTGTGTCTCATATGCTGGAATTACAACAGAAGTTGATTGATATGTGTAAGGATCATAATTATATTGAGTATGTTGATCATACCCCATTATGTCTTCTATATGACGTCCCATAAATTGTAATCCAAAATAGAATGGATATTTTGTTGGACCGGTATATTTTCCTAAATAATCTCTGAATTGAAGTTCAACACCTGGACCTGAAAGTTGTTCTTTATCGGCATTACTGTTAGCAACGGTATAATAGGTTCCCATAATTGCAGCATACACAGAATAACGATTGTTTTTAAATGGAATCTCTACTCCTAAATGTGCTGTTCCTGTTATATAACGGAAAATATCACTCTTAAAAATAAATGAAAGAGTATCGTCTGTTAAATATTTCACACCTTGAGCGTTAGATTTCGTTATAGACGAAATACTTATTACAGCAATTAAACAGAATAATTTTAAGGTTTTCATAACTTCTATAGTTTAGTTTAATACAAAGGTATATTTTTTTTTATAATGAGCACAAGCTTATCAAATATAATGCCACTTAAGCTGGTTCTTGTTGACTTAAACAATGAAAACTTCCTAAGCCCCAAATTATATCTGTCGAATCAATGCCAATAATTGGTCGATCGGTAAAACATTTAGAAAGAATATCTAAAGCAACCTGATCTTTGTCGCATTGGAACGTAGGAACAATAACTCCAGCATTACAAGTATAAAAATTTGCATATGAAGCTGGTAAACGTTGGTCATCCCAAATAACTTCTTCTGGCATTGGAAGTTCAACAATGTTTAATTGTTTTCCATTTAACAAACGCATTTTTTTAAGAGTATTAAGATTCTCAAGTAATGGTTTATGATTTGCATCATTTTTATTTGGTTCAACAACAGTAACAACAGTATCTTCATTTACAAAACGGGTAATATCATCAACGTGTCCATTGGTATCGTCACCGTCGATTCCATCGCCAAGCCAAAGAACTTGTTCTACGCCATAAAAATCGAGTAAATATTGCTCAATTTGCGATTGCGATAAATGTGGATTACGATTCTCGTGTAATAAACATGCAGTTGTTGTAAGTAACGATCCTTTACCATTAAAATCAACAGAACCACCTTCCATTATAATTCCTGGATTAAATGTTGGAAGATTTAAATATTTCGCAATAAGCGTTGGAATCTGATTATCTAAATCGCAAGGATATTTTCCACCCCAAGCATTATATCCCCAGTTTACAACTACTTTTTTATTCTCGGCTAATGGATTTACTAGAAATGCTGGACCATGATCGCGACACCAAGCATCGTTTGTAGGATGAAGATGAAATTTAATATTCGACATCACCGTACCATTGTTTGACAATTGCTTTAAAACCTTGTCTAACATTTCTTGGTCAACAACATTTATATTAACGATTTCGCCTTTACTTATTTCTTTAATAAATTGATTATAAAAAGGAAAAATAGGTTCAATTTTATCGGGCCACGATGCTTCGTTATGTGGATAACTTAACCAAGTTGAAGTATGAGGTTCCCATTCAGCGGGAAAACGATAACCTAATGAGCGAGGAGTTTTTATTTCCATGAATTCTGAGTTTATGCTGTTTGGCTTTTTTTACAAACCATATTACTTATAATAGAACTTACGATATAGAGTAAAATAACAAGTGGAATCGCTTTAAATTGAAGCGTTACGATTAATACTATTGCCAACGAAAGGAATATATATCTGGTTTTATTTTCTTGCCATTTTAGCGATTTCATTTTCAACGAAAATAACGGAATTTCTGCAACTAATAAAGCAGATTGGATAACGACTAACAAGAGCAATATCCAAGTATTAAAAATTATTGCGTTACACATTATAGAATTTTCGAAATGAACAATTAATGGTAATGATGCAAATAAAATAGCATTTGCAGGTGTTGGCAAACCAATAAATGATGTTGTTTGACGTGTATCGATATTAAATTTTGCCAATCGTAATGCTGAGAAAATTGCGATTATAAATGCCGAAAAAGTTATTATAAAATCGCTTACAGAATATGTTGCATAAAAATTTACAGCTCCTTGTCTTTGAATTATCGCTTCCAAAGCCGACATTGGATTAAAAATATCTTGCTTACCAATCGATGTATTTAACAGTTGAAAAGCAATAATTGATGGTGCAATTCCAAAACTTACCATATCGGCAAGCGAATCGAGTTGTTTACCAATTTCCGAATAAGCATGTAATGCACGAGCAGCTAAACCATCGAGAAAGTCGAAAATAGCAGCAACAAAAATCATTATACCAGCTATCCACATATATTGATATCCAGCAAGAGCTAAAACAATCGAAATACATCCGCAAAAAAGATTAAGTGATGTTATAAAATTAGGTATATGTTTTTTCATCATAATATAATTTAATTATTTTTAATTGGAATGATGTGAACCCGCATTGTAACTATATTTTTTAATTATTTGCGACATACAAGACATGCGGGTTTCATTTTTCAAAAATTAAATAATAATGCATTGTAAGTAAACATGCAAAAAGTACTATTTATTATTTGGCAAATGTAGCTATTTTTTATTGCTGTCGAAAAATCGATGTTTTAAATCGAATAAAAATAAGATGATTTTATAAACCATCGAAAAATATATTATCAAAATGCCATACTTTTGTGTCTTATAGCGTCTCGTTAGAAATACATTTTTTTGAAATGATTTTAAAGAAAAGGATAATAAAGCGTTTTGGAATTTTAACATTATTCTGGGGAATATCTCAGATGTTATTTTCGCAAACGTCAAATCTTTCTTTAAATGGCAGTTTCGAAGACTATTTCTTTTTACCAGAGAACTTTACACTTATTAAACAAAAAAATACCGAGTATATTCCTAAATGGTTATTTCTATCAACACCCGATTATTTTAACTTAAAAAACAAACACGGAATTGTTGGCTTACCTAAAAACTTTGCAGGTAAAATAATACCCGAAAATGGAGAGGCTTGCGCAGGAATAATATTACACTCAGATCCTGTTAATTATACATTGTCACCAAAATATTCAGAACATTTGCAAAACGAATTTAGCGACACATTATCACGCAATCAATTATATTGTGTAAAAATGTATGTGAGTTTTGCAAACAATTCGGGCTTTGCTAGCGATGGATTAGGAATGTATTTCTCTGAGAATAAAATTATATTTAAACAAAAAGACGATATCCTTTTGTATAAGCCACAAATAGAAAGTTATCCGGGAAACATAATGATGGTTAAAAACGAATGGATAATTTTTAGCGGAATTTATAAAGCAAAAGGTGGCGAAAAGTTTGTAACAATCGGAACCTTTCGATCGATCGATGAAATGAATATGCTTCGAATTCGCACACATATTCGAAAGAGAATGCATTTCTTCTCATATTACTATATCGATAATCTATTTATTCACCCTATTCGAGATACATCTGAATGCCAATGTACAGCATGGTCTAAAACCTTAGATCCTAAATTTAAAAACAGAACCTATTTACCAACAGATACAATCGATTTCGTAAGCAAAAGCGATTACTTTGGAACCGTAGTTTACGACAAACCATTCCGTTTAAATAATGTGTATTTCGATTTCGATAAAACCAACCTTTTGCCAGAATCTTATGCAGAACTTGATAAGCTTTACGAACTTATTTCTGGGCCTAGAAAAATGAAAATTACCATAATGGGACATACCGATTCGATGGGAACCGAAGCATACAACAAGGCGCTTTCGGAAAATAGAGCACTGTCTGTTCAAGCATATTTAATAGATAAAGGATTTGATCCAAAATACATCAAAGCAATTGGTTATGGTTTTTCAAAACCAGTACAATCGAATGCAACACCCGAAGGAAGAAAAATGAATCGACGGGTAGAATTTATTTTACAACGTATTTATACTAAAGAAGATGAAGAATAAAAAAACAAACTTATATTTATTTACTATATTCATTATTGCATTAATTATAAGTTCTTGCAACAATAAATCGACTAACGATTCGACTCAAAATGTTGAACAATTGGAAGAAACAATTGTTACAGTTTCGTTTCCATCTAAAGCTACAATTTATACGATCGGAGATACTGTGAAATTTGCGTTAACATACGATAGTACAAAGACTTTAACATCGGTTGAACTCTATGTTGACAACAACAAAATTCATGTAACGAATTCCAAAATTGGTTCATTTGCCATTAATACAGATAGCCTAATGGTTGGAACACACAACTTCTCTTGTAAGATTAAAAGAGAAAATGAATACGTTGATGTTGACAATATAACATTTACCTTACTTTCTGATATTAAACCAATTGAAGGTGATTTTACTATTAAAAAAATAATTCCTCACGATACACGAGCATATACCCAAGGTTTAATTATCGAAAATGGGAAATTATATGAAGGAACGGGAATGTATGGCGAATCGGTATTAAAAGAAGTGAATCCGAAAACTGGTGAAACATTACGCGATGTAGGAATTGCTCAAGAATACTTTGGAGAGGGTATAACAATCGTTGGCGATAAAATTGTACAACTAACTTGGCGAACAAATATTGGTTTTGTTTACGAAAAAAACTCTTTCAAAAAGCTTCGTGAGTTCTCATATTCGACCGAAGGTTGGGGATTAACTTTCGATGGGAAAAACCTAATAATGAGCGATGGTACCGAGAATCTTTTCTACATGGATACGTTGAATTATAGCGTATTGCGCAAAGTTCAAGTCTACGACAATCATACTGCAATTACAAAATTAAATGAATTAGAATATGTTGATGGTTACATTTATGCAAATATTTACACCACCGATTTTATTGTAAAAATTAACCCTAAAACGGGTAAAGTTGTAGAACGTTGGGACATGCCAGATCTTTTAAAAGAAAGCGATAAAATGCCCGAAACCGATGTTTTAAATGGAATTGCATATAATAAAGAAACCAAACATTTCCTCATAACTGGAAAATATTGGCCAAAGATGTTTGATATGATACTGAAATAGACTAACTTGCAATAAGAATTGGCAAACCTAAACTTTAAAACTATGAAGAAAGTACTCTTTTTAGATCGCGACGGAGCATTAATCCATGAACCAAAAATTGATGAACAAGTTGACTCTCTCGAAAAATTAGAGTTTTTACCATTTGCAATTTCTTCGTTAAAAGCAATTGCGGAACAAACAGATTTTCATCTTGTTATGGTTACAAATCAAGATGGTTTAGGTACCGATTCATTTCCAGAAGACACATTTTGGCCAGCACATAATAAAATGTTAACCACACTTAAAAACGAGGGAATAACATTCGAAAAAATACATATCGACCGTTCTTTTAAACACGAAAACCTTGATACTCGCAAACCTGGCACTGGAATGCTTGCCGAATATTTTTCGGAAGAATACGATTTAGAAAATTCTTATGTAATTGGCGACAGAATTACCGATGTTGAATTAGCTCAAAATCTTGGATGTAAAGCAATTTGGTTGCTACCACCAGAACGTTCGAACGAATTTCAAACAAGAGGAATTACCGAAACTTGTATGCTAATTACAAATAGCTGGTTAGAAATTGTACAATATTTAGTATTCCCAATTCGTGTAGCACGTGTTGTTCGCAAAACGACAGAAACCGATATTACAGTTTTCTTAAATCTTGATGGAACTGGACGTTACTCAATATCAACAGGATTAGGCTTTTTCGACCATATGTTGGAACAGTTAAGCCGTCATTCGAATTGCGACTTTGATATTAAGGTTAAAGGTGATTTACATATCGACGAACATCATACAATAGAAGATACCGCGATTGCATTAGGCGAAGCTTTCCTTTTTGCTTTAGGCGATAAAAAAAGAATCGAACGTTACGGATTCCTTCTTCCAATGGATGATTGTTTAGCACAAGCTGCTTTAGATTTTTCGGGTCGTCCATGGTTAGTGTGGGATGCAAAGTTTACTCGCGAAAAAGTTGGCGATACTCCAACCGAATTATTCTTCCATTTCTTTAAATCGTTTTCCGATGCTTCGAAATGCAATTTGAATATTAAAGCTGATGGCGAAAACGAACATCATAAAATAGAAGCTATTTTTAAAGCTGTTGCAAAATCTATTAAAATGGCTGTTTCTCGCAATATGAATAATCAAGGTTTACCAAGCACAAAAGGTATTTTGTAGTCGTTCGTTTAACCGTGATTTATAAAATAGCATTTTGGATTCTTTCGTTGCAGACACTATTTAAACCTTGTCCTTGCAAAACGGAAAAGAATTGGATTAAACCTACAATTTCTTTTATAGAAAAAACACATTTACCCCGATGTCTTAATGAGTCATCGGGTTTAATTGTTTTAAACGACACCTTATATTCTCATAACGACAGCGGTGGACTTCCCTATCTTTATAGATTTTCGAAATCGGGATTATTATACGATTCAGTAAAAGTTAACAATGCAAAAAATATCGATTGGGAAGATATTAGCACCGACAAATATGGAAATATGTACGTTGGCGATTTTGGAAACAATTACAACGAACGACGAGATCTATGTATTTATAAAATTGATACTGTAAAAAACGTTCGTAAAATCAATTTCTCGTATTCGAACCAAACAGAATTCCCACCACAAAAAAGGAAAAACAAAAATTTCGATTGCGAAGCAATGCTTCCGTTTCAAAATCACTTAGTCCTATTCTCGAAAGCAAAAACATCCAAAAAGGAAATGCTTTATCTCCTAAATCCTAATGAAAATTCACAGATTTTAACTCCTTGGTTTCATTTCAAACTTCATGAAAGAGTGACTTCGGCAACGGTAATTTCGGAAAATGTAATTGCCATTTTATCCTACGGCAAACTCATTATTTGCACATTACCTGATGAAGAAAATCCCGAACCTAAAATCAAAATCATTTATTGTAAAAAACTACCATTAGTACGACAAAGTGAGGCTGTTACGTATAATTCTGGAACTCTTTATATAAGCAATGAACAGGGAGATTTGTTTCGTTTTAAAGTAGAATTATTGCCAAAATAGTACTAGATTAAGGTTTTATGCACTCTATTAATATGTTCTAATGCATTGATATATAATACATAAAAACAATATTTTCGTTTATTTTAAATATTTTCGGGAACGTTTTAATAATAGACACTCTTATATATAAAATGTAAGAATTATAACCCTTAAAAACGATAAATATGAAAACACTTTTATTAAATGTAACTTGTCTATTAGCTTTTTGTATTCCAAACAAGCTTTTCTCAGCAACCTTATCGATTGTAGGTTCCCCCGTTGAAACAATCTATGTTTGTAGTTCATCAACGCTAACAGATACGGTAAAAATTACAGGAGGTGTTGCTCCTTTTTCGTATTCATGGACGAATAACTCAATGGCAACATTTAAAAACGATTCAGTATTTTCATACACTCCGTCTGTTGCAGGTGTTGACACAATGATTTGCACGGTAACCGATAAAAACGGCATTTCGGTGGTGAAAAAAATACGCCTCTACAGCGGTGTTGAATCTTCGGCTTCGGTTACCAATTTTCCTACAAACATTGAGCTTCCATCGGCTCTCGACCCAAACTATAAAAAATATTATAGCTTTAGTGTTTCTCCCAAAGGTGCAAAGGTTGTTGGTATTGACGAATTTAAAGCAATACAACAAGATTCGTTGTATTATGTTGTTAGTAAACCCTTATATACTCCCGATACATTATTAAAAGCAGGAACGTATCATTATGTAATAGTGTTACCCGATTCTTTGTGTCCAGTTAAAGGGAAAGCTAATGTTTTAACGGTTAATGTGTTTCAGAAATTGAAAATTACCATTCCTGTTTCATTTTATCAATTGTGCTTTTTTGATGCACCAATTGGATTTCCATATACGGTAACAGGAGGAGTTAAGCCTTATACTGTTACAATTGATAAAGGAGGTTACAATGCGAATACTCCTGGATTCTATGTTGTTAATTATAGTGTTGTTGATAGTATTGGAAATAAATCAAATGTTATAGAAACGGTTCGTATTCAACCTATGGAATACACTGATATTACGACTACAAAACAATATTTTAATATCCAAGAAAAAGGTATGACATTAAAATATGTTTCATCAATGTCAATTAGTAATACATTTAAATTGTTCAATAGTTCAAACAATTTAATTAACACTTTTGTTCCTACTTTAAGTACAGAAATTACTATTCCAATAAATAATTTAATTTCAGGCAATTATTTAATAGTTGCTAAGTCAATGTCAAGTTGTTTATCAAAACAAGCTTCTTTTAATTTTTCATTATATAATAGCCCAAGTGTAAGCATTGCAAAAACCGAAATCTGTTTAAACGATACAACCAAAGTATATATTTCGGCATCGGGTTATGGAACACCGGGTTCATATACCGATTTTCAAACAGATGTAACGTTCGATGCTTCGAAACTTACGTTTGTTGGTGCAACTATGAATAATACTATTTTGCCAAATGCCAAATTACTTACGATAAACAATGCCGCGGGTAATATTACTGTTGCATACAATCAAAACATTGATCAATTTAATACCGATGGCAACCTTGTTTGTTTAAAGTTTGTTGGAATTGCAACAGGGAAATCGCCAATTACATTGGTTAATCCCAGAATTGATGGTCACAGTTTTCTAGATTCAACAAATGGAGAAGTTACCGTTCGTGCATTACCAACAATTATTATTAACGATACTGCAATTAATACAAATAAACAATACACTTTCGTACCCGTTTCGTCCGAAGTTGGTCCTTATAATTGGACAACACCAACTCAAACCAACATTTCATCAACAACAATGCTTTCAACTGGCTTTGGTTGGTATTATGTAACTGCAAACAATAGCTATGGATGTAATTCTATAGATTCGGCAAATCTTACAGAGAGTACAAAACCAACAATTTCGATAGTTGCAAATAATGTTTGTAATGGCGATACTGTTGAGGTTTCGTTCAATACAACTTTATTAACTGACGCTAATAATCTAGAAAGTTATGTGTTTGAGTTTACAACAGGCGGTCTTATTCCTATTGAAGGAAGTGGTTCTATCGCTAGTTCAATAAATACACGCCAAGATGCTATGGATGCCGATTATTTGGGTCATCGAAATATTTTAAGTACTCTATTTGGCGAGTATTACGAAGGGAAAGGACAATTGTATAAGATGAAAATGCTTGCCCCTTCTGCAGGAACATATACGATACATATGATTTCAGCAACCTTCAATGGTAATCAATTAATCGCAAATTCTGAAGATGCTACAATTGAGGTATTTCCACGTCCAACGGTAACGTTTAACCTTAGTCAAAATTCGGTTGATGGATCATCAACTCCTATAACATTAACAGGTGGACTTCCACTCGGTGGTGTTTATAGTGGTTCTGGCATCACAACTTCGCCTGTTTTCGACCCAGCAATTTCTGGTTATAGCTCACAGATAATCAAATATACCTATACCAATGAATATGGTTGTATAAATATCGTAAGCGATACTCTTGATATATCATGTAAACCAACTTTTTCAGTTGTTACAAGTAATGTTTGTAATGGAGATACAATTGAGGTTTCGTTCAATACAACAATGTTGAAATACGGATGTGGATTAGAAAGCTATGTTATAGAATTTAATACTGATGGTTTGATTCCAATTGTTGGTAGCGGAACGGTAAAAGGATCAATTCACGAAGGTCAAGATGCAATGGACACAGTATATAATAACGACTACATTATTTATGGCGATTTATTTGGTTCTTTCTTTGATGGTAAAGGCAAACTTTATTCGATGAAAATGTTAGCGCCAAAGGCTGGCACATATTCTATTACGATTGTTGACGCTTTTATTAATGCTCAAATATATCCTCAAAAAGAAAATGCAACAATTACAATTTACCCAAGTCCAACGGTACAGATAAAGGATACAGCATTCTGCATAAATGCTATTGGCAATTTAAAACCTAAAGATTTGGCTTCAGGAATCTATCAATGGGAAAAACCAGGAAAGGTTACTGAAATAGCAAATACGGTATTGGCCAATAAACAAGGTACATATTCCATTAAATTTACCGACAATAATAGTTGCTTAGCTTACGATACAGCTATTGTTACTATAAATGATATACCAACTATTACAATTAATAGTGCGTCAATCTGTAATGGAAATTCGCATACGTTTATTCCTTCGTCAAGCGAAAGCAGTACCTATTCGTGGACACTTCCCGATGCATCGACAACGATAATAAGAAATTTGTCGACCAATTTGTCTGGATTATATTCAGTAACAGCAACGAATTCAGTAGGTTGTAGCAATTTTGATACAGCAATTTTAACGGTAAATCAACCTAAAATACAATCGCTTTTTGATATTGCTGAAATTGATACAATAAGAAAAACATATACATTTACTTCCAAAGTAAATCCATTAAATCTCAATTGGTTACTTCCTGATGGAATGACTTCGACTGATAAAACCTTCGAACATATTTTTACAAATACCATTACGGGTGATGTTTGTCTTACCGTAAGCGATGATAATGGTTGTATCAACAAAAAATGTACAGCAATGACCGGAATAAAACCGGGAGTTCTAATTTCAATAAAAGGAACGGTATCTTCAAAAAACAAAGAATATATTGATGGCGTAGTCGTTGCATATTACAAAAGAGGGAATAGTTATATACCACTAGATTCTGCAACAATTGAATCTGATGGAACATACTCAATTGAACCATTATCTTTTGGAACATATTTGGTAAAAGGTATTGCAAATGATGGAAATAAATATCAGCCAACGTATTATTATAATGCACAATACGAAAACAAAGCCGTAATTCTTAATCTAACAGGAAATGCGACAAGTGTCGATATTGTGATGAATCAAGCAATTACTGGAATTCAGTTAAATGAAATGTATTCAATGGTTGTCTTATCAAATAATTCTAAAGAATATGCCGAAATTAAAATCAACAGTACAGATATCGATAAATTAATGATCGTTTCGATGCTTGGTCAAATAATCTACACAACTGAAAATCCAGAGTTGACAACCTATATCTCAAAGCAAAATGTAGGGGTTGGCACGTACGTTGTTCTTGGCTTCAAGGATGGAAACATTGTTCAAACCAAATATATGTTTATTCAATAAATCATACAAATAAGTAGTGAACAAAACCGACTTGTAAATTATCTCAAGTCGGTTTTGTTATTTATCAAAAAGAATAACTAAGTCCAAAATTTACCTGCAATTGATTTCGTATAAAAGATTGAGGTAAATCCTTACTAATTTGCTGTACTGAGAAATTATAAAACAGCATAGCTTCGAGCGAAATGTTTTGTGTAAGCAATAAACCTGATTTAAGTCCTAATTGACTATCAAAAGAAAAGCTTCGAATATTTTGTTTCGAGACTTCCAAGAATCCTTTTTCCGAAACAATTATTCCTTTTTTATAGCAGATAATCCCTGGTTCAAGTACTATCGAGAGACCAAAATAGAAATATTCGTTAAATGGTTGTATAAACTGCAATTGTAAGGGAATGGTAAAGTATAAAAGTTTTGTTATTGTATCTCTTATTGTCCGATAAGTAATTGTGTCTGTTTTTTGAATATCAACATCTTGCGTAATATAAAATGGAACTTTAATACCATTGTTCTCGATATAATAAACATCTAACGTATCAACGCTTTTTTCTGTATATGGACGATATTTTGTTACTAATGTGTTGGAGTTTATTTTAAAACGAATATTTTTAATTCCTATACCAGCACCAACCAACCAGTTTTTATTCATCATTTTATTATAAACTATACGATACCGATTTATTGGCAATACTGCTACATTATAAAGTGTTATGCTATCGTTGTAGGTATAATTGTTTGTATGATTCCATATTTCAGGAACAGAAACGAAAAAAGATATAGAATGCTGAAATAACTCATCAGTAGCTTCTTGATTTTCAACGACTATTTGTTTTTTTATAACAGTTTGTTGATGAATCACTATTATTGAATCGAATGTACTATCCGATTCTGTTGAGGTTGAGGTTGTATCGTAAACCGTTGTAGTTTGAGAAAAAGCAATATTACAAACAATAACAAAGAAGATTAAAAAAGACAAGTTTTTCATTAACGTTATTTTGAAAAGAGTCCTTTACGTTTCTTTGTTTTTACTTTTACGGTATCGTATTGTAAAATTGTATCTGTGGTTACTTTGTAAATCGTTTTTTGAGTCTTTACCTTCGGCTTTTCAGCTTGAATAACACTATTTGTATTTGTTGTTGGTTCCAAAAATTCTTCCGCTTTATTGGGAATTACTTTTGAGTCAATTTGTAAATTATCGTTTTTTAAACCGGCAGAATGTTTTGGATCAGTTGGTTGTTCTCTCTTGTCAACCGAGTTGTGTTTTTGCTTAATAAGATTGGTTTTATCATCTTGTTTTATCTTACTTTGAGGTTCAATTTGAAAGGGAACAGATTCTCGTTTTACTAGTTGTTGAATTGGTTTCGTTTCATTCAATTCTTTTTTCTTTTGATTTGATTTTCCATTAGTTTTTTTTGAATCTGTATTTGCAAAATATAAACCACAAAGCATTGCAACAGCAAGAATTATAGCTGAAGTGTTGTAAATATTTATATGACGAAACCCAAAAGTAAAAAAGTTTTGCTTTTGTAGCTTTTGCTGCAAATATATCCAGTTATCAGAATCATCATCTTGATCTTCCTTAAAACCAAATGGTGCAAATAGTTCCTTTATATCTTTATCTTTTAATTCCATCGTAGCTCACCTTATACGGTTATCCTTTCTACACATCGTTTGTACAATTCGGCCTGAACTTTCTTTTTTGCTCTTGCAAGCCTTGTTCTGCTTGTTACTTCTTCAATACCAAGCATTTTAGATATTTCGGAATGACTGTAATTATCAATGAAAAATAAATTAAATACCTGCCTGAAATCATCACCCAACATTTGAATTATTTCAAGTAGTTCTGATTCTTGAATATTTGCTTGTAAAACTAAATCGATCCCATTTGATAAAGTGTTTTCATCATTTTTATCAATAGAATTATCAATACTAGCAACTTCAAAATCATCTTTAATATCTAAATCATTGATTCTTAGATGATCTTTTTTTTGTTTTTTCAGAAATTGTAGCGATGTATTAATTACTATTCGTTTCATCCAACCTTCAAGCGAACCATCATTTCTAAATTGAGATATATTTTTAAATATCAATAAAAACGATTCTTGGAGAACATCCTTTGCGTCGTCATTATCAACAACATAACGCTTAACTAGAAGGCTCAATCTTGAACGATACCGATTATACAAATCTCTTTGAGAAGAAATGTCAAATCGTTTACATCCTTTAATTAACTGTTCTTCTAAAAACTCCAATTGTACTCTTTATATAGTAGATTCTAAATAGTTGAAATGTTCCCCAAAATAAATGAAAAAGAATGGTTTTTCAAAAAAAATATTGATTTTGCACACATTATATACATTTATTAAACAAGTATTAATATATGTAATTATATGACAGTTTCCCATTTGCAAAATATTTTTTTGATTGCTAGAATAAAACATTTATTCCTTCGATTCTTTTTGTAAAAATTATATCTTTGCAAATAATAATAAAATCCAAAAATTTAGGGCATTCAATGAGTAGTGTTAGAAAAATCAAATCGGCTTTAATCTCTGTTTATAACAAAGAAAATCTTGACGTTATCGTTGAGAAATTAAAAACATTAGGTGTAACTTTTTACTCAACAGGAGGAACACAAACATTTCTCGAAAGCCTTGGTGCTAAAGTAAATGCAGTTGAAGATTTAACAGGATATCCTTCGATTCTTGGTGGTCGTGTAAAAACATTGCATCCTAAAGTATTTGGTGGAATTCTTTCTCGCAGAGAATTACAAAGCGACAAAGATCAACTTGCACAATACGAAATTCCAGAAATCGACTTAGTAATTGTAGACCTTTATCCATTCGAAGATACTTTAGCTTCGGGTGCTGGAGAACAAGATATTATTGAAAAAATCGACATCGGTGGAATCTCATTGATTCGTGCTGCAGCAAAGAATTTTAAAGATGTTATTATTGTTCCATCTCAAGCTCAATATAGCAATTTAATAGACCTATTAAATGAGAAAAACGGAGAATCGACAATCGAAGATCGTAAGAAATTTGCTTGTTCAGCATTTAATGTTTCTTCGCATTACGATTCAGCTATTTTCAACTATTTCAACAGTTTCGAAAATAATGCCTCAGAAAAAATTAGCTTAACAAATGGGGAAGTTCTTCGTTATGGCGAAAACCCACATCAACAAGCTACATTCTACAAATTTAATAATACAAATTCACAAGCTACATTAGCTAACTCGCAAGTTTTACAAGGAAAAGCACTTTCGTACAACAATATGTTAGATGCAGATGCAGCTTGGAAATCGGCAAGCGATGCTTATCATGCTGTTTCAGGAATAAAAAACAAAGTTGCTGTTGCAGTTGTAAAACACTTAAATCCATGTGGATTAGCTGTTTCCGATTCAGCAATGAAATCTTTGGAATTAGCATGGGCTGGTGATCCAGTAAGTGCGTATGGTGGAATTGTTTGTTTTACCGCAGAAGTAGGAAAAGAAATTGCACAATGGTTTTCAGATAAATTTATCGAAATACTTATTGCACCTTCATTTACTGCCGAAGCTCAAGAAATATTAGCAAAAAAGAAAAATCTTCGTGTTTTAGTAACTCCAATTAAAGCAGAAATATCTGGCGAAAAATTGTATCGTTCAATTAACGGAGGTTTATTAGTTCAAGACGAAGACGAAGGTTTAGATACAGAATTTAAACAGGTTACAATAAAAGGATTTGATGAAAAACAAATCGACATGGCAAAATTTGGCACACAAGCTTGTAAAAATTTAAAAAGTAATGCCATTGCAATTGTATCACAAAATACCGACGGATCTTATTGGTTAACAGGAGCTGGAATGGGACAACCAAACCGCTTAGACAGCTTACGTTGGTTAACAATTCCTCGCTTTTTACAAAAAGAAGGATTAAAAATAGAAGAATCGGTACTTATTTCTGATGCATTTTTCCCATTTAGCGACAGCGTAGAAGCAGCTAACGAATACGGTGTGAAATACATTGTTGAGCCAGGTGGAAGCATTAGAGACGAAGACGTAATAAAAGCTTGTAACGACTTTGGCATTGCCATGGTATTTACAGGAAGAAGACATTTTAGACATTAAAAATTTTAAATAAAGATATACAAAATGGGAATTTTTTCATTTTTGAATCAAGAGCTGGCAATTGACCTTGGAACGGCCAATACCATCATCATTCACAATAATAAAATTGTAGTTGATGAACCATCGATTATCGCAGTTGATAATAATACAGGGAAACCCGTAGCCATTGGTCATCGTGCACGTCAGATGCAAGGTAAAACGCATCAGAATTTGACAGTAATTCGTCCAATGAAAGATGGTGTGATTGCCGACTTCAACGCCGCAGAATTAATGATTCGCGGTATGATTAAAATGATTGATAACCGAACAAAACTTTTCCAACCAGCATTAAAAATCGTAGTTTGTATTCCTTCGGGATGTACTGAGGTTGAGCTTCGTGCTGTACGTGACTCGGCGGAACATGCTGGAGCTCGCGAGGTATATATGATTTACGAACCAATGGCAGCAGCTTTAGGAATCGGAATCGATGTAGAAGCACCAGAAGGAAATATGATTGTAGATATAGGTGGAGGTACAACCGAAATTGCCGTAATTGCACTTGGTGGTTTGGTTTGTAACAAATCAATTCGTATTGCTGGTGATGAATTAACAGCAGATATTCAAGAATATATGCGTTACCAACATAATATTAAAATTGGAGAACGTACTGCAGAAGAAATTAAAATAAATGTTGGTTCTGCGCTTCCAGATTTGGACGAACCACCAGCAGATTATATTGTTCGTGGACCACATCAAATGTCGGCATTACCAATCGAAATTCCAGTAAGCTACCAAGAAATTGCACATTGTGTTGATAAATCGATTTCGAAAATCGAAACAGCAATATTATCGGCATTAGAAATTACACCTCCTGAACTTTATGCCGATATCTTTAACAATGGTATCTATTTAACTGGAGGTGGAGCATTATTACGTGGATTAGCAAAACGCTTAACAGAAAAACATAAAATTAAAGTTAATGTTGCTCACGATCCATTACATGCTGTAGTTCGTGGAACAGGTGCTGCATTGAAAAAAGTAACAGAATTCCCATTCTTGATTCGATAATCGAGAATAGGTTAGTAGTAATGAGAATATAATTAAGTCAAAGATTGAGAGCATTATTTGAATTTATTGCCAAGTTTCATTTGATTATCTTATTTCTGATTATCGAATTGGTTTGTTTTGTTTTTATTTTTCAATTCAATAAACCACATAATGTAAAATATCTAACTTCGGCAAATAAGGTTACAGGCACAGTATACGAAGGTGTAAATATTGTAACCAAATATTTTAATCTTTCGGCGGTAAATAAAGAACTTGCAGAAGAAAATGCCGAAATAAGAAATCTATACACTCGTATAGATAATCCACTGATATTAAATGCCGATTCTATTCAAGATACTGTATACAAACAACAGTATTCTTATACATCAGCCGAGGTAATTAATAACACTGTTATTTTTCCAAAAAATTATATTACAATAAGTAAAGGTTCTGATGCTGGAATTGAACCTGATATGGCCGTAATTGGGCCAAAAGGTATTGTTGGAGTTGTCTTTTCAACGACCAAGCATTATGCTGTAATTATGTCAGTTCTTAACCTTGATTTTAGATTAAGTGCACAATTTAAGAAGAATCATTATTTTGGATCTTTAGTTTGGGAAGTAGGAAATTCAAGAATTGCCAAATTACATGAAATACCTTACCACGTTGATGTTAAAAAGGGAGACACAATTATAACAAATGCCTTTTCAAATATTTTCCCATCGGGGATTCCAATTGGAGTTGTAACAAATTTCAAGAAAAGTGGAAGTGAAAACTTTTACGACATTGATGTAACACTTTCAACAGATTTTAAAAATGTTCAACAAGTTTATATTGTTCGAAACATGATGAAAAGCGAACGTGATTCTATTGAAAACCTAATGCATGCAGGGAAATGATAGATAATATACAAAAAAATATCGTTCTCTTTTTTGTACTTGTACTTTTACAAGTATTAGTGCTCAATAATATTCAGTTAAGTGGATATTTAAACCCATACCTGTATATTTTATTTATCATTTTACTACCTTTCGAAACTCCAGGTTGGTTAGTTCTAATTTTAGGATTTTTATTAGGTTTTTCGATAGATATCTTTTCGAACACATTAGGAATTAATGCCGCTGCAACCGTTGCTATGGCATTTGCTCGACAACATTTATTACGTTCTCTTGCACCAAGAGGAGGTTTTGAATTAAATTCATCTCCAAACATTCATACTAATGGTATTTGGTGGTTTGTAAAATATTCATTTTCGCTAATCATAATCCATCATATCTATTTATTTTATTTAGCAGTATTTAGCTTTCAGTTCTTTTTCAAAACACTGTTTTTGTCGATATTGAATGCAATCGTTACTTGCGGAATAATTGTTTTAAGTCAATATGTTTCACGTAAAAAATAAAATTACATGGGAAGTATTGTTCAGTTTAGCGAAAATAGATTTTTAAATTGTTGGCTCTCATTCGACCAAAGAAACATCCATTTAACAATAACGAATGAAAGATAGATTTTTAGATCGAAAATATATGGTTATCGGACTAATAGTATTAGTCGGTATGCTATATATATTTCGCCTATTCTACATTCAAGTTATTGATTCTCAATACCTACTTTCTGCAGAAAACAACTCTCGACGTTATGTTGTAAAATATCCAGCTCGTGGATTAATATACGACCGAAAAGGGCGATTGATGGTTTATAATGAAGCATCGTACGACCTTATGATAATTCCAGGTCAAGTTGAAAAATTTGATACAGTTCGATTAGAGCAAATATTGGATGTTTCTCATAAACAATTTATGAGATATTTTCATAAAGCAAAAGATTACAACATATATAGACCTTCGGTTTTGATAAAACAAATTTCGGCAGAACAATATGCTGTTTTACAAGAAATATTATATCGATATCCAGGTTTTTATGTTCAAGCTCGAACATTTAGAAAATATCCATATAAAACAGCAGCACATATGTTGGGTTATGTTGGTGAGGTTGACAAGCGCATTGTTGAAAAGAAACCATATTATCAATCGGGCGATTATATTGGAATTAGCGGACTCGAAAGTGCTTACGAAAAGCAATTACGTGGTCAAAAAGGTGGCGAGTTTTTCAATGTTGATGTTCGTGGTCGAATTAAAGGTAAACTTCGTAATGGCGAATACGATACAGTAGCTGTTGTGGGAAAAAACTTATATACTTCTATTGATATAGAATTACAAAATTATGGTGAAAAATTAATGGCCAACAAAAAAGGAAGTATTGTTGCCATTGACCCATCGACAGGTGAAATTATATGTATGGTTTCAGCACCAACATACGACCCAAATTTATTAGTTGGTCGTCAGCGTACGGCTAAATATTGGGAATTATTTAATGATCCAATTAAGCCTCTTTTTAATCGTGCGATAATGGCAGCTTATCCTCCTGGGTCAACATTTAAACCAGTTAATGCACTAATATCACTTCAAGAAAAAATCATTAATTTTAACACAACCTATCCTTGTCATAATGGTTACTTCTCGGGACCAATTGCTGTTCAATGTCACCCACATTATTCTCCAATTACACTAACAGATGCAATTACAGTTTCATGTAACTCTTATTTCTGTAATAGTTTTAGGAATTTTTTAGATGACAATAAATTTGGAAGTGTGCATCAAGGATACGCTGTTTTTAGAAATTATGTCGATTTTTTTGGGTTTGGCAGAAAATTAGGAATAGAATTTTCGAACGAAGTTGCAGGTAAATTTCCAAGACCTGAGTATTACGACAAATTATATGGCGGTCCAAGAGGTTGGCGTTCGTTAACCGTTTTTTCGCTAGCTATTGGTCAAGGAGAGATTTGTTTAACACCTTTACAAAATTGTAATTCAGCATGTATAATCGCAAATGGAGGTTATTATATAATCCCTCATGTTGTAAAAGCAATTGAAGGTCAAAAAGCAATAGACCCAAAATATAGAGTAAAACACTTTATTCCGGTCGATAAGGAATACGTTGATTTTATAAAAGAAGCAATGAATAGAGTTACAACACGAGGAACTGGTGGAACAGCATCTTGGTGCGAAATTCCAGATATTCCATCTTGTGGTAAAACAGGAACAGCACAAAATCCTCATGGAGCAAATCACTCAATTTTTATTGGCTTTGCTCCAAAAGACAATCCTAAAATTGCAATAGCAGTTTATGTTGAAAATGCTGGTTATGGAGCTTCTTGGGCAGCACCTATTGCAAGTTTAATGATGGAAAAATATTTAAAAGACTCGATTTCGCGCCCTTGGGTAGAAAAGTATATATTAAATAAAGATTTTTTACATGGCACAGTTCAAGGCACAGCAGATAATTAGTAATATCGATAGGCCTATTTTGATAGTGTATCTAACCATGGTTATTATGGGATGGTTGAATATTTATGCAGCCGTATATAGCGATACTCATCAGAATATTTTTGACATTAATATGCAATATGGAAAACAACTAATTTGGATTGTATTTGCATTTGGAATTGGACTAAGTATACTACTGATAGATAGCAAATTCTATCCGGTGTTTGCATATCCAATTTATATTATCACAGTTGGAATGTTAGTTCTAGCACTTGTTGCAGGTCGCGAAGTAAATGGAGCAAGAGCATGGTTCGAAATTGGCGGATTACGATTGCAACCAGGTGAATTTGCTAAAGTTGCTACATGCTTGGTCATCGCTAAGGTTCTGAGTCGGTTTAATACAAAAGCCGATTCGCTAAAGACGCTTTCGTTAATCGGTGGTTTACTTGCTCTTCCAGGAATAATAATTCTCTTACAAAATGATACCGGTTCTATGTTGATGTATGTTGCATACATTATACTTTTATATCGTTTAGGATTGTCTCCTATAGTTCCTGTTATAGGTGTTTTATTTGTTATCCTTTTCATCTTATCGATGTATTACCCTCCATTGAATGTTTCATATGGAATTCTAATTGGAGGCTTTATTACATATTATGTTATATATCGAGATTTAAAAAATATATCTACTGCATTTTTAATCTTTGTAATATCAGGAATAATAAGCTTCTTAATTGTATTTATATTCTTTAAATCGTCGTTTCAAAACATATTATTAGGAACAGTAATTCTAAGTTCAATACCCTATTTTTTAATTGCTTATAGATACAAATTTCAACAAGTTTTCTTAATTGTATCAGTTGTTGTAGCAAGTATAACCTTTGTATATTCGGTTGAATATATTTTTACCAAAGTAATGGAACCTCATCAACGTACACGTATTAATGTATTACTTGGGTTAGAAAGCGATTTAAAAGGTGCGGAATACAATGTTAATCAGTCGAAAATTGCGATTGGATCTGGTGGCTTTGTCGGTAAAGGATTTTTGCAAGGAACTCAAACTAAATTTAATTTCGTTCCAGAGCAAAGTACCGACTTTATTTTTTGTACAGTTGGTGAAGAATGGGGCTTTCTTGGAAGTTCAACAGTAATTGGTCTTTTTATATTTCTCTTGGTAAGAATAATTATAGTAGCCGAAAAACAACGCTCGTTGTTTAGCAAAATGTATGGATATGGTGTGGCCTCATTAATGTTTTTCCACTTTGTAATTAATGTAGGAATGACTATAGGAATGGTACCAGTTATAGGAATTCCATTACCATTTTTTAGTTATGGTGGTTCTTCACTTTGGTCATTTACTATTCTATTATTTATTTTCCTTCGACTCGATTTAGATAGAGAAAACATTATTTTGTAATTTCTTTTCCCTACAATTATTTAAATATTATTGAATAGATATTTCGATTAATATACAAGTATAAACTATTAAATTTGTCAACAATATTTTTATTTTTTCAAGTATTAATAAATGCTTACTTTTGTTTATATAAAACAATTGAGCTATGAACAAAACGGTAACTACGTTCGACTACGAAGAACTTGTAAAATTACTCGAAGAAACCGACGATAAGTATGTTTTCGAAAAAGTAAATATAGTACCTAAAGATGACGATTTACGAGACAGACTTACCAAATACGTGGAATGTAGTAGCATGAATCGTAAGGCAGTTTTAGGAATTGACATATATAAATACAGCTCATTTAAAGAATTCGAACAATCGTTAATCCCCTTTTTATTCAAGCTTTTATTTCGAGAAACCATCGAAATGTGTTTCAACAATCATAAATTTTTCTTTCAAAAATACACAAAACAAGAAATAGAAGATAGCTTTATAAGTACCGGTGATGGTGGGTTTGTTATTTTCGATATTCCGTTACATGCACTTTTGTTTGCCTGTAATTTCTCGATTGTTTTACGCACACATAATTCATATCACTTTTATCCAAAGCTTCGAAAAATTATTGGTGGAATTAGTATTCGTTATGCAATAACTTACGATCAAATTTATTATTTCGATAAAAGTCATTATGGTACAGCAATCATAAACAATGCTCGCATTTTAAGTCGCGATAACCTTAATCGTTGTTTAATCGATCAAAATGTTTACACTTGGTTTACGACCAATATCGATGGATTTGAAAATCTTCAGATCCTCACAATCAACGATATGGCTAATATATACGATTTCCAAGGAAGTTACGATTATAGCGTTCTTAAATCATCACCCGATGCTTTATTTGACGAAAAACCAACGCGCGAGCATGGAATTATAAATTCCGATGTGCTTAAAATTGGAGAAATACATTCGAAAGAAGCTGTATTAAATATCTACAACGTTCATTTACAAGTTACCACGCACTGGCAACGTAAAGATATGCGAAAAGTTATAACCATCAGTTTGGGTAATTTGAATACATCGCATTTGATGTAAAGAACAACAATCATTTTTTGCTGTATAAAATTGATTTCGTTTTAAATTTGAGAGAATGAAAAAGCTTTTTCTATTATTTCTAATTCTTGTTAATTATATTGTAACCTTCTCGCAAACGGTTTCATTAACAGGAGGGTTAAATGATGCACGATGGGGACATAATGCACATGTTTTATCAAATGGAAAAGTATTAGTTATGGGTGGTGATAATTGTGATCTTCAAAATCCAATTGTATATTCATCAGCTGAATTATATGATCCTATAACTAAAACATGGTCTTATACAAATAGCATGAAATGCTCTCACGATTACTTTTCTTCGGTTATATTAAATAATGGAAATGTAATGGTAATAGCTGGTATGGATAATAATGGAGATGTTATACCTACTTGTGAAATTTACGATGTTTTAACTTCTACATGGAAAATAGTATCACCCTTACAAACCGCAAGAGAAAATCATGCTTCAGTTTGTTTACAAGATGGAAGAGTATTAGTGGCAGGTGGGAATGTAGAACAAAGTTGTGAACTTTATGACCCCTACAGCAATAAATGGACATTTACTGGAAAAATGAATATTCTACATGGAAGTGGAATGTCATTAACCATGCTTGACAATGGTTCTATAATAGCAATTGGTGGTTCAACTGCTCTTGATATAGCAGAGATATATGATCCAAACACTGAAAAATGGACATTACTTTCATCAAAATTAAATAGTAAATATTACTATCATTCGGTTATTAGATTAACCGATGGTCGATTATTAATTGCAGGAACTCAAACATCAAGTTATATGAGATATTCTGATTTATACGATCAAAATACTCAAACATTTAAATCAACAGGAATTCTAAATACACCTGTAGGTTCCGCAGCAATGTCATTACTTGATGATGGCAATGTTTTATTATATGGAATGGGTGAAATATTAAATCCATCAAACACCAAATGTATTCAAATATATAATGTTAATACTGGCATTTGGCTTTACAATACGTATTCGTTCTTAGGAGCTTCAGAAGCAACAGCAACAAAATTACATGATGGAACAATTTTATTAGTTGGAGGTTCTCGAACTACAGGAAATGGTGCCGATAAAATTTGTTATTTGGTAAAACAAACCTCTTTCCCTACGTGTAATAATCCTAATCTGAGTCTAAATATTACAGGATCAAATGGATGTAATGGCAAAGATGCAACTATTGTTATTTCAAATACAGAATCGGATGTAAAATATAATGCATCTATTGGAAATAGGTCTGTAACAAAGCCTATTAATGGTAATAATTCAGATTTGCAGATTACATTGTCAGAAAAAGATTTATCGCCAAATAAGAATATTGTTACAATTATTGCATCCAAAACAGGTTGTCCTAATTTTATTTTAAACGACACTGCAATTGTAAACCAATCAATTCCAAATCTTCAAAAACCTTCGATTTCGGCAAATGGATCAACTTCATTATGTAATGGAAGTTCAGTTGATTTACTTGTAGATTCAGTGTATGAAGGATATCAGTGGAATACAAATGACTTAACATCAAAGATTACTGTAAGTTCAAATAATACTTATAGAGCAAGAGTTTCAGATAATTCAGGTTGTTTTACGCAATATTCGAATGGTATAAATGTATTTAATTACACAACAGCTACTGCAGGTGGTAATCAATCTATTTGTACGAAAACACAACCTTTTCTATTACAAGGAATGAGTCCAATAGGTGGTGTTTGGTCGGGAGATGGAGTCACAAATCAAGGATTGTTTACACCATCATTACTTAAAGAAGGACTGTATTCATTAAATTATTCTGTTTGTAATTTCAATGTTCAAAAAACTATGAATTTACGAAATACAAAAATCAAAAATTTTGTTTTAAATGTCGATACACAAACAGCAATAACGTACCATTATGGTAATATGGATTTTGCCATTGATTCAACAATGTATAATGCTAAATACGAAGTAAGGAAAGATGGTATCTTATTAAATGTATATCAGAACTCTTATAATTCTAGTAAATTAATTGGTAATAGTGGGTCAATTGAAAAAGATACAAAATTTATAGTTAAAGGTGTCTATACCGATTCCTGTGGTTCAGATACACTTGTAAAATCTTTTACAATTAAAATGTGCGATAATCCAAATCTTGAAGTTGGTACTCATACCCCTTATGTTTGTTATAATAAAACAAGTAAGATATTCATAGTAAACTCAGAAAAAGGAGTTACCTACACTTCAAATATTAATGGAGTACATTTTAATATTGAAACTTTAAAAGGAAATGGTGATACCCTATTTTTTACAACAGATCCAATTACTAAAGATGCTACCTATTATTTTAAAGGAACTTCAGCTACAAATTCTAGTTTTAACCTGAAACAAGAAGTTACTATTCATGTTTCATATCCACAACCTTCTTTCTCTCCAAACACTACTAATCCAGAAGTTGGCGAGAAAATTACAGTTATAAACACGACTAACGCAACCAATGGAAAATTTAATTGGCAATTTTTTAATAATGCTTCAATACAGCAATATATAGGGATGACTCCAAATCCATTTTCTTATAATTCTGTTGGATTAAAAACAATAACGTTACAATATATCGATTCAGTCGGTTGTCAAAAATTATATAGTAGAACATTAAATGTAATAGAAAACAACCCACAACAAGACTGTAATCATACTGTGGTTTCGAATGACGGAAAAATATATCCACAAGATATTATTTATGATAATGAAAATAATAGTATTCTATTATATCGTGGTTTAAGTAGTGATGTTGGACAAAATAATTATTCAACAAGCATATTAGCCAGTCCAAGAGCCGATAGTGCAATTCTAGTTTCACTACCACATTTCTACAATAAACATGTATTAGTAAAATATAATGCAAAGGGAATTATTCAATGGAAAAATTATCTATCATTTTATTGGGATTCATGGGGTAGCCTTAATAGCAAAATCGTAGCAGATTCAAATGGCAATATATATGGCGCTTATGAGTATTTTCCTGAATATGTTGATTCAGTTCGGGCATATTCAACAAATGGTAAATACAAAACTATAAATTTTCCTCGATCAGGCAACTTTACAATAATTTTTAAATATAATTCATATGGAATTTTGGAATGGATTCATTCTCTTGAATTTCCGAAAAAATATTTTACGCCAAATTTTGCCCCACTTTCTGTAACAGTTGATTCAACAAACAATTTTTATGTATTAACAAATGGAGATTTTAAAAAATATGATACAAATGGAAATTTAGTTAGTTCTAAAAAGAAAAACTACACAAGTATGTTTATAGCTGACGATAACAATTTCATAATTTCATTTGGAACTGAATATATATATCGTTATAAAAATGATAGTACATTAATCGATAGCGTTCAAATACTTTCAAAAACTTCAAATTATGGTGAATTTGGAATTTCTGGATTCAAATATGATGTAGAAGGAAATATATATTGTGCAGGTTATTATTCAGGAGAAGTAAAATGGAAAAATACAATCCTCACAACACCAAAATATTATGTTGGATCATCATACTATAAACATAACAGTTTTATTTGCAAATTAAGTAAATCATTAAAACCATTATGGATAAAACGATTTGAAAATTTAAATGGTTTTAGTTTTGATATAAAAAATAACAAAATAGTTTTTTCTAATTCAACCTATGAAACGTTTTCATATAATGATTCAACAGATTTTATAAACCCCAAAGGAGTATACGTTGGAATAACAGATACGAGTGCAAAGGGGAATATTCAGATTAGATCATTACAAACTAAATCAGACTTCAGTTTTATATCTTTTTTAAAAAAAGATACGGCTTTGCAGTTATGTTTTATTCTAGATACTACGCTTTCAATATTAGGTCAACAATTCTCTGTAACTAATAATTGGGAAAATATAAATGCAACTATTATGCAATTAAAACTTAGTTGTTTGTTTTCACATGAATTCCCAAATTCTAAATTTGAAATCACAACAGAACACCAATGCTCTGATACGGTTTTACAATTTTCATGTATTTCTGATGGTGAACCAAATACTTTTGAATGGAGTTTTCCAGGAGCGATGCCTTCAACATCAAATAATCGAAACCCAAAAGTTATTTATAAAAATTCAGGTTTATATCCTGTAAGTTTAAAAACAACAAATAAATATGGTTCATTTACAAATACACAACTAGTTGAAATTGACACCATTCCAAGTATAATTATAAAACCTGATACGTTTTGCAGTGGTTCAAACGATGTTACGACGATAAAAGCATCTGGAGCAATAGATTATGTGTGGTCTGGAACATTAAGTGGTAATGGAGAAATAAAGACAATGACGTATTTACATAAAGATACAACAGTAACAGTAACTGGTTCAAGTATTCATCATTGTTTTACAACTACTAAAAAACATCTCATTAAAGTATATCAAAATCCAACTGTAGCAATGATTTCTTCGCCAATAACTGTATGCGATAAATCATCACCAATTCAATTACCCAAAGCAATTCCCAAAGAAGGTTCGTTTGATGCATATAAGGCAATTGTAAATGGAATGTTTGATCCAAAATTAGTTAATATTGGAAAAACGACTCTTGTTTTTAGATATACCGATGCAAATGGGTGTATGGATTCAGCATTAACGTATATATATGTTAATAAATGCGTTCAAATTGATGATAACTCTACTGATTCAATAATATCAATATTTCCAAATCCATGTAATCAATTAGTTCATATTCAATCTGATTTCCAAATTAATTCAATTGTATTAGTAGATAGTAAAGGTCAGGAAATGTATAGAGAAAAGTTTAATTTCACTCTTCCTACTTCAAATATTGATTTAAACATGTCAACATACTCAAGCGGCATTTATCAATTAATAGTAATTTCAAATTCAGGAAAAGAAATTCATCGAAAATTGATAAAACAATAATAATTAATTAGTATTAAACTAAGGTAATTCCTTGTAACACGACAAATATTAATCTATAAAGCAATTTAAATTACTATTGTACAAATTTAAGAAATGAATAAACATTCAATAGAAATAATGTCACCCGTAGGTTCTCGCGAGAGTTTAATGGCGGCAATTCAAGCAGGAACTGGTTCTGTATATTTTGGAATTGGAACCCTAAATATGCGTTCAAAATCTTCGGTAAATTTTACCGCTGAAGATCTTAAAGATATCGCAGATCTATGTAATCCACTTGACATTAAAACATATCTAACAATCAATACCGTTGTTTACGAAGACGATATTGAAACCATGCACGATGCAGTAAATGCAGCAAAAGCAAATAACATAACGGCTATCATAGCATCTGATATGTCTACTATAATGTATGCTCGTAGTCAGGGAGTTGAAGTACATATTTCCACACAATTAAATGTAAGCAATAGCGAAGCACTAAAGTTTTATGCACAATATGCCGATGTTGTTGTCTTAGCTCGAGAGTTAACAATGCCACAAGTAAAAAAGATATATGAAAGCATTCAACGCGAACAAATAAAAGGTCCACATGGCGAATTAGTTCGAATCGAAATGTTTGTTCACGGAGCATTATGTATGGCTGTATCGGGTAAATGTTACCTCAGTTTGCACGAAAACAATCATTCAGCAAATCGTGGTTCTTGTTTACAAATGTGCCGACGTGCATATACCGTAACAGATAAAGAAACAGGTCAACAATTTGATATCGATAACGAATATATAATGTCGCCTAAAGATCTTTGTACTATAGGCTTTGTCGATAAACTTATAGAATCGGGTGTACAGGTATTTAAAATAGAAGGACGTGCTCGTGCAGCAGAATATGTAAAAACAGTTACATCTTGCTACCGCGAGGCTATCGATTCATACTTCGAACAAACATATACTCCCGATAAAATAGAACAATGGAATACTCGACTTGCAACGGTATTTAATCGTGGATTTTGGGATGGATATTATCAGGGTCAAAAACTAGGTGAATGGAGCGAAATATATGGCTCAGCTGCAACAAAAAAGAAAGCTTACATTGCAAAAGGAATGAATTATTTCTCGAATCTTGGAGTTGCTGAATTTCTTGTTGAAACCGGCGAACTTTCTGTTGGCGATGAAATAATAATTACTGGCCCAACAACTGGAGTTATCGAAATGAAGATCGAAGAAATTCGTGTTGACCTTAAAATAGTAGATAAAGCTGTAAAAGGCGAACGCTTTTCACTTCCTGTTCCCGATCGCATTCGCAAAGCCGACAAACTATATAAAATGACCGAAGCCTAATAGCTTTGATAGTTGCAAATCGTTGATTTTTGAATACCTTTGCAACTCAAAATGGTTCCATAGTTCAACGGATAGAACTACAGTTTCCTAAACTGTCGATCTGGGTTCGATTCCCGGTGGGACTACTATATTTGACGCCTAAAGATTTTTCTTTAGGCTTTTCTCTTTTTATAAAAAACCATAAATTTTATTATAAATTTATTCTATCTTCGATAAAACTAAATCTTTTCTATTGCATACTTTTAACAACATACAAATCTATTATTTCTCTGGAACAGGAAATTCGCTGAATGTTGCCACATGGTTTCATCAGATTGCTGTTGAAAAAAACTATACCTGTACCATAGAAAATATTGCAAAAATTGATATACATTCAATTCCAAAACCAGAAATAGATTCTTTGGTTGTTTTTATATCTCCCGTTCATGGCTTTAATTATCCTCCTATAATGCTCGATTTTATATTTCATTTTCCAAAAAGTAAAAATCCAGTTGTGTTAATGAACACCCGTGCAGGAATGCTCCTAGGTAAATGGATTACACCTGGAATAACAGGAGTCGCATTCTATTTTTCAGCACTAATTTTACTTTTAAAAGGCTACAAAATAAAAGCATTATTACCAGTCGATTTACCTTCAAACTGGATTTCCGTTCATCCTGGATTAAACGAAAGAACAATTACATATTTACATGAAAAGAATAGAGTTAAAGTAAAATCTTTTGCATCGAAGATAATATTCGGGAAAACAGATTTTAAATCAGTTCGAGAAATTATACAAGATATATTGATTTCGCCAATTGCTTTTTTATACTATTTTGTAGGAAGATTTCTATTTGCAAAAAGCTATTTTGCATCGAACGATTGTGATAATTGTGGAATATGCTCAAAGAACTGTCCTGTTCAAGCTATTATTACAATTGATAAGCGTTTATATTGGAAATTTAGCTGCGAAAGTTGTATGAAATGTATGAGTAATTGTCATACCAAAGCAATAGAAACAGCACATGGGTTCGTAATTACTTGGTTAATTTTAGCATCTATTGTAATAGGGTTTGTTTTTCGATTATTCGAAATAAATATTGTTCGTATTAATAATGGTTTTATACATTTTATACTTGAAACTGGTCTAACTCTGGCCTTTCTTGGTTTTGGATATCGACTTGTACATTACCTCATGCGATTCAGCTTTATTGAACGACTTATGGTATACACATCATTAACCAAAAATAAATTTTGGGGAAAGAGATATAAAGCTTTAAAAGATAAAATGAATTAAACATTTAATGTTTTTATCAAAAATATCCTAAACAAAATGGAAACTAAAATACTTGAAAGACAATTCCAAAATTTCGTTTGGATTGATATTATTCATCCGAATAAAGCACATTTAGATACAATTGCAAACGATTATAATTTAGATCTTTTTCAAATTAGAGATAGTTTAGAAATTGGCCATTTACCAAAATTCGAAAAGAATGACACTTATAATTTTTTGATACTCCGAGCATTTACAGCAGATAGCACAGATAGAATTACAAATATTAATGAGCTTTCGAACAAAATTGCCTTTTTCTATAACGACAATAGAATAATTACAATCCATCGAACCAATTTCCCGTTTTTTGAAAACATACCAGATTCATTTCCTAGTTCTGATAATTTTTTAGTATTTATAATTCACAAAATGGTAAATACATTCAACGAACCATCTATAAATCTGAGCAATAAAATTGATAGTATTGAAAAATTTATTTTTCTAAAAGAGAATTCAAAGATTTCGTTAGAAGATTTATATTATCAGAAATCGCAAACACGAATATCGAAAAAAGTTTTACAAATAACTCAAAATGTTATTGGGCAAATTGATGTTGACGATTTTACTAAAACTGCATTACAAGACATTAAAGATCAGTTATTAAGCCTAATACTAGTTTACGACGAGGTTTTAGAAGATACAAATAGTCTGCTTAATACCTATATGTCGATAAATGCGAATAAAAGCAATAATGTAATGAAACTATTAACCGTTTTCTCTGCATTTTTCTTGCCTTTAACATTTATTGTAGGAATATATGGAATGAATTTCGATCATATGCCCGAATTGAAATGGGATTTAGGCTATTATTTTGCATTAGGATTAATGATAGTAATTTCAATAATCATTTTCCTTTGGTTTAAAAGGAGGAAAATAATATAAACAGGAAATCAAAAAATTATTTAGAAGACGCGATAAATCGCTTCTCTACCAACGCATCTTTCACAACTTCAGCAATATCCTTAACCTCAACGTGATTTCCTTTGGCAAATGTTCGTTTACACAATGGGCATGATGTTATAAGCATATCGGGTTTCGATTCTAAAAGTACATCCAATGCTTTATCGCGAATTTGCGTTCGTTGCGAATTTTGAATTTCGAAATTACCCAAACTTCCTCCGCAACAAAGTGCTTTTTCGCGCTCTTGAGATGACGTTTTTAATGTTAAAACTTTATTCAAAACTGAACGAGGTTCTTCGTAAATTTCGGTTCCACGACCAAGTTCACAAGGATCGTGGTAAACAGCCGAAACATCCATTTTCTTAACATCAATTCGCTTATTTTCTAGTAAGTAATTAATATATTCGGAATGATGCATTACCTTGATTTTAAGGTTGTATTTATCTTTGAAAACCTTGTAGCAAATTGGACAAGAGGTTACCAATATCTGAGCATCGGAACGATTAATAATTGCACGATTATGATTCATTAATTGCAACGCAGCATTATATTGTCCAGCCATCATTAACGGTCGACCGCAACAAACTCCTTTATCTTGATCCATGAACCAAAAATTCTCACCCGCTGCTTCGAAGATCGTTTTCATCGACTTTATAACTCCTGGGGTTAAATGCCCCATACATCCTGCAAAATAGATAACTTTCGAATGTGCTGGAACAACTGGTTTTTCGAAATCGTAAGTAAATTTATTTTTGATATTAAATTCTTCGCGTTTTGCAATTCGAAGAGCATTTACATCAATTCCAACTGGACAAGATTCTGTACAACGACCACACAACATACAATTGTAAAGTGTTTTTGAATCGATGCTATTATTGCGAACCGAGCGAATAAAATACACAGAAATAGGTTTTACTATCTGTGCATCGGGAAGCTGACAACGATCGATACATAATCCACAACGCGAACATGAGTGAACCTCAATTTCCGAAACACTGGTATAATATTTACGAGTTTGGAGTCCATATTTTCGAAGGAAAATCAACATCACTTCTGTTGGAATATGCATGTAACGTGAAATTGGTAGAGTCACAAAAAACAAACCTAAGGCTGTTGAATATAACCACCAAACAAAATGATCGATATGTTGCAATGGTAAAAAACTTGCCAAAGCCATTCCCAAAGGATGTGTCATAAATCCACCCGAATTGTACAAACCGCTGGTAATACTTTCAGCTAATAAACGAAGTGGGAATATTGCCCACAAAGAATATAAAGCTATGCGGTCGCCAAGACGATGTTTCGTCGTTTTCTTTAATCCGTAAATACTCGATTTTATTCTTTTGAAAAATGCTAATGCGACACCCGAAAGCACAATAAGCAAAAGAAAATCCATGATATGAGGAAAGACTGTAGAACCAAAATATTGATGTGGTGCTGGTTCAAAATAACGGAAGAAAACAGGATAATATGGAGCTTTGAATCCACCGCCATTGAAAAATTTAACCTCAATATCGCCAACTACAATTAACAAAAACCATCCAAATGCCAAGCTCATGTGCATATAACCCAACAATAGATTGCGTTTGTAGATTTTACGATGAATAAGACTTTCCATTAAAACCTCTTTCAAAGCCGAAAGCGATTTACGGGTAAATATTCCATTGCCAATTTTCTGGCGTTCGCCTTTTTCGATTTTTACAATCCAATTTATGAAAGTAAAAATCAAAGTGCTTAAAAGTATAACTAAGCCAATGCTGAATGGCAATACAAAAAACTCAAAGTTCATTTTCGTCGATTTTAGTCAATGCTTTTTTGATATTTAAAATTACGTTGCGGGTGTTAATGCCACGAGGACAAACAAGCGTACATTTTCCGCAAAGCATACATTTATTAATTTCTTTTTCTAATTCGTCCGATACTCCTCGACGAAGCAATAATCCGATTTTCCTAATATTAAAATCCAAGATATTAGATGCGCTACAAGTTGCTGTACAACAACCGCACGACATACAAATATTGAACGATGGTTCTTTTTGCAAAACATACATCAAAATGCGTCCATCGAAATTATCGATATCGATGTAACGTGGTGGCTGAACGCTGAATCCGAAATTTTTCATTTTTATTATTTCTTCAAATATTCATCAATCATAACAACGGCCGAACGAGCATCGGTAATGGTTTCGTTTATTGTCATTGGGCCTGTGCAAGTTCCAGCAACAAACAAACCCTCTATCGAACTTTTATTACTTAAAAAATGTTCATCTTTAGGTTGAAGGAATTTGCCCATACGTTGTTCTAATCCAAGATTTTTGCCCATAGCAATCGTTCCACACGAAGGTTCCATTCCGGCAAGAAGAACAATTAAATCGGTACGCATTTTCAATGGGCGACCCGAAAGCGTATCTTCAGCTTTTATTTGCAACGATCCATCCATATTTTCGGCAGCTTCAGATAGTCGTCCACGAACGAATTGAATTCCCCATTTTTCTTGTGCTTCGCGATATAATTCTTCGAAACCAGCACCAAACATTCGTAGATCGATATAAAAGCAAATGATTTCTGTTCGTGGTAAACGTTGACGCAGTTCAATTGCTTGTTTCACACCAGTTACACAACAAACCTTTGAGCAATAGTGATTGCCCGCTTTTTCATCTCTCGAACCAACACAATGAATAAATGCTACACGTTTGGGTTCGCTTCCATTTGCCGTAGTAATTGGTTTTTCTGTTTTGAAACGTTGCTCTAAATCGGCCGAATTTATAACATTATCGTAAATGCCATACCCAAATTCTTCTTTGCGACTTGAATCGAATAATTCGTAACCAGTTGCAACTAAAACAGCATCAGCATCGAGTGTTGTTCCGCTTGCTTCAACCGAAAAGCGACCATTTGTTCTTTTTATATTTTCAACTTTCGAATTTGTAAGTGTTGAAATTTGTGGATTGTCGATTCTTTTGGTTAAAAAATCAATCACTTCAGATGAGTCGCGAAGCGTAGGAAATAGCTTATGCCAATTCGAAACATTTCCACCTAAAGTTGCTTTGCTTTCTACAATTGTAATGGAATGTCCACGCTCGCTTAACGATGCTGCGGCTTCCATTCCGGCGATTCCACCGCCTACGATTACTATTTTTTTTGCCATAATTTATTTCTGTAGGGGCAACCCTTGTGGTTGCCCATCTTTGCCATTTTATATTTCTTTTTTATATCAGTGGGCAACCACTAGGGTTGCCCCTACGGAATCGGGATCTATAAATTAAATGTTGCTGCCATCGGTTTCGAAAGTTTCTTACCGTGTGGTCCATCGTATTTTTTCTCAGGATCATAAGGAATTCCAATTTTGTCGAGAATTGGTTCGCAACCAACTTGGTGAACTTGTAATCCAATATCCCAAGGATCGAAACCAAGCATTAAACCAGCTACTTCTTCGAATGTAAATACGGGAATTCCGCGTCCATCTTTTCCATAAACCTTGCCTTCCATTTCGCTTAATGTGTATTGCCATTTATCTAAAAACATTGGGCAACCGGGACAATTTGTGATTATCATATCGGGTTGATATGGCTGCATCGATTCGAATTTCTTTTTCGAACTGGTAACAGAATATCCTCTATTTGCGCCAACTAGATATTGGCGAAATCCAAATCCGCAACAATGACGACGTTCTGGGTAATCGACAATTTCGCCACCCCAATCTTCGATCATTCCAACTAAAACATGTGGATATTCGGCACCACCAACTCCTTTCGAAGGAAACATTTTAGCATAATGACAGCCAATATGTTCGACAACTTTTAAAGGTTTGCCTGTGTTTTTATTTATTAATTTAAATTTTGATTTCGCTGCAATGTCTTTTCTGAATTTGTAAAACACATCGCTGGCATGCGAAACATTTTCGGGAATCTCAAATGTTCTTCCTGTTGCTTCTTTCAAAAGTTTGCGCGTTTTTTCGAGTGTTTCGGGGAAATGATGCCAAGTGTCCATTATTTCGGTATATAAACCAAAAGAGGTTATACAAGATGGAACTAAGTTTTTATATCCCGATTCGTTCATCAAAGAAAATTGGCGAGCTACAACAGTCATTGTTGTTTCCAATGGCAATAAATCTGAATGATATCCAATGCCCGAACAAGAAGTGTGACAAGGATGTTCGTAAACATCTTTACCCAAAACCTCACGCATAATTCTTAAAAACGTTGTTTCGGCTCCTGGGAAAAAGTTTTGACGAACACAACTGCGAACGTAATAATATTTATCGTCGGCTATTTCTTTTTGGTAGTCGTTCCAAATAGCTTTTTTACCTGCAAGTATCATAAGGCATTGTGGTTCTTTTCTGTTTTTGAATAAATGTGACCAATGTACTCGTTAGCCAAAGTATCGTCGAGAGTTAGATTCATTTGTTCGGCCTTTTTTTGTGAAAAACGTTCAATCTTTTCAAAGCGGTCGAAAGCTCCGGTTGTTTTGAAAATACTATTCAGTTCAGCCATCGCTTCATCAGGAATTTTTCGTAAAATTCCAGGACCATCACCTTGATAATTTGCTCCAAGACGAGCAAAAACATCGCGATAGTTTTCTTGAATCCAATCCCAAACAGGACCTTGCTCTGGATATAAATCGGTACCAATTCCTTCGAGATATAAGCAATATCCTTTCGAAACAATCCATCCGCCAATTACTCGTTTTAGGAATAATTGCTGACGACCTTTTTCTGATTCGGCAAAATATCCCAATTCTTGTGAAAGTGCTCGTAGAGCCATGATAATTAAACCTACAGTATTTCCACGAGGACAACGAGTTTTACATGACATACATTCGCCGCAATACCAAATGGTTTCGCTTTTTAGTAAAGCTTCTATTTCTTCGTTGTCTTTCGATTGAATGGTATCGCAAATAATGCGAGGATCGTAATTATAAATTTCGGCAGCAGGACAAATTGCAGTACACACACCACAGTTCATGCAAGCATGCAAACCTTCTTGCATTCTAATATCTTGACTAAGCTTTTCGTACAAATTATCCATGAACTATTTTTATAAAAAGTTGCTCAAAGTTAATTCGATTCATAAGCTTATACTTCCGTTTTAAGACTGCTTTTAGGTACGCACAAATACTAACGCAGTTGATTTTAGAAATTTACTTAAATACTCGAGAAAATAATGCTTTTACAATAATATTTTAAGCGATATAAGTTTGAGTTCATCTTCGGTTTCGAATTGTTAATAAATTCTAAAAACACAAAAAAATAGCATCGTGCTTTTTTGGTATTTTTACGGGTCAATGCAATAAATCTGATTAGACCATGAGCGATTTGAATAACAATCCAGTAAACTCAAGCGACTACAACGACGACAGTATAAAAAGTCTCGAATGGAACGAACATATTCGCCGTCGACCTGGAATGTATATTGGGAAATTGGGCGATGGTGCATCGGCCGATGATGGTATTTATGTTCTTCTAAAAGAGGTTTTAGATAACTCGATCGATGAATTTTTAATGGGTCATGGTAAAAGCATTGAAATAACTATTACAGAACAAAGCATAACCGTTCGCGACCATGGTCGTGGAATTCCACTCGGTAAAGTCGTTGATGTGTCATCGAAAATTAATACCGGTGGTAAATACGATTCGGGAGCTTTTCAAAAATCAATTGGACTTAATGGTGTGGGGATTAAAGCAGTAAATGCTTTATCGATTAAATTCCTCATAAAGAGTTTCCGCGATGGCGAAGTTAAGTCTGTTGAATATTCGAAGGGAAATATTGTAACCGACAGTAAAATTGCCAAAACCGAAGAACCAAATGGAACTTATATCCACTTTGTTCCCGATGGCGAATTGTTTACGCATTACCATTATATTCCTGAATATGTGGAGAAAATGCTTCGCAATTACGTTTATCTCAACACAGGATTAAACATCAATTTTAACGGGAAAAATTTCTATTCCAAAAATGGTTTGCTCGATTTATTGAAAGAAACAATGGGCAAAGACGAACCGCAATACCCTGTAATTCACCTAAAAGGAACGGATATTGAACTTGCTTTTTCTCATGGAGATGAATATGGCGAAGATTATTATTCGTTCGTAAATGGACAAAATACAACGCAAGGGGGAACGCATCTTGTATCTTTTAAAGAGTCGATTGTTCAAACTATTCGAGGTTTTTACAAGAAAGATTTTGAACCTGCAGATATTCGTCAATCTATAGTTGCAGCTATTAGTATTCGCGTTCAAGATCCAGTGTTTGAATCGCAAACAAAAACCAAATTAGGCTCGAAAGATGTTGGACCTGAGGGACCTTCGGTTAAGAACTTTATCAACGATTTTATAAAAAACACCCTCGATAATTTCCTTCATAAGAATACCGAAACGGCAAATGCCATCTTGCGAAAAATACAAGAATCGGAAAAGGAGAGAAAGGAAATTGCTGGCGTTCAAAAATCGGCAAAAGAACGAGCTAAAAAGGTAAGTTTACACAATAAAAAACTTCGTGATTGCCGAATACATTTCAATTCGAATCACGAGAAAAAAGAAGAAACAAGCATATTTATTACCGAAGGAGATTCGGCGAGCGGTTCGATAACAAAATCGCGCAATGCTAATACACAAGCAGTTTTTAGCTTAAAAGGGAAACCTCTAAATACACATGGCAAGACAAAGAAAATTGTGTACGAAAACGAAGAATTTAACCTTCTACAAGCAGCTTTAAATATCGAAGATGGTGTAGAAAATATTCGTTACAGAAATATAATTGTCGCAACCGATGCCGATAGCGATGGCAAACATATTCGACTATTATTACTAACCTTCTTCTTGAAATTTTTCCCCGATTTAATTCGAAGAGGTCATGTTTTTATTCTGCAAACGCCACTTTTCCGCATTAGAAATAAGAAAAAGACATTGTATTGTTATACCGAAGAAGAGCGTCAAGCAGCGATAAAAGAACTTGGACCAAATCCAGAAATTACTCGATTTAAGGGATTAGGTGAAATTTCTCCAGATGAATTTAAGCATTTTATTGGTCCTGATATTCGTCTAGAACCAGTTATTTTAAGTAGCGATAGTCCAATTCATAATTTACTAGATTATTACATGGGCGACAATACTCCAGAGCGTCAAGCATTTATAGTTGATAATCTTATGGTTGAACTCGATAAAGTTGAAGATAATGATTATCTTAGAGCAACGAGTTAATTTTGAATTATTAATTCTTAATTTTGAGTTTAATTCATAATTTATTTATGAAATATATATTCGCATTCCTTCTTACAATAAACTGTCTTTTTGCCTTTTCGCAAAACAAAGCTCTTGTTGATTTATACGAGAAACGCGAATACGAAAAACTAATAAAAAAAGCCGATGCACTGCTTGATAAAGATCAATCGGACCTCTACTCATACTTTTACAAATCGCTTGGATACTATGAAATGGCAATATTGCCCGATAAATATCCACCTGCATCGAATTCAGCTGCCGATAGTCCTTTAGAACAATACCTCCAAACACTTTCGAAACTTCGAAAAAACGATGATGATGGTTCGTTTATGAAAGAGCATAAAGACACCATAAAATTAATGAAACAATACGTCGAAAGCGTTGCAAAAGAAACTGTAGCAAAGAATAAATTAAAGGCAATTCATTTATACAAACTAATTTATAAAATTTCGACCGACGATTTTAATTCGCTTATAACTGCCGAAATATATTTAAAAGCCGATGATATAAATTCTGCCTATTTGGAAATTGACCATGTATATGGATACGACAAAACCAATGGAACCGATAAAGCATTAACAGAAGCACCAATGTTTATGATGAAACACTGGATGTTTAAAGATTTATTTGCAATAGCTGAAAAATATGCCCACAAATATTCACAAGACTCAGAAATTGGGCAAGCATTTTACAAAGGAATAAAAGAGTCGATCGATACAATGTACGACTACAAAGACAAAGAAATGTTTTATGAATATTGCGAAAAGGCTATTAAACTCTATCCATCAACCGAAGATTTGCGAAATTATTTAACAAAGAAATTTATGTCTTTGATGAAAAAATCGGTAATTGAATACGATAAAATAACAACGACAAAAACCTGGCGCGACACTCTACTTCTAAGAAATGTTTTTAAATATACAGCTCTAGCAAATCGAGTAATTCCCGATTCTCAATTTGTGCGTTACGAAAGTAAAATCGAAGATAAATATTTGATTACCATTCCCTATAGTCGAATTGGTATGTTTCGAGATATTTGTCGCGATGTTGTAAATAAAGCCCGAACAACAGCATGTAAATGTAGAGATAAAGATTTTTCGGAAACCGATACTTTAGCTTGGAGCGAAACGTTAGAAGTTGTAGCTCGCGAGCATGCGAAAGATATGTTTGCCTTCAATTATACCGATGTTAAAGATAAAACAGGTAAAGAACCCAAAGATCGAGTTGATCAAACAGATTTAAAAGCATACAAACTCAACACCTTTGCAGGAATTATGTTCTCGGGAGCAATAAAAGTCGATGAATGCGAAAGTGCGGGATATTCCATGATTAATGTGCAAACAGCTCTCGATTTAAAAGAACTAGTTCAATCGGTCATAAATAAATGGCTTGTTAGCAAGGACGGAGATTGCGAAAAGCTAAAAGATTACGAATACAATACTTTTGGGATGGCGACCTTTGGCGACCGCTGGGTATTGACCTTAGCTAAAGTTGTAACGATAAAAGATTAAAATAATCTAAAAATACAATTGGACTACGGAACTTAATGCTTTTTAGTGTCAATGAATAAACATTGAGAAAATTATATAATATGAAATCTATTAAAAAAGCTTCACTTTACATCATTTTAGGACTATTGATTTCTTCTTGTAAAAAGGAAAATACTAATACTATACCAACTGTTATAACCATTGATATAACAGAAATCACAAGTAATTCGGCAGTAGTAAGTAGCGAAATCACAAGTAATGGTGGAGATGTAATAATTGAACGGGGTATTTGTTTAAACACAGAACCAAATCCAACAATTAGTAATGTAAAAATCAGTAATTCTGCTTTATCGGGAAAAATTACGAGCGAAATTTTAGGTTTAGGTTCCTATAAGAAATATTACGTTAGAGCGTATGCTATAAATAGTATTGGTGTTGCATATGGCGATGAAAAGAGTTTTTTAACAGATTCGATTCTTTTGCCATCTTTAGGTACATTTACTTTAATAAAATCATCATCCCAATTTATTTCTGGAACAACGCCAACAAACACATTTCCATTTGGAGTTAATGCACATCTAAGCGGATCAATTATTTCAACAGGAGGTGGAACAATTATTTCAAAAGGTCTTTGCTGGAGTAATAAAGCGAATAATAGCATATCTAATTCAGTAATTATTGATTCTACATCAGGTAATACTATTTCAGCAACAATAGCTCATCTTCCTATAGATTCTATTTTTTATGCACGTGCATTTGCGACAAACGAAACAGGAACAGTTTATAGCGAAGAGTTCTTGATTAATACTTCATCTATTGATTCTATCCTTCCTGGAGGCAACATAGTTGTTTATAAACCGAATATATATATTTATCCAAAAATTAAAACACAATTACAAGTATCATTGTCTTTCCCTCAAGGTGGAAATGTTATTAAATCGATTCCCGATTATGGAACGGGTTGGAATGTAACTGTTGAACCAAGTGGATTGATAGATAACGCATACGGTTATTTATTTTACGAAAGTAAACAACCAAATGTATGGCAAAAACAAGAAGGATGGATTTTACACAAATCAGAATTAAAAGCATTCTTTAATAGAAACATGACCGAATATGGATTTAAAGGTCAAGAAATTACTGATTTTGTCGATTATTGGATTCCTCTTCTTTCCGATGAATATTACAGCATTTATCCACAGGAACAAACAATTATTAATTCTGTAATTACATTAAATATTTCTCAAAAGCCCGAAAATATTCTTCGACTATATTACTTGATTGAAGGATCTAAAATAAAACCAAGTTCTAAAATTACTATTCCAACTATTGATAAAAGTTTTAATCGTAACGGTTATTTCGTAACAGAATGGGGAGTCGTTTTATAATATAAAAACGTTATAGGCTTTTCGAAGCATTTTACTTCGAAAAGCCTATAACGTTTAAACTAAATAAGCTTAGATAGAACACTCTTACCAGTATATTTTCCATTTTTTGAGTGTCTGTCGGTTTTAATAATTCCCATTTGGTTATTAAACCAAAAGCGTTTAATATCGGTAGATTTTATTATTCCTATTTTAGTTATTAAAGTAAATTCTACACAATAGCTCTCAAATTTTCCAGCTGGAGTTTCGAGTACGGCTTTTTCAACAACTTTTCGACTTATACAAGTTATATCAAGAGCAGCAAATCGAGAACCATTTGAATAAACAACACCTTTAAAAACGCCATCTTTTAACATATCACCAACTTTTACTTCGTCGGGAAATTCCATATATGTATTTTCATCAACAGTTACCTTACGATCTTTAATAAAATCGAGGTTTGAACCTATCATAATATTCATATCATAAGCTGCAGCATTGTTTTTTTTCTCAACGTTATAATCAACAACGGTTAGTTTATCGCCTTTTGTCCCAAAAGCAGTTTCTTCAATGGTAAATACATTTCCAACTCTCGATTTAAAATCGAAAGAACTATAACCAGCATACTTGTCGTTACTGTCGTAATGACTAAGTTGTATTTTTTTAGTTGCATCGGTAAAATATGGCAGAACAGTAGTACTAATTGTAAAGGCAAACATTGCCGATAGAACAATCGAAATTGTTGCAAATTGAAGGATTTTTTTCATGTTTTTTAGTTTGTGGTTAAAAATATAATTATTAGTTTTTGTGTTTAAGAATGAAATGAAACAAAAAGCCCAGTAAAACGTTAGTCTTACTGGGCTTATCCGCCTGCGCTGGCGGAGAGAGAGGGATTCGAACCCCCGGAAGTTTAACCTTCAACGGTTTTCAAGACCGCCGCGATCGACCACTCTGCCATCTCTCCGGGGCAAAGATACAAATTTTTTGAATCGTACAAATTTTTACCGTTACTTTGCAAAAAAAAATATTATTACACCATCTAAAATATTGAATATGAGAATTTACAGAATATCATTTTTTTTACTAATTAGCCTCATTTTGTCGTGTAAACAGCAAAAAACAGGTGTTTTGATTACGGGAAAAATCAAAAATTCGGCGACAAATTCACTTTTTCTGCAAATTGGAGAGCAAAAAGACACCATAAAAGTCGACAAAAATGGTCAATTTGAATATCAATTTAAAACCTCTACACCAGAATTTGTTCGAATAATTGTTCCTCAAACAGAAAAAAAGCTTTTGTTACTTGTTGATACACTCGACCAAATTAATCTTTCGTTCGATGCAAACAATCCGGATTCATCCTCGGTAATCGAAGGTTCAAAGGGAACTACTCAACTGCACGATATTCAGAGAAAATACTTTGAAACTCTGCAGAAAATGCAAGCAATAAATCAGCAATTCGAAAAAGAGAAACAATATGCGACAGAAGTAACTTTCGATGCCATCAGACAAAAAGCAATCGATTCCTTAAAATCGAGTATCGATTCCGAAATATCATTTATCCTACGATTCATAAAAAACAACCCTTATTCTTTAGCATCAATTACAGCACTTTACCAGTCGTTCGACACAGAAACTGGACGTCCATTATTACTTGATGTTCCCAATGGATTACATTATTACGAAATGGTTGATTCAAATTTATCGGCACATTATCCAAAATCGAACACTGTTCAAAATTTCCATCAAGCTGTTGTTGCTCTTAAAATGTCGGAAACCAAACAATACGATGCACGAACAACAGCAGAAAAACCTTTACTTAAAAAAGGCGATTTAGCACCCGATTTTGAAATAACAGGCATCGATAATAAAACGCATAAACTTTCTGACTTTCGAGGTAAAACGATTTTACTCGACTTTTGGGCTTCGTGGTGTCCTCCTTGTCGAGAGTTAAATCCCAATTTGGTAAAAGTATACAATGCATATCATACAAAAGGATTTGATATTTTTCAAGTTTCGCTCGATAAAACCATAGACGCTCTTAAAGAGGCAATTTCAAAAGATGCTTTGCCTTGGAAAACACAAACATGTGATTTTAAATCTTGGGAATCACCCATTGCTCAACTCTATTTAGTAAAGGAAATTCCACAAAACTTTCTTATTGATAAAGAAGGAAAAATTATTGCAATAAATTGCAATGGTAACACTTTGAATAAAGAACTTAAGAAGATTTTGAAGTAAAAACTAGTTGAAAAGTAGTCTACGTATTGTCGAATTAAAAAAAAATTATACCTTTATTTTTTAGACTAATTGCGGAAAGATGTTGAACAAATCGTCAATACAAAGATTACAGCTATCAAATTTCAAGTTAAACTCTTTACTTGAGATTACACAATCGATAAATGAAAATTTATCAACCATGTCATTACTACGTAGATACGAAAAGATTCTACGTGTTGAATTAAATATTGGTAGAGTAATGATTTTTAGTTTTAACCAAAAAGAATGGGAATGTATTCTTGAATCGGGAGTCGAAAACGAAGATTACGATGCCGATGAATTGGTAAAAAAAACATTATCGAAATTCGAAGATATAAGTTATGTTACAGCATCTTCGGCTTTTCAATTTAAAGGATTTGATATTGTAATTCCCGTTTATCAAAACGACATAGCAATAGCGTATGTATTAATTGGCGATATTGACGAAGAACGCGAAGGAGTTAGTCCAACAATAAAACATTTAAAATTTATACAAACTATTACAAATGTTATAGTTGTTGCAATAGAAAACAAAAGACTTTATAAAGAAAGTCTGTTACAAGCAGCATTCAAAAAAGAGTTAGAACTTGCATCGAAAATGCAAACAATGCTTATTCCAACAAACGATGCATTCCCAACAACCGAACATTTACAAGCTGCATCGTATTATAATCCACATTCCGAAGTTGGTGGCGATTATTACGATTTTATTCGTTTAGGTAAAGACGAATATGGATTTTGTATCGCTGATGTTAGCGGAAAAGGAATGGCTGCAGCAATATTAATGTCAAATTTCCAAGCAAGTTTACGTGCACTTTTTACAAGTAAAATAGCTTTACCAGATATCATTACACGTCTTAACGACAGTATTATGAATAATGCAAAAGGCGAAAAATTTATCACCTTTTTCATAGGAAGATATAATGCAAAAACACGTAAATTATCGTATGTAAATGCTGGCCATAATCCCCCAGTTTTCTATAATTCGAAAACAAAAAAAACCGAATTATTAAATCATGGATGTTTTGGACTAGGAATGTTCGATGAAATTCCGAAAATCGACGAAGCAGAAATAGAGGTTCGCAAAGGAGATAGGGTTATTTGTTACACCGATGGACTTTCTGAAGCAGAAAACCCTGCATCCGATGAATTTGGAACGAAACCTATTGAAAAATGTATTACCACCAAACATTCAATAGCTGTGATTATAGAAAATCTAAAAACAGAAATGAAATCATTTATTAAGGAACAACCTGTTTCTGATGATATTTCAATTCTTGGAATAGAGTTTTATTAATACTTGCAATCAACTTAAATCGATTTACAAATTATTATTAATAGTATTTACAATATCCTATCAAAATACTATTAAATTATATGCTTATATATTTGTAATTATTCCTAAAATTCAAGTTATTTGCACTCTTAATTTCTGAAAGTTATTTCGAATTTAACACCCTGAAATTGAAAGGGATAAATATATTATTTTAAAAATATGAATACAAGCGTAGAACAACGTTCGGCCGACAATTTGCGAATCTTAGCAATGTCGATGGTAGAAAAATCGAAATCGGGACATCCTGGTGGAGCAATGGGTGGAATGGATTTTATAAACATCCTTTATTCTGAATATCTTCAATACGACCCATCGGACACAAAATGGATTAACAGAGATAGATTTTTCCTTGATCCAGGACATATGTCGCCAATGCTTTATTCAATTCTTGCTTTTGCAGGTTTATATTCAATTGATGAATTAAAAGAATTCCGTCAATGGGGAAGTCCAACTCCAGGACATCCTGAGGTTGACTTAGCACGTGGTGTTGAAAACACGTCTGGCCCATTAGGTCAAGGACATACAATGGCTGTAGGAGCTGCAATTGCAGAAAAATTCCTTTGTCAACGTTTTGGAAATTGGATGAGTCATAAAATTTATGCATTCATTTCTGATGGTGGAATTCAAGAAGAAATTTCGCAAGGAGCAGGACGTATTGCAGGTCACCTTGGTTTAGGTAATCTTATTATGTTTTACGATGCTAACGAAATTCAACTTTCGACCGAAGTAAAAGATGTAACAAGCGAAGACACTGCAAAAAAATACGAAGCTTGGGGATGGAAAACAATTACCATCGATGGCAACGATCATAATCAAATTCGTCACGCATTAAATTTAGCGAACGAAGAAACAAACAAACCTGTTATTATAATTGGTAGAACAATTATGGGTAAAGGTTTGGTTGATGAAAACGGAAACAGTTTCGAAAAGAAAACATCAACTCACGGACAACCAGTAAGTAAAGCTGGAGCATCTGTCGAGAAAACAATCTTGAATCTTGGTGGAAATCCAAAGGATCCATTCATGGTTTTCGAAGATGTAAAAGCATATTGGAGTACTGTTTGGGCTAAAAAAGTTAAACAAGCTCGCGAGAAAAAAGAAATACAAGCACAATGGGAGAAAGAAAATCCTGCATTAGCTAAAAAGCTAGCGTTATTCTATTCTGGCAAAATGGGCGAAATCGATTTCTCGAAAGTCGTTCAAAAAGAAAATATTGCTACACGTGTAGCTTCGAAAATTACAATGGAATTTTTAGCAGATCATGTTGAGAATTTAATCATTTCATCGGCCGATTTATCGAACAGCGATAATACAGATGGTTATCTAAAGAAACGTGGTGCATTCAAAAAAGGCGACTTTAGTGGAGCATTTTTAGAATCGGGAGTTGCAGAACTTACCATGGCTTCAATTATAAATGGAATGATGTTACATGGCGGTGTTATAGCTGGATGTGCAACATTCTTTGTGTTTTCGGAATACATGAAACCAGCAATTCGCATGTCTTGTTTAATGGAAGTACCTGCGAAATTCATTTGGTCGCACGATGCATTCCGAGTTGGTGAAGATGGACCAACACATCAACCAATTGAACAAGAAGCACAAATCCGATTAATGGAAAGTGTTAAAAATCATTCGGGAAATAATTCAATGTTAGTTCTTCGTCCAGCTGATGCAAATGAAACAACCGTTTGTTGGCAAATGGCTATGGAAAATACAAAAACTCCAACAGGACTTATACTATCACGTCAAAATATAAAAGATTTACCAGCTCGTAACGGTTCGACTCGCTACGCAGACGCACAACAAGCTCGCAAAGGTGCATATATTGTAAATGATGTTGTAGGTTCGCCAGATATTATTCTTGTAGCTAGCGGTTCTGAAGTTAGTACCATTATTTCGGGTGCAGAAATTCTTGAGAAGGAACATGGATTAAAAACACAAATCGTTTCAGCTCCATCTGAAGGCTTATTCCGCCAACAAGAACCAGAATACCAAGAAAAGGTTTTACCTACAAATAAACCAACCCTAGGCTTTACAGCTGGACTTTCTTTAACCTTACGTGGACTTGTTGGTCCAATGGGTAAAGTTTGGGGATTAGATCATTTTGGATATTCAGCACCATTCGAAAAATTGGATGAAGAATTTGGATTTACAGCACAAAACGTTGTAAAACAAGCATTAGAATATTTAGCATCATTTAAGAAATAAGGCATTTGTACGAATTATTGCATATTTTAAAAATTAGACCTAAAAAAGTTTGCAACAATTAAAATAATACGTACTTTTGCCACGCTTTTCTAAGGAAAGCAACCGGCAAATTCCTCGGGGTGTAGCGCAGCCCGGTTAGCGCATCTGCTTTGGGAGCAGAGGGTCGCCCGTTCGAATCGGGCCACCCCGACACAAAAAAGGTTTACAGAAATGTAGGCCTTTTTTGTTTTAATTTCAGTTTAAACATTTTGAATATTTTTTTTAAATCACCAACTGTCTACAATCATATATTCTATTACTATTTGGATTGATACGAAATTTTGATTCAAATAGGTAATGAGCTGAACGTATTTCTTTTTGAGAAAAGAAATATATCTTTGCTTCGATTTAAAATTCAATTGTTCGTTCATTGTTTTTTAAATCGCTGACCGAATGTTGATTATAGTGAGACGTTAAATATATGATTATTAAATATCTTTCTTTTTTATCCATATTTATATCTGCTCTTTTTTCGTTGATGCTTTTTGTTAAGAAATCGCCGATGAAACGTGCAAATACCATTTTGGCAATTTCCTTTCTCGTTATTACTGTTTCTAGCTTCCTTCTGTTTTATTTGTTCCTAGCTTTTCAAAAACAGTCGTTTCAACTGATGCGTTTTTACGTTCCGTTAGATATTACATTGTTGACTTTAGTTGGGCCTCTTATTTACTTTTATGTTCGGCAAGTCTTGGGTACACACATACGGTTGCGGTCGTTTACGGTATGGATTCATTTTGTTGCTATTGTACCTTCCATAGCTTATGCAATCTATTTTATGTTGCAGCCAACCAATGAACGGGTAACTATATTATTACAAAATTTCGAACACAATTGTTGGCAATCTCAGGCATTAACGTATTTCTTTTTGGTTCAATTAAGCTGCTATCTCGTTATTTGTTTTGTAATTGTACAAAAACAATTAAAACGGTCGCGGTTTGTTGTTTACGATGCTTTTAAAATGGATGTATCGTGGCTTCGTACTTATTTCGTACTCAATCTTATCATCATGCTTTTGGCTATTCCTGTGTGTGCTTTTATGGAAAACGATTATTCCGATACCATTGTAGCACTTCTGGCACTCATAACCCAAAGCATTTATATTTTTATTAAAACGATTTGGCAAACAGAAATATTTAAGGAATATGCCATCGATAACCAAACCGCAGAACCTGAGCCAGAACTGCCCAAAGTGCCGACTTTATTAATAACCGAAGAAATGGCAAACGGCTATATTACCGAATTAACAAAGATAATTAAGAAAAAAAAACTGTATTTACAATCCGATTTATCAATTCAAGATGTTGCCGATTTGTCGAATATTCCTGTGCATCATATTTCCAATAGCATCAATACCTTGTTGCAGAAAAGTTTTACCGACTTCATAAATGAATTTCGTATTGACGATGCAAAAAGAATATTGCAAGATCCTTCAACAGTAAAATTCACTATCGAAAAAATAGCTTTTGACTGTGGATTTGGATCGAAACAAAATTTTAATTCTGTATTCAAGAAAATTGTAAAAGCTACTCCCTCCGAATATCGAAAAAGCTCCTTCCCACAATAAAACACATAAACATCTGATATTTAGGCACAAAAAACATGGCAAGTATTGCAATATTTGACACATTTGCCTTATTCACGTAGCCGATAGTTTTTTGTAATGGTTATTTTTGCCCATTATTAATGTAAAAAAGACCTATATAAAAAGTATAACCATTAAAATAAAAAAGACATGAAACGTTTAGTACTTATCATCGCTGCAATAGCAGCATTTGCATTCAGCAGTTTTGCACAACTAACTGCCAGCGACAGCCGCGGCATCAGTATTCAAGGTATTGCCCGCGACAACAATGGCGGTATCTACGCCTCGAAACCTATTACTGTAGTGATAACGGTGTATAATGGCCCTTCTGTGGTGTATAAGGAAAAGCAAACTGGCATTATGACTGATATTGCCGGCGTTTTTAGTACCAATATCGGTATTGCACCTTTGGGAGTTACTTTAACCGTTTCTGCTGGTACCGCATTTTCGGCAGTCGATTTTAATGCCGGTTCATTAAGCATTACAGTGGGTGTACAAATTGAGTCGGGTGTTGAGGTAAATGTAGGTACTTTCCCTTTACAATCGGTGCCCTATGCCAAACTTGCAACAATGGCGACAAATGCTTCTAATGCAACAAATGCCATTCATGCCACTAATGCTGATAATGCCACTCATGCCACAAATGCTGATAATGCTACTAATGCCTCTCATGCCACAACTGCTGATAATGGGGTACCAATTGGAACCATTATTTCATTTGCAGGATATGCCGCTCCCGCCGGATGGGCTATTTGCGATGGATCTTCGCATAGCATTTATGATCTTAATTATGCTGGATTGTGGAGTGTTACTTCTTATACTTGGGGTGGATGCTGTGAACACTTTAATTTGCCCGATTTGCGTGGAAGATTTCTTCGAGGAGTTTCTGATACCACTACAAATGATCCTGATAAAGCTAGTCGAACAGCTCTTTATGGTGGTGGTACAACAGGAAATAGTGTTGCAACATATCAAGGTGATTCCTATGCTTCACATCAACACATCGATGGATTTGCTGGAGGAAACGCTACAGCATCTTATGGTGTTGCAACAGTAGCTACTGTTGGTAACGTTAATGGTCAAAGTGGGACATCTACAATAAATCATGCATATACATCATTTTCTGGCAGTTCAGAAACACGCCCTAAAAATGCAACTGTACTTTTCATAATTAAATGTAAATAAAATTTAAATGAAGAAACTATATATAAGTCTCTTGCTGCTGTTGGCATTGTTCCAGCTGAGCAGAGCTCAAACAAATGCCCCGATGTCTTTTGGCTGTGGCAGCAAAACAGGCAGCTCAAAAGGCGATACGAGCATTTCTATTATGATAGGACAAACGTTTGTGAGTAATCTCATTTCTGCAACTAAGTATCGTTTGGGATTTCCTTACGAAGCTCAATATGTTCAGAACACTTTTGGCGGTGGCTTGTGGACTTCTAAAGGCTATTATGCCGATTATGTGCTCATACAATGGAGCATTGCAAACAACTCGAGCCTTATAACGAAGCTCGAAATTTCACGACGTAAATTAGCTGATACTCTCACAGCAGCTTTTCAAGTTGTAACAACACTCGATGCCACTGCATCGAGCTGGCAAGATCAAAGCTGCGAAACGGCAACTTTGTATCAATATAAAGTATCGGCAGTAGGTATTCCCGGTGTGCAAAGCATTAATAAAACATTTATCATAGGTGTCGGTTTCCGCCAACCTATAGGCACTGCTACTGGGCGTGTAACCTATGCCGGAGGTACAGCAGTACCCGGTGTTTCGGTGTTGGCACAAACAGACCCGGCAATTCCAACTTCTGCCCTTGTTTTTAACGATTCGAGCAAGCTCGTTGTTAACGAAACCAAGGGGTCGCTCACCGCAGGCTCAG
>Ga0302296_1000029_pt1 | contig 115488 bp, 91 predicted proteins | sample III_Fen_N3_1_FD_194546 | JGI IMG/M metagenome (GOLD analysis project Ga0302296, IMG submission 194546) | Peat permafrost microbial communities from Stordalen Mire near Abisko, Sweden - III_Fen_N3_1 | ecosystem: Environmental > Terrestrial > Soil > Wetlands > Permafrost | place: Sweden: Abisko... | reverse complement strand
AACGGTCTGGCTGAAATCATGCAGCGTAACTGTACGGTGAAGAAGAGTGATATCCTCGCAGTGCTCTCAGAGCTTGTAGAGACGATGACCGACCAGCTTCAGCAGTCGGCTCGTGTGAAGCTCAACGGCTTCGGCAGCTTCAAGATCGGAATCAAGGGCACAGGGTGTGCAACGGTGAAAGACTACTCTGTAGCCAAAAACGTGAAAGGCCTTCGCGTGAACTTCCAACCGGAGGGTTCTACCGACGGCAACGGCACCCGCAGCAAGAAATTCCTTGAGGGTGCAACGGTAACAGAAGCTCCTAAGAACGCTGTTGTAGCAGAGAAGACTACTAATCCTTAATCGGATATAGATGAAGAGATGGAGCCGCAGGTGAAGAAGAGTAGCCTGCGGCTCTTTACTTTTTCACCTTTGGATGTTGACTTGTTACATCTGATGGAGGAACAAATGATGAGTAAGATTCCAAGCTCCACCTGGAGCACGATCCTGAAGATTGTGATTACGATCGCAACAGCTGTGCTCGGTGTGATAACAGGCAGCTCATTCTCTTCGTAGGAGGAGGTGACTGTAAAACGAAGGGGGTGTGTCAATTTTGAGACACTCCCTTCACTGTTTTATCTTAAGATGAGAATCTTATTTTACAATGACATTAATACCATTTGCCGGATTGGTTAATTTTCCATATCCCCATGCGTCATAGAGTGATGCATTCAGATTGATCATCGGAACGAATCTGATTAATTTTATCTCATCTGAAGTTCTTCATCTCATAGAATGCAGGAAGTGCTTTATTACTGTTGTAGCAGTCAAAAAGACCGTAGTTGAGCCAGTTGTTCAGAGCGGAATTCTCCTCCGGGTACCACCAGAACAGACCGTTCACATTCTTATGTTTCAGCAATAGAGTTATCATATCCTTTGTGATGGCTTTCTGCCCTGCATTCGTGGCAGGGTAGGTCGTTGTGTAGTTATAGTCACCTTTATAGTAAGCATGATAATATCCGAACTCCACAATCATTATTTTCTTGTCCGGGAATGATGATTCTACGTCCGTCAATGTAGTATTGAGTGCCGGGAAGAAACCGTGGTAGAACGGATAGTAACTGAGTCCGATGATGTCGTAGTCCACATTGTATTGTTTCAAGAGCGTGTAATAATTGATCGTTGCCTCCGAAACGCCGCTACGTTCTGTGTGTATGATCACTTTTGCTTTCGGACATACTTCACGGCAGGCTGAGATCGCTTTTTTCAGCATGCTTGTGAACACATCCCAGTTGCTTGCACTGTATGGCTGTACCTTTCCCACATCCCACAGCATTCCGTATGTGATCTCATTCCCTGTTTGAATAAAGTCGGGCGTCGCCCCATTCTCTGTGAGATATTGCAGGCAATGCTTTGTGTAGTTATAGAGAGAATCCCCCAAGACGGAAGCCGACTTATTAACCTGCCATGCTACAGGAATGGTCTGTTTACCCGGGTCTGCCCAATAGTCGGAATAATGGAAATCAAGCATAAACATATATCCCGCATCTTTAATGCGTTTCCCCAGTTTTGCAACGTAGTCGAGCGTCTGACAGACCCCTTCGTTAATAGCCGTAGGATTCACGAAAAGTCGGATGCGGATAGCGTTCCATCCCTGTTGTCTGAAGAATGTAAGCGGCTTCACGGTGTTACCCAGGCTGTCCTTATATACGGCATTGGCATCTTCAAACTGGGTCAGTCTGGAAATGTCTCCTCCCACATATTTCATCGTCGACGGTGCAGCAAGGGTGATGCTGTCGATGGTAGCTGCGGAGTATGTATTATCGCTGATTGCAAGATTCGAACCATTGGCGGTGAACGCAATGTCTCCTATAGACTTCGCATTATAAGGGATGATACCTCCTCCTGCGGAGCATACAAAAATATTCTGTGCTGATGTCATCAGACTGACAACAGAATAGAGAAATATAAGTGCGAGTTTTATTTTCATAGTGTATCTCTTTGTTTTTTCTACTGTTCCTTCTTCTGGTTATAATGCTATTTTCTTATCGTTTACGATATATAACCCTCTTGATAAACCATTTGTGGCGTCTTTGGTTGATGTGCCTGACGGTAGGATACGTAGTAATCTTCCTTCTGCGTCATACACTTTCACTATCTTATTGCTGTTGCTATACGTTGGCAGAGTTATGCCGGTGTATGTGTCTGATACATCAGCGACCGTGTATTTTCCATTGCTGTCTGTCGTCGTTGAAAGCACATAGTATTTATCACTACTGATGTTCGTGATGTCTATCGTCTGTGCGGTATTACTGCCTTTGTCGAAGATAATATTGAATTTGTAAGAGGAGGTGTTGATCGGGAAAGAACGGTAATACCATGTAACGCCTCCAACGCTTGTCACATCTGTAATCGTTGTTCCAGGCCATCCTCCAAGCAGAGTGCCTTTATCATCCCAGGCATAGAAGTATGTCGTTGGCCAGTCTGCCCGCACGTACACGGTGGCCGTGGTCGGATTGAAGTTTACAATCGTGTAGTCTCTTGTCATCACCTTGCTTACAACACCATTTGTCAACAGACCCACCTTCAGCGTTGATGAACTTGAAATTGTGACCTTTGTTCCACTAGCCACCTGCATACCGTTAGTAGCTGTAGGAGTACGACCATCAGTGGTGTAAACTAGTTTTGCATCGGCCGAGGCTGAAACCGCGGTGAATGTCACGTCAACAGTCTTGTTGTATTCACCTGAAGCTCTGTCTGCCCAAGCCACCTCGGCGGTATTCGGCAGATAGTAAGCATAGTGGTAGCCACTGAGAATTTTTGTCCACTGGGATGACGTTGGCTCTGTCATTGCAGAGGTGTTACCCACCGCCACCAGCAGGTCGCAATTGCTTCCCACCACATCGTTACAGTAGTAAGCTGTATTCTTACGGAAGTTCGTGTAGGTGCTCGTGTTAGAGATTCCGGCCATCTTCCTTGCGTCTATCATCGCCTTGATATCCTGTTTACAGTCAGTCCAGTGTTTTAAGAAGATACAAGGAGTTCCGGGCATGGCGATGAGAAAAGCATTCGCAGCCAGCGTATCTTTTTTGATAGGATCCTGTTGCGAAGATGATGAACGATATTCCGTATCATGATTCTCAACGAATGTCACTGCATATTGGCGATAGTTTGCATCGCTCATGACACTTACATTTGCCAGTCTTGACCAGTCGTTGTTGTTGATGGCATCGCGTACGGTATATCTAAATGGGAAGTCGAAAGCAGCACTTTCTATCTTGCCGTTCACTTTCGTAGAGTTAAGCCATGTAGTGACAGTCCCGGCATTGCCGTCCCAGTATTCACCGACCGAATAAGTAGGGTTCGCGTCGCTGTTGTAGATGCCTGTGAATTTTCCCGCATATCCCTTGACCATATCATATCGGAAACCTGCATAGCCCAGATCATTGAGAAGCATGTTGAGGTATGCCTTTACGTTCGTCTGTACATTTGTGCTGTAATGGTCGAGATCACGCATGCCGCTCCATCCCTCACCTGAATCGTTATTCGGGCTTAGCGTATATCCGTTAGCTGTTGCCCATGTCTTAGTGGCTCCACCGTCATCATCGGCACAGATATCCGTTGACATTAGCTGATATGTCGTCCCGTCATAAGTCTCGGCGGGGAAATCCACCCAGGTACTGATATTCTTGCGGTGATTGATCACGACGTCTGCAATTGTTCCGATGCTTTTATTCTTAAACGTTGATATAAGCGAGCGCAGTTGTGCTTCTGTGCCGAAGGAACTGTTGTAGTTAGAGAACCAGTACTGGTCGTCATATCCCATAGATGTCCCTCCGCAGTAGGCACTCTGTGGAATCCAAACCAGATTGAAGTATTCAGACAATTCGTCAGCCTGTGACTGTAGATTTGTCCATTGTGACGCACTATATGAGTCCCAATAGAATCCCTGTAGCATCACTCCCTGATAATTTGCAGGCCATCCCTGTGCCATCATCAGTAATGGCATGATCAGTGACAATAAGGTAATTGAAATTCGTTTCATGTCTTTATATTATTAAATTCGATGCTAAGTTACAACAATAATTTATACGTTATTATTCCAAGTGACTTTATTTCATCTTAAATTCAATGCAATCGTTTGTCTTTCTTGGATAGGGGAGAATTCCATTAGGCATATTTATCTGTTTTTTCCTATTTTCTTATTCCGAAACGAATTAAATATCAATAGATTTCTTTATCTTTGTAGCGAAATGAATAAGCGAAATGAATAATTTATGAATGAAATGTTAATTATCCTGGCACTTATCCTTCTCAACGGATTATTCTCCATGTCTGAGATCGCACTGATATATGCACGTAAATCACGACTTTCTTCTGATGCAAAAAATGGAGACAAGGGTGCAAAGAAAGCCCTTGATATGGCTGAGCAGCCGGACAAATTCTTATCCACAGTACAGATAGGCATTACCCTTATTGGAATCTTAACGGGCATCTTCTCCGGAGTGACTATTGCCACCCCACTATCCCATTGGCTCGAGAATATCGGTGTTCCTACGGGATATGCCATGACCATCGCACAGACAGCCATTGTCATCATCGTAACTTATCTTACTCTCGTTTTTGGTGAGCTTTTACCAAAACGCATCGGTATGTCCATGGCGGAGAAGATAGCCAAAATAATGTCTCGGCCCATGAATCTGCTTTCCAAGATTGTGTCTCCGTTCGTCCTATTACTTTCAAGAAGCACTTCGATGCTATTTAAACTGATGGGATTGAAGGATGGAAAGACGAAAGTGACGGAGGAGGAAATCAAATCCATCGTACAGGAGGGTGCAGAGAATGGAGTGGTGCAACCCGTGGAACAGGATCTTGTGGAGCGTGTGTTTATGATGGGGGACTTGAATGTCGATTCTATTATGACACAGCGGAACGATCTCGTCTGGCTTGATGTTAGCATGAATGTAGGAGAGGTGAGTAAGATCTTGTCGGAATCACTCTTCGATTTCTATCCTGTGGCAGATGGCAATCTTGATAAACTGCTAGGTGTTGCCGCTCTGAAGCAGCTGGTACTCTATTTGAACTGTCCTGATTTCAACATACGGAATATCCTGACCGAACCCACTTATTTTTATGAGAACACCAAAGTGTATAAGGTGATGGAACTCATGAAAGAAGCTCATGTCAGTCGTGGTATTGTCGTTGACGAGTTTGGAACCTGTATAGGCATTGTCACCCTGAAGGATATCATTGAAGGACTGTTCGGTTCCATGCCCGAAGAACATGAGGAGCCACAGATCATCAAGCGTGATAATGGTGATGGATGGCTGGTTGACGGAAGTTGTACAATGCTAAACTTCCTTACCTACTTCGATGATGAAGATAAAATGGTGGACGAAGATTTCAATACCGTAGCAGGACTTTGTATCAACCAATTTCGTCATATACCAAAACGGGGTGAACATTTCAACTGGAAGAGATTCTGTTTCGAGATCGTGGATGTTGACCATGCCAAGATTGATACTATTTTGGTTAATAGAATATAAATGGATGAAATGATTTACATTTAATAGAATTAAGGGTATCGGATTGCGAAAAAAAAATTGTATCTTTGTACCACATTTTTTATTATTATGCATACAACAGAAATCATATTCTTTGCGTGTTTTATCACATTCATCGTGGGCATCCTGCTTCTCGATATGTTAGTAATTGACAAAAAAGCTCACGAAATATCAATGAAAGAGGCCGGGGCATGGACGGCCGTGTGGATAACACTTGCTTTAGGCTTTTCTGCGTTTCTCTGGTTTCATGGCGATCTGGTACATGGCATTACCAACTTTCAGGAACTCCAGCAGGTAAGCAGTCGGTATGCCTCCCATCTAAAACTCGATCCAAACGATTTCGAGGGTGGACTGACTCAATACCGTCATTATATGACAATATCCTATATCGCCGGTTATCTCATTGAGAAGACCCTCTCAGTAGACAATCTCTTTGTGATGATGATGATCTTCACTTCTTTTGGCGTGAGTAAGATGGAGTATCAGCGTGTACTCAACTGGGGTATCTTAGGTGCTATTGTGATGCGTTTTGTGTTCATCTTTGCCGGCGCAACCATCATCGCCAAGTTCGATTGGATATTACTCGTGTTTGGTGTCTTCCTAGTGTATAGTGGTATCAAGATGTTTGTGGAGCGCAACAAGCAGGAGCAGATAGATGTTACCCATCATCCTGTAGTAAAGTTCCTCTCAAAGCATTTCCGTTTATTTCCCCGTTTCCATGGTGATAGTTTCTTCTTACATGCAAAAAAGACTGCTGATAAACAACTTGAGGTAGTGAAGAGGCATCAGGGAGGCCACCTCTATATGACCCCCCTTTTTGTTACAGTGATATTCATAGAGTTCAGCGATCTTATTTTTGCCTTTGACAGCATTCCTGCCGTGTTCTCTGTTTCACTCGACCCCTATGTTGTCTTTTTCTCCAATATCTTTGCGATACTGGGACTGCGTGCCATGTTCTTCCTCTTGGCTGGAGTGGCAGATCATTTCCGTTATTTGAAACCGGGTGTTTGTCTGCTGTTGTTGTTTATAGGTTTGAAGCTTCTCATTCATGAGTATGTAGACATAGATACCATTTGGTCTCTAGTGTTTATTGTAACAGTGTTGGTATTGAGTATCGGAGCCTCCTTACTCATTCCTGAAAAGAAAAATATAGATTAGAGTTGTCACCTATTGGCGGAGTTATACCCGCTTTTATATAAAAGTTTGTCTCCACTTTTAGTCTTAATCTTTTGATTGCCAGAGGCTAATCAGTAGAGACAAATTGTAGGGGGTGCGGTAAATGTGATAGACGTCCTCTACTTATCCTGAATTACATTAAATAGAAGGAAGTATTATAGAATATTTGGGCTCATCAGCAAAAGTTATATTATTCATTCATTTTTATCCGGTGAATCGGAGACTCCTTCCGACGGTAAGATATCCGGTAAATCAAGTCGTGCCACACCAATCCTTTTGTCCGCCATTCCATAATACACATCGAAGCGATTCGGCATTCCAAGATCATCACGCCGGTCAATGCCGGTAGGAAATACAATGTTTGGTACTATTCCATTCTGTTCTTCATGCATTACCGGCTTTAGAACCGGATGTATTGAACGATAATGTATAAAACTCGGATGTTTTTCGGATAAAATCATTACTCCGGCTGAATAACACAGTTGACGTTCATTGCTTTTCAGATTGTCGACTTCACTCACCCCATGGTAAATTATCAGCCAACCATGTTTTGTAAGAATAGGCGGAGTGCCACCTCCAATTTTAAGCCGCTCCCAGGATGAGACAGGTGCAGCAAGCCGAAGATGTGAATTAAATAAACCAAGTTCATGTAAATCCTGACCTTCTTCAGGCATTGGACAGTAGGATATCCACATACTTTCATGATAAATATCTATTTTTCTGGAATCTGTCATTCTGGCTGTTTCTTCGGAACAGGTATCCGGAAAAAGTGGCCGGTGAATAATGGCCATTTGCATCTTGCCGGAATGACTTGTGATTGCAATGGGGAAGAGGCAGGCATCTTTGTTGTCAACGTGAGCAAAATCAATTCCGATAAATGATTCAAAGGCTGCAAGTCCAAGTCGTTTCCAATGAATCAAATCCTCCGAAACTGCAAAGGCTATTCGTGGCCCGATATTAGAATTCGCCGTATAACTCATTATATAGCGTTTGAGTGGTTCAACATAGGTTACCCTGGGATCTTCACAACCACTGCCGCCATCATCCCTAAGTTCATATTCAGCTTTAGGTTCCAATGCTATTCTGAGCCGTTCAACCCCGCAAGGATCACCTGAGTCATTAAAAAGAACCCGGGCAATGCCAATTCGGGAATAATTTCCTTTTGCAACGATTCGTGGGAAAAGGTACAGTTTACCATCGGGACCACGAACAGCAGCCGGATTTAATGTTCCTTCCACTTCCATTGAATTTCCAGCTTCCGGTTCCATAATCACTCCCATTCGTTGCAGTTTTAATCCACTCATAATTTGTCTTCCTTTTGTTTCTTATTTATCAAATAGAACTCAAACAAGCAATAATCGCTTCGATCACCCGTTTCGATCCTTCCGGATTTTTTAACATGATTGACGCTACTCCGGCTTCTTTGGGCGGATAGTCATTTCCTTCAGGAAATATTGCATCACCAATAAAAATCATCTCATTAATTTCGATGTTTAGCGTATCCCAAACTTTTTCTAGGCTGAAACCAACAGTATTAAGTGCATTTCTCAATGCATCCATGATTTTCTTTTTTTCATCTTTGTTGAAATCTTCGGAATATAATTTAACCCAACCTCCATTGACTTGGTAGAATTGTGTACCACAAGTTGGAAGTAAGGACAAGTTCTTTAAACTTTCATCATGTGGAAGGTTGGAGAGAATCTGCTTTTCAAACTAATCTGATATTATAACGTGTAGAACATTGATTTACTGTATATTTTGTTTTTGTTCTTAACTCAGTTTTCTGAGATGAAGTTGCCGAACCTCTGAGGAATGTGCTTCCTATGATCTCTACGCTGGGAGTTCAGTTACTGATGTGTTTCTTTCTGTCATCTTTATATCCTTCCCATTTTATCAATATATTCTCCTCGACGAGCAGCACGGTTGCAATTTGCACGATGATAAAGAGCCTGTTGTGCTGCCAATATATTTGCGTCTTCTCCGTGCCAAATTTCTAGAGCAGGTTGCTGGATAGCACGACCAAACGAAAATGATACTTCCCAGGGTAGTTTAGACTTAAACTGAACATTCATGGCATTCAAACGAGCTGAAGCCAACTCAGGAGATTGCCCTCCTGACAGAAAGGCAATCCCTGAAACTGCTGCCGGAACAGTATTTAAAAGACATTTTATTGTTGCATTTGCTACCTCATCAACCGGTTCTTGGGTAGGACAATCCAATCCTGGGACTATCATGTTCGGTTTTAATATCATTCCTTCGAGTATTATCCCTTGTGTATAAAGTTGATTGAAAACCGTGTGCAGCACTTGTTCGGTCACTTCAAAACAACGTTCCATTGTATGATCTCCATCCATAAGCACTTCCGGCTCTACAATCGGAACAATTCCTGCTTCCTGGCATAATGCAGCATAACGGGCCAATGCATGCGCATTTGCTTCGATACATGCTTGTGTCGGAATCCCTTTGCCAATAGTTATCACAGCGCGCCACTTGGCAAAGCGAAGTCCCATTTTTGAATATTCTTCGAGCCGGTCACGTAATTTATCCAAACCTTCGGTGATCTTTTCTCCGGGATGCCCTGCCATAAGTACAGTTCCACCATCTACTTTAATTCCGGGAATAATTCGATTGTCGGTCAGAACTTTGATAAACGAACTTCCATCTTTTAACTGCTGATGAACTGTTTCGTCGAACAAGATGGCTCCACTTATACTTTCATTCAATCCGGCAGCTGTGACAATCATTTCACGATAGTCACGTCTGAGTTCTGCTGTTTCTGGAATTCCCAGTTTTGCAAATCGTTTATTACAGGTAGGATAACTTTCGTCCATCGCCAGCAAACCTTTGTTGTCGGCAACCATCGCTTTAGCGGTGTCAGTTAGTTTCTGAATTTTTATTTCTGATAGTATCATAATTAATAGGGCATTTATTAGTTCTTTTGTATTTATATTGATTTGTTATAATTATTATTATTTCCGTTTTCCAAAACGGAAATTTTTGAAAGTCGACGAATGAATCTTTCATCAATGTTGAAACGAGCATTTAAGAAAGTCAATGCCAATTCCAACGCTAAGTTATATCCGGTAATTTGAGCTCCGAGACACATCACATTCATGTTGTCATCTTCTACTCCTTGATGAGCTGAAAATGAATCAGTGATTAATGCGGCACGCACACCAGTCACTTTATTGGCAGCAATGCATGCCCCAACGCCACTCGCACAGATTGCCAAGCCCCTAGCAACATCACCATTAGCCACGGCCTTGGCTAATGGAATTACAAAATCAGGATAGTCATCATCCAAAACCAATTCGTTAGCGCCAAAGTCATCTACTTCATAACCGGAATTTCTAAGAGCTAAAGCAAGTTGTACCTTCAACTTAAAACCACCATGGTCAGCAGCGACACCAATGCGCATCATTTCAGATGTTTGTCGGGCCTTTCCTTTTTCTATATTTTTTTCTGATTCCATTTCCAGTTAAGTATTTCCGGCAAATCTTCGCCATGTTCATTGATATACATTTTGTGTTCTATAAGCTTGTCCTGCATCATCTGCTTCAGATAGTCCCCTTTATTACCCAACTCCGGTAGCCTGTCAATAACATCCTGTACCAGATGAAAACGATCCAGATCATTCTGCACCCTCATGTCAAATGGCGTTGTAATTGTACCCTCTTCCTTGTAGCCACGAACGTGCAGGTTCTGATTAGTCCTGCGATACGTTAACTGGTGTATCAGAGATGGATATCCATGAAAACCAAAGATGATGTGCTTATCTTTTGTAAAGAGCGAATTGTAATCTGCTTCGTTGAGACCGTGTGGGTGTTCGCTTGCCGATTGCAGTTTCATCAAATCGACGACATTGATGACTCTGATTTTTAAATCAGGCAGATGTTGTCGCAAAATAGAAACCGCTGCCAGTATTTCAAGCGTTGGTGTATCTCCGCAACAAGCCATTACCACGTCAGGCTCAGTGCCCTGGTCGTTGCTGGCCCATTGCCAGATGCCAATTCCTTTCGTACAATGCACTACTGCCTCCTCCATGGTTAACCATTGGGGAAGCGGATGTTTTCCGGCAACCACTACATTGACATAATCCCGACTGCGAAGGCAATGATCAAATACTGACAACAAACAATTGGCATCGGGCGGAAGGTAAACACGCACAATATCAGCTTTCTTGTTGATAACATGGTCGAGGAATCCGGGGTCCTGATGCGTAAAGCCATTATGATCCTGCTGCCACACATGGGAGGCGAGTAGATAATTCAGGGATGATATTTCCCGTCGCCATGGCAATTCTTTGGTAACTTTCAACCACTTGGCGTGCTGGCTGAACATGGAGTCAATGATGCGAATAAAAGCCTCATAACTGTTAAAAAGTCCATGCCTACCTGTGAGCAGATAACCCTCCAGCCAACCTTCGCATTGGTGTTCACTGAGCATCGAATCCATCACTTGCCCGGCAGGAGCGAGGAATTCATCAATTTTTTCTTCTACCCGGTCGTCCCACTGGCGATTGGTAACTTCAAATACTGCACCAAGAAGATTCGACTGTGTCTCGTCAGGGCCGAAGATCCGGAAATTGTGCTGATCCTGATTTAGCTTCGCCACATCGCGCAGAAATTTACCAAGCACGAGCGTATCCTGACCGTTAATAGCACCCGGAGAAGGTACTTTTAACGCATGTTTATGAAAATCAGGCATTATCAGGTCGTGTAGTAGAATACCGCCATTGGCGTGGGGGTTTGCACCCATCCGCCGATCGCCCTTTGGCGCCAATTCAGCCAATTCGGGAATGAGACGTCCTTCCTTATCGAACAGTTCTTCCGGTTTATAACTCTTCATCCAGTTTTCAAGTAGTTGGAGATGACCAGGATGCTTGGAATCAACTAGAAGTGGCACTTGGTGTGACCGGGATGTCCCCTCTATTTGTAGTCCGTCAACAACTTTCGGTCCGGTCCAGCCCTTAGGAGATCTCAGAACGATCATTGGCCAACGAGGTCGGGTATTGTCTTTATTGTTTCGCGCATTTTTTTGAATTTCACGGATATTCTCGATGACCTTTTCCATAGTATCGGCCATGAGTTGGTGCATCGTTTCCGGGTCATCTCCTTCCACAAAGTAAGGAGTCCATCCGTTACCGCTTAAAAATTGTTCCAATTCCTCGTGCTCTACACGTGCCAGTACGGTTGGATTGTTAATCTTATAACCATTTAGATGCAAGATAGGTAAAACGGCGCCATCGTTTATGGGGTTGAGAAACTTGTTTGACTGCCATGAAGTGGCCAGAGGTCCGGTTTCAGCTTCGCCATCGCCAATAACGCAGGCAACAATCAGATCCGGATTGTCGAATGCAGCTCCAAAGGCATGACTGAGCGAATATCCCAACTCACCCCCTTCATGAATTGATCCCGGAGTTGTGGGCGCTACATGGCTGGAAATTCCGCCCGGAAAAGAGAATTGCTTGAATAGTTTTTTAAGCCCTGCTTCGTCCTGAGTGACGTTAGGATAAACTTTGCTCCAGGTGCCTTCGAGGTAAACGTTGCCTACAATAGCAGGCCCGCCATGACCAGGTCCGGCAATGTAAATCATGTCCAGATCATATTTCTTTATGATTCGGTTCAAATGTACATATATGAAGTTCTGCCCTGGCGTTGTACCCCAATGTCCAACGACAAGTGGTTTCACATGTTCCATCTTCAAAGGTTCCTTTAATAGTGGGTTGTCATACAGATAGATTTGTCCCACCGATAGATAGTTGGCAGCACGCCAATAGGCATTCATCTTTTGCAGAAGGTCATGCGATAAGGGTTTGTTTTTAGTTTCCATATTTAAATTATTTAGTTATTATCTACATATATTTGAATTATCCATTTTGTTATAGTATATGGAGCCTAATCAGACTACCGATTTCATAATTAAAGCTTTAATTAATTGATCATATGATATGATGAATTTTTGAACACCATCATCTTCCATTTTTTTGTGACTTCATTAAAATCAATGCCAACTTCAGACAATTCGGATAAAACCCATGAAGCTTGTTCTACGTTCTCCTTTAATAAGGACACCGGTTCACCATGATCGCGATAAGCTTCGAGTGTTTGAAGTGGAATGGTATTGACTGTATTTGGTCCGATTATAGTCAAGCCAGATTGACTGACCCAAAACTTCTAACTTTTTAAAGGATTATCTTCCATTATATTTTCTTTTTATGTTCTTAAAACGAAAAAGCACATTACGTTTCTGTTGTAAAGGTCTTATTTTGAGAATAGAATCATTCCTGTTTTTTTGTGGGAATAATGTAAAGTGGTATAGTGGTTTTCTTTAATACATCTGCAGCCTGACTTCCCATCATGATGTTTTCCAACCATTTGCGACTGTGAGAACCTATAACAATAATATCTGCATTCAAATCTTTTGCCGTACTCAAAATAGTAGAGGCAATTTCTCCAAGTTTCATTACAATCTGAATCTTATCATCTCCAAGGTGTTTTTTTGTTTTATCAAGAAATCTCTGAGCTGAATCTTCTAAATTACCCGTATAATCAACGTGCAATTCATGCATGTATGAATATTCGGAATAATAAACCGGTTGTTCGTAAATAACATGCAATAATATTACTTCAGCATTCATCGCTTGTGCCATTGAGAAACCTTGTTCTGCCACTTTTTGTGATGTTTCATCGTAATCCATTGCAATCAATACTTTTTTAATTTTTATTGTTTTCATAATCGTTGAATGTTTAAATTATAACTGATTTTATTTTTTCATCATATATGTATTCAGTTACTAAATACAATTATTTGAGGTTGACAGATTAATTATACTTAAACAGTTTGTGCCTTTTGTTTTTTTATTGATTTAGATTTATAAAATCTCTATTATAATCTAATTATATTTAATATTATTTTACAATAATATTACGAGACTAGAGGTGTTTGGTATGTACAAATTATAACGATTCTTGTTGATTTCTAGAATCTTACGCAAATATATCATATTTAATTTAAAAGTGTATCAATCATGTCTATGTTTTGTTTTTTATTAACACGAAATGACATATATGTTATACTAAAAAACGGTTTTCTTCAAGTGGCTGCGAAAAACTCTTTTTAAGTATCAATGTTTCTAAAATAAGATAACGATAGTTTTGTTGATTCTGCAATGGCTATGTGATACTTCATGAAAATTTGTTTCCACATAAAAAAGTAGGGCGAACCTCACGGCCAGCCCTACACAAACTACTAAATACTATCTATAAATCTATGTAACTAACATAAATATGTGTATGTCTTCTTTGACTACATCTATACAATATAGAGTGGGGGATATGCTCTACTTATTGATTCTGAATAAAATTTTTCATCAGATACAGTGCAGGTTGTGCTTTCCCCGTTTCGTTATTAAATAGTCCCCTGTTTATCCAACATTTCAATATGTCGTTTTTATATCCGTTTTCTTCAGGAAACCACCAAAATAGTCCATTCTTTTTCAACTAGTCTCGCTCATTGTCGTAAATCGAAACAATATTATTTTGCTACTATAGAGAAATGACTGTTGCCATCGTAGGTTGGCCATACGGTGATGGTATATGTGCCGTCAGCAGCCAAATTGATGTTTGCTCCGTCTTGAGATAGCGCATCGGTTGTTCCGCCGAGGTTAAGATCCCATCCATGGTTAATACGAAATTTGAACACTCCTGCTTTTAGATCTGCTGTTACGCTGTAACTGTTGTCTGCACTATTGTACGTCATATCAACATCTGTATCCCAGTTGCCCTTTACTGATCCGATAATGCTCATAGATGTTATCTGGGTTAAAGCGTAACTCAAGTTGCTGACATCAACAGAAGCATAATACAATCCATTTTCCGAAACTGTCAGGTTGCCTGCACCTCCGTCGGTAGACAATATTCCATTTGTGGCTCCCGCTCCGTAGTTAGTGCCATTCCAGTCTGCTTGTGACGAAAATTTGAATCCATTGGTATTCACATATACATATCCTGTATATTTACCGGCATTATTAAGCATGAGTGCAGTGGCCTGTTTCCATCCATTCACATCACCGGCCATATACAGGGTCGGTTTTGAAATCGTGTAAACCATATTGTTGACATCCAACTTTACCACCCATTTTCCTACACCGGAGATTGTGGGAGTCTGTACTCCGTATTTATCACCTGTCCATACGACGAAGTTTGATGTTGAGTTGTCACCGTTCTTTCTGCATCCCATGGCTGTGGCGTTGATATCATCCCATGTTGTTGCTGCATCTTTATAGGATGAACCTCCATAGAATTTGAACCAATTGTCACCGGTGTTTGTCGTTTCAACCAAAGCCTGATATACGCCGTCACTGATCTTTGTCATGTTCAGCGGATTGCTAGTAACCCATCCGTAACCTTTAAAGTCACCGAGAAGGAAATATCCCTTTTCATCGATTGCCGGAATAGGTTCCGGTTTCACGGTTGCTGAGGTCTGACCGTTCAGGGCTACAGCATCGCCATTTGCCAGATTTACCGCAAAGGAAGATGTTATCGCGGCATCACGTTTGATATTGGCCCGACTGTTATTTTGAATTTGAATTATAGAATCCAGATTGTTTGCTGATACAATAATATTGTTTCCTAAAAGACTGGCAGGAATTTCGGTGCCATTAACTTTCACAGACTTTAATGTGTAGCCTTTCACATTGGTGTTGTCAGAAGAAAGGGTGACAAGTTTTATGGTATCATTACTAACAGGCATTACCAGATTCGCATCCGTACCTGCTGCGATATTGACGCTATAGGCTGCGGCTGATTCTTCTTGGGAGTTGGACTGTGGCGATGCCCAGTCTTCGTAATTTCCATCACAAGACGTGAAAGCTATCACAGAAAGAAGCAAACCTCCATATAATATATGTTTCTTCATGATTTTATCATTTAAATTGTTTTAACATTTTATTCTATATCCGTAACTATTCAGATTCCATTCTGCGGCATGAAGTGAATTCTGAATAGTTACAAATGTAATATGATTTTCAAATAAGATTAAACTTAAGTTAAACCATATTAAATAAAAACAAACATTGTATAATGTTAATTGTTTTTCCATATATTTGCCAACGATTTTGTACTAAAATACTAAAAAGTAAAAGTCAATTGACTATCATTGACAACAGAACAATATCTTTGGTTAAGAGTGTATTTGTATATCTCAGAATCTTATCTCGTTTTGTTAACCCTTTTAAGTGTACACTAGTAATATTTGCAACAAAAATAAATACATGATAAATTATAAATTATTACTCACGACAGTATTTTTTTCCATATTTTCCCTGTCATGCAGTTCCAACGAAGATAGTAGCAATACAGAGGATGGAATAGAAGGATTGACAGTTAAGAATTTCCCGGTAATCGACGGTTCTGACTCCACCACACCACTGAGAACAATATTGATGTGCGAGCTGCTTGGCTTCAATTATACTTGGGAGCGCAGACCTTTCACTCAGGAGCCTGGCGAGGACATCAAGTTCGTTTCTCCCGTATATACTTGCTCCAATGAGGACTCCAATTATTTGATGTGGAATTGTCTGAAGGAGTCTAATACACACTATTCGTTCGTCAATTTGATAGACAGCACCGTGGATATTATTCTCGCAGCCCGTAGTATATCACGTGATGAAAAGAAATATGCCGATGAAAAAGGGGTGACGCTCACAGAAAAGCCCATAGCAAAGGATGCCCTTATCTTTATGGTGAACCCCCAAAATCCGGTGACATCACTGACTACGGCTCAGATTCAGGGCATATACACGGGCAATATAGTTAATTGGAATGAGGTGGGTGGTGCCGATGCTGCGATTAAGCCTTATGTGCGCAATGCCAATTCGGGTAGCGAGGAGAAATTTGAAACCACCGTGATGGCTGGGCTGACAGTAAAAAGTTTCCCTGAAATGCGTGTGGGCCTCACAATGATGTCACCCTACTATCAACTGAAAGATGATATAAATGGGATTGGGTTCACTCCATATTACTATTACAGTACCATTGTTGATAACGGCACGACCAAAGCCATAGCCGTGGATGGAGTAATGCCCAACGTGGAAATAAGTACATATGTAAGTATTTGAAAATCAATATTATTATTGGCTAAATAGTTATCGCTTTACCATATATCAAATAAAATATTAATATGTCAATGAAAAAAATAGTTTTAGTATTCGTACTGTTTTTCACTATTTTGCCAGTCTGCGCACAATTATCAGACTGGCAAAATATAAACAGTTTGAGATGGATTAGAAAAATGTATATGCAAAATGACAATCTGTGGATAACTACTAACGGAGGTATTATAAAATATAACATTGAAAGCAAAGAATATTCTATACTTAACAAAGCCAACAACAGTTTGCCAAGTAACAATGTTATTGCAATAACATGCCATGATGATGATACATGGTTTGGTACCAAAGACAAGGGGTTTGCCAAAATGCGAGGTAATGATATTCAGCTTTTTAACATGACAAACACTCCTCTGTTTAATGATCAATACATCGGTTGTCTGATTTTTGACTCAAATGATAATCTATGGGTAGGAGGCCTTCTTAATTTTTATAAGTGTGATGGCAATAATTGGACCTCTTACACTACACAAAATAGTGCACTCAGTTCATTTATTACATTTGATGTTTTGAAATTTGATGACAATGGTACCTTATGGTTTGGAGGAACTGACGCGTCTGAAAAAGAACAGTTCGGCTATTACACTGCAAATGAAGGCGTAAAAACAATTGTTTGTGACAAATATGTGAACAGTATTGACATAGATGCAGACGGCAACAAATGGATTTCAACAAAGTATAATGGCATTTCCAAATACGATGGAAAGACGATGATACATTTCACAAAAGAGAATTCAGACATTCCATCCGACAACACATTTGCGCTGACAATAGATAAAAAAGGCTACATCTGGTTTGGTAGTGGAGACTGTCTAATGAAATACGACGGAATCAATTTTACCTCTTATAAAGTGCCTGTAGAAAAAGATGACGATTACGTTTCATGCCTGATCCTTGACGGATCCACCGTTTGGCTGGGCACGCGCTTCAGCGGACTTTTCAAATTTGCTGAAGGTAAGATGGAAAAAGTGACAATAGAAAACAATTCAATGACAACAAACACAATGACATGGAGTTCGGCAGCAAATTCGAATGGAAATGTATGGATTGGTACTCATGACGGATTGATGTACTTCGACCCTAATGGCAAGTCAAGTCTCTTATTCCAAAATCGTGACAGTATGAACAACAGAATAGCAGCAGTACAGACGGACAAAGTGGGCAACGCATGGATTGCCTTGAACTACAGTGACACTTGTCTTGTGAAAATATCCGGAATGGATACAACAGTATACACCACAACCAATAGCCCACTTGTAAGGGGCACGATCAACAAGATATGCTTTGACAGTCAGAACCATTTATGGATAGGTACAGATGTTGGACTTTACCACTATGACGGATTGTCATGGCGGCATTATGATACGAAGAATTCCCAACTTAAGAATAATGAAATAGCAGGAATGGCTGTGGATCATAATGATGTGGTTTGGTGCGGAGTAATTGACAATGGACTATACAGATATGACGGCACCACTTGGACAAACTATAATAAGGACAACTCCAAATTGCCGTCCAACCTCATCCGCACCTTGGCAGTTGATTCAAAAAACAGACTATGGATGGACTCCGGTGAAGAAGATGGATGGGGAAGTATAGGAGTGGAATATGGTTATGGTCTGACATGCTTCGACGGCACCAACTGGATTACATACAATAGGAGTAATTCCAAGATACCAAGCAACACGGTTATGGATATCACCATAGATAAGAATGACAACATCTGGCTATGTACATTTGGTGATGTGGGCATGACAATGTTTGACGGTATCAGCAACTGGACAGTTTACAATGTGACGAATTCAGGAATAGCCAATAACGATGCTTCCAAAATAACCATCGACAGCAAACGTGGCATGCTATGGATAAGTCACTACAATTCTGCCGGTATATCAACAGCCAAGATGAACAGCACATCAGGAATAGAAGACGTGCAAATTGGCAGTTTGCAAAATGGCGTGATTTATGATTTGACTGGAAGGCGTATCATTAATCCACAAAAAGGAAAGCTGTACATACGAAAAGGCAAGAAATATATCCTAAAATAACTGCCGGCGTATGGGTTTCAATGTTTTCGAATTGGGATATACATCTTCGGTTATCTCATTGAGAAGACTCTTTCCGTAGACAACCTCTTTGTGATGATGGCCTTTGTATAAAATTGTCTCCACGTTTTGCCTTAATATTTTGATTGTCAGAGGCTAATCCGTGGAGACAAATTATAAAAGGTACACTCCGATGAGACTTGTCTCGCCATCATCTGATAGCAGAATAAAAACGTCTCTTTACATATAGCATCCTTGCTTGTCTGTGATAAGGATCTGACATGTTACTTCAGAAGCCCCCTAATCTATCATAAAGTTGTCTGAAAACATAGCTTTGCTTATTTTCCCCTACAGGGGAAAAGGTCTACCCCTATAGGGGAAAACATCTGCCCCTGTAGGGGAAAATAGAAAGATAAATGCTTTTGGATATCTGGAGCTATCTATCAGGCTGACAGCCAGTATGATACCGGATTATATCTAAAATAGTATGAAAACTCATTGGAAAGGCCTTTAATTTATAGGTTACTCTTAATGGTATCCTTTATAAGATGATTCCACGTTAAAGTAATTGATAGTCAATGATATATCCTTATTTGTGGAATCAAATATTGTTTTGTCATCTCATGATAAGATTCTTTTAAATAAGGCTTGATACGATGGTGTTGCTCTCCATATATCAGACGATGTTGAGGTTCATCATAAAAAAAGTAGGGCGAACCTCACGGCCAGCCCTACACAAACTACTAAATACTATCTATAATCTATGTAACTAACATAAATGTGTATGTTATTACCTATTGGAACATTCCTTTGAATCCTTTTGCAGAACTTACAGGAGTGATTGTGCAGTAGCTCTTGCCTGAACAAAGTGGGTATAGCTTGAAGCTATAGGTACCTGCACTGATGTTGATATTTGCGCCATCTTGTGTAAGATTGCTCATATCTCCACCCCAGTTATATGTCCAACCATCGTTTGCACGGAACTTGAATGTACCGCTTGTCATGGTTGCAGTTACCTCCCAGCAGCGATCACTTGAATTATATGTCATTGCTGTGCTTGTATTCCAACCACCAGGGGTTGCATCACCGATAAGACCGATTGTGGTGATTGCTGTCAATGAGATGGTCTTTCCAACGATGTCTGCGTCAACCTTGTAGAAACCAGGGGTTGCAACTGTCATGTTTGCGGCTCCTCCGTCTGTACTGAAGTCGGCACCATAGTTAGGACCGTTCCAGTTTGGCTGGGTGCAGAGCTTGTACTGTGTGTTCATATCCATGTAACCGGTATATTTTCCATCATAGTTGTCACTCGACAGGTAATCTATCTGACTCCATCCGTTGCCATCACCTGCAACATACATATATTTCTCGAAATTTAGAATTGAGATTTCGTATGTCTGGTCAAGCATGTTGAATGACATCTTATAGAATTTAGCGCCGTCAGTAGCCGGCATATCCCATGCACCGCCGTTGGTGTCGCCGAGGACAAACTTTCCTGAGAGGTCTGAGGCTCCGTTTACGGTAGCGCTGACGAATGACTTGCAATCCCAGAAGTTTGAAAGACTGTAAGCTGAAGCCGGTGCTATCTTGAACCAGTTGTCAACTCTCTGCCCAAAGGTGGACTTGCTTGCATCGGTCTCGTACGGAGCTTTAATGATAGCTGTGAATACCGGGTTGGCATATACATCGCCACCACCGTTAGACAGTTTATAGGTCTGGTCTGTTGTACTCCATCCGTTCGTAGCTCCTACATAGTAATATGTATCTTCGATAACGGGTGCTACAGGCTGAGCCTTAATCATGAAACTCTTTGATTCGAAACGGGTTGCTGTTGTCCCATTGCTTACAATTGCACATACTATTGAGCTTAGGTCGCGTTCAACCGGTCGTTTGCCATAAGTGCTCTCAACGTAGCTCTTCAGATCAGCAAAAGCCATTTTCCCATTCGCACTGATGCTATAAGTCTTTACCTTTTCTAATATAATCTGATAAGTCGTCGTATACGTTGAATCAGATGAGGTAGGAGCTGTTATATTACATACCTGTACTGAGTCGGTACCGTCAGCAACATTGGCAAAATTAATCAGACTTACTCCGCTCACAGAACCGGCACCAAAGGATACCGTAGCATCCTGTGCGTTGCTGATAGGTTGAGCCCAATCACCGAAACTGTCATCACAAGCTGCAAGTGTGAGGGCTGACAATCCTAATATTATATATGATTTTAATTTCATAATTGTACTTGTTTGATGTTTATTTATTAAGTAAAAGGCACGATGCGGAAGAATCCGTCAAGATCATTCAGATAGATCGTGTACTTACCCGGAGCTATACCAAAGTTATGGCCGCCAAAGCTCGTTATACCGTAGAGGTTGATGTCTCCGTCAGCAGAACCGTAACCCCAGTTTGTATCCCAGGCATGATTAGCACGGAACTTGAATGCAGTGGTGCTGGTTATTGTCAGCTGGGCTGTCCACAAATGATTGTGTGTACCCTGGTTCTTAGCCGGAGTCATGTCTATATCTGTATTCCAGTCACCGTTCAGTCCAATAATACTTACTGTGGTGAAGACTGTCGGACTCTGATTCGCTGCTTTTGCTATAGTTACAACATCTTTTGATGTATTGTAGGTCAAGGTGTAGTAACCTTCTTCTGTTACTGCAATGTTGCCTGAACCACCGTCGTTCTTTGCGAATGTTCCGCTGTTCATACCCCACTGTGAATTCCAGCTGCTAGGAGTAAGGATGAGTTTGAAGCCTGATGTGCTAACGTCTGTTGTCAGATAGACGGTCGATTGGATTTCTCCCAGACCGGTCTTCTTGTCATAAGAATACTCTTTCTCCAGTGACATCGGGAATATAGCCTTGTAGGTGTCCCAAGTGGCGTTGTTGGTCCATGTTCCATCACCGATACCAGTTCCGATCATGTACCAGAAAACAGGGTCTGCACTCTTAAGCTCCATATAATAAGGATATACGTTGATGGTCTTTTCGTTAGAATAAACCAAGTTCGTTGAGTCGTTCTTCAGAGCTGCTGTCATGCGGATCTTTACTTTATATACAGAGTCTGTATTGAGCATGCTTTGGTCTGTGAATCCTCCGAGAATCATCAAGCCTTTGTCTATTTCAGAACTGCTCGCATTAATGCTAGGAGTCGTTGCTGTCTGGTCGAGCGTGTATACTGAAGCGGAATCAGTCCAGTTGCCGTTGATGGAAATCTGTGCTCCATATATTACAGCGGTGGGGAAGCCATAATCCGGTTGTGAAGCTTTCAGTTCCACGCTGTTGCTTGTAAGCAGGTCGACAGTGTTGTCACCGATGACCGGTGTGTTCATTGTAAATGTTGTAGGCGTCAGGAGCGTAGGATTGTCATCTCTGTCACTATCGCAGGCAGTAAAGACGGTAAGTCCTATAAGCAATGATGCCAATATATTTAATTTTTTCATATTGAATCTTTATTAAACTGTTCAACAAAATGATTAATATTTCGGATTCTGCGACAGATTCGAATTTGCATTCAAGTCGCTTGATGGGATAGCGAAGATGTTGAAATGTGAATCAAAAGCACTACCACTCTTGGTTCCACCCATCCATTCCCATTTATATTTGTTTTGACCACCGAATTCACCGAAACGGATGAGATCCATGCGACGACGACCTTCGAATCCGAACTCACGTGACCATTCGTCAATAATCTGGTCGAGTGTGAATTTAGATAGGTTCGTATTGGCATTGGCACGTGCACGGAGAGCCTTAATCTTCGCGAGACCATCGGTTGTACATTCGCCGTTGTTGAGGCGGGCATCAGCTTCAGCATAATTCAGGTAAGCTTCTGCTGCACGCATCATTGGAAAGTCGGTGTCGACAAACTGCGTATGTTTTGGAGACGTTCCGTCTGCATGAAGGTTGAGGAACTTGATGTATGCGAAACCTTTAGTGTAATCAGTTTCGTCGCTCACATCAAGTGTATGCCCTTTGGTATAGAACAAAGCTCTGTCGTCGCCTGCTGACTTCTTTACTTCTGTAGGAGTACCCTCAGGGGCATCATCATTAGGGAAGAACTTCTTAACGAATTGAGGACGGCAACGGTTACCACCCCAGTTCTCTGAAGTACCGTAAGGATAATTAGTCTTAACATCTGCATTGGCTGTAGATGCCATGATAAATAAGCATCCACCCCATGTCTGTGTGGTTACGCCGTCATGGATTGCTGGAAGAATGATCTCATTTTGCGCACCGTTTGTGTCGTTGTCACCCATGAACAGAAGTTGATATCCGCTATAACCATTCTTCGCAGTTGAGCTTAGCGTGTAACCTGAGTTGATTACCTTGTTGGCATAATCTTTTGCTGCACTCCAGTTGGCAGTGCCGGTGTACACTTCAGCGTTCAGGTATAGGCGAGACAGAAGCAACCATGCAGCAGCTTTGTCGGCGCGACCATAAGTATTGGTCTTTGCATCAGCAAGGACATCTTTCGAAGTTGCGTCTTCACCATCGATAGCCTTAAGTTCACTTTCGATAAACTTGAATACGTCAGCCCGTTTAGCCTGTTGCGCTTTTTCGCTGGAAACCGTTGTAACCATCGGCACATTTCCATAGAAATCCATCAGATAGTAATAATAAAGGGCACGCATAAAACGGGCTTCTGCACGTTGGATGTTGGTCTTTTGATCGCTGTTTGATGTCTGCTGTAGGAAGAAGTTGGAAACAGTGATTCCAAAATAGAGTCTGTAGTAAAGTGCCTGCATCATAGGATGAGCATCACTCCATGCGTTATGGTTGAATTCAGGAATTCCGGCATCACCCCAAAGGCAGTGTGCCTCATCTGTTGTCAGTTCGTTTGCGTTCCACACTTGGCGTATAAAGTTGCTGGTTCCTTCATCGATACCCTCTATATCCTTATTACCGTCCGGACCTGTCTGGCCGGTAAGTACCATGTTTGCATATATCTTGTTAAAGATGGCATCCTGATTGAATGTAGAAACCTGCTGTGGATTGATGTTCTCAACATTAAGATCACTAGTGCATGAACCAAGACCAAGAGCAGCTATAGTTATTGCTGCGACTGATATTATTGATTTTATATTTTTTAATTTCATAGTTGTGTTCCTTTCTATAGGTTAGAAATTTAAACTTAGTCCAAGAATAGATGTGAATGGACGTGGATAAAGGTTGTTGTCGATGCCGCTTGCTACTTCAGGATCAATACCATCATAGTTGGTTATCGTGAATACGTTTTGTACAGTTGCATAAGCTCTTCCGCTTATGTTGGCACCAAACAGTTTACTGAATGAATAACCCAATGTGATGTTGTCCAATTTGAGGAACGATGCATTCTCTACATAATAGTCTGAGTATGTCTGTTCGGTAAGCATTGTCTTGAATCCATAGTTAATTGAAGCTACCGGACGGTTGCTTAGATAACCTAGAGTATATATGTCGCCGGCACCTATTTTTGAGGTTCCTGCTTTCGTATCATTGTATACATAATTTCCAAGACTTACACGTGCATTGAAACTGAAATCCCAATTCTTATATTGGAGTTTAGAACCTAAGCCCATCAGTACATCTGCTGCCGGTTTGTAGTAGAAATAACGGTCGCCAGAGTCGATATATCCGTTTCCATTGCGGTCAACGAATGTATTTGGGACTGCTTTCCCGTTTTTATCATACACCTGCTGATATACATAAAATGCGCTTACAGAGTGACCCACTGCATGTGCCTGTATTGTACCTCCTGTACCAGAACTGATGCTACCGGTTGCAACGTAATAGTTAGCAGCGTCGCCAGACACGAGTTCATCAATCTTGTTCTTGTTGAATGTCATGTTGTAGCTTACTTCCCACTTCCAGTCTTTAGTATGAACAGGGCGTATTGTTGTTGCAAACTCGAAACCTGTATTGTGCAGGCTACCGATGTTACTTAAGACCTGATTTTTGAAGTTGCTACCTGCAGATACATATACTGTATTGATAAGATCTGTAGTCTTGCGGTAGTACCAGTCGAGGTTGAATGTAAGGCGGTTGTTCAATAATCCAAGGTCTAAACCGGCATTCCAAGTCTTTGTCTTTTCCCATGTAAGGTTGTTGTTGTAAGCATCAGGACGGTAGGTAGTTCCATCACCTACTGCGGGATAATAAGCGTGGTCTACGTTAGGAGTATAGGTGGCGATATAAGTATAGTCGCCGATACCTTCCTGCTGGCCGGTAACACCGTAACCTGCGCGGAGTTTCATGTCGCTGATAGCTTCTATCCTCTTTATAAATGGCTCTTCATTGATTTTCCAAGCTAATGCTACGGCAGGGAAGAGACCCCATTTGTTTCCTTTACTGAAACGTGATGAACCATCATCACGTAGTGTGAATGTCATGAGATAACGGTCCATAAGACTATAATTCAAACGTCCGTAGAAAGATACAAGATAATTTTCTGTTTTGTAAAGGGTCGTGGTTGTAGGCTCATTATATTTTTCTCCCGGATGCTCTGTGTTCGTTGATGGATAAAAGCCACTTCCATCCCAGTCTGTCTTTTTGTGGAAATGTTGCCATTCGTAACCTGCCATGAGGTCTACGTGGTGAATCTTGTTGAAGTCATGCATGTACTGTGCGAATGCAGAGAGTGAAAGGTTGTAGGTGTCCATTGAGCTCCATCCGTCATATCCGTAGTAATTGTTGCTCTTAGAATATGGGCTGATAATCGTGGTCTGGTTACCTGTAGAGATATCTGCACCTGCATTTAAATGAATGTGTAAGTCCTCAAAACCGTGGACAGAATAGTCTGCTTCCATATTTCCAATGAATGTCTTGGAGGTAGCTTTGTCATCTTTCTGTTCGAGGATAGCCAATGGATTGGCTGTCGCATTACGGTTACTGGTCTGAGTCCATGTAGGATCAGCGTAAGTAGCAGCGGTGTACCACTGAGAATAACCTCCGAAGTATGAATTGTATATAGAATTGTTCGCAGTTACAGGCTTTGTCGGGTCCATAAAGTTGGCTGCACCGATAGCACCACCGTCAGCATAACGGTTCTTGGCATACATACCTTTCGCATTGAGGTTCAGTTTCAGATGGTCTTTTAAGAGAGACGGGGAGAGATTGAAACCTGCTGTGTAGCGTTCAAAGCTGGATGTCTTAACAATACCGGGCTGATTTGTATAACCTAAAGAAACACGATAAGGCATGTCTTTAAGACCGCCGCTTACTGTGATATTCTGATCAGTGCTAATGGCTGTACGATAAATCTGATCCTGCCAATTGGTATTTGCGTATTGCTTGTTGCCGTTAGCGTCGAGATACCCTAGAGCTGCATAAGCATCACTATTTTCACCATAAAGTTTCTTGATGAATTCCATGTATTGAGGACCATCCATTACGTCAATCGTTTTTTTCTTCGTGCTCATAGAAACATTGCCACTATAGCTTATTTTAGGAGCACTTCCTGCCTGACCTTTCTTGGTCGTAATGATGATGACACCATTAGACGCACGGCTACCGTAGATTGCTGTAGCAGATGCATCTTTCAATACTGTGAAAGACTCGATATCATTAGGGTTGACCATTGATAAAGGGTTGGAAAGTCCTTTTACACCATAGTTATCCATGGCGAGACCGTCGATAACGATCAACGGATCGTTGCTGGCATTAAGAGATGAACCGCCACGAACACGGATCTGTGCACCACCACCAGGGGTACCATCGTTACTGATAACGCTTACTCCGGCAATTTTACCTTGGATCATGTCCTGAGGGTTCGTTTGCAGACCGTGGTTTATTGCATCCGGTTTGATAGCTGTGATAGACCCCGTCACATCACTTTTCTTTACTCGTCCGTAACCAATTGCTACAACCTCTTTTAAAAGTTTTTGGTCTTCTTGGAGAACGATCGTTAAATTTGGAGCTGCCTGAACTGTCTTACTTGAATATCCAATGTAAGAAACAATCAAGTTTGCACCTTTCTTTACCTTCAGCGTGAAATTACCGTCAAAGTCAGTCACCATACCTATAGTGGTACCAGCAACTTTCACACTTGCGCCGATAATTGCTTCACCTGTAGCATCCTTAACGTGACCCTTCACAACAATGTCTTGTGCGAAGACTCCAACCGATAGGAACAGCCCCAGTAAAAGGGTGAAGACCCTACAAGGGATTCTAAAGTTTACATGCTTCATCATTTTTTTTAAAGTTAACGTTATTATTATTCAATAGCTGTACACTAATTTTACAAGTGTTTTATTAGATTTTGTTGCAAAGATAAAATTTATTGAGTATTATTGTTCTTTTTTTACAGAAAAAATCATAAATTTGCCGTGCAAACGTTTGCATCGATTTTATTTACATATAATGCATGTGTGGATGACAATGATTTAACCTTTTGTATATCTTTGTCCGGAGTAGCATATATAGTATTTTGCATTCATTTTAAAATCTGACTATGAAAGAAAAACCACCACAGACAATGAAAGACATAGCGCGGGAATTTGGAGTTTCTGTGTCGACAGTTTCGAGGGCTCTTCAAGGGAGTTTGCATATAAGTAAGGAGAAGCGGGAACTTATTCAGCGTTTTGCAAGTGAAAACAAGTTCACTCCAAATGTGATTGCAGAGACTCTGCGTTACAGCAAGGTTAAGCCAATAAAGATAATCGGAGTGATAATACCACAGTTCGTCCATTACTATTTTTCCACTGTCCTTGCCGGAATAGAGGAAGTTACGTCTAAGTTCGGCTATCGCATGATGATTGCTCAGAGTGATGAAAAATATGAGAAGGAGGTGGAGATATGCCATTCCTTTGTGGAAAACCGTGTCTGTGGTATTATTGTATCTCAGGCGAAGGACACCGTGAAATATGAACATTTCCAGAATCTTCTCGACCGTGACATACCGTTGGTCTTTTATGATCGTATTTGCACAGGTGTGAGTGCAAGTCATGTGGTGGTAGATGATTATGCCGGTAGTTTCATGGGTGTTTCGCATCTTATTGAGACAGGATGCAAACGTGTTGCATTCTTCGGTTCTGCAATGAATTTGCAAATTGTGCAAAACCGTTATAACGGTTATAAGGACGCATTGTTCAAGCATGGTATTGCCATTGATGAACATTTTGTCCGTAAATGTGATAATAGACATGACGCGGAAATTGTCACTCCTGTGCTTTTGGGTTCTGAGAATCCGCCGGATGGTTTTTTTGCGGTCAACGATGATACCGCCCTCGGTATCCTTTATTCAGCAAAAAATTTGGGATATAATATCCCTGAGGATATAGCGATATGCGGATTTACTGACGGCATACGTGCAAAATCGTGTGACCCGATGCTGACCACTATCGAACAGCGTGGTTTTGACGTCGGTTCTGAGGCTGCAAAAACGCTTATTGACCATGTCGAGAATAATATACCCTCAGGAAAAACGATCAAGAAAGTTGTACGCACCCGACTTATCATCAGAGGAACAACAAGAGAAGTGAATATCATTAATAATTAATATCAGGTTTGTCGGCCTGTTCATCATCAGTATGACGGGACAGCAAGGCATCTTAAAAATAAGAAATTCATGAAAACAAAACCAGATCTAAACTTTTGGAAACTTTGGAATCTCAGTTTCGGGTTCTTCGGAGTCCAGATTGCTTATGCGCTTCAGAGTGCAAATATCAGTAGGATATTCTCGACGTTAGGCGCAGACCCTCACAGTCTGAGTTATTTTTGGATACTCCCACCGCTGATGGGAATTATTGTTCAGCCGATAATAGGTACGCTGAGTGATAAGACATGGTGTCGTTTCGGTCGGCGCATACCTTATCTCTTTGTTGGAGCTGCTTTTGCTTTGATCGTTATGTGTCTGTTACCCAATGCAGGAAGTTTGGGAATGACGGTGAGGACGGCGATGGTGTTCGGACTGGCATCACTTATGTTTCTTGACACCAGCATCAATATGGCTATGCAACCATTTAAAATGCTGGTGGGTGACATGGTAAACGAAAAGCAGAAGGGGCTGGCTTATGCGATACAGAGCTTTCTGTGTAATGCGGGTTCGTTGGTGGGATTCGTATTCCCATTCCTATTCACATATATTGGAATCAAGAATGTTGCTGACAAAGGGGTCGTTCCTGATTCTGTAATATACTCATTCTACATGGGCGCGGCAATACTTATACTCTGCGTGATTTATACAACGGTCAAAGTGAAGGAAAAACCTCCTAAGGAATATGCGGAATATCACGGACTTGAGAAACCTCTGAATGAGGAAAAAGTCAATATTATACGGATTCTAATCAAGGCTCCTAAAGCCTTCTGGACTGTGGGACTGGTACAATTCTTCTGTTGGTCGGCATTTATGTACATGTGGACATATACCAATGGAGCGATAGCCGATACCTGTTGGAACACTACTGATGTGGCTTCGGAGGGTTATCAGACAGCCGGCAACTGGGTTGGAATGCTCTTTGCCGTACAGGCCATAGGATCTGTGGTGTGGGCAGTGGTTCTCCCTCTGTTTGAAAACCGGAAGATGGCTTACTCGTTGAGTCTTATTTTAGGAGGAGTTGGTTTCTGTATGGTTCCGTTCATTAGCAATCAGTATATACTTTTCGTACCTTATATATTAATAGGTTGTGCGTGGGCTGCGATGCTAGCTATGCCGTTTACCATTGTCACCAATGCCCTCGACGGAAGTCATATGGGCGTATACTTAGGTCTATTTAACGGGACGATATGTCTTCCTCAGATTGTTGCTGCAGCCGTGGGTGGAATACTGCTTACTGCCGTGGGCGGTTCCCAGAGTCACATGTTACTTATAGCAGGGGTTTGTCTGTTGCTTGGGGCTTGTGCCGTATTTGTTATTAAAGAGACGATAGGAGAGAAACATTGATTATATTTTGTGCAATCGTTTGCGCTATAAAATCTTTATTTTGTGTTCATTTCGGTATGACATAGTTTCATTTTATTGTAACTTTACCACATAATCTTTTAACTCACACCTATGAAAGTACAGTTTAACATAGAGTATCAGACAGTTTTCGGTGAGGACTTATTCATCGACATAACAAGTTTCGATGGCAAGAATAGTGCCACGAAAGAGGCTGTTAAGATGACTACCACTGATGGTAGACATTGGAGTGTTGCTATTAATATAGCATCAAAAGCTGTAAAACAGATTGATTATTTTTACAGCGTCAGCCGAAATGGCACGATGATAAGGCACGAGTGGATCGTAGTTCCCCATCGCTTGGAGTTTGTCGGTAACCAAACAACGACTTACATTACTAGTGATTATTGGTTGGACATTCCTGAGAATTCTCAGCTTTACAGTTCTGCGTTCACGGATTGTATATCAAATCGTAAACAGATGACGAGTAGCGTGAGTGATTTTAAACATACCTTACGCCTTAAAGTCCGTGCACCTCAGTTGAATAAGAAGGAGCGTCTGGCAATGATCGGTGATGTGAAGGCCCTTGGCGAATGGGATATCATAAGAGCTGTGCCGATGATAGAGCATAGCCACAACGAATGGGTGGCTACCATTGATGTAGATAAGGTCGAAAGACCCATCATGGAATTCAAATTTGTCATTCAAGAAGAGGGGAATGATGAAAATCCTGTATGGGAGAATGGTGCCAACCGTGTGGTGGATGTACCCAGTCTCGGTGCTAACGAGGTGGATGTGCGCGAGATGGAACCTGCAGTTTTCCAACTTAAACCTTGGAGAGGGGCTGGCACGGTGATACCTGTGTTCTCTTTACGTAGCAAAACAAGTTTCGGTATAGGTGATTTCGGTGATCTGAAGAAGATGATTGACTGGGTGGCTATGACCCGTCAGCAGGTTCTTCAGATATTGCCGATAAACGATACGACCATAACACATTCGTGGGCCGATTCATATCCATACAACAGCATTAGTATTTATGCTCTCCACCCGCAGTATGCGGACCTTAATGCCTTACCTAGGCTAAAAGATGAGGCTTTGATAACAAGATATGAAGCTTTGCAGGCAGAACTGAATGTTTTACCTCAGATTGACTACGAACGGGTGAATGAGGCTAAGATAGCATATCTCGTTGATTTATACAAGCAGGAGGGAAAGTTAATGATGGCTACTAAGGAGTTTAAGTCATTCTTTGATGCCAATAAGAAGTGGCTCGTTCCCTATGCAGCCTTCTGCTATTATCGTGACAAGTACGGCACTTCAAAGTTTAGTGAGTGGCCCGACCATCACTCTTTCGACGAGAGTGAATATAAATCGATGTCTAAATCCACTACAAAATTATATAAGGAGGTGGCAATCCACTATTTTATTCAGTTCATTCTCGATGCTCAGATGCGCGAAGCTAATAATTATGCCAGAAAAAATGGAGTCGTTCTCAAGGGTGATATCCCTATAGGCATTAGTCGTGACAGTGTCGAAGCATGGATTGAACCGTTCTATTTCAACCTCAACGTACAGGCTGGAGCACCGCCGGATGCCTTCTCTACCAATGGGCAGAACTGGGGATTCCCTACCTACAATTGGAATGTGATGCTGAAAGACAACTGCTCATGGTGGGTAAACCGCTTCCGTAAGATGTCGCAGTATTTTGATGCTTATCGTATTGACCATATTCTCGGATTCTTTCGTATATGGGAGATCCCGGCAGATGCTATTCACGGACTTCTGGGACAGTTTTCGCCGGGTCTTCCTATGACGCCTCAGGAGATAGACAGCTACGGAATATGTTTCCGCGAGGATCTCTTCACCGAGCCGTTTATTACCGATTGGGTGATTGATAAGATATTTGGTCCATGGGCAGATAAAGTTCGCGTTACATACCTTGACCATACTCATCACGATATGTATCGGATGAAACCTGAGTTTGACACTCAACGTAAGGTTGAGGCAGTCTTCAACGGTAAAAATTCCGGTGATGATGTGTGGATCCGGGACGGATTGTATGCTCTTATCAGCGATGTTCTTTTTGTTCGTGATCATCAACATCCCGACACATATCATCCTCGTATAGGTGTCCAGCTGGATTTTATCTTCCAGGCTCTGAACGATGTAGAGAAATACAACTTCAATAGATTATATAATGATTACTTTTATCGCCGTCATAATCAGTTCTGGTATCACGAGGCAATGGAAAAACTGCCGCTGCTTACTCAAGCCACACGTATGCTCGTTTGTGGAGAGGATCTTGGTATGGTGCCCGACTGCGTGCCTTGGGTGATGAACAAGCTCAGAATTCTCAGTCTCGAGATTCAATCGATGCCGAAAGATTCCCATGAGCGTTTCGGACATCTTTCACGTTATCCGTACCGTTCGGTATCCACAATATCCACTCATGATATGCCAACTCTGAGAGAATGGTGGAAGGAGGATCGTCAACGCACGCAGGACTATTATAATACGATGCTTCATCATGGTGATGATGCTCCTGAAAATCTACCGGGATGGTTGGCCAAAGAGATTGTATCTCGTCAGCTTGCATGTCCGTCAATGCTTTGTCTGCTTTCGTTGCAGGACTGGCTTTCGATAGATGAGAGTGTAAGGCTTGCTGATCTTAAAGGGGAACGAATCAATATTCCCGCAAATCCGCGTCATTACTGGCGTTATCGTATGCATCTGAATATAGAAGATCTCGTTAGCAACACATTACTCAATGATACAATTACAATATTAATACAACAAAGCGAAAGACAATGAAAAAATTAGCAGGTTTGTTATTATTAGCCGCAATACCACTACTTGTATTTGCGGATGAAGTAAAATCACCTAACGGCAATATCGTTGTCAACTTCAATGTCGACGGCGGTGTGCCTACGTATCAGGTGACGTATAAGCAAAAGGCAGTTGTTAAACCGAGTCATTTGGGATTACAGCTTCTCAAAAGCAAGTATGCCAGTGCCGGCGATAAAGAGACTGACCTTATGGATGGATTCACAGTGACAGATGCTCAACAGTCCTCCTTTGATGAGACTTGGCAGCCTGTCTGGGGTGAGAACAGCGACATTCGGAATCATTATAACGAACTTGCTGTCACTCTCCATCAGAATGCTACTGATCGGAATATCATCATCCGTTTCCGTGTGTATGATGATGGTATCGGTTTCCGTTACGAATTCCCACAGCAGAAAAATCTTAATTACTTTGTTATCAAAGAGGAAAATACTCAATTTGCAATGGATGGTGATCATATCGCCTTCTGGATTCCGGGAGATTATGATACTCAGGAGTTTGACTATACCACTAGCCGCCTGTCACAGATACGCAATCTGTCGCAGAAGGCATGGACAACGAATGCTTCGGAGACGTTCATCTCACCGACGGCGGTACAGACTTCTCTGCAGATGAAGACAGACAACGGACTCTATATCAATATTCATGAGGCGGAACTTGTGAATTATTCATTGATGAGTCTTGTTCTTGATGATAAAAAGATGATCTTCGAATCTTGCCTTACACCGGATGCTCAGGGTGCAAAAGGTTATATGCAGACTCCTTGTCAGTCGCCGTGGCGTACCGTCAAAGTTAGTGATGATGCCCGTGATATGCTTTTATCAAATCTTACACTCAATCTAAATGAGCCTTGTTCCCTAAAGGATGTAAGTTGGATTCATCCCGTAAAATATTGCGGTGTCTGGTGGGAGATGATTGTAGGTAAGAGCACATGGAACTATACCAATGATTATCCGTCCGTCCGCCTAGGAGTGACAGATTATACCCACAGTACACCAAACGGAACTCATGCAGCCAACAATGAACATGTAAAAAAATATATCGATTTCGCTGCAAAGAATGGTCTTTCAGAAGTGCTTGTCGAAGGTTGGAACCAAGGTTGGGAAGATTGGTTCGGACATTCAAAGGATGACGTGTTCGATTTCGTTTCACCTTATCCTGATTTCGATGTGAATGGATTGCAGTCGTATGCTAAATCTAAAGGTGTAAGATTGATGATGCATCACGAGACATCCAGTTCGGTACGTAATTACGAACGTCATCTCGATCAGGCATATAAGTTTATGGTCGACAACGGTTATGATGCAGTGAAGAGTGGTTATGTGGGTGATATTCTCCCGCGTGGTGAACACCATTACGGTCAATGGATGAATAATCACTATCTGTATTGTATTAAAAAGGCTGCTGATTATCATATCATGGTAAATGCTCATGAAGCTGTTCGTCCTACAGGTCTTTGCCGTACATACCCCAATATGATTGGTAATGAGAGTGCCCGTGGCACGGAATACGAGGCTTTCGGCGGCAGTCATCCTGATCACACCACGATATTGCCGTTCACGCGTCTAAACGGTGGCCCGATGGATTATACCCCAGGTATCTTTGAGACTCAGTTGAAAACATGGTCAAACAATACATCATGGGTGCGTAGCACACTTGTTCGTCAGTTGGCTCTTTATGTTACCATGTACAGTCCTCTCCAGATGGCGGCGGACCTGCCAGAACATTACGAAAAATACGCAGACGCATTCCAGTTTATCAAGGATGTGGCTGTAGACTGGAGTAAGAGTATATATCTTGAGGCAGAGCCGGGTGACTATATCACTGTAGCACGTAAGGCTAAAGGTACAGACAACTGGTTTATTGGCAATACAAGTGATGAAAATGGTCATAGTTCAAAGATCAAGCTTGACTTCCTTGATCAAGGTAAGAGATATGACTGTACGATATATGCTGATGCTAAGGATGCAGACTATGAGAAAAATCCGAAAGCTTATGTCATCACTCACCGGATCGTAAAGAATGGTGATGTCCTTAATCTCAAAGCTGCTCATGGAGGTGGTTTCGCTGTTTCGCTTATCGCAAAATAAGTTCGAATAACAAAAGTGGTACGATGATGAAAAAGGTGATATCGTTAGCAATATTGCTAATATCGATGATCTGTGTGAAAGCAGCAGTAAATGTTGAGCGGATTGATCCGACCAACTGGTTTGTGGAAATGAATAATCCCATACTTCAGCTGATGGTCTACGGTCCCGGCATCAAGACAGCTGATGTATCGACAACATATCCGGGAGTGGCTGTGAAAGAGATAGTACGCCTTGACAGCCCCAATTATCTGTTAGTGTACCTTGATATCAGCGGTGCCCAACCCGGCGTGGTGAAACTCAATTTCATAAATGCTGGTAAAAAGAAAACTATCAACTATGAGCTCAAGTCCCGCACAATGAAAGGTACAGACCGCAAAGGATTTAATTCCAGTGACGTGCTTTATATGCTTATGCCCGACCGCTTTGCCAATGGTAACGTGAAAAATGATGATGTGAAGGGAATGAACACATGTAAGTGTGACTGTACAAAGCCAAGCCTTCGTCATGGTGGTGACTTGGCAGGAATACGGCAACATCTTGATTACTTCAACCAGTTGGGGGTCACCGCACTTTGGTTTACGCCTGTGCTGGAAAATAATTCACCCGATGATAATGGTCAAAGTAGTTATCACGGTTATGCCACTACCGATTATTATAAGGTAGACCCGCGTTTAGGTACGAATGATGAGTATTGCGATCTTATTGCTGATGCCCACAAACATAACCTGAAGGTGGTGATGGATATGATCTTCAATCATTGTGGCAGTTTCCACCCTTGGCTTAAAGATATGCCTTCCAGAGACTGGTTTAATGAGCCGGATTATAAAAACAATTATCTTCAGACAAGCTATCGTCTTACCCCTATCGTTGATCCTTATGCAAGCAAAATTGATAAGAAAGAGACTGTAGACGGATGGTTCGTTCCGTCAATGCCCGATCTGAACCAAAAGAACCCTCATGTCATCAAGTATCTTATTCAAAATAGCGAATGGTGGATAGAGACTGTCAGTATTGATGGAATCCGTATGGATACGTATCCTTATGCCGACTATGATGCTATGGCAGAATGGATGAAGACTATCAATAATGAATATCCTAATTTCAATGTAGTCGGGGAAACATGGGTAACCGAGCCTGCCTATACGGCAACATTCCAGAAAGACAGCAAACTGTCAGAAAAAAACAGTAATCTGAAGACTGTCATGGATTTCAGTTTCTATGACAAACTCTCAATCGCAAAAAACGAAGAGACTGATGGTGGATTCTCCGGACTTAACAGAATATATAATAGTTTTGTCTATGATTATCTTTATCCAAACACGGAAAATATCATGGCCTTTGTCGAAAATCATGATACCGACCGATTCTTAGGCAATGGAAAAGATGTAAAGATGTTAAAACAGGCTCTTGCCATGTTGCTCACGATAAAACGTATACCACAGCTGTATTATGGGACAGAGGTACTTATGAACGGAACCAAAGATGTGACAGACGGGAATGTACGTAAGGATTTTCTAGGCGGATTCCCGGGAGACAGTCGAAATACCTTTATTAAAGAGGGCCGTACCGCTGGGGAGAATGATATGTTTGACTGGCTCAGCCGTCTTCTCCATTGGCGTCAGGGCAATGAGGTTATCAGCAAAGGCACAATGATACAATTTTTGCCTCATGACGGCGTATATGTCTTTGCTCGTCAGAAAGATGGTAAGACCGTGCTTACCATCCTCAACGGTACTACTAAGAAGATATCTTTGAACTTGAATAGATATGCAGAGGTGATTAATGATGCAATATCAGCCGTTGATGTTACTACAGGTAAGAATGTCTCGTTGAAGGATTGTCTGAATTTAGAACCTAGAGCTTCGATGGTACTTGATTATTAGGGGCTCACATAAAAAAATAAGCGTGCCTCTCGGTACGCTTATTTTTCTTTTTTCTAACTAACTTTTATTATCAACTATTCATTACTCATTACGCTTGCAAATTTACGTTGGTTTCAGAATAATTATTAAAAAACAGGTCAATATTTCACGTAAACGTTTGCATTTACGTATTTTTTTGTATCTTTGCCGAACAACTTTTATTGTCAACTATGATTAACAGGCAGCGACACACTTCTTTGAAAGATTTAGCTGAAGAACTTGGAGTTAGCATAGCAACAGTATCACGTGCTTTAAGAAACAGCAATGAGGTAAGTCTTGAAACCCGTGAACGTATTTGTATGCTTGCTAAGGCTAAGAACTATAGACCGAATCCCTTTGCTCAGAGCCTTCGGAAGGATGCTCCGAGGATAATTGGTGTTGTTGTTCCTAATCTGGTTACACATTATTACTCAGGCGTCCTTGATGGGATAGAGGATTTTGCTTCAAAGGCCGGCTATTCTGTTATCAGCGCCAATAGTCACGAAAATCATTTTGACGAGGAACGCCATATTGATAACTTATTGAGTATGCATGTGGAAGGTATTATTGCATGTCTTGCACAGGATACAACTGACTATTCTCATTTTAAAGAATTGTCACAGTTTGAGATTCCATTGGTGTTTTTCGCACGTACCTGTCTTCCAGAACTTTTTTCTTCAGTGATAGCTAATGGTGATGCGGCTGCAAAGAATGCCGTACAGCATCTTATCGATACAGGTAGCAAACGTATAGCTTTTGTCGGTGGTCCTAATCATCTCGACATGGTAAAACGCCGCAAACATGGTTATATCGAAGCTCTGCATGAAAATAAAATGGAGATCGACAGATCCCTTGTGGAATGTCATAAGATAGATTTTGATACCGCTTATGAATCCATGTTGAGGCTTCTCTCACTTCCAGTTCCCCCTGATGCAGTACTTGCGTTCAATGATATCATCTCGTTTGCAGTCATGGAAGCCATCAAGAGTCGTGGGCTAAGGATACCTGATGATGTGGCTCTCATTGGATTTACCGATGAGAAACATGCCGAATTCGTCACTCCTAAGTTGTCGGCGATCATGGATCAGGCCCATCAGACAGGAGAGTGTGCCTGCCAACTGCTTCTTAATAATATAAGTGGTGATAAAACCATCCATAAAGAAATTGTTCCAATGATATTGAAGATACGTGAGAGTAGTAGCAAGATCCCTAGGTAATAAGACTATTTTTCACTTTTAAAACTTGAACTTATATGTAATTATTGAAGGATAATAAAATGAAGAAATGTGCCTGATATAACTTTATTATCACAATAAGGCTATATCCCGGCACATTAAAAAATTAACATTGTTTTATCGAGAAAGAGGTGTCTCAGAATTCTTATCCATTTTGACACCAGCATAACCCTCTACGCCCATTTCCGGAACATCAAGTCCGCCAAGTTCTGCCTCAACACTAACTCTCATTCCACCAGTGATAAGTCCAATAATCTTAAATATAACCCATCCGATGGAAGCCACATATATGATATTAGTGGTGACTCCGATAATCTGTGCTACAAATTGACTTGCATCACCATAAAAAAGTCCGGTTACAGTGCCTTTCACACCATTCCAACCATTGCCGTAAGAACCGTCGGCAAACAAACCTACAGATAATACACCCCAAGCTCCGTTTATTCCATGAACAGAGATTGCACCTACAGGGTCGTCAATTTTCATTTTCCGTTCAAAGAAGAATGAAGCTTCAATTACTAGTACTCCTGAAATAAGACCGATTATCGCAGCACTTCCGACACTGACAAAGGCGCATGGAGCCGTAATGGCTACCAAACCAGCCAACATACCGTTGATCATCATTGTTGGATCCGGCTTTTTTGTCTTGAACCACCACATATATCCCATGGATGAAAAGGCTCCGGTTGCGGATGCAATCATTGTGTTAACAGCAACTACACTGATTCTCAGGTCACCACCGGCCAATGACGAACCAGGATTGAATCCAAACCATCCGAAGGCCAATATGAAACAGCCGATAATTGCCATCGGTATGTTATGTCCGGGAATGGCATTAGGTGAACCGTCTTTATTGTATTTTCCGACACGCGGGCCTATCATTGCCGCACCCACTAGTGCCAGTACACCACCGGTCATGTGAACAACTGAAGAACCAGCAAAGTCGACTACACCATGACCAAGCCCGAACATGTTTCCGAGCTGTGACAGCCAACCTCCTCCCCATACCCAGTTTCCGAAGATCGGGTAAATGATAGCGCCGACAATAACACCATAGATTGCAAACGAAGAGAATTTCCAGCGTTCAGCCATTGATCCGGTAGGTATTGTGGCTGTTGTGTCCATGAATACCATTTCAAATAAGAAAAGAGCAAATACGGCCACGTCATAACTACCTCCACTGAGGAAGAATCCATTTGTTCCGAAAAGCCCGAAAGAATGACCGAAGAGATTGATTGAGAATTCATTGGCTAAACCTCCGAATCCGCCTAATGTCCCCAGACTTCCTACTCCTCCAAACATTAAGGCAAATCCGCTTATGAAGAATCCCAACATACCTAACGCGTACACCATAAAGTTCATCGCCATCGTGTGACTCGCGTTTTTTGCCCTTGTGAGTCCTGTTTCTACCATAGCAAAACCTGCCTGCATAAACATAACTAAAAAGCCTGTTATCAGTGTCCATACCATGTTTATTGCCACTTTGTTATGACCGACTTGATCATTAATTTCACTCTGCGTCGGTTTCCCTTGTTTGACGGATGTGATATCATTTACATTTCCTGTCGCCGTGCCGGATGGATCCGGGGCTTTAGTCGCACCAGCATAAGCGTAATTCGTTACTGATACTGTTAGTATCATCAGTAGCATTAATAAAAACTTTTTCATACCTTTAATTGTTTATTATTTATTATACAATGATGCATCTCCCTCTTCACCGGTTCTTATACGATACGACTCTTCTACGTCGGATACAAATATTTTACCGTCACCGATAATCCCAGTTTTTGCAGCCTTTAAAACAGCTTCTACAGTCTTTTTCGTATTTATATCACGAACGACTATAGTCAACAATTGCCGTGGAATATAACTTGTATCATACACAGTTCCTCGATACGATAATTCCCCTTTTATGATTTCATTTCCTACTCCAGTAACATCTGCATAAGAAAAGAAATCAATACCTGCCTGCCGGAGGGCGTCTTTCACCTCTTCAAATTTAGCGGTGCGGATGATTGCTTCGATTTTTTTCATAACAACTTACTAATTAAATGATTAAAAATATATTACGTTTACAATGTAATGCTAATTTTTTCTATTCCAAATATTTAATTTATAAGAAAGAATTGTTTTGCGAATTCAATCAAATTGTTTAAATTTGAGTGCAAAAGTAGACAATATGATAACAGAATGTTCTTTTTTGTGTCATTTTGTTCATTATATTTTCATATAAGTATCATTATGATATTATTCTTATAGTGTTTTGTGTCAATATGGAATGTTTTTTGATGAAATTGTTTCAAATTGAAAGTCTAGCGTCTTGTAATAACATGTGGCACAATTTGCTTTTTGTTATTCATAAATTTGTTCATTTCATATAAAGTTCTTAACTTTACACAGTGAACATAGATTATTATCAAAATAAGATTTCGAATTTCGCCTTCACCTTTCAATAAGAAAGGCTTCTGATTTTAAACCCATATAGTTACAGAGTCAAGACATATTTTTGCCTTCACTTTGCTTTCACTTTTAGGTCACCTTACTTTCATTTTCGTGCTGTACCTTATTTTATAATAAGCGCGCGTGCACAGGATGTGGGAGATTGTCGGTTGATGTCGGAAATATATCAAATAGGATTGTCATCGCAATGAAACCACCTTATATCGACCGTAGCTGTCTTATCTGTTCAGGCCCGGAAGCATTTCTTAATCTCCATGTAACACCGATGATTCATGAGCAGCCGCAGTGCTCTCTGAATGAGGCTATGAGGAAAAATATGTTTTATACTCCTTCAATATCGACAGCGAACGTTCCGGCAGCCCGTGAATATGAGTCGAAGGATTCACTTCCCGGCTACGATCGATATATGATGAATATCACGAGATTCCATTATTGCTACGGAGTGGCAATAGATGAGAACCATTCCGAGATAGACGATTTCGTTCTTTCGCTTGCCAATCACTGCCGATACAACGGCGTGGGTCAGGAGTTTTCGGTGAAGCGCCTGATGATGTATTCGGAATATCATGATTTTGAAGACCTCGTGAGACGCTGTTTCCGCAATGTTTATTGTCAGCCGACAAACCGATCGGAGCAGAATGGTCCGCAGATGACTGTGGAAATGCGGAGGATGATGGAGTTTCTGGGCCGCCGCTACTAGCTTCTCCGCAATTCTATCACCTCTGATAATAAAGTGAAAGGTGAAAGCAAATGAACTACTTCTCAAAGTACTTTAAAGAGCTGTATGGCGTGATACCGTCTGTATATTAAGGATGAAAAAGGGAAATAACGTTTAATAAGTCGCTATTATAACAAAATATACCCATTTTGAAAACATTTGGGACATCAATTTAATTTTTTGACATAATCATGCAACAAATGAATACCTTTTCTATCAGATTTATTATTATCTTTGCAATCGTAAATAATAATATTAAATTTGATAAATATGGGAGGCGCAAAATTATATTTATTTGTTGCTGGATGGTTGGTGATGACATCGCTGCCAGCATCAGCTCAACCAGAAGTTACAGTGAAAATTAATACCGCAAACACAGCAGGTTCCCTGGTAAAAACGATTCATCTTACAGCTGTTAATGACAATATAATACGTGTAGAGGCCTCACCTGAAGAGGTGATACCGACAAAGAAAAGTCTGATAATAGTGCCACAAACCGCTCGTCCGGCCGACGTAAAGATTTCAGAGGATGAAACGTCAATGACGATGAAGACAAAAAATGTGAGGGTCGTGGTGAATAAACAGACAGGCAAAATGACATTTTATGATGTGCAGGGGAACGTATTACTGCAGGAAGCTAACGGTGGAAAAACATTCAAAGAAATAACGGTGGATGGCACTAAGGGTTACTCTTGGCGTGCATTCTTCGACAGTCCCGATAGCGAGGCTTTCTACGGACTAGGACAGCATCAAGCCAGCGAATATAATTATAAAGGTAAGAACGAAGAGTTGTTTCAATATAACACAAAGGTGTCCATACCCTTTATAATGAGTAATAAAAACTACGGGTTGCTTTGGGACAGCTACTCGTTGTGTCGTTTTGGAAATCCCAATAACTATCTGCAATTGAACTGTGCCTTTACCTTGTATGATAAGGACGGACGGTTGGGCGGTCTGACAGGCACTTATGAGTCGGCTGATGGTAAGAAGATAGTTCGTACGGAGGATTCTTTATATTTCGAAAATTCATCTGTCATCGGCAATCTACCGCAGAACATCAGGATGAATGGGGCAAAGGTAACTTATGAAGGTTTTCTGGAGGCTCCGATAACAAACAATTACCGTTTCATACTCTATTATGCCGGTTATGTCAAGGTGTTTCTCGATGGTAAACTGGTGGTGCCCGAACGTTGGCGCACTGCGTGGAATCCTAACGCATGGAAATTTACATTACCGATGACAAACGGCAAGAAGACTTCTTTACGAATAGAATGGATGCCGGACGGTGACGTGTCTTACTGCGGACTCCGTGCTGCCGTGCCGCAGACTGAGGCTGAACAGAATAAACTATCGGTATGGAGCGAGATGACTCCGGACATGGATTACTATTTCATTGCCGGAAAGAATATGGATGATGTCATCAGTGGTTATCGCACTCTTACAGGCAAGGCTCCCATTATGCCAAAGTGGGCTATGGGATTTTGGCAGAGCCGCGAACGTTATAAGACGCAAGCCGAGATTGTGGGTACGCTGAAGGAATTTCGCAATCGACAGATTCCTATTGACAATATCGTACAGGACTGGAGCTACTGGCCCGTAGATGCATGGGGCAGTCATGAGTTCGACTCTGCCAGATATCCCAACCCGCAAGCCATGCTTGACAGTATACATGCCATGCACGGACGATTTATGATATCGGTATGGCCTAAGTTCTATGTAACGACAAAGAATTATAAGGAGTTGGACAGCCACGGATGGATGTATCAGCAGGCGTTGAAGGATAGTATTCGCGACTGGATTTATCCGGGATATCTGGGCTCATTTTATGACGCTTATGCCGATGGTGCAAGAAAGATGTTCTGGCGTCAGTTGAATGACAATATGTATAGCAAATATAATAAGGATATAGACTCTTGGTGGATGGATGCCAGCGAGCCTAACGTGCGCGACTGTACTCCTATCGACTATCGTAAGAAGCTGTGTGGTCCTACTGCTCTCGGTCCTAGTGACGAATATTTCAATGCTTATGCTTTGGAGAATGCGGAGGCTATATATGACGGACAGCGCAGCGTTAATCCTAATACTCGTGTGTTCCTCCTGACGCGTAGCGGTTTTGCCGGTCTGCAGCGTTACAGTACTGCTACCTGGAGCGGTGATATCGGTACCAGATGGGAGGATATGCGCGCTCAGATGACAGCCGGACTGAATTTCTCGATGAGCGGCGTTCCTTTCTGGGGCATGGATATTGGCGGATTCTGTGTGGAGAAACGTTATGAGGTCGCTCAGAGGGCGTTTGAGAAAACGGGAAGGGAGAATGACGATCTAAAGGAATGGCGTGAGATGCAGGCTCGATGGAATCAGTTTGGTGCTTTCATTCCGCTCTATCGCACTCATGGACAGTATCCGCTACGTGAGGTATGGAATCTCGCTCCTGAAGATCATCCTTGTTACAAGAGTATCTTATATTATACAAAACTGCGTTATAACCTGATGCCTTATCTCTATTCGATTGATGCATGGACGAATCTGAAGGATTATACCATCATGCGCGGATTGGTGATGGATTTTGGTAAAGACAGAACGGTTAACAACATAGGTGACCAGTGGATGTTCGGTCCTGCGCTGATGGCTTGTCCGGTGGGATATTATAAGGCCCGAAACCGCGAGGTATACTTCCCGAAGACTTGTGGCTGGTATGATTTCTACACGGGTAAACATATTGATGGAGGTCAGAAACTGACTGTCGATGCTCCGTACGAACGTATACCACTTTATGTACGTGAGGGTGCTATCATTCCCTTCGGTCCTGATATGCAGTATAGCGACGAAAAGAAAGCTGAAACCATCAATTTGTATGTGTATGAAGGTGGTGATGCTTCATTCACTCTTTATGAAGATGAAGGCACGAACTATAATTATGAACAGGGTAAATTTGCTACTATAGAGATTTCTTATAAGGAGAACGGACACCTGTTGACGATCGGTGCACGCAACGGGCAATATGACGGTATGCTTACTAACCGTCACTTCAACGTGGTCGTGGTCTCTAAATATAAGGTTCAGGGATTTGACCGCTCAGCTAAGGGACTTATGGTTAAATATAACGGAAAACAAAAAAATATTAAACTGTAATGAGGAAACTGCTTTTCTTTCTATCTCTAATTTGTTTTGGCCTGCAATCACAAGCCCGTGAGCGACAGAATTTTGACCGAGGATGGTTGTTTTGCCTGAATGATAGCGTAACTATGTCAACAAACAAGTATGTTGACAGCAGTTGGCGACACTTGAATCTGCCTCATGACTGGGCAATTGAAGCCGACTTCTCTGAGAAGAATCCTTCCGGAGTAGGGGGTGGTGCTCTACCAGGGGGCATCGGATGGTACCGTAAACATTTTACGGTGGCTAAGGATGAGAAGTACTCACGCTTTTTCATCGACTTCGACGGAGTGTATATGAATTCGGATGTCTATCTCAACGGTCATCTGCTGGGACATCGTCCTTATGGATATATTTCTTTCGAGTATGATATGACTCCTTATATCAAACGCGGCGACGACAATGTGATCGCCGTGAGGGTAGATAATGGGGATCAACCAAACTCGCGATGGTACAGTGGGTGTGGTATTTACAGACATGTTTATTTAGTGAAAACCCAGAATGTGCGTGTTGCAAACTGGGGTACATACATTTGTGCTAATAAGGTGTCTGAAACTGATACTAAAGTTAATATTAGAGTTGAGTTAGTAACAAATGATAGCAAGGCAATAAAAACATCCGTATCAAATAGTTTAATGGATGCATCCGGCAAGGTTCTTGAACGAAAGGACACCACCGTGGTGGTGGCACCTTCTCTCTCAAGAACTATTCTATATCAACAGATGAATGTTGTTCGTCCGCACCTGTGGTCGATTGACAATCCTTATCAATATAAAGTTCTCACTGTTGTGCGTCAGAGTAATCGCATTGTCGATACTTATACAACTCCAATTGGTATACGTACGTTTAAATTTGACCCTGACTATGGTTTTTTCCTAAATGGGAAAAGTCTGAAAATAAACGGTGTGTGTGATCATCATGACTTGGGCTGTCTGGGTGCTGCGGTTAATGAGGATGCTTTACACCGTCAGCTCTCGATATTAAAAAATATGGGATGTAATGCTATTCGATGTTCCCATAACCCGCCTGCTCCCGAACTGCTGAACATGGCCGACTCGATGGGATTTATCGTAATGGACGAGACTTTCGATATCTGGAGAAAGAATAAGACAGCTCATGACTATGCAAGATATTTCAATGAATGGCATGAGCGCGATGTCACTGACATGGTGATGCGCGACCGTAACCACCCGAGTATAATGATGTGGAGTATCGGTAATGAGGTTCTGGAACAGTGGACTTCGGCCGATGCCGACACGCTGAGTCTGGAACAGGCAAACGTGATACTCAACTTCGGTCATGATAAGTCGATGCTGGCTAAGGAGGGTGAGATGAGTGTCAACTCGCTACTTACTCGCAAACTGGCCGATTTGGTGAGAGGCCTTGACCCTACAAGGCCGATAACTGCGGGATGCAACGAACCGAGTCCTGACAATCACTTATTCCGTAGCGGAGCTCTTGATATCATCGGCTACAATTATCATAATAAGAATATTCCCGATGTACCTAAGAATTTCCCGGGCAAGCCGTTTATTATTACCGAGAGCGTGTCAGCCTTGCAGACTCGTGGATATTACCGTATGCCGAGTGACTCGACTTATGTATGGCCAGCCAGATGGGATATTTCTTTCAGCGACCCATCGTTTTCTTGCAGTAGCTATGACAACTGCCACGTGCCTTGGGGCTCGTCGCATGAGGAAACTTGGGATTTGGTGAAACATACACCGTATGTCAGCGGCCAGTTTATATGGACAGGATTCGACTATTTGGGAGAGCCTACTCCTTACGGATGGCCTGCACGCAGCAGCTATTTTGGTCTCGTTGATCTGGCGGGATTTCCTAAGGACTCTTATTATATGTACCAGAGTGAATGGACTGATAAGCCTGTGCTGCATCTATTTCCTCACTGGAACTGGAAGGTGGGCGAGCTGGTGGATATGTGGGCTTACTATAACAATGCCGACGAGGTGGAGCTGTTCGTCAATGGTAAGAGCCAGGGCGTACGTTCCAAGACGGAGCATCAGTATCATGTGATGTGGAGAGTGACTTTTGAACCGGGTGAAGTGAAGATTGTTGCACGAAAGGGTGGTGTTATGGTAGGCGAACAGATTATTCGAACTGCAGGTGAACCAGCAAAAGTGCGTCTGACGACTGACCGTAACAGGCTTAATGCCGATGGTAAGAGTCTGGCTTTCATCACGGCTATTGTTGTGGATAAGGACGGAAATGTGTGTCCTGATGCTGACAATGACATATCTTTCACTATCGTGGGCGAGGCAACAATCGCCGGTGTGGATAACGGTAGCGAGACTTCAATGGAGCGTTTTAAGGATAATCACCGTAAGGCATTCTACGGTAAGTGCCTGATGGTGTTGCAGTCGACGGATAAGGCGGGCAGCATCAAGGTTGTTGCCACTGGCCGTGGCATCAATGGAGATACAGAACAGCTGTGGAGTGAAAAACTCGGTGAGGAAAATAAAAAATAATTTGATTGTAGAATATTAATAGATATGAAAAAATCAGCTTTTATTACATCGTTATTGTTATTAAGTACGATGTATGTGTGTGCTCAAACGCCTGTTTATCTGGACGAGAAGGCACCATTGGAACAGCGGGTGCAGGATGCACTTAGCAAGATGACTACTCATGAGAAAATTCGTATGTGTCATGGGCAGAGCAAATTTACTAGCGCAGGTGTACCCCGGTTGGGAATTCCGCAACTGATGATGAGCGACGGTCCCCACGGTGTAAGGGCGGAAATATCCTGGAATTCGTGGGCGTATGCCGACTGGACTAATGACTCTATTGTCGCATTCCCGGCATTGACGTGTCTGGCAGCAACTTGGAATCCGCAGATAAGTGCTATATATGGTAATGCGGTGAGCGAGGAGTTTGCTTATAGAAAGAAAGATGTGATGCTTGGACCTGGTCTGAATATCTGCCGTATGCCTCTTAATGGACGCAACTTCGAGTATATGGGTGAGGACCCTTACCTGACAGGTGAGATGGCTGTGCCTTACATACAGAGTGCTCAGAAAAATGGCGTGGCTTGCTGCGTGAAACATTTCGCTCTGAATAATCAGGAGGTTGACAGGTTTGCTGTTAATATAAAGGTGGATGAGCGTGCGCTTAATGAAATTTACCTGCCTGCATTTAAAAAAGCAGTGCAGAAAGGTGGGGCATGGGCCATTATGGGTTCGTATCCGCTGTGGAACGGTGTGCACTGTTGTCAGAACGATACCTTATTGAACAAGATATTGAAACAGCAGTGGGGATTTGATGGTGCTGTTATAAGTGATTGGGGAGGTGTCACTGACACTTGGCAGGCTGCTACCGGCGGCATGGATATCGAAATGGGGTCGTATACTAATGGCATGACAAAAGAATCGGAGTTTGGATATGATGACTTCTATCTCGGAAATAACTTTGAGAAACTTATCAATGAAGGAAAAATTCCTATGAGTGTGCTCAATGATAAGACTGCACGCGCTCTGCGAACTATATTCCGCACAGCGTTTAACCGAAATCGTGCTTATGGAAATATCTGCTCTGAGGCTCATTATACAGCCTGCAGACAGATAGGTGATGAGGGGGTGATATTGCTGCAGAACAAGAAGGGCATCCTTCCAATAGAGGCTAAGAAATATAAAAATATTCTTGTGGTGGGTGAAAACGCTACACGCAGCCTGACAAAGGGCGGTGGTTCGTCGGAACTGAAGACAAAGAGGGATGTTACTCCGTTGGAGGCTATACGTGGTATGTATGGTAATGATGTGGATTATGCTCAGGGTTATTCCTCCGGACGTGTAATGTACGACCATGTTGACAATGTTTCGGCTGACGAGCTGGCTCGTCTAAGTTCTGAAGCTGTCGAAAAGGCTAAAAAAGCCGATCTTATCATATATGTAGGAGGGATGAATAAGAATACAAAACAGGATTGTGAGAATAGTGACCGTGATGATTATAATCTCTCTTATGGACAGAACGAACTCATCGCTAGGTTGGCCAAGACTTGTCCAAATATTGTGGCAGTTATGATAAGTGGCAATGCGTACGCCATGCCGTGGAAAAATGATGTGACAGCTATTGTTCAGGCTTGGTATCTGGGGTCTGAATTCGGTAATACTCTCTGTGACATTCTCTCCGGTGAGGTTAACCCTAGCGGAAAACTGCCCTTTAGCTTTGTAAATAAGCTTAACGACTGTCCTGCTATCGCTCTTGGTAAGGAGAGCTATCCTGGAATAAACAAACAGCAGACATACAAGGAGGGTATCCTCGTGGGGTATCGTTGGTATGATATGAAGAAGATTAAAACGTTATTTCCATTTGGTTATGGATTAAGCTATACAATATTTAAATATGGTAAACCAAAGTTATCTGCGTCAACGATGTCTGAAGGTGATTATATTACGCTGACTACTACTGTTACTAATAGTGGAAAACGGACAGGTAAAGAGGTGGTGGAACTCTATATCGGTGATGAGAAATGCAGCGTGCTACGTCCTGTTAAGGAGCTGAAAGGATTTAAAAAGATATTATTGAATCCTGGCGAAACAAAGACGGTGACGTTTGCGATTACTTATGAAGACTTGAAGTTCTGGAATGATAAGAGCCACTCGTGGACCGCTGAACCGGGAATGTTTAAGGCATATCTTTGTTCTTCAGCGGAAGACGTAAAAGGGGAAATTGAATTTGAATTGAAATAAAAAGGATTGTTAATTTCACAAATTATATTTATGATCTTTCGAAATCCATCGCCGGCAAGCGAGCCCAAGCGATGGATTTTATTATTTTGTAATCTTACATTCTCCTGGTACCCACATCCAGAAAGTAGAACCTTTGTCCTTGTCTGATTCCACTCCGATTCTACCATTAAATATTTTGGAGATATCTTTGCATATTGATAAACCAAGACCTGTTCCTTGAACAAATGAATTCAATTTCTCAAAACGTTCAAACACCGAATCTTTTTGGTCGCGGGGAATTCCTTGACCTGTATCTTCAACGAAGATCTTAATACCACCGTCAATACATTCATATCCCATTCGGATATGGCCTTCTTTAGTATACTTAACGGCATTGGTCATGAAATTAGTTAGCACTTGAGTAATTCTTACACGGTCGCTATCGATGATGCAGCAACTATATGGTTTTTCGTAAATAATCTTGACTTTGGAGGACGCTTGTTGATGACTGAAGACTTCATAAGACTCATTGAATATTGACTCGATATCTACTGGTTCTATGATGAATTTCATAGTCCCTGACTCAATCTTCGACAGATCAAGCACATCGTCGATAATCTTAAGAAGCCGTTCGTTATTAGTCTTGATAATGTCTATAAACTGTTTTTTGTCTTCTTCATCGGTTGTATATTGAAGCAGGTCGGAGAATCCGATAATTGAATTGAGAGGCGTTCGTATTTCGTGGCTTACATTGGCAAGGAACGCCGACTTAAGCTTATCTGCTTTCTGAGCCTCTTCCTTTTCGTGTTGTAGATTGTGCTGGATATTAATCAGTTCGGTAATATTAATACTAAGTCCTAGATAATAAGCTATTTTCCCGTTGTCATCCCTTACAGGTGTACCCTCGATTTTGTAGTAAGTTGGTTCATCGTTCACGTATGTATGGTCAAATTTTACCTGCATGCTGAATATTTCCATTTCATGTTTGTTCATTTTGTCGAACAGGTCGATAACCTGATCCCTATAGTTTTTGCTGACATTGTTGGACAGTTCTACCCAGTTTATCTGTTCCGTTCTACATTCGCATTCGTCCACCGACACGCTCATCTGTGTGTCGGGATTGTATATCCATGTGAGAACTCCGCTGGCTTTCAAAATATATCTCATTCTAAAAGCATATTCTTCCACTTGCTTTCGGAGAGTCTCCTTTTCTGTCATATCGCTATTATTGACAATCACACAGGAAAGTTTATGGTCATCTCCAAAAATTGGTGTGACATGAGTATCTATATAGTGTATGCCATGTTTTTCACACAAGTTAAAAGACTGATTTTTTGCGTATCCGTCATAATCATCGCATAGAACGAAATGTTCACATTTCAAGTTGTTCTTATCGATGAAGTTTTTCAGTTGCGGAAATTCGAATAAGTTAGGTCGTCTGGCCAGTAATGCTTTTTTGTCTTCGATACCGAAGATATCGCATGCAGCGTCATTAATCCTAACGAGATAGCCCTCTGCATCGAAATATTGGGTACCGATGGAGGTATTATTAAAAATGATCTCATGGTCGTTGAGAAGTTCACGAATCCTTCTGTCTTTGATGATCCGTTCACTTACGTCCTTGTGGGTTCCGATAACTTTCACGACGTTTCCTTTGATGTTACGCATGGAATGAATCTCTTTTTCCACATATTTCCAGTTACACATACCTGTATGATCCATTCTTACAATGATAGATTTTTCGGGAGGATTGCCTTCTGAGGCTTTCTGAATCGCATCGATGAATATCTGTTTATCGTCGGGGTGAAACATGGTTATCTCTACGTCAAATGGCCGCCCATTTTCAGGGAAATAATCGCAGAAAACATTATAAAAAAGTTTCTGTTTGATATTGTATCCCCAGATTCCGATGTCACCGGCATGGAGTGATATGGCAAGATTTTCCTGATTACGCTCCAGTAACATCTTTGCTTTCTTTACACGATAATGGAGTAGTATGGAACAAATGACGAATAAGATCAATATGATGAGAACTATTGCGATGCCGATGTATATGATGCGAAGATAGTAGTCAGAATTGTTCTCATGAAACCATTTATCATTTAACTTGTCGTATGTTCCGTCCTTCTTTAAATCATAGATGATGAAATTTATCATTGTGAGAAGGGATTCTTTTGTGCTGGCCAGACAATATCTCTCGGGAGGAAGTCCTACAGTTGAGGCACAGAAGTCTTTCTCGCGTGTCGATATATATTTTGCGATGTCATAATTGCAGAACATGGCGTCGCACTTCTTGGACCTGAGCAATTCCTGACCTTCCATCAGGTTGTGCAACGGTATGACCTTTATTCTTAAGTTGGCGTTTCTAAGTAGTTTTTCAGAATATGATCCCTTTTCGGCAGCTACAGTCTTTTCTTTGAGCTGTTCAAAAAGGTGAATGCGTTGTTCTCCTTGACGAAGTAATACACCCTTGAATACGTAATTGAAAATAGTACCATAATGGAGTACCTTTGCCCGTTCATTGGTATATGTCATTTCGAGCACGATGTCGGCTTTTCCTGCTTTCATGAGGTTCATAATATCATTACGTGGTACTAGTTGGATCGTGTACGGCTTACCTAGCCTCTTCATAGCTTCTTTGATGAGGTCGACACAGAAACCTTCAGGGACTCCGTTTCCGTTGAGAAATTCGTACGGAGGGTAATATCTATCTCCAATGATTCTTATCATTTGAGGTATCGTATCAGTCTTTATGGAACTGGCTGGAATATTTATTGAAAAAACAAATATTGTTACAAGTATCAGTAATACTTTTTCCCTGGAATTCATAATGTCTGTATTAAGATTATCATTATATTGATGTACAAAGATAGGGAAAAAATGTTACAAAGCTATACTAATACTTATTTTTTGCAATTCTTCGTTGAAAAAATATTATACGATGATTATTATTCGGGTGATTGTGTCTTGTTTTGTATATCCTTAACAATCATCCCCGCTATCATAAACCCGAAGATCGCTGTGATGTGGGCTATGGTTCCGTTTATCTGTGCCTTCGAGCTGCACCATTCATGATTAAGCAGGTCTTGTCGGCCTGGCCCTAACTTTGTCTTAGGGCAGAGACATGCTTCTGTGCCGCATGATTTGTTGACACCGCGGTTTTTCAATAACTCTTCGCTGTATACGCACTTAAATTTTTTCTTAGGGAAGATATGCGACTTTTTAAACTTATGACGGAGTGCTGCTGCCAGCGGACAACCTTTGACCTTCCAGAATTCGGCAACGGAAATCTTAAGGGGATCCATCTTCAGTGCTGCACCCATGGATGAGAAAAATACGGAGTTCGTCTCACAGGCATTTCTTATCAGAAGAGCCTTGTTCTCAAGACTATCGATGGCATCAACTATATAATTATACTCCTCAATATGAAATGAGTCAGCAGTTTCTGCACTATACATTTCCTGTATTGCGTTGATTTCTGCTGTAGGGTTTATCTCAAGAAGACGTTCTTTTAAGGCATTAACCTTTACCTGGCCTACAGTTTTAGTCGTAGCCATAAGTTGTCGGTTTATATTGGTAATGCAGACACGGTCGGAGTCGACAATGGTCATCTTTCTTATTCCTGAGCGAACTAAGCTTTCTGCACACCAGCTGCCTACACCTCCGACTCCGAAAATTATAACATTTACTGATGAAATTTTATCTGCCACTTCATCGCCGAGCAGTAGCTCCGTACGTTTGAATATACCTTTCTCTATTCCCATAACATAAAATTATTGCACTCTCTTTTCTAAAAAGAGAGTGCAAAATTACAAAATAATCGTGGAATGTGAAAATAAAGAGGCAATTTTTGATATTACTCTACTTCTCGCCCTGTAGCAATCAGGTAAGCTGTACGACTATTGAGATACTGGCTGATGGCATCAGCATACTGGTCGTACGACTGCTGATTCTGTGTTTGGGCATCTAGCAGATCGCTCATGGTGCTTGTACCTGCATGGTAATAATCTTCATTGAGACGCAGGTTCTCTGCTGATTTTTCTATGCTCTTACGTGCCAGTAATATCTGTTTGTAAGCATTGTCGAGATCATTATATGCGCTCTGCATTTGGATAAGCATCATTTGGCGATTGTCTTCGCGGTCTTGAGTTGCTATCTGTTCGGCAATTTTCTGATGGTGCACGTTATGATTTCCGCTCCACCATTCGCTGATAGGTACGCTGACAGTAGCCATTCCGATGATATTGGTCTGACCGTCTCCGGTGAGGTCTTGATATACACCGGCAGCACCGACGGAAACAGTGGGTAGTAATGCACCCTTTTTCATTTTAGTCTCAAGTTTGTTGGCTTCCACATTTCTATCGAGGAGCTTTGTTTCTGTACGGCTGTTGAGGGTTGTTACATGATCGACAAGATAGGTGGTCGGTTCGGGTATGACAGATGTGAGAGTTGTGTCTATCTGAATATCTTCACCGTTAAGACCGATATATTGAGCCAAGACCATCTTGCATAGTTTGATACCGTTATCCAGTTTTAGACGATTGGTGCCCTGTTCGTTTTGTTTTAATTCGACGGTAAGCATGTCGTTTTTATTAGATATACCACCTTTGTAAGCGTTTTCTGCATCTTGGTGGATGCGGGACAGCTGGCGGTCGGCTGCATCGATGGTCTTAACCTTCTCGAAGAGAGTGAGCAGTTGATTGTAATAAGTCTCTGTGGATGAGATAATCTCGTCTTTCGACTGCTGTAACTGAAGCTTAGTTACTTCAGTCTGCAGCTTAGCCAGTTTGTAGCCTGCCGTTATCTGACCGCCGGCATAGATAGGTTCCATGGCCACCACTTGGGCAATAGTGCCATGTTTTATCATATTGAAAGCAAAAGAGGATGGCAGAGAGGATAAGGTCGACGGGTCGAGTCCCATCTGAGATATTATTGAGCCTAATTCCTGTTGTGATATATTCTTTTTGATTAGATAATCCTTGGCATGGAAATAGTAGGCACCGGCGGATACTGAGGGCAGATACTTTGAGAAAGCGTTCTTCTCGGTTTCTTTTGACTGCAATATCCTGAGTTGTGCATCGCGCATCTTAACATTGTTCTGTATCGCGAGTTTCCGACATTCCTGGAGGGTGTAAATCTTTTGTGCATGTATAGGTAATATTTCAATTACTAATAATGCAATTATATATAATTGTTTCATCTTGTTTTTATTTTAAATTATTTCTGACTGTAATTTATCAAGTAACAATTGTGAATGTTCTTTCTCGTTCTTGAGATGTCGTTTATGGTCTTCTAATCTGAAAATCATCCAGTAGCCGATAGGGATCATTGTAATGATGAAGAACATAGAAATTATGGTTCCGAAGCAAACCACTACTCCCATAGGTCCCCACATCGGTGAGTTCTGTATCACCATGGGTATTACACCCATAGAGGCTGCTGCACTGGTGAGAAATATCGGTCGCATACGTCGTTCGGCCGCCTGAAATGCTGCATGCTTAGCGCTGAGACGATGTTTCTTGCGCAATTCTTCGGCATAGTCGATCATTATTATTCCGTTTCTCACGATGATACCCATGAGAGAAATCATCCCCAAAGTACCAGTCATGCTGATGTCCTGATGCATTACCTGAATACCTATGGCTGCCCCAAGCAGTGAAAATGTGAGCGAGATCATGATGAGAACAGACATGCGTATATCTCGGAAGTGGAATAGCAGGATGACAAAGATTATCAGGATTGAGATGGCAAGTCCATTGTATATCTGCGGACCATTTTCTTCGTCGCTGGAACGTTGACCTCCTACCGTCATCGTCACCCCATCTGGCATGTGGATCGACTTAAGACTGGCGAGTGTGCGGTTGGTCACCTTACCGATCTTCGTACCACGGCGAATGTCGGCAAATATAGAAATGGTGCGCACGCCATTCCTACGTACAATCATTGTTTCATGCCAGTCTGGTTTGACGTCTGCCACTTGTCGCAGATGTACATTTACTCCAGGTACGAAACCGCTTACAGTGGCGTTGTTAAGATCGTCTATCGTATGCTTGCCTGTATGATTGTCTTTTAAGAGCACCTTTACAGGATAGTCTCCTTCCCAAACGGTAGTGAGAGGAATGCCGTCACCGAATCGTGTGGCGAGATTCATCGATAGTAGAGACTTGCTGATACCAAGCCTGTTGGCTTCGTCGCTGTTCATCACGACATTCAGGCCGCTAGTGGTTCCTTCGAAGTTGCTTCTCACAAGCAGTAGGTCCCTGTCTTTACGCATCACTCGCATCGCTTCTTCTACAGTCTTGTGAATCTGCTGCAAGTCGCTGCCGCTGAAACGTATCTCAATAGGAGACAGGGCATCAGAGTAGTCAAGTTGTTTGAAACGTATCTGAGCATCGGGGAAATAATCTGTATATATAGGGGTAAACTTGTCGAGTAATTCTTCAGTCATCTTATCGTTTTCGGTATTAACGATAAACTGGGCAAAGTTGGTGCCGCCTATTTGTGGGGCATAGCTCATCTGGAAACGAGGAGAACCACTGCCGTAGAATGTTGTGATATTAAATACCCGGGGGTCGCGTTTCATCATGTGTTCCAAACTATCGGCTACTTGCTCGGTACGTTCTATCGCTGTGCCGGCAGGAAGGTACATTTCAACCGCAAATTGGTAGCGCTCTGCACGAGGCATCAGTTTCTGAGGTAGTTTAGAGAAAATGGACCCTCCGATAATCACAGAGATGATACCAATGCCGAGGGTAATAAATGGATGGCTGAAACATGCGTTAATCAGAATATTATAATAATGCTGGATAATATCTAGTAATGTTCGGCGGTGCTTCTTAGATGAATCTTTCTTAAGTCCTTTCTTTATAAATGTATATTGCATCCATGGTACTACGAATACAGCCACGAGCAGTGAAGTTCCAAGGATAATGGATACACCAAAAGGAAACCATTTCACGAAGTCGAGCATGGTGCCTCTCATTGTCAGAAGCAGCGGGAAGAAGGTGATGGAGATGGCGAGTGTTGCACTGAATATGGATGAGAAGAACTCTTTGGCCGATACTGATGCTGCGTGCCAGCGGCTCATGCCCTGATCTATCTTCTCGATATAACAGTCAATGATCACAATACTATTGTCTACCACCATTCCCAATGTGACAATCAGTGCAGCTAGTGTGACCGTATTGAGTTCTATTCCGCATGCCATAAATATGCCGAGCGATGTCAGTATAGTTATAGGGATGGTGGCCGCTGCTACACTTGCTACACGCATAGGTAGCAGAAGCATGATAACGAATATCACTGAGCAGATGGATACTAGGAGCTCTTCAAGGAATTCAACAACAGAATGATTGACAATGTTGCTCTGGTCTGTAATCGTATAAATAGAAACGTCTGAGGGTAACGTTGTTTTGAATTCACTGAGAATATCTTTTACCTTGTTCCCGAACTCTACGATGTTATTGCCCTCAGTCATCTCGAGTGAGAGGACGATGCATTTCTTTCCATTATTCTTGACATACGAGTCCGATTCCGGATACTCACGTTTTATAGTAGCAATATCCTTAAGGCGTATCACATTGCCGTTGGGGTCGGAATATACGATCTGTTGTGATACGTCATTCTCTGCACTCATATTCGACTGCAGGTGTATAGGGCGGACTGTTGTTTTGTCATCCACAGAACCACTCATTATCGTCATACCCTGAGCTTGAAGATCGCTGAGAATTGTTACAGTGTTAAGTCCATAAGATGAAAGCCGGTCGCGATCAATATATACACCAATTTGTTCTTGTTGCTCGCCGTATACATGCAGGTTGGCTAGAGTAGGTAAAGTGCGTAGCCTATCTTGTAGGTTTGTCATGTAGTCATGCAATTCTCGATAGGTTTTGTCTTTGCTTTCGAGTGTGATAAGCATGGCTGACGTGTCGCCGAAGTCATCGTTCGCTATAAGCGCAAGAACTCCTGAAGGAAGCTCCGATTTGAATTGTTGTAGACGGTGTTTGAATTTGCTCCAAAATTCATCCTTGTCTTTTATATTGTCGTTGAGCTCAACGAATACATAGCACACCCCGTCTTTTGTCTCCGAGTAGGTCTTAGATTTCTTAATCTCTTTAAAACTCCAAAGGAATTTCTCGAGCGGTTTGGTGAGCTGTGACTCTACATCAGCCGAAGTTGCGCCAGGATAGACACCCACTACTACGCCTTGACGGATGGTGAATGTAGGAAATTCATTTTTTGGCATATTGATGAGCGAGTAGACACCGAATACGATGCATACTGCTAATATCAGAAGCATGATGCTACGGTAACGCATGACAGCCTCTACGGCGTCGAATCTATGTTGTGTCTTCATTATTGAATCTTTACTTTAGAATCTTCACTAATTTTATTAAATCCACTGGTGACAATCTGTTCACCGTTATGCAGACCGCTAGCTATAATAGCTCCTTTACTGTTGACACCTGCCGTCGTGATACTTCTTCTGTGAGTCTCATTTCCATTGACTACCCAGACATACTCTCCTTCGCCATCCACGAGCACTGTCTCCTGTGGAATTATAATTGTTTTGTCTCTATTGCTTATATTTATCTCTGCGCTACAAACCATTCCCGGGAGTAAGATATGGTTTTTATTGTTTACCTCTATCTTAATGTCGTAAGTGTGGCTGAGAGCATTCGCCTGAACACCCTTCTCTTTGATGATGCCAGTAAACTGGTGGTCATCGAGAGCTGCTACACTGAATGATACTGGCATACCGATGTGTATCTGTGATATCTCTTTCTCAGGCACGGATACTTTTACCTTTACATTGTCTATCTTTACGATCTTAAAACAACTTATTCCTGAGGTTACATTGTTGCCCACGTCAATCGAGCGCTGAGATATATAACCATTAAACGGAGCACGGAGTATACAGTCGCCGAGGTTCTTTTTGGCGATTCGTTCGTTTGCCCGAGCTTGGTCCAATTTTGTCTGTATCTCTATAAATTTGATTTCGGGAAGGCTACCTTTATTATATAGGGTACGCATACGTTTATAGGCATCCATCGTTTGCGAAAGCGTGGAATTTGCTATTTCATAGGTATTCATCATTGTCGACTTGTCTAACGTTGCCAACACCTGTCCTTTTTTAACAGCCATGCCTTCATCTGCATTTACTGCACTTACTGTTCCCATTGTAGCAAAACTTATTTGCGAACCGTATGATTCCTCGACGGTTCCGATATAAGTGTTTTGTCCGGTTTCTGCTGTTTCGTTTACCGTTACAGTCTTTACTGAAAGTGATTCTGCAACATTTTTTTCCTGTTTTGATGAGCAACCAATCATAAAGGTTGCGCTTAAGATAATTAATACATTTTTTTTATACATAACATACTGATTTATTCATAACTTGAAAATCTGCTGCAAAAATACAATCAATAAATAAACGCCACAAGACCGATATCATGTTTGAATTGTTCGATTTGCAAAATGTGCAATTAAAAATATTTAAAATAGATACTAATTATCATATCATTTAGTATTTTTGCACCATGAAATCAAAGTTACAATTGCCATTCGAATATTATTTTTTACCTGAGGATGCGGGCGAAATGCTCAAAGTTGGTAATTCTTTTACGATTATTGATATGCTAGGATTCCTGTTCTGTACAGAGGGAAGCCTTGAACTGCAGGTTAATCAGGGTAAGTATGTAATGCATAAGTATGATTTGTTCTTTTTTGCAAATTCATCATTTGTACATATTCTTAATATCAGTGATGACTTTAAAGGTGTTGTAACACGTGCATCACATGAGTTTGTCATTCCTTTGGTGAGCCATGTTCTGGATGTTAGAAGTCAAATGTATCTTTCCACCCACATGCAATTATCACTTACGGAAAATCAGTCGGATGAAATAATGAGACTCGTCAGATCTATTTATGATTGGATGCAGGTCGTGGAAAGGGAAGATATCGAAGATAACAGACGGGTTGTGCTGATAGAGCTGATAAAATCATTGGGTATGGCACTTGGTTATCAGATAATGAATATCTATCTGTCAAATTATACTTTGGAAACATCAACGCCAGACAGAAACGATTTAGTCGTGCTCCAATTTATGATCTCTCTTGATTCTAATTATCAGAAAGAGCGCAGCGTGGTTTTTTATGCTTCTGAGCAATGTATCACGTACAGTTATTTCTCGCAGATAGTTAAGGATAAGACAGGGCATTCCGCTCTCCACTGGATCGTGCAGAAGGTGATAACAGATGCCAAGCACATGTTGGAGTATACTCATGCCAGCATAAAAGAGATTGCCGACAGGCTTAACTTCCCTACACAATCATTTTTCGGAAAGTATTTTAAACAGTATGTTGGAATGTCGCCGAAGGAATACAGACTTTGCAGTCAGAGTCAGTCGGAGCTGTTGCCTGTGGATCAACTTATAATAAAGGTAATGAATCCTAAATAATAAAAAACACCGTCTGCATACACTGCAGACGGTGGACGAGTTGACTTCTTGGTCAACATATAGTAGTCTGTTTCTAAATTACATTGGTCCTCCGCCGAAGCCACCTCCACCGAAGCCACCTCCGCCACCGTGGTTGCCTCCACGGCCTCCACCGAAGTTGCCCGGACCGTCATCATTGCCCATACGGTTGGCGCGCATGTTCGCACGTGCTTGTTTGTTGCCAAACACATTCATACGGTAAATTACGTGAAGCATTGCGTAGCTCGTGATGGAGTTATACTCGACATCGCTTCTTGTCCATGCATTAATAGTGCGGCTGTAGTTGCTCTGATTTTTGAGGATATCATAGAACTGCAGAGATACTGTAAGCGGCGTGCCTGTGAGGAATCCTTGACTAATCTGAGCGTTCCATATTAGTTCATTAGTATTCATCGATGCATCATTATAACCGCGGCGGCTGCTCATGCTGATGTCTGAAGCTATGCGAGTACCCCATGGTAAGGTGATATTTGTACTTGCTCCGTAAGAGAACAGCCAGGTGTCAAGGTTACTATTGCTTTGCAGAAGATTGCGCGAATGGTTATAGTTCAAACTGCCGTTGAGCCCGAATTCGAACCAGTCATTACGGTATCCGGCAGTGAGACGTTCGCTCACGGCTGTTGTCTTTGTCGTGTTTTTGACCGATTGTTTGGCCGATTGTTTGGCCGAATTGTCTAAATAATAACCTACATTGTTGGTATAAGCAAGGTTTGTAAAGGTGCTTACGTTCCAGTATCCGGCAGTGTCTATAGCCATATTGTATGTGAAATTACCCCCTGCATTCCAGTTGCCATTAATATTCTGTGGCGTTGTGATTTGTTTGGTTGTTCTCGCATCGTAAGTAACCAAGTTGCTAATACTATTGTTAGTCGTGCTTGCACTCAGGTTGGCATAAATGAAACGTTGGTGGGATTGAATGTAATTATTATAAAATATTCGGAGGTCATTCGTAAACGATGGCTTCAGACCGGGGTTACCTTTATAAAAGTTCAGTGGATCATCGCTGTTATCGACCAACTGCGACATGCTTGGTTGTGTCGCACTGCCACGGTAGTCAACTCTAAGCTGACTCGTTTTAGAAAACTTATAACGGAAGTCCATTGTCGGAGTAATGTTAGTTACTGTACGGGTGGAATCGGTATGAGTACCTTGATAATCCTGAGTATAATGTGATGTCTGTGGAATAACACGTACTCCTACGTTGAAATTATATTTTGTGCGGATAACACGCAACATGATTTCGATGTTATGGATATAGTTCTTATATTCTGAATAACGGCTGAGTTTTTCGTCTTCATAATCAGTGTAAGGATTAGTCAGATGTGAAAGATATTCACCCCAACCTCCGTAGCTAGGAGTAAGTCCGTTGAAGTAATCAACGCCCAGATTACTGAAATCGTATGTGGTCCGGTCGCTCTTCGAATATTTATATTGGAACTGGTAACTGAATTGCAGGAACGTGGCTTTCATGATAGGTTCACTATAAGTGGTCTGCACGCTGTAATTCCAATTTTTGGAAGGTGTGACATTGAAACGGTTTGTCTGAGAGGTACTATCACCTTTTAAAATGGATCCGTGGTATAGCTCTACATTCGAGATGGACAGAGATTTACTATTGCTTTCTCCATAGTTTCCTGTGGCTCGTAATGTTATGTTTCGACCTTTGTTGTTCAACTTACGGTTGTATTGGAATTCGCCTCCAAAACTTTTGCTGTCGCTGTGACTTATTGAACTATTATTCTGGTTTCTGACTTTTACACTATCATTTATTTGGCTTAGTTGGTTGAGTGGATCAGTATAATGCAAATATGGATCTTCGTTAAATGAGGCTGATTGGCTGGTGGAGTAGCTGTCATTTGTTGAATAGCTGAATGATGGGCGAAACATGATGTCTGTCATAGTGTCAGGCTTCCATTCCAGACGCATATTTGTATTCCAGCTGTTGCTGCGACTCATATTGTTTGTAAGGTCATTTGTGAATAAGTTTGTGCCGAAGTCTTCTGATGATGATTTAGTCTGTGCGTCGGCGTCACTATGGTTCCAACGGACACTTCCGTCCATAGAAAATTTCTTATTGTTATCATAGTTGACATTGACGCCGAGCATCTTGCTTGCATTCAGGCCCTGCTGACCACCACCCATACGTCCTCCACCTCCTCCGCCGGGGAATCCCATGTCATTAGTGTTATTGGCATTGCCAAATCCCATAATTCTAATTTTATCACTAAAACGTGCTCCCATCAGACGTCCACTATATCTGCTGTCGGTACCTGCACCTAAATCGGAATTGGTGATAAGGCCTTGCTTCATACCTGGTTTAACACCCAGATCAAGAACAGTCTGTTCTTCTCCGTCGTCGATGCCTGTAACCTTTGCAAGATCGCTTTTCTGATCGTATGCTTTAACCTTATCTATCATTGATGTAGGAATATTTTTCATAGCAGTCTTTGTATCTCCAGTGAAAAATTCTTTACCTTCCATTAAAATTTTCTTTACTTCCTTACCGTTGATTTTTATCGTACCGTCGTCGCTAACCGTTGCACCTGGAAATTTCTTTATCAATTCTTCGAGTACCGAACCTTCCGGCACTCTGTATGCGTCGGCATTATATATAAAGGTGTCTTCCTTTACCTGTACTTTTGCAAGGTGTGCTGTAACAGTGGCTCCCTTGAGCATGATGGCACCGGGTGATAAGGTTATTGTGCCTAATGCCACACCGTCACTTGATGCGACGTTGACGGCTCTGTATACTGTTTTATATCCTATATAGGATATTTTAACAATATATCTCCCGTTTTTCGGTGCTTCAATTTTGAATGTACCGGTGTTTGAGGTCACTGTACCTCCAATAAAGGTGCTGTCAGACCGGAGAAGTTGTACTGTGGTTTGGACTACGGCACTTTTGGTGTCACTCTCAATTATTTTTCCTGTAATCTCGCGCTTTTGAGCGTAAGTGGTTGCCGAAATAGCGACAAACAGAATAATCAGCGATAAAAATTTATTCATACGTTATTTTATTGTGTTATGTATTTATGACGTTAAAATATCAAATAAGTTTAATTTATACACTTAAAAAATCTGCGAATGGTCTTTTTCGTGTATCTTACAGCACCTTTTTCATAATTTATAAACGATATGCAGTACATGGAATAGCAAAATAAAGTTCACTTTATTTTGATTCTTCATCCATTTGCAGTACTTTTGCAGAAAAATGAAATGACAGTATGGGGAAACAAAAAGTAATAATATCAGAAAATATAGAAAAAGAACTGACTGCCGCTATTTTACAATGTGTGTATGATAAGTTGTTCATTCTAGTTGATAGAACTACCGATGAGAAATGTTTACCGTTGGTTTCTGATTTTGAATACATGAAAAAAGGTAAACTTATTGTTATCGGCAGTACCGATGTGAATAAGACTTTGGAAACGCTGACTTATGTTTGGACTGAACTTGGAAATTGTGGCGGAACTCGTCATTCCCTTCTTGTTATTATTGGTGGAGGAATGGTTACCGACTTAGGCGGATTTGCTGCTTCAACATTCAAACGTGGCATCAATTATATTAATATTCCTACAACATTGTTATCAATGGTTGATGCTTCGGTGGGAGGCAAGACAGGAATCAACTTCAATGGCTTGAAGAATGAGATCGGTGTGTTTAATGCTGCCAATAGCGTCATCATTGATACAGAATTCCTTAAAACTCTTGATGTTGCTAATATCTGTTCAGGTTATGCTGAAATGCTTAAGCATGGATTAATCAGTAATGAGAAGAACTGGGTAGAACTGGTCAACTTTGATCTGCAGAATCCTGATTTTGATCAACTTCGCCGAATGGTAGCAGATAGTGTTACTATTAAAGAAAAGATAGTGGCAGAAGATCCTCAAGAACATGGCATTCGTAAGGCTCTTAATTTAGGACATACGATCGGTCATGCGTTTGAAAGTATTTCATTGGCAGAGAACCGTCCTATTCTCCATGGTTATGCCGTAGCTTGGGGACTGATAGGTGAACTTTATCTGAGTGCCATAAAATGCGGTTTCCCTACGGACAAAATGCAACAAACTATACATTATATAAAAGAGAATTACGGCATTTTTGATTTTGATTGCAAAGAATATGAGCAACTTTATGAATTGATGCTGCATGACAAAAAGAATACTGCGGGTATTATTAATTTCACTCTTCTCGGTGGAATAGGGGATATAAAAATTAATCAGACTGCAAGCAAAAAGGAAATTTTCGAGGCTCTGGACTTTTACAGAGAAGGCTAATTAAATTATATTTTTTATGAAAAAACAACTAATTCTAACTTTATTATTGATTTTATCTGTTTCTGTCAGCGCACAAAAAAAATGGAGCGGTAATCCTATTTTGCCGGGTTTCCATGCTGATCCAGAAATCATGTATTCTAATTTGACTCATCGTTACTATATCTATTCCACGAGTGATGGTGTTCCTGGTTGGGGTGGCAAAGATTTCAAATGTTTCTCATCTGCAAATCTCACAGATTGGAAAGATGAGGGTGTCATACTGGATCTTCCTACACAGACAAAGTGGGCTAGCGGTAATGCGTGGGCTCCTGCAATTGAAGAGAAGCTGATGGACGGGAAATACAAATATTTCTATTACTTCAGTGGCGAGACTGGACAAGGAAAAGCTATTGGGGTGGCCGTGTCAGACAGCCCAACGGGTCCGTTTAAGGATTTGGGTCATCCGATAATTGACGAACGTCCTGCGGGGGTTAATAATGGACAACAGATAGATGTTGACGTGTTTACCGATTTACAGACAGGCAAAAGCTATTTATATTGGGGCAATGGATATATGGCAGGTGCGCTACTTAATCCGGATATGATGAGTATTGATAAATCAACGGTGACATTGCTTACCCCCAACGGTGGCACCTTACATGATTATGCCTACCGTGAAGGTACTTATGTTTTTAAACGTAAAGGTTTATATTATTTTATGTGGAGCGTTGATGATACAGGCGCGAAGAATTATCATGTGGCATACGGTATATCCCATTCGCCATTAGGCCCGATTGAAGTAGCTAAACAACCTATTGTGATTATCCAGAACCCACAAGAAGAAATATATGGTACAGCACATAATAGTATATTGCAACTTCCGGGAAAGGACAAATGGTATATCGTATACCATAGAATTAATAAGAATTATCTTGATAAAGAGCATGGACCTGGCTTCCATCGGGAAGTTTGTATAGATAATATGTCTTTTAATTCAGATGGAACTATCAAACAAGTGGTTCCTTCACAAAAGGGGGTAAAAGCCATCAAATAATATAAAATTTCGCAGATTTCTCTATTTCTATAACATTCTGTGTTCTTGAAAATAGAGGAATCTGCGAGAATAATAATATGTATTATAGTCTGTTTTGTTTGAGCCTTACTTGAATAGGGAATACTCCTTGACGTTCCATGCAAGTACACTTGCACCAAGAACATCACGCTCTCTGCCATTTAGTGTGGATTCTAGAATTTTTACATTACCTTTCATGTTATGGAAAATATGTTGGTCGAAAGATTCACATAGAGGATCGAACAGCCAATGGCCTGCATGAGCTATACCGCCTGTGATGATTATTGCTTCAGGATCAACTATCGATGCGAAATTTGCGAGAGCAAGGCCCAAAATGTGACCAGTCTTGTTGTATACATCAATCGCCATCTTATCACCTTTTTCGCAGCACTCAACGATAATTTTTGGAGTGATGGAGTCCACAATATTACGCATGATTGAAGGCTCACTACTTTCAGCCATCATCTCTTTTGCTGTCTTTATTATACCTTTCTCGGCAACATAAGTTTCAAGGCAACCCTCAAGCCCACATTCGCATTTTCGACCGTCAGGAACTACACATGAGTGCCCAACTTCACCGGAAAGACCTGAATGACCATTACATAATTTCCCATGGCTGTAGTAACCACAGCCTAGTCCATGTCCTATTGTTATGATTGCAAAATCCCGCATGCCGTGTGCACTGCCGAAAGTATATTCTCCCATGGCAATGGCCTTGCTGTCATTGGTAATAGCAACAGCAAGGCCAAGTCTGTCACGTAGCATTGCTGCCATTGGTATTATGCCTTTCCATGGCATGTTTGGGGCATTCTCAATACATCCGGTACGGAAGTTCGCGCTTGGAGCACTAATTCCTACGGAACGAATACTACCAAAGCCTCCGTTTTCATCAATTAGAATGATGAGTTCTTTAGATAGTTTACTTATAAAATCATCAATATTTAGGTAGTCTAGAGTCTTAAAATCACCACTGGCTACAATATGCCCGCGAATGTCAACAATGGCAATAGTTGTGCGTTCGACACTAATGTCAACACCTATAACACGTGTCTTATTTATGATTCTCTCCATTTTGTATTTTTATCTAGGTATCTTTTATATTCTGCAAATATAATAATTATTTTAGTCAATCAAAAAAAAAAGCTGTTAAAAATATTGATTGAAGATGTTTTTCTGTTATTTTATGAAAAATAGCGACACTCCAATGACGGAGACGATAGCTCCTATTACTGTGTTTTTTGTAATGGGAGTGTGAAAAATGTAATGTGAAGGTAGTAAAATAAGTATTGGAGTTGTAGCCATGAGGGTGCTTGCGATGCCTGCTGAAGTGTATTGAATAGCCATAAGTGAGAATCCAACGCCTATAAACGGACCGAATATTGTGGTGAAAAGTGCTGCCGTCATTCCTTTTCGGTCGTGTAGAACTTCCTTAAAGTTGCCAGATCCTTTATATAAATATAAAATAAATACAAAACCAATTAGCCCGGCAACACATCTGATAAGGTTTGCACTGAATGGAAGCATAAATTCGGTATTTGTTCCAATCAATGTTTTGTTCAATGCCTGATAGTGATCAAGCCCAATCTTGCTGATAACAAGTCCTAATCCTTGTCCCAATCCTGCTCCGATGCCGAAAAGGATGCCTTTAATAGGTAATTTTAGTGACAAAGTGTGGTTTTTCCCTCTTCCCAATATGGATATGGCGATACCAGTAAGTGTAACAATCATTGCCATAATACTTTGCAAATTCAACCGCTGTCCCAAAGTCATCCATGCAGCTATGGCAGCCATCATTGGTGCTAATGTCATAAAAAGTTGTCCGAATTGTGAACCGATGATCAGATAACTGCTAAAAAGGCAATAATCCCCCATCACATAACCTATGATACCCGACAGCAGTAACCACATCCATGTTTCTAGGTCTGCATTGATAGGTAGGGGGCTACCTGTCGTAACAAATAACAATATAGTGGAAAAAATTATGACGAGCAGCATTCTCAAAACGTTGAGCGGAATTTTACCCAGATGCTTTGTTGCTATCTCTCCCATGATTGCAGTTGCCGTCCATGAAACAGCTACTCCTAATGAAATAAGTTCACCTAAATACTGCATTGTTATCTTGTTTTCACTGCAAAGGTAGTGCAAGGCCGGCTAAATACAAAATAAAATTGGAAATTTTTGTATTTGTTGTCTAACCATAGTCTCTTTCGCCCGAAAAATAATTGTACCAGAGATTACTTTTTTATCAAGGATAAACTTATAATAAAAAATGGAAAAGATTGTTCTATTCCGAAAATATTAAGTAAATTTGCACCCAAATGCGAAATATCGAAATGTTTCGCCTCATTAATATTTTGAATATATATTTAAATATGAATGTATTAGACCTCAGTGAACAGGAGATAATCAGACGTAATAGTTTGCAGGAGTTGCGCGATATGGGGATTGATCCATATCCAGCCGCAGAGTACCCAACAGATGCTTTTTCAACAGATATAAAGGCAAATTTCAAGGATGACGAGAAACGTGAAGTTTGCATTGCTGGTCGACTAATGAGTCGACGTGTTATGGGAAAAGCTTCATTTGCGGAGATTCAGGATTCTAAAGGAAGAATTCAGGTATATGTCACGCGCGACGATATTTGTCCAGAAGAGGATAAGGACTTATACAATAAGGTATTTAAACGTTTACTTGATATTGGTGATTTTATTGGTTTTAAGGGCTTTTTATTCCGTACGCAGACGGGTGAGATAAGTGTTCATGCCCAGTCACTCACACTTTTGTCAAAGAGTCTTAAGCCTTTACCAATAGTCAAGTATAAGGATGGTGTGGCTTTTGATAAATTTGAGGATCCAGAACTTCGTTTCCGTCAACGTTATGTAGATCTTGTCGTTAATGATGGTGTGAAAGAGACTTTCCTTAAACGAAGCAAAGTACTCGAGACACTACGTAATGTGCTCAATGGGTCAGGTTATACTGAGGTAGAAACACCTATACTTCAGTCTATTCCGGGAGGTGCAAGTGCACGTCCGTTCGCCACTCATCATAATTCTCTCGATATAGACCTCTATCTGCGTATAGCTACAGAACTTTATCTGAAGAGACTTATTGTCGGGGGATTTGAAGGTGTATACGAAATCGGTAAAAATTTCCGTAATGAGGGTATGGACCGAAATCATAATCCCGAGTTTACTTGTATGGAACTTTATGTTCAGTATAAGGACTACAATTGGATGATGTCGTACACGGAAAAATTGCTTGAGACTATATGTATTGCTGTCAATGGTACAAGCGAAAGTGTTATCGACGGAAAAACTATTAATTTTAAGGCTCCTTACCGCCGTCTTCCTATTCTTGATGCCATTAATGAGAAAACAGGTTATGACCTTAATGACATGGATGAGAAGCAGATCAGAGAGGTCTGCAATAAACTTAAAATGGATATTGATGATACGATGGGTAAGGGAAAACTTATCGACGAGATATTCGGTGAGTTTTGTGAAGGAACTTATATACAGCCAACCTTTATTACAGACTATCCTGCGGAGATGTCACCGTTGACAAAGATGCATAGAAGTAAGCCGGGACTTACAGAGCGCTTCGAACTGATGGTCAATGGAAAAGAGCTTGCTAATGCTTATTCTGAACTCAATGATCCGATAGATCAGGAGGATAGATTTAAAGAGCAGATGAATCTAGCCGACAAAGGTGATGATGAAGCTATGGTTATCGATCAGGATTTCCTTCGTGCCTTGCAGTATGGTATGCCTCCAACAAGTGGTATCGGTATTGGCATCGACCGTCTTGTTATGCTTATGACAGGTCAGAGCACCATTCAGGAAGTTCTCTTCTTCCCACAGATGCGTCCTGAGAAGACTGTTCCAAAAAGTGCAGTTGCAGAATGGACTGCAATAGGTGTATCCGCCGATTGGGTTCCAGTATTCAATAAATGTGGTTATAATCTCGTTTCGGATATCAAAGGTGTCAATCCTCAGAAGGTGCAAATGGATATCTGTGGAATAAATAAGAAGTATAATCTTGGATATGCCACTCCTAAAGTTGAAGAGGTTGCAGTCTGGATAGAGAACATTAAATAATAGAATTCTAGATTAGAGATAATTCATCATTAACTTCTTTGATTGGTGGTTTCACCTCAGCATAGATTGAACAAGTTCTGCTCTGTATTTGATTCGTACACCAATTTTATAATTTATAAGTCAAAAAGATGTTCGATTGCGGAAAAATTGCAATAATGGGTGGTGGTAGCTGGGCAACAGCTGTTGCTAAGATGGTGATAAACCATACTCACAATATTGCATGGTACATGCGACGAGATGACCGTATTGAAGATTTCAGACGTTTAGGTCATAATCCAGCTTATCTTACAAGCATACATTTTGATGTCAACGAGATCATGTTTTCTTCGGATCTGAATAAGATTGTGCAGGAAAATGATACGTTGATTTTCGTCACTCCTTCTCCATATCTGAAGAATCATCTTAAAAAGCTAAAGGTAAGGATTAAAGACAAATTTGTGATTACAGCCATTAAAGGTATTGTTCCTGATGAGAATCTTGTCTGCAGTGACTATTTTCATCAGGTGTATGATGTGCCTTATGAGAATCTGGCTGTTCTTGGCGGACCGTCGCATGCTGAGGAGGTAGCTCTCGAACGCCTTTCTTATCTTACAGTCGGTTGTTGTGTTGCTGAGAAAGCTCAGGCTTTTGCTGATGTTTTATCGAGTGATTTTATTAAGACCAAGATCAGTTCCGATGTTATTGGGATAGAGTACGCTTCGGTGCTTAAGAATGTATATGCAATAGCAGCCGGTATCTGCAGTGGTTTGAAATATGGCGATAATTTCCAGTCGGTTCTCATGTCGAATGCGGTACAGGAGATGAACCGCTTTTTGAAGACCATCAATCCCGTAGAACGTAATGTTGACGATTCGGTATATTTGGGTGATTTGCTTGTTACCGGATATTCTAATTTCTCACGTAACCGTGTGTTTGGAACGATGATAGGCAAGGGCTATAGTGTAAAAAGTGCACAGATAGAGATGGAGATGATAGCCGAAGGTTTTTTTGGAACAAAGTGTATGAAGGAGATAAACAGACATTGTCATGTAAATATGCCTATCCTCGATGCGGTATATAATATATTGTATGAGAGAATATCTCCACAGATTGAAATAAAATTATTAACAGATTCATTTAGATAGATTATGAAAAGTATCAGCTTAGACATTACTAAAGCTGCTCAGTTCTTAAAGACTGGCGCAGTTAATGAGTATGAACCACAAGTGAAAGCCGCTCAGAAAGCATTAGAGGACGGCACTTGTCTTGGAAATGATTTCTTAGGATGGCTGCATTTGCCATCATCTATAACTCCTGAGTTTGTCAAGGAGATACAGTCAACAGCCGATGTCCTTCGCAAAAATTGTGAGGTGATTGTAGTCGCAGGCATTGGTGGTAGTTATTTAGGTGCACGTGCTGTCATCGAAGCTATGGGGAATTCTTTTTCATGGCTCGTTGCAGACAAGAGCAATCCTGTTATCGTTTTCGCGGGTAACAATATTGGTGAGGATTACCTGTCAGAACTGACAGAATATCTTAAGAATAAAAAATTTGGTGTTATTAATATTTCAAAGTCTGGTACTACCACAGAAACAGCTCTTACATTCCGTTTGCTTAAGAAACAGTGTGAGTCTCAGCGCGGCAGGGAAGAGGCAAAGAAAGTGATAGTTGCTATTACCGATGCAAAGAAAGGTGCAGCCCGTGCTGCTGCGGATAAGGAAGGCTATAAGACTTTTGTTATTCCAGACAATGTCGGTGGTCGTTTCTCTGTCCTTACTCCTGTTGGTCTTCTTCCTATCGCTTGTGCCGGATTTGATATTTTAAAACTTGTTGAAGGTGCTGCTGTTATGGAAAGTGAATGTGGCGTAAATGTCCCGTTTGCTGAAAACCCAGCCGCTCTCTATGCTTCTTGCCGTAATGCACTTTATACTCAGGCCGGAAAGAAAATTGAGATTATGGTGAATTTTCAGCCTAAACTTCATTTCATGAGTGAGTGGTGGAAACAACTTTACGGAGAGAGCGAAGGTAAAAATAATAAAGGTATATTTCCTGCTTCTGTTGACTTCACAACAGACCTTCATTCAATGGGCCAGTGGATTCAGGAAGGCGAGCGCACTATCTATGAAACCGTAATCAGTATTGAAGAGCCTAATAATAGGCTTCTCTTCCCGAATGATGAGGGAAATCTTGACGGGCTCAATTTTCTCGCAGGCAAACGTGTTGACGATGTAAACAAGATGGCAGAACTAGGCACCCAGTTGGCTCATATCGACGGGGGTGTTCCAAACATGCGTATTATCGTTCCTCAGCTCAATGAATATTATATCGGTCAGTTGATTTATTTCTTCGAGATTGGTTGTGGTATCAGTGGAAATATCCTCGGCGTAAATACATTTAATCAGCCTGGGGTTGAGGCCTATAAAAAGAATATGTTCGCTCTGCTCAACAAACCTGGTTATGAGGCAGACAGCAAGGCTATTCAGGAAAGGCTGAATAAATAATACATATATTTTATGTACGAAAGAAATATAGATAAATATTTAAAGAAATACGGCTTTGGGGAGTTTCGCCCCAAGGCCGTTCTTTTTGATATGGATGGCGTATTGTTTAATAGTATGCCAAATCATGCCGTATCTTGGTGTGAGTCAATGAAGCAATATGGATTGAAGGTGTCTCCAAAGGAAGCTTACGAACATGAAGGTCGTACTGGCGTTTCCACAATCAAGATCCTGGCACGTCGACAGTGGGGTAGAGAACTACCTGACGATGAAGCTCGAAAGATGTACAAGACAAAAACAGCCATTTTTAGTCGTTGTCCTAAGGCAGAAAATATGCCTGGTGCCGAGGAGGCGATGAAAAAAATTAAGAAGGCCGGGTTGAAGATAGCTGTTGTTACAGGTAGTGGTCAGAATACACTTCTTTCTAATCTTCAGAGTCATTTTCCTGGTTTAATTTCCGAGCAGCTGATGGTTACCGGTTTTGATGTAAAACATGGGAAACCCGATCCCGAACCATATCTTAAGGGATTGGCAAAAGTTGGTGTCCGACCTAACGAGGCTATTGTTGTTGAGAATGCTCCGCTGGGAGTGCGCTCTGCTGTTGCTGCAAAGATTTTTACGATAGCAGTTAATACAGGTCCCTTATCTGACGATACGTTGCTTGATGAAGGAGCTAATCTCTTACTCCCGTCAATGCAAGCTTTCTGTGATAATTTAGATAAACTTTTTTGATAGACTATTCTTCATCTGTAGGGTCAGTATCGTTGCCTGAGTCCATTTGTGCATCACGTGCGATGCTGATACTGCCGTCAGCGGATAGTTTAACGACGAGTGGAATGTATTCATCTGTTTGAGGAAAACATACACTTGCTGCAAACTGTAGACATCCATTGCCGACTTTATCGAATACAAGACCTTCAAGAATACCTTTTTTCTTAAATGCTTCGTCAATGTAAGGTGAGAATGTACTCTTAGTGAATGTCTGGCTGAAGAATTGGGTGCCATCATGGGTTATGGTAAGGTCAATCTTATTGTCGAAGAATTTTGTCCCGTTGTTGTCTGTTACAACAGGAAGTCCCTGGTCAACCATTCTGTGTATGCTGTAAGTATATGTCCCCCCGCGCCATGTGATAGAACTGGTAGATTTGTATTCCTGTATCTTTTGTGTCACCGGAGCTTTCTTTACAGAGTCTTTGACTTCGATAATTTCGGAGTCAGACTTGTGATTTCCACAAGCGGCAAAAGCAAAAGCAATGAAGGGTATAAGTATGATTTGTTTTGTATTTATCATTGTTTCATTAATTTTTTGCAAAGGTAATGTAAATGAGCGAAAATGCAAAATAAATTAAAAACATTTTAGGTCCCGTAGTGTCTTAAGTCTTCCATATATATAGGATTGAGCGCACTGATGATTATCGTGGATCATCGCGTATAGATAAATACAGATGCTAATCTTGCAATATGATGAATAATAAATGCCGGCCAATTTCTCAGCCGGCATTGTCATCCTTATTTTTCTTAAACAAAACCTTTCCTATTAAGATTCTGAAGCACTCTTGCTTCTGTTAAACACTATGTTAACCTAAATCACTATGTTTATTATATCCTTATTCATAACTAATTAAAAGATTCTTTATTGTCACTTTTAATTTTTTTTGCTTATTTTTACCATTTACCTTATATTCAACAAATTGTTTCTTATTTATGATTTTAGCAAGTTTTGCATCTTATTCTTCTTTTGTAGCCTTGCCTTCCTTCATTTTTCTCCATCTTGGTCTTGTCCATCTTTTGTTCAATGTGCTCCAACTGTATTTAATTTGTTGTCATTATATAGATTTATTGTTGCAATTATATTTAAGACGTTAAAATTGTAGTTTGGTTTAATTCTTTGTGAGAAAAACAATCTATTTTCTAACGAACGGTCAAAAAAATATTACCTTTGCGTTCAAAAATCATCACTAAATGAAAATCAAATTATTTTGTCTTATATGTTTAATGGTTAGTTTGTCGGCGTGCTCTTCAGATAACAAGTCGGACAAATCACAAAAGGATATGGATAAAATGCAGGTACTTATCATGCAAGTGCAGAAATGTTCGAGACTTTATACTGTCGAGTATAATATTCATAAGATTGTAACTCATGATGATATTGTCCGACTTAAAGGGACATTCCTGCAACAGACTTTTGACGTCAAAGTACCTATTGGAGACCGTAAGATAGCGATACCTATGGATGCCACGTTGAAGGCCTATTTTGATTTTGGGGGATTTTCCACGTCGAACGTACAAAAAACCGGCAAGACGATAAATATTATATTGCCTGACCCTAAAGTTGTACTGACAAGTTCAAAGATTGACCAAAATAACATTAAAGAATATGTCGCTTTAATGCGTTCCCACTTCAGTGATGCCGAAATGGCAAATTATGAGCAACAGGGAAGGGCAAGTATTATCCAAAGCATACCTCAGCTCGATATTGTCGATAAAGCTCGTGAGAATGCAACTCGCATTCTCGTACCAATGCTTAAAAACTTGGGATACGACGAACATGATATCAAAATATCATTCCGTAAAGATTTTAACCCGAATGATTTAAAAGGACTCATTGATAATTCAACAATACGCGATGAACAGAAAGATTAAAAGTCTATTAAAGACATTGTATAACAATAAGAAGCTTACCTTGATAATCATCGCAGTTATTTTAATTGTGATAATCATCATTAATGTAATCTCGTGTTCACGTAAGAATGCAATTCGCATTGGGGCTGATGATCGAATAGACATAACACCGGAGCAGATACGTTCTGTCGAAGCTATCGGCCAGTGGGAATTTCTATCGGTCAGTGATGAGGAATTTGTCGATACAGTGCGTAAGGGATTCTTCAGCGATGATAAACTTGCACGTATCTACGTAGGAACATTACGCTTAGGTGTAGATATGCAAAGGGTGCAAAAAGACTGGCTAAAGGTTGACGCTGATACTCTCGTGGCTATTTTGCCGAAGATACAGCTTCTCGACAAACGCTTTATGGACGAGGCGCGCACTCGTTCCTTTTTTGAAAGTGGCAGTTGGAGTGCCGTCGATCGTGAAGCATTGTATCAGCGGGCGTACCGTCTAATGATGGAGCGTTGCATGACTGTCGAGAATATCAAGTCAGCAGAGGAAAATGCACGCATCCAGTTTACTGCACTTTTTCATTCTATGGGATACAGTAGTTTAAGAATAACGTTTAGTAATCAATAAAAATAACGATTTTATTTTGTACTACTATTCACTTTCGTTATCTTTGCAGCTGACTAAATAATAGCAATCATGAGAAGAACTATTTCTTTATTATTTTACACATTTATGTGTTTTACTTTATTGTCGGTCACATCATGCGGTAGTGACGATAGTACTCCTGCTGATACAACTGTCAAAGAGGGGAGTAATATGATGTGCAGAATTAATGGCATATCGTATTTTTTTAGAATATTGGATTCAAGTAATAATACATTGGAGATAACCTGGGATCGTATCAATGGAGCCACCTGCGTATCTTCATCCTGTGCCCGTTATAGTGGCAATCTCGTGGTGCCTTCAAAAATCATTTATAACGGTGTCACTTACACTGTTACTAAGGTAGATGACTATGCTTTCTATGGTTCTACATCTCTAGTTAGCATCACGCTTCCTTCAACCATTAAGGAACTTGGTAGTGAGTTGTTCACCAACTGTGTAAATCTTACCGGCGTTGTTTTAAATAACGGGCTTACCAAGATAGGCAGCCGTGCTTTTGCCAATTGCACAGCCCTAACCTCAGTACCTCTTACTTCATACCTTGAGATAATAGGTGATGAGGCCTTCGAGAACTGTCAGAATCTAACCTCACTGACGATTCCCGAGTCTGTCGACTCTATCGGTTACGGAGCCTTCTCCGGCTGTAAGGGACTCACGTCTTTAACTCTGAATAATAATATTACAGCTATCTCAGATAATCTATTTTATGGATGCAGTGGACTGACAGAAATCGAGATACCCAGTAAAGTGACAACTATTGGAGCACATGCCTTTGACGGTTGCTCAAGTATTTCCACTCTTAAACTTGGCAGCTCATTGAATTCAATCGGCATGGCTGCTTTCGGCAATTGCAACAATATCTCCATCGTATATAGTTATAACCTGATACCGCCTACATGTAGTGTCAACGGCGTCTTTTCCATTTATACAGGTACCCTCCGTGTCTATAATTCATCGATAAATGCATACAAGTCTGCAACAGAGTGGAGTAACTTTGGAACTGTCAAAGGACTTTAATTCAGTGTGCGAAGATAAAAAATGCGATAAAAGTTAACCTTTTAACTTATCTTGCTACTGATATTTGGTGCGGAGGTAAGAAGTTAAGAATTAAATAAAAAAATGAAGAAATTAAAGAATGTAATGTTGGTGCTAATGTCACTTTTATTGTTTGCGTGTTGTTCTAATGATGATGATACCACGACAGAAGGAACATTGAGAGTCGTGTTTAACAATCCTCCAAGCACAGCCCAAGAACAATTGACCGTATACGTGTTTTCTTTGTATGATAAATCATATCCGATAATCGAAAAAGATGTCCCCGAAAATAAACAGGTGGATATAGACCTGAATATAGGTAATTATATGGTAAAGGCGAGTTCAGATCGTTCTTCGGACTTCTATGAGGAACAGTACTGTCAGGTACAGCAAGGTAAGGTCTGTACCGTATCTTATCGTAGAGGCAATTAAGAAAATTGAAATATCATCAGAAAATAAAATGAGTTGGCATAAGGGTTACGTTATGTCAATTCACATATTGTAATTAAAAAGATTCATTATCCATAGATTTTATGTCTAGTTGCTTGATTTTTCAAGAAAAATGTGTAAGTTTGCAATCTTAAAGATATAAAGAATCTATTATGAAATATATAGGAGCACATGTAGCAGCAAGCGGTGGCGTAGAGAATGCACCATTGAATGCGCATAAAATAGGGGCAAATGCCTTTGCCTTGTTTACAAAGAATCAACGTCAGTGGGTGTCAGCCCCGCTCAGTGATACCAGTATCAAACTATTTAAGGAACGTTGTGAGGAATATGGATTCTCTGCCGATGTTATACTTCCGCATGATTCTTATCTGATTAATCTCGGTCATCCTGAACAGGAGGGATTGGAAAAGAGCCGTGTTGCTTTCCTCGACGAGATGCAACGTTGTGAGCAACTGGGACTGAAAATTCTTAACTTCCATCCGGGCAGCCATCTGAAACAGATTTCCCTCGAAGAGTGTCTCGACCGTGTGGCCGAGAGCATCAATATGACTCTCGACAAGACCAAGGGCGTGACCGCCGTTATCGAAGATACAGCAGGACAGGGTTCAAACGTCGGTTTCCAGTTTGAACAACTCAAGTATATAATTGACCGTGTCGAGGATAAGACCCGTGTGGGTGTCTGCATAGACACATGTCATACCTACACAGCAGGTTACGATCTCGTGGAGGATTATGATAATGTGATGAATCAGTTTCGCAATATCGTAGGTTTCGAATATCTCAAAGGAATACATCTGAATGATTCTAAGAAAGCCCTTGGCACTCATGTCGATCGTCACGACAGCATCGGCAAGGGACTGATGGATATTAAGTTTTTTAAACGTCTGATGCAGGACAGTCGGTTCGATAATATGCCAATCATACTTGAAACACCTAATGAAGAGTTATGGGCCGATGAAATAACGATGCTCCATTCTTTTGAATAATATTTTAATTTATGGTAGAGGCTATAAACGGATTTCTCAGTACTCTCGGTACATTCCTATGGGGATGGCCGATGATTATTCTATTGTTGGGTACACACTTGTTTTTAACGATAAGATTAAAATTCCCTCAGCGAAAAATCTGGACAGCCATTAAATTGTCTTTCCGAAAGGATAAGGATGCACCAGGGGACGTAAGTCAGTTTGGTGCTCTTGCCACAGCACTTGCAGCCACTATCGGTACGGGAAATATCGTCGGTGTGGCAACAGCAATTGCCTTGGGAGGGCCCGGAGCCGTGTTATGGTGCTGGCTTACAGGTGTCTTCGGTATCTCTACCAAATATGCAGAAGGCCTTTTGTCTATCAAATACCGTATCAAGACAGAGGACGGACGAATGCTTGGCGGACCAATGTTCGCTTTGGAACGGGGATTGGGATGGAAGTGGCTTGCTGTGCTTTTTGCTCTGTTCACAGCAGTTGCCTCACTCGGGATCGGCAATACAGTTCAGGCTAATTCTATCTCGTTACTCATGCATGAGACTTTCAATATATCTCCATATATTACAGGTGCTGTTATCTGTGCCCTTACGGCGATAGTCATTCTCGGCGGTGTGAAATGGATCGCAAACGTTTGTACCGCATTTGTGCCATTCATGGCTATATTCTATATATTAGGATGCGTCATTATCTTATTCATCAACAGCCAATATCTAGGTCAGACCATATCGCTTATCTTCAAGTCGGCATTTACACCGATGGCTGCCGGCGGCGGATTTATTGGAACCACAGTCATGATGGCAGCCCGTTACGGTATTGCCCGTGGACTTTTTTCGAATGAGTCGGGTATGGGTTCGGCGCCTATCGTTGCCGCAGCTGCACGTACTAAGAATCCTGTTCGTCAAGCCTTAGTATCATCTACCGGAACATTCTGGGATACTGTTGTCATCTGTGCTCTCACAGGTCTTGTTCTTGTCAGCAGTATCATTGCCTATCCCGATATATCCTATAGAGATGGTGCTGCACTCACAAAGGTAGCCTTCGATAAAATTCCATATATCGGTGCGCCGCTCCTTACTTTCGGTATTCTGTCATTTGCTTTCAGTACGATTCTTGGTTGGAGTTATTACGGAGAGCGTGCTGTTGAGTATTTAGGTGGGCGGAAATGGATTAAGATTTATCGTGTTGTATATATAGCATGCGTATTCTTTGGTAGCATCATCAGTCTGGATCTGGTATGGAATCTTGCCGACTGTATGAATGCGTTTATGGCGATACCTAACCTTATATCGCTTCTGCTTCTGTCGGGTGTCATCGTCAAGGAGACAAGAAAATATCTTTGGAGCGGAAATCTCGATAAGGACATGGATGAAGAAGATCAGAAGGAGGAAATAGGAGCTGAGTGAGATTGCTCCTAGATCTTATCGGCTATTTCAGAAGTGTCATCCTCATATAAGGTTTATATGTATGATTTAACATTCTCTCATGCAGTATCCTTTTAATATTACGTCTTTTTAGATAAAAAGAATACTTTTGTGATAGGATGGATTTGAATCAGTTAGTAGAGCAGTGCAAACAGGGTGACCGTGAAGCCTTTTCTACGATATATAATAAATATTATGGAAGGATGTTGCATGTCGTCCTTCATTATGTGGGTGATAGTGAAATCGCGCGTGATATTGTTCATGACGGTTTTATCATAGTATTTACGTCTATTCAAACCTTAAAAAATCCCCAACGCCTTGAAACGTGGATGAATCGGATAATGACAAACTTATCGTTGGATTATTTGAGAAACAGACGGAGTCTCCTTTTGAAAACTGATGCTTTGGATTCATTATTGATTCAAGGACAGGATGAAGTGGCTGAGGACATGTTATCTTTTGATGAACTAATGAAGTTGATCGACCGTTTGCCTGAAGGTTACCGCAAGATATTCAGACTGTCTGTGCTTGATGGTCTTACTCATGCACAGATTGCTGAGAAACTTCATATAGCTCCCAACTCTTCTTCTTCCCAACTCTTTCATGCCAAGCAGTTGCTTAGAAAGATGATTGCCAATTATCGTGCTAGAGTAGTTATATTCTTGCTATTGTTGCTGATACCGTTCTCCTATTTATTCATTTCAAGGCGGAGTACGTCTGAGAACCAACTGTCGAAGGATAGAAAACATAAACCGATCACTACTGATTCTGTTTTAAAGAAGATACCTGTGAATCAGTATGCAGAGAAAAAAAATATCGAGGAGCGCACAAGCACCACAAGACGTATCAGAAATTATATCCGCCAAATCTCTTCGTCAGATACATTCCCTTCCCGGCAAACACCTACTCCTTATATTGTCGGAATAGATACGTTGCATTCTTCTTCTGATACTTCTCGAATCAATATGAAACCGGTCCTGGATATTGTTATGACAGACAGTGTTTTCCATGATACGATATCTTCAGGGAGAGTTCTGTCGAAGACTCGTAATGGTCTGCTGTTCGGTCTTAATTCCATCACAGAGCAAGCCGTTACAAAATTATTACCCCAATTGTTCGAGTCTATGTATCTTCCTGATGGAGAATCCCCCATTCTTATAGACAATTGGCATGATTACAACAAAGTACTTATTAATATTGCAGGTTACGGAATGAATCCCGCAGAGTATAATGCTCTTTTAAAAATCAGTCAGAGTAATAGTGGAAAGATTATCGCAAAAAAGAATTTCGAGAAACCTCTAACCTTCGCTCTCCATCTGCATGTTCCTATTGCCAATCATTTCGGTTTGGAGACCGGGCTTCAATATACCTGCCTCACGACAAATATCACTACGGGTGAAGGTTCGTATATACAAGAAAAACAGAAAGTGCATTATATTGGAATTCCTATGAATGCTGTATATACGTTTGCTCGATACAAACGATTCTCATTCTACGGTTCGTTTGGCGTCACACTTGACATTCCATTCAAGGCATCTTCAAAGATTGACTATATGGTGGATGGCATTTCTGAATACTCCAAGGATGGAATTATCTCCAAGCCTTATTGGCAATGGTCCATTAGTTCCGGTCTCGGTTTCAGCTATAAACTCATTCCGCATACAGATTTCTTCTTCAATCCTAACGTCCATTATTATTTCAGTAATGGAAGTGCAACGGAAACCTTATGGCAGAACAGATCATGGCAGATTGCTTGGCCGATAGGAATACGATTCACTTATTAGCGAAGAATTTATTGTTATTTTCATGCAGTGTTTTGCTGATGTTTTGTCTATAATACAAAACATCATTTATAATTTGGCTGATGTCGTAAATAAAACACGATAACTGAAATGCAGAAAAGACAATTGAATCGCAGGCAATATTTTTATGAGTTGGCTGCCACAAGCAGAAAATACTTTATTCCTTATATTCATAATTTTAAAGAAATAAAAAATGGGACTAAGGTTCTTGAGGTTGGATGTGGAGATGGTGGAAATTTGTTGCCTTTTTCAGAAATGGGAGCAGAAGTCGTTGGCGTTGATTCTGCTGTAGGAAGAATAAAAGATGCACGTTCTTTCTTTAAAGAAAATGGAGCTTCAGGAACCTTTATCGCTTCAGATATTTTTTTTGTAGAGAATTACTATAGAAATTTTGATATTATAGTTTGCCATGATGTGATTGAGCATGTACAGGATAAGAAAGCATTTCTGGAAAAATTAAAGATGTTTTTGAAACAAGATGGAATAATCTTTATGTCTTTTCCAGCTTGGCAAATGCCTTTTGGCGGGCATCAGCAGATTTGTAAAAACAAGATGTTGTCTCATTTGCCATTTTTCCATTTGTTACCAAAATTTATCTATAGAGGAATACTTACGATAAATGGTGAAACTCATAATTGTATACAGGAACTATTGGATATAAAAAAGACAAAATGTCCAATAGAGTTATTTGAAAAATCTGTTGGAAATGTTCATCTTTGGATTCGGAAAAGAACTCTGTTTTTCATCAACCCTCATTATGAAGTGAAATTCGGACTAAAACCAAAATTGTTGCCTAGTATATTAGGGCGTATTCCTTATGTCAGGGATTATTTCACGACATCATGCTTTTATATTCTTTACGCATGAATCTTCGTTATTTTAGCTATTGCACTTCAGTTACTATCGTTTGTTATGAAAGCGGTATCCGAATCCAATCATCAGGTTCCTTGGATCCCTGAATTTACTCAATTGGTATCCTACGTGTAAAAAGAGATTGCGCGTGATGTTTGTCTTAAGAGCCAGAATTTGATATAATCCGCCAAAGTCGTCGCCTTTGTACAAGACGTTATGACCTATACCAAAGTTAATGGAAAAGATAGGCATGACGAACTCCCCGCGTAGTGATAATCCTATTCCGACGCGTTCATCGAAAGGAGGACGATAAAATCTCAAATCTCCGTTATCGTCATGGCCGGCTACATGTTTCTGAATATTTGCACTCTCATCAAACTGACCGTCAAGAGATATTCCCACCTTTAGATATTTGTTGAAGTTGTACATTGGGTTTAAGTTGAAACCCACTACTCCAAATGAACCAGGTACAACATAGTTTTCTTCAACGATACCTTTCGAACGCAGAGTGCCGTATATCACCAGGTCATAGCTGATGTGAGGTTTTACGAATGGTCTTATATCAGCAGTCTCCATTCCGGATAATCTGTCATCTTTCTCATTAAATACACGTATTATTCCTATTCTTGCGCCGATGGTGTTTAGACCTGAGTTCGGATATCGGGTGTTGCCGTTTGAATAATGGGTTACAGCCATACCACCTGTCATTCGCCATTGACTGTTCATCTTCCAGTTTAGAAAAAGTCCTAGATTGATATAGGCATTCACATTAGAACCGATAATATTATTATTAGGGTTTGTATCTGCGTTATATGGCTTCCAACCGAACGACGCACCCAAGTTCCATTCATAGTCAAGTGAGAGACGTGGTGACAGCTGTGCTATTTGTGAACCTTGGAATATGTATAGTGCCACGGGATTTCCCATTTCAGAATAATCAAAGAACGTATTGTATGATATCCCGATACCTTGATAAGCATGAGGATATAGTTTCCCGAAATAGGTATCTTGTGGAAACCGGAACGCATATTTCAGATGTATTGCTATCGTCTTATCTATTTTTTCACCTTTATCATTATCACCTCTCAGAAAATCTTTAGTCTGGAATATATATCCGGGAGCAATATCCAGCTCCAGCTGATGACCAAAATGATTTACCTGAGTACTGTCAACGGTCTGCGCGAGAGATCTGCCACAGAATACAAGAAAAGTCAGTAATGTGATAAATCTCAGTATGTTATTCTGCTTTTTCATTTCTGAATCTTACCATTTAAAAATAGAAAATAGTTTTTCCCTGTGGGCATGTCGCTATGAAACTTGCCGCTTACACTTTTTATCTCGTTCGTCTTGACGATTCTCACGTATAGCGTGTACGAGGCATTGAAATGCTCACATTCATATATCTTCCTAATTTCCGACATTCCAACGGGGATGGTTATGGTCTTATCTATGTCATTGAAAGGGAGATTGCCCTTCTGTTCGCCTGATTTATAATATTTATTTTCAGAAGATAGTTTGATGACACTGTCTTCCAGACAGACAGGAATTACCACTTGTTGGCTATTTTTCAAATACGAAAAAGCTTTTTTCTCGTTACTCGAAAATGCGAATGTTTGATGAGTACCCGAGAAAATAGACAATTTCTCCACGATTGGTGAATCTCCGTTGTTGTTTATACTATCTTTCACCCAATCATAATTCGTCCAATAACTTCCCGGAATATACGTATATGTTATGTGGTCGAAGACATATCCATCGGATGGTGATTGGGTAATGTTGATCGGAATTGTCTTATAACGGTTACTCACCCAGATTGTGAATTTAAAAGCGCTGTCGTTTAAATTCTCGTCCAAATGAATATCTAAGGATTTATCTTTTAAACGGGTGACAGAAAAACCATTGCGTGATCCCGAATAAACCAGTTTGCCTTTCAATACTCCATGTTGAAAAAATGGAAGATCATATTCTGAAATCTTTTTCCCGTCTTCGTCATATATCTTTCCATAGAACTGAGAAGCTGTTGGGTTATTAGGTTGGTCAACAGATGTTATATACCAGTCCCAACTGTTTATGTTTACAGTAGTGGAATCTCCGTTACCGGCCATCTGCAATTCTGTGGCGGAAGCCTTTAACTCATCAATAAAGACATCATTATTGCAACTGGTAAACAGAAGCAAAGTACATAAAAATATATTCAGTATAAGCGAAAATCTTTTCATTTCAAGTATCGAGATTCATATTCTCTGCCAGTTTCTCATCGTCGCCGTGGTAGTTTGATAGTGAGAATATTGTTGCTGATAATATGATGGAAATAATACAAAATATTAATTTTTCAGTTTGTCATTGCAAAGGTAATCATTATTTTTTTATAATTATAATATTCACAATTTTTGTTTTTTGCATTATCTGCAAAAGTTGCAAGTATTTGTCATAAAAAAAGAATCACCCTAAAAATAAGTTCATGTCGCACGCAATTTAAAAACATTCTCGTATATTTGCATGGTTTAAAACGTAAATACAATGGAGGATTTTTTTAATATATATAAGTTCGGTGTGGATGATGTAAAGCGCATGGCCGATGAACTCAATGAACCTCATATACATGATTATGAAGAACTTCTAATCGGTCTTGAAGGGCAACTTGATCATTTTATCGATTTCCGTTCGGAAACGGTTGATGCACCTTACGTCAGTTTTATCACTGCCGGTAAAATTCATCGGCTTAAACCATTGGTAAAAGATGGTCGCTGTAACATTTGGGTACTCCGTTTCAAAAGCGACTTCATCGCAGAGACATCCTTTCAACTATATTCGTCTTTTCATGACAATGCCAATATGTGCATGAAGTTGGACGGATGTTTCGGGCGTCTGGACACCTTGTGCTCAATAATAGATGATGAATATTCCAAAGAGAATACCGATGTTGCGGTGATCAAGCAATTGCTGATTTCACTTATATGTATCATAGAATCTGAGAAAAGAAAAGACTCCACAGCCTCAGAAGATAATAGAAATGTTCAAAACCATACTTTTAGAAGTTTCCTGCAAGTATTGGAGAAACATTATCGTGAACAGAGGGGCGTGGAATTTTATGCAGAAAAATTGTTTATGACCTCACGTAATCTTAATCTTATTTGTCAGCGTATTTTGCATCAGAGTGTTTCGGAGATCGTTGAAACGCGCAAGCTTCTTGAAGCAAAAAATATGCTCATAGCGACAGACAAGACTGTAGCCGAGATCGGTTTTGATCTTGGCTTTAATGAAAAAACCTATTTTACACATGTCTTCAAAAAGAAGGCAGGAATCTCTCCATCCGACTTCCGTAAGGAGATGAGAGCGAAGATTTAAGCAGATTTTCCGTTTTACACAATCTTTCTTCCGAAATATGTTACCATCCGCATCCTTATTGTATATATCTTTGCATTGTCAAAACAAAATAGAGAAAACAATGATTATTAAGTATTTAAATAATAAGAAGACAATGAAAAAGTATATGATTCTAGCAGCCGTGATGCTATCGGCATTGGTGGCAAGCGCACAGACAACATGGACAAATGACCCGCAACATTCGAGACTGGGATTTGTAGTGAAGCATTTGATGATATCTGAAATAGATGGTCGGTTTGCAGACTTTAATGCAACCGTTACAACATCTAAGTCTGACTATAGTGATGCTAAAATAACTCTGACAGCTAAGGTGGCAAGTATTAATACAGATATTGAGGCTCGCGATGCCCACCTGAAGACAGCGGATTTTTTCGACGCAGAGAAGTATCCAGCACTGACATTTCAGAGTACTAAAATAGTAAAAGTCACTTCAAAGAAAGGATTCGTATATGGTAATCTTACTTTCCACGGAATAACCAAACCAATTAAACTGGGTGTGACATTCTTTGGAAAAGTGGTCAACCCGATGAACAAAAATACTACTGCCGGTTTCCAGGTTAAGGGCGTACTCAAGCGTACTGATTATAACTTAGGGCCTAAATTCCCTGAAGCTCTTGTTAGCAATGATGTGATGATAATTGCAAATGTAGAATTCAGTCCTGACAAATAATCATGGATAATGGTGTAAAAACAATGATGCCTGCGCTCTTCTTAGGACACGGAAGTCCTATGAATGCGATAGAAAACAATTGTTATACCGCAGGATTCCAACAGATCGCAAAGGGATTGCCTATACCAAAGGCAATCCTTTGCATATCTGCACATTGGGAAACCCGTGGAACTTATGTTACTGCCATGGACCGGCCCGAGACAATACATGATTTCGGAGGGTTTCCGGAACCTCTTTATCAGTTCAGATACCCTGCACCGGGTAGCCCGGCGTTGGCTGAACGGGTACAAAAAATGATAAAATCGGCAAATGTTGAGCTCAACTATGACTGGGGTCTTGATCACGGTTGTTGGGTGGTCATGAAGTTTCTCTATCCACAAGCGAATGTCCCGATTGTAGAACTCAGTATTGATTACACTCAGCCCGCTGCTTATCATTATGCTTTAGCCAAAGAGCTGGCAGCACTTCGGACAGAGGGTGTGATGATCATAGCCAGTGGGAATATCGTTCACAATTTGCGGAAGGTAGACTGGAATCATCTCGAAGATGCCGGTTTCGGATATGACTGGGCTGTAGCTTTCAATGAGAAAATAAAGAAACTGATTCTCGATGGTGACCACCGACAAATAATTGATATTGAGAAAACTGACGAAAACTATCGTTATGCCGTACCATATCCCGATCATTTTCTGCCGCTACTCTATCTACTCGCCCTTCAAACGCAAGATGATAAGTTGAGCTTCTTCAATGATTCATTAGTAGGCGGCTCTCTAAGTATGACATCACTACTGCTAGAACAATAGCAGTAGTGATGAAATGCACCGTTGTCCGTTTCTCGTTCGTTATAATATGTGAAGTCTTGTTCTATCTTTTTATTGCAGACTTATTGATGTCAACTTTGCAAAAGTAACAGATAATAATTGTAATAATAAAAAAACTTGTACTTTTGCATTTCTTTAAATAAAAACGATAACGAAATATTCGATGACTTTTCGTCTTCACGATAATACGGAACAGAAGTTTAATGAGATATTTTATGCCTATAAAGATAAACTTTATGGGTATATATTAGGATTGACTCACTCGGAACAGGAGGCAGAAGATGCCGTTCAGAACGTGTTCATGAGGCTTTGGCAGAATCGAGAGAGGCTGAATGAGATTGACAATGTGAACGCTTATCTGTTTCGTACGGCTCAGAATGATATTATTGATGCTTCACGCAAATTCGTCCGTCGTCAAAAGTATCTTTCAGAAATGCTTTCTGATGATATGTCGACAGACAATCCGTTGAAGATCATATTAAAAGAAGAGATAGAGAATAAACTCAAAGAGGCTATCGACCAGCTTACAAACCGGCAACGGCAGGTTTTTATCATGCGTAAGAAAATGGGAATGAATCATGCAGACATAGCCAAGCAACTGAATATATCTGTAGAGACGGCTGAAAGTACAATGAAGCGTGCGCTGAAGTCTGTTCGCGCTTATCTGATGACACATTATCCCGAGTTGATGATACTTGTTGCAGCATTTATTATATCGTAAAGATGAATCTATTGCACCGTAATTTAATATTTGTTCGTCATATGATGAAAGGGAGGAATCATGAATAAAAATATAAGGAAACTACTTCAGAAACAGTTGAACGGCACGATCACTGAGGAAGAACGCCACGAATTGACCATCATGATGGAATCTCTGTCGGAAGAGGAGACCAGAGAGTTACATCATGTTGTTTGGGACGGTTTTACGTCTGATGCTAAACTATCAGATATTCAGACCCAACGGATTTTAAGTAAGATCAAGCATCATTCATCTCGGAATCTGTATCTTCGCATAGCAACTATTGCAGCAACCCTTCTTCTGATCGTAAGTGTCGCCATTTATCTGTATATACCTACGAATAAAAGCCGGATTATTGCTGAAGCCCAGGTTGTTCCTTACTCACAACCGATGAACTATATCCGTCACATTACTTTGAAGGACGGAAGTACCGTTATTTTGAAGGCTGGAAGCCGTCTTCTTACATCATCTGATGCTCGAAATGTGTCGCTTGAAGGTGAAGCCTATTTTGATATTGTCCATCATTCTAAGACGTATTTTGTTATTCATACCGGTCATGTTACCACTACTGTTCTTGGAACAGCATTCAATATCTCCGCAAAGAAAGGTAACGTGACGGTCTCGGTTACGCGTGGGCGGGTGAAAGTCGATGATGGTAGTCGTACTCTTGCTATTCTTGGCGTGAACGATGAAATCTGTTATAGGGCAGACCATACCTTTACAACGTCTCAGAATATGAATACGGCAAAGAAAATTGAGACTTGGACGCGTGAAGGTATGACTTTTGACCATCGTACGCTAGCCGATATCGCACGCTCTATTAGCATTCGTTACGGTGTAAATATTACAATTACTGACAGCCGACTCGCTTCAGAAAAGGTTTATGTATCATTTAGTGGTACGGAGTCACTGAAAGAAGTGATGAGAACATTGTCCAGTCTCCTGCCTAATATGAAATACAGCATAGATGGAACTATGATGATATGGCGTTAACACTAAAAGATTGTTTTATTTAGTTTAAATGCACCGTTGCCCTGTCTTTGTTCGTCATATAGGTGAAGTCGCATAAATAAGAAAGGTTGGAAATGGTTTCCGATACAATAAATACGGTTTCTGTTATCGTAAATGAAAAAGAAAAATCTCTCTTTAATTGTCAGTTCATGTGAACTGAAATACGGTTTAGTGGCAGCAATGCTGCTGCTAAACTCATTTTTTGCTGTAGCGCAGTCATTGAATGATAAGATTGACTACGGAATCAATAACTCTTCACTTGACGAAGGACTTCGCCGATTAGAAAAGCAGTCAGGCTTCAGAGTTTCATTTGCCGTGCAGCTGGTCGAGAAATATAAAGGCATTACGATAGAAAAGAAAGTTCGCACTGTGAAGCAGACAATAAACCAATTGCTTGACAACACGGATCTCCGTTATCAAATCGATGGGGCAAATATTCTGATCATAAAGGCAAAGTATATTCGTGGCAAAGTGATTGATAATAAGCATAAGCCAATAGCCTTTGCAAATGTTGTTTTGTTAGAGAAGAACGATTCTTCATTTGTTCGTGGGGTGACAAGTGGGGAAGACGGGACGTTCTTGATAGCTTGTCATAACGACGATGATTGTATACTGAGATGCTCCTTTGTGGGATATGAAACAGCCTTTCTCAATGGCATATCAGATAATGTGGGCGATGTGATTCTGCATGACGATGCTGTGATGCTGAAAGAGGTTGTTGTGGCATCGGAGCGTCCAACCTATAAGTTGACTAACGAAGGACTAAGTGTAGACATTAAGAACTCGCTCCTCAGCAAAGCCGGAACCGCTGATGATGTGCTTTCACAGTTGCCGGGTGTAGGAGGCAAAGACGGTAAGTTTACTGTTTTCGGTAAAGGTGTTCCTCAGATATATCTCAATGGCAGGCTGCTACGCGACAATTCTGAATTAGACAGATTGAGTTTACAGGATTTGAAAGAGATTGTCATCGTTCGCAACCCCGGTGCACAGTATGATGCAGAGGTGAATTCAGTCATCTTGGTGCGTACCATCAAGAAGCAGATTGACAACTGGAGCCTTTCATTCAGACATCGATCTGAGCAGGCCCACTATTTCAGTTTTCTTGACCAGTTGTCGTGGAACTACCGTAAGAAGGGACTAGATATCTTCGGCACATTATATGCAGAAAACAACCATTCCTGGCAGAAAAGCATTTATGACAGGACTATCAGCACCTCGTGTGTATGGAACGCACATAACGAGGGGCCTGTCAGTATTCGCAACCATGAGTATAATCTCATGACCGGTGTCAATGAACAAATCAATGATAGTAATTCATTAGGTATAGAATATAATTTCACTCTGCTGCCTTATTCTAAGACGGACATATATTCTTCGTATGACATCTCTTCCAATCCCGAAGGTGACGGTCATATCGATTATATCAACCGTTTGTCAAGACCTAGCGGTCCTAATCATACTGTTAGTACTTATTATAATGGAAAAATAGGCAGGCTAGGTCTTGATTTCAATGGCGATTATCTCTATAAACAGGATTCACGCGACCAGAATGTTGAGGAAACGAGTACTACTTTTGGTAACAAACAGGTTACTACCAACGAAAAGACATGGAGTCGACTTTGGGCTTCCAAACTGGTACTGACCTATCCGCTGATAGGCGGTACCGTGATGGGCGGATATGAATATACCAACACTCATCGCTCCAATGATTTTACAAATCAAGAAAACTTTCTTGATGCTGTGTCAGATGAGGTGAAAGAGAGCAATCTCGCGGGATTCCTGTCATACCAATGCAAACTATGGAAGGTGGATGCGCAGGCTGGATTGCGTTATGAGCATGTGGTATCGGATGATGATGATGGCATCAAAAGCGAAGAGCAGAGTCGCACGTACGATAACTTCTTTCCAAACTTCTCCTTAAACTATAAATTAGGAAAAGTACAGACGCAGCTTAGTTATTCTATGAAGACAAGACGTCCTGTATATTATCAGCTGACGAGTAATTATCAGTATGACGACCGCTTCTATTATCAGCAGGGTGACCCAATGCTTCGCCCGACTAACTGGCTAGACCTCGGCCTTCAAGTTTCTTATTCATGGGTCAACTTCTCTGCAAGCTATGTCAACTATAAACACGTGATATTTACTGTGGATAAATTGTATGAAAAGGATAAAAATATCATTGTGGAGACCTATAAGAATGTAGATAAATTCCGTTCATGTTATGCCATGATTACCCTTTCTCCGAAGATTAGTTTCTGGAACCCCGTATATACCTTTTGGTTTACCAAGCAGTTTTATGATGCGTCGCAAGTCGGTTTGCAAGGCAACTTCGAAAAACCCCGTTTTTATTGCCAGTTGCGTAATACATTCCAATTGCCCAACAACTTGATTGCTATGCTCAATTACGTGATTTATGGCCAAGGAAATGACGGGTCGACATATTTCAAAACGCAGCAGGAAATGGACTGTAGTCTGAGCAAGTCGTTCTTCAAAGACCGATTGACATTGAATCTTCAGGCCTTTGATATTTTCAAGACATTAAACCGTAGATACAATTTATATACCGAACACTTATGTTATAACATAGATACCTATTCAGACACACAGAGTCTTCGTCTAACTGTCAGCTATAAGTTTAATGGTGTTCCAAGCAAGTATAAAGGAACAGGAGCAGGAAACGACGAGAAGGAAAGATTGTAAGACGTTTAGTTCCTATTATTTTTTAGACTTTATTTGGTACCATCCTACACTCCATTTACATATAATTAGATCCTATTTTGAAAAATATTACAATTATCAAGACGGGAAGAGTAAAGAAGACTATCGTCAAAATCGACTTGGAACAGGTCGTCAACGAAATGAAGAAAACTATAAATATGCTGAGGCTGTGGGTGATTTTTGTACAGTCTATCATTATTTAAATATTTGGTTATTTATATGTTAAATTCAATATATTTATTTTGATTTCTTAATTTCTACAGAAATAAAACTTTTTTTAATTCTAATCTCACCTTTTGATAGTTAAGTGGCTTATTATTAATATTTTAAAAGGTGAGATTGGGGTGAGATTAAGGTGAGATTGAAAGGGGAAATCAGTATTTTAGAACTCGTTTGATCAATTTTATGACATATACAGATCAAAAGTGTATTTGTAATAATGTAATAACTTATCAAATAGTTCGAATTTGCAATGTTCCGATCCTATCTTTTAAGTTAAAAGATATTGTCTTTTAACTTGAAAGTAGTCTACTTTTAACTTAAAAGATAAAATGAAAGAATAGCTTTCATTTTCCATTGGCTTATCTATCCTGAATGGACTTATAAGTCAATGAAAACAGACAGATAACGTTTTTAATCTCACCCTAATCTCACCCAGTTAAGATGTTGATAAACAGATGGCTAGCCTCTAAAAGGTGAGATTGAACTTAAAAAAAGTTTTATTTCTGTGAAAATTATTGAGCGTCTGCCCTGTACAGGGCAGACGCTCAATAAAAAGAACAAAATTTAATATTTAGTGATTTTGTCTAATAAAATCAATACCAAGGATTTTATCTCTAATATTTTGCTATCGTCTACCTCCCCTCTTGCATGTGAGAAAATAGGTCTAGTGTCACATCGTCTTCTTCGAATGCACTTCAATTCAGAGACTGTTTCAGACTACTCCTTTGTATACTCTAAACGCCCATCCGTAGTATCATAAGACATTACGTAGAAATATAGACAACAAGAGTTGATACGTTATATTTTAATGATAGATCCCCAAGAATGACTTCGTAATTGCCTGATATGGAACTTTTCGATTTTACACTATAATTGTAATCATTATCTTCTATCTCATTTGTCTTGTAATATCTAGTTTCTGTAAAAGTACCTCCGTCCTTTTCAGAATTCGGGACATAATAGAAAGTGACGTGCTCTGTGATAGAATCCTTTTCTCCATCAGAATAACTCATAATATAGTCTGTCATCCATTTTCCATTTAGCTCTTTTGCAAAATGCTTATCACTACACGAACTGACAGTAAGCATTAGAACAGATATAGAAAACAATAAAAATATTTTTTTTGCCATTTTTGTTTTGATTTTTAGAGGATAAAGAAAGATAGTAACTTCTAAGCTTATTACTACAGTTTCATCAACAAAGATAATTTTCAATTGCTTTGTTCAGAAAGACGTACATTTAATTCTTTGCCACTTGTAGTTGTACATATTCCATTGTATATGCCATCGCAATCACTATCGTCAAGTTCAAAATGATACATGGTATCGTCCGCATGACCGTCTAGTACAAGATAACCTTTCTGCCAAACACCTTTTATTTTCATCGAAGTTCCATACCTAACATTTTTATAGACACCGGAATAATATGTTATAAAGTGTTTTTGATCAACCCCATTATAGTTCAAAATCATAGTGATAGGAAAACCTTGCATATCTCCTACTAATTTTTTATTGTATTCCTTTTTATTCTCATCATCTCCATGATTTTCGGAATAGCTATCATTCGAGATGTCACTTTGATTTACATTGTCGTCTGCTATATCTTCTTTATTTTGAGAGTCGACAATAACTTTCTGATTAATTGAATCATTTTCTACTTGACTTGAATCAGACTTAGCGACAATATTATGGTCATACTGATAATTATCTATTAAGTTTCGCATGCTTTTTACAGTGCCTGCTACTATAAGTAAACAACAAACTACAAGTATTATGATATCAACGGCTTTTGCCTTTATCTTCTTGTAGGTCGTTGAGCCCTTTATACAACAAAAGACTAGTGAAACTATTCCAGCTAAAAGTGCTATCAAACTGAAAATTAAGCGTGTATAAATCATTGTCAATTGATGGTCCAGATCACATAATTCACTTGTCGCTACAGTATAATTGTATATACAATTAACAAGAGGAATTACTAAAGGAATTGCGAAAATCAACAGAAATGTACGGTTCTTTCCTATATCATTAAGCCTTCGTGCCGACATAGCAAAAAGAGGTATTATCGTTCCTAAGAGTATTAGGAAAGGAAATAAATATATCCAATTCTCTGTTTGCATAGATTCAGACTCGTCTACAATGAGTAACTCCGTAGCATAAACTGTTGCTAAAATTAGCCACAACCACGCCAAGGCTAACCAATATTTTTTGCGACATAGATTTCCGTTGAAGTCTGCATAATGTTTGAAGAAGGTGTCAATGAAAAAATGTTCAAACCATCCTTGCTGATTTTCTTCTGTCGTTATGTTATTATCGATGTGAAAATCAGTTTGACTTAGATTTCTGATAAGATGTTTTTCCCCTATTTGATCCTTTAGCATCCATTCATTACAATATCTACATTTTATTGCCGAGACTTTGATTTCTTCTCCGCAATACGGACACTGTTTCGTTTTTTCTTCCATAAAGATTAGAATATTTTTGCGTCTGTAAGCGTATGGGCAATTCTCTCGTAGAGGATAATATCCAAAAATAGTCCTGTTATACCTAATAAATCCGAATCATCAAAAAAGGATTCAATGATTATTCCTGTAGTTATTGATAATATCGGATAGAATAAAAAAATGAATCCAAGTTTGTGAATTTCATTATCATATTCTCTAATGAACTTGATCCCAACAATAATCATAACAAGTAGCATGCCTAATCCAGAAATCAAAGGTAGATAAGAATCTTCTTCAGAATCAATAATTTGTACAATCTCCATAACGCCATAGGCAGCCATGAAAGTCCAAAGCCAACCTGTCATCGGTTTACCATATTTGATCAAGCTCTTCTCCAAAATAAAAATTAATCCACAGAATCCTATTCCATCTAATAGATAACCTACAGTCTGGGGAATATTTCCCAACGTTTCTTGAAGAATGACTAATCTATTATAACCGCCAAATTTCCCCATATCATGAAAATCGGTGCAGCAGATTCCAATAATACCCAAAATGGCAAAAAGAGCAATATATCCCCATCCATAGGGGACATAATCAAAGAAGTTTTGCATATTCTCGTCTGTTTCGTCGATATCTGAAAGCTCGGCACTTTCTTGATTTCTTTGAGTCGAACCATCTTCGGCGAGTACAGATGTCAGATGATAGTTTTTATTTATAGGCTCTTTGCAATACGGACAGATAACACTGTTTTTGTCAATCTTCTCACCACATATTGGACAAGACTTCATCATTTCTTCGTTGCCTTCTATCCATTCTCCACAATATCTACATTTTTTAGCTGTTGCCATTATTTCCTCGCCACAGAAAGGGCAAACTTTTGTTTTTTTCATTGTTTTATCCTCCACCTACTTATATTTAATATTCATTGAAGAAATGCGCATAATCTTTCCTTTATGAACATTATGATTATTTTCCCGCTGCCTGTATCAAAGAATCAATGTAATTCTTCCGCAATACCGTTTTCTGGTTGGGATGATAAGTGTCGCAAAGCGTTATTCCATCCTTATGGTAGATATCGACGACATCCATTCCATCAACAAAAATAGAATCATCAGGTTTCGCTTTATATCCGACCAAGTCAGCTTTGAAATAATCGAAGGTACTGCCAAAGTATATGATATCGGGAGCGTATATGTTGATTTGGCGAAGAAGTATACTCTTCCATATTTTATACTCTTTCCGAATTTCATTACGGTTAGAATTTGTCAATCCAGGCATCTTGCTTATATTTATATAAGCTATGCGTTTCAGCAATTCTGTCATAGTCTTATCATCTCTTATCCAATCCATATCATCCCAAGATAGCAATTTGTCAAAGATACCTTTGAGAACATAGATGATAGGCTGCCAAGAACGATTCGCCCATGCGTCATCTTTATCGAATGCGTCAAACAGATTCCAACCACCATCGCATGGCGTTCCATCGATTTTGACGTTATCGTAAGGTTCTTTGAGAACCCACATGACACGTGGTTCTGATTTTACATAAGCCTCCACGTCATTAACTCCATCGGGTATTGGTTCGACGTCATCGTTAGAAAGGCCTTTAGATTTTGCAAGAGCATAGATTTCATTAATGACGTGAATCTGCTCTTGCTTCAATTCGTCAACAGATAGATACCTTACTTTGTTCATATACTTTGTTTTTAAATAAATACTCTAATTCTTTTGTGTTTTATTACTTATTACAAAATCTTCATGGCCACAATGTTTGCATCCACGGTAAGTTCTATAATAATACTTAGTTGCAGGTACATCAACTTCCCAGGTCTCAAGAATCTCGCCTTGTCCATTCTTTTTGTTCCTCTTTTCTTTTATTGTAGTTGGCTTTTGGTCAAAACATATAGTTTTTAAATTTTTCATCGAGTTCCATTTCTTGCAAATAGGACATTTACGCTTGTATCTATACCATATTACTCGGATTGAGATATAAGCAAATAAGATGATGCTCAACCATTTAAATATATCTTTGTCATTTATCTTCACTTCTTTTTTGTGAGAAGATGGTGATTGTGAAGAGATTCCTGTAATTTGATTCGTCTTATGAGAAGCACGCTTGACACGGTTTCTTCGAGAATATTTTGAATAGGTTTTCTGCTCTTCCACAGTAGAGTTTGATGCTGTGTTTTCTTGAAGATGTTCTTCAGAGTTGGTCACAGCTTCAGAGTTGTTTTCGATCACACAGGACTCTCGAGTTTCCTCTTGTTCGGTAGAAAATTCCTGTTTTTTCTCCACCTGTTGTACTTTATTTTGAGCCGCAATCGAGATAAAGAAAGATAGAGATAATAGCAACATGACTATGCGGTATTTTACACAATTTTTCAGAATGTTTATTTTTGAATGATGAATCAAATTCTTACTCATGACAATAATTCAGCACGCCTCTGGTCCCTGCCCATGCATGATATATTTTTATAATACGCAGAAGCGTGGAACTGACTATATCCATATTCTGATTAGATATCCTGAGAAAACCTCGTGTACAAATGTAATAATAACAACCCACAATATAGCGTGAAAACCACTATACTATACTTGCACATGTTTGAAAGTTCCTCAAGTTTTTCAACTTACAAGATAAGGATAACGCTTCTTTTTTAATGTCTTGACCAGGATCACTCCAAATCACTGCAAATATATCTAAAAATTAATAAACTGCAAATTTTTTTCTGATTTTTCTATAGTGCGATCCTAAAAAACAGAAGAAAATACAGAAAGGTACAATTAAATAGATGTTGTCTAATATCTCACCAGGTATCCTTCATCAATCATCTCACGAAGAATTTCATCACGGATCTTAATTTTCAAACTACCAGTAGGAAGTTACCTTATGCAGTTGACACATGAAAAGGATAAAGGGTTCGGGGTCAAGCATGGTTTTGAGTTAAATTTCAAAGGCATCACATTTCAGAGACATTACACGTGTGGCAACTGTTCAGCCGATCTTTGTGTGAAGGCCAATTAGAAAAATATCAAAGAACGTATTATCTTTAATCTCAGTAAGGATATGAGACTGGAGCTTAGGTCTTCTTTCCATTTTATTGAGCGTTTGTCCTGTTGCCCTGAAGAAAAATATGATTTTAATATTTGATTTTAAAATAATCAAGTAAGGCCTTGTAGTTATCTTGTGCCGTCAGGCAGGTGTCTAGCAGGTATCCTCTAATTCGATTTCACTCATGAAGTCCCCTATAATAGAACATCTTCAGATCATCTGTAAGAATAAACGGAACAAAGCCATTAGCCAAGCATTCCTTAAACAGAATCAGTCTGCTAACACGACCGTTACCATCCTGAAAGGGATGTATCGTTTCAAATCGCTGGTGAAGATCTATCACATCTTCAAATGATTTATTCTTTTTACCGTTATATTCGTTCAGCAATATTCTCATTTTCCGATGCACCTTCTCAGGAGCGCATGTCTCCATACCCCTCACTTCGTTAGGCAAATGTTTATAGTCGCCTACCGAGAACCAATCTTTACGGCTATCAGAAGTTCCACTCTTTAGTATCTGATGTAATTCCTTGATAAGAGCCTCTGACAGTTTTTCATCGGCACGGTCAATAATAATATCTATGCATCTGAAGTGATTAACGATCTCAATGATATCATCCACATTCACACCTGCATCCGAGATTCCTATTGTATTCGTCTCGAAAATAAAGCGGGTTTGCTCTTGGGTTAGTCTACTGCCTTCAATATGATTAGAGTTATAGGTGAGATCAACTTGCGTGTGATGATAAATACCGCCTTTCAAACACATAGCCTACCCTTCCCTTAATACAGAGATCAATGGCATCGCAGTCACAGCAACGGAGTTCTTACGTCGTGGCATTATTGCATTCTCTCGAATATTCCACGTTTTCCCCGTAAGACCCCCCCATCAATTTTACCTACAGCACAATAATTACGTGCCGTACGTTCTGAAATGCCATGTTGATCGGCGAACTCTCTAACAGAAATATATTTCATTTTCATATTTTATCGGCAAGTTTATGACCGAATATCGTCGCAACGATAGTGTTTTTTGCCGATATCGGCAAAAAACCAGAATAATATCTATATTATGAATATATCTTTTTCGTCGTGTATGATCATTCGTATTTTCAACTGGTGACAATTAGTCACCAGTTTGTTCTTTTTCAACCCGAGACAATTTGTCACGGTTTCATTTCCTTCTGCTTTTAGTTGTTGTAACTTCCTCTTTGTTCCATCGCTGTTCGATTTTTCTACAATAACAATCAATCTCATAAAAACCATAAATTAAAAGGAAATTATTTCATGTATGAGAAAAATTGTCTAAGTTTGTAGGCAGATCATATTTAAAAGAATGAAATGACAAAAGCTGTTTTTGAACCGGTCCCATCTAATTGGGAAAGGAAACCATATTTTGATTATTATTTTGAGACAATCAAAACAAAGTATAATGTGAATTATCATATAGATATCACAGAGCTTCTAAGTAGGATTAAGAGCTTGAATATACGGTTTTATCCTACATTTATGTATGTGATCATGCGTGTTGTGAATCAAAATAAAGAATTCAGAATGAGTTTTGATGATCATCATATACTAGGTACTTGGAGTCACGTAGTCCCTTCTTATACGATTTTTCATGATGACAACAAGACCTTTTCTGATATATGGAGTGAATATTCTCCTGTGTTCAAGGATTTTTATGATCATGTTGTAGATGACATGAACATATATAAGGATGTCAAGAAAATCAAGGCAAAAGAAAACACACCTCCCAATTTTTGTCCAATTTCAGTCGTTCCATGGTTAAGTTTCGAAAGTATGAGTCAAGATACATATTCTGACTCGTCACTATTATTCCCGATTATCAGATTTGGCAAATATTACAGTCATGAAAATAAAGTGCTACTTCCTTTCTCAATATTTGTCAACCACGCCATTGCAGACGGCTACCATACCTCTAAATTAATTAACGAAATCGAAGACTTATGCAAAAAATCAAAAGAATGGTTGACTGTATAATGAAATAATGAATATCAAGATTTTACTAGTCTATTTATAAACCTGAATCTTAAATAATATATGAGATGGAACGCGATAATAAGATTGAAGATGATAAGCTCTGTCATATTACCTGCGTCGGATTTATGATGCAGATAAGTAAAGATTGCCAATAAGCCACAGAGAGCCAATCCGCAGTAGGAGGTCACATTTCTCGTCTTTTGTTTTTCCTCAAGTGAATCATTTTCTGACAGTTTGCTGTGCTTGGGGCCGCGTACGAGATAAATGTCAAAACCGACCATCATCCAGACTACCAGACGTATCCATGTATCTATACTTAATGAGACCATCATCGATAAGCATACAAGAACCCCCAATATGGGGATGACCGGTACCCAAGGCGTTTTAAAGGCAGGTTTTACGTCCGGATTGTTCTTTCGTATAATGATAATTCCTATGCAGACCAGAATAAAAGCGAATAATGTTCCGATGCTACTCATCTCTCCGATGATTCTTCCCGGAATAAACGCAGCAATCAGACTGACAAAAACCATAAATAATAGATTTGATTTTGCAGGAGTCTTGTATTTTGTATGCAGACGTGAAAATATAGGAGGAACCAGACCGTCACGACTCATGGAATAAAAGACTCTGCTCTGACCGAGTAATAATACCATAATAACGGAAGAATATCCTAAAAGAATTGCTATCATAATAATCCTGTTGAGCCATGGAAAGGCTGGGATGATATGACCATCGGGACCAACCGTACCCATGTGATTGATCGCTGTTGCTACAGGAGCCAAATCATTTCCTGCACCGCTGAATGACTTGTAATTGGCTACTCCGGTAAGGACATAGGCAAATAAAATATAAAGTATGGTGCATATCAGCAATGATCCTAATATGCCATAAGGCATTGACTTTTGGGGATTCTTGGTTTCCTGTGCTGCTGTTGACACGGCATCAAATCCCATATATGCAAAGAATATCAGTCCTGCGGCTCTGAATATACCCGTCCAACCGAATTTTCCAAAGCTCCCTTGATTAGGCGGAATAAAGGGAGTGAGGTTGCTCTTGTCAATGTAGTGAAATCCAATGAAGATGAAAAGCAGGACTATACTGACCTTTAGTACGACGATTACATTATTCAATCGTGCAGATCCTTTTGTTCCGTGTATCAATACCATAGACATAAGAGTGACAATAAAAACTGACGGAAGGTTGATGATTCCGTGAATCACCTCACCGTTAGACATCGTCACCGTTTCAAATGGAGTCATCATCAACTGCCGCTGTAAGGAAAATCCCAGAGAGTGTAGCAATTCAAAGAAATAACCAGACCAACTGGATGCGATTGTCGAGGCTCCTACGGCATATTCAAGAATCAAATCCCATCCGATAATCCATGCGATAAATTCACCCATTGTCGCATAAGAATATGTGTAGGCGCTGCCTGCAACCGGAATAGAAGAGGCAAACTCGGCATAGCATAACCCAGCAAAAGCGCAACCGATAGCTGCGATGACAAAAGAAATAACGATAGCCGGACCGGCACAATCGGCAGCAGCGATACCTGTAATTGAAAATAATCCGGCACCAATGACAACACCTATCCCTAATGCAATCAATGCACCCGTTGACAGGGTTTTCTTCATTCCGTGCTTATCTGATGCCTCTTCCAGGAGGTTGCTAATACTCTTTGTTGTAAATAATCCCATATTTCCTTGTTTTTCTGTCTTTGATATTTCGGCACAAAGATAGTTATTTTGATTAAAATAGCATCATCTTGTATATATTTTTGCGAAAAATGTGTGTTTTTGATGATATATATGGCATAAAACTTCCTTTCTGAATAAAATATACTTGCACGAATATGCAAATTGGTATCGGTCTATTTTGCAAAATATGGATAATGATATTTTGTCATTCCACACTTTTACATTACCTTCGCAGAAAATTATGCAGCGGATGAGATCAGTAAGACCAAAAAAAAATCTCGGACAGCATTTCCTGACCGACCTGAATATAGCTAAGGCAATTGCCGACACAGTGGATGCCTGTCCTGAATTTCCTATTCTCGAGGTAGGACCGGGCATGGGGGTGCTCACTCAATATCTGGTAAAGAAGAACCGCCCGTTGAAGGCGGTGGAGATTGACCGTGAGTCGGTGGCTTATCTGGAGGAACACTTCGCTTTTCTGGAAGAGAATATCATCGGCGAGGATTTCTTACGTATGGACTTGAATAAACTGTTCGATGGTGCACAATTTGTTCTGACCGGTAATTACCCTTATGATATTTCTTCGCAGATATTCTTTAAGATGCTGGATAATAAGGATCTGATACCTTGCTGCACGGGGATGATACAGAAAGAGGTGGCGGAACGCATTGCGTCAAATCCCGGTACAAAGGCCTTCGGAATACTAGCTGTGATGATTCAGGCGTGGTATAACGTGGAGTATCTGTTTACGGTGGATGAGAATGTATTCAATCCTCCTCCAAAGGTGAAGAGTGCTGTAATCCGTATGACCCGCAATGAGACTACAGATTTAGGCTGCGATGAGGTTCTATTCAAAAGGATGGTGAAATCCGTTTTCAATCAAAGACGTAAGATGTTGCGTGTAAGTCTGAAACAGATGTTTACAGGAAATATGCCTGATACGGACTTTTTTGCACAGGACGTCATGACAAAGAGACCGGAGCAGTTGACCATTCAACAGCTTGTTGAACTGACAAACATGGTTGAGAAACAATTGATGTTAAAAGGTTAATAATTACCTTTGCATCATCAATTATATACAGAAGATGATAGAAGAATCAGAAAGACAACGAATAATCTTATTGATGAAGAGTGAGGTTGTCCCGGCAATCGGCTGTACAGAGCCGATGGCTGTTGCTTTATGTGTGGCTAAGGCTACTGAGATGCTTGGATGTAAACCTCAGCGTATAGAGGCCAATCTGAGTGCCAATATACTAAAGAATGCGATGGGAGTGGGGATCCCGGGGACAGGTATGGTAGGATTGCCAATAGCTATCGCGCTCGGGGCACTTATTGGTAAGTCAGAATATGGACTTGAAGTACTGAAGGATTGCACGGCAGAAGCTGTCGACGAAGGTAAGGCATATATTTCTGAGAAGAGAATATGTGTGAATCTGAAAGACAATATAACAGAGAAACTCTATATAGAGATATCATGCAAAAGCGGTGACCGTTCGAGTGTGGCCGTCATTTCGGGTTCGCATACAAATTTTATCTATTTAAAAGAAGGGGCTCATGTCCTTTTTGATAAGAAAGACAAATGTCTGCATGACAGTGATAGAAAACCTGAGGTGGAACTGACGTTGTATAAGGTGTTCGATTTTGCCACCACTGCTCCTTTGGACGAGATCTCGTTTATACTCGAAGCCCGCAGACTCAATGAGAATGCAGCGGAGCAGGCCTTGAAAGGGTGTTACGGTCATGAACTGGGAAAGATTTTGAGCCGTCCGCTCGGTCGGGGAATCATGGGCGAGAGTATGTTCAGTCATATTCTCAGCAGTACATCGTGTGCCTGCGATGCCCGAATGGCTGGTGCGATGATACCTGTGATGAGTAATTCCGGAAGTGGCAATCAGGGTATATGTGCCACAAATCCGGTGGTTGTCTTTGCCGATGAAAATCATAATACGGATGAAGAGCTTATCAGAGCTTTGATATTGAGTCATCTTACTGCTATTTATATTAAACAGAGTCTTGGCGCATTATCTGCATTATGCGGATGTGTGGTGGCTAGCACGGGTTCCAGTTGTGGTATTACTTATCTCATGGGCGGAAATTATGAACAGGTGTCGGCTGCCGTGAAGAATATGATCGCCAATCTCACCGGAATGATATGTGACGGAGCAAAACCCAGTTGCGCCTTAAAGTTGACAACAGGGGTGTCGACAGCAGTGCTCAGTGCGATGCTTGCCATTCAGCATAAATGTGTGTCAAGCGTGGAAGGCATTATCGATGACGATGTGGATAAAAGTATCCATAACCTGACTTCTATCGGTGCTGACGCGATGAATGAGACTGACAAGATGGTCCTGAATATCATGACGCATAAGACTTGTGTTTAATCAGTGATTCTCGAGAAGTGACCATCAACAGAGTGTAGTGGCATTACTCAGATACGATCCATTTTATTTGTAATCGGTGACTATTGATACTGTAAGAGATAATAAGGTTAAAGATATTTTTTTCATATTTTTAGAATAGAGTTTCAAAGAGTAACCAAAGGTTTAATATAGTGACGATGCCGGCCAGAGAATATAGGAAAACAGAGTTCCATGGCTTATTCGCGTATTTACCCATTACTTGCTTGGAAGATGTCAGGCTCACTTGTAGAAAAACGGTGAATGGCAGTTGGATGCTAAGTACCATCTGTGAGATCAGGAGACATTTAAACGGATTACTGATAAAGAAAATAATCAGTAATGATATGCCGAGAGATAGACAGATGCCGACGATGGAGTGGGTGTCATGTGCATTGTATGACTCTCCGAAAAGACCCGCGAAGATACTGCCTGCAGCCATGCCGCTAGTGATGGTACTTGATATGCCTGCGAGCAGGAGTGCAATCGCAAATATGTTTGCAGCGTTGTTTCCCAGTAACGGAAAGAGTAGTGACTGTGCCTGAGAAAGTTCCTCAACATGGGTGCCCTCACGGAAAAATGTAGAGGCTGCAAGCAAAATCATTGCACTATTGATAGCCCAACCCACAATCATCGAAAACAGTGTATCGAAAAACTCATATTTCAGAGTCTTTTGTATGTAGTCGTCAGATCGTTTGTGAATTTGACGACTTTGGATAACTTCGGAGTGCAGGAACAGATTATGCGGCATCACTACAGCACCGAGCACGCTCATTATAATCATCAGACTGCCTTGAGGTATGCTAGGCACCACCCATCCACGTGTGGCGGCTGGCCAATCAATATGTACGAGAAACAGTTCATAGATAAAGGAAAGTCCTATCATCGATACAAATCCGATGATGGCACGTTCCATCCTTTTATAAGAATTGGTGAAAATCATGATCATTACTGCCACAGTGGTGAGTATGGCTCCCCAGATAATGGGTATTCGGAAGAGCATCTGCAGGGCGATGGCACCTCCGAGAATTTCTGCCAGTGATGTTGAGATGCTGGCGAGTACAGCTGTAATGATAATTGGACGCCCTATACATTTAGGCGTGTATTTATCGGCTGCTTCACTAAGGCATAATCCTGTGACAATGCCAAGATGGGCGACGTTATGCTGCAACGCAATAAGCATGATTGTGGAGAGCGTGACTACCCAGAGAAGTGCATATCCGAAGTCAGAACCGGCTGCAAAATTACTTGCCCAGTTTCCCGGATCGATGAATCCTACGGTTACCAGTAGTCCCGGTCCGATATACTTAAATATGTCGAACGCGCCCAACACTCGCGGGTGCGTCTTGGTTTTTAGTTCTTTTAGTATGTCCATCATGGCTGCGAAGATACAAATATTTTCTGATAATATGTAATAAAATAAAAAAATACCAACTACTGAGTATTACATTTGGTCGAAAGTAAATAGTGATTTAGTCGAAGATAATTTTGTTACATTTATAGATTACCTTATCTTTGCATCGGAATTTAATAATGAAAAAATAAAAATATGAAAATCAGGTTATTAGTTTTGAGTATGGTGATGATTCTGGGTGGCTCTGCTTTCGCTCAGAATACATTGGTCAAGGGATTGGTTCAGGATTCTGTTTCTCATCAAGGCGAAATGTTTGCCTCGGTGAGAATATTTAAACAGAAGAAGATGGATAAGCCTGTGGCAATGTTCGTTACTGATAAAAACGGTGCTTTTAAGTCACAGGTAAGTAATGTCGGTGAATATACAATCGTCATCAGTTCGATGGGACGTAATGACGTCTCTCACAATTTTAAATTAAAGGGTGAGTCGACAAAAGATTTTGGCATTCTTTATATCTCAGATAATGCAAAGCAACTGAAAGGCGTCGCTGTGACTGCCCAAAAACCGTTAGTTAAGATGGAGGTGGATAAGATGAGTTACAGCGTGGAAAATGATGTTGACTCTAAGTCGAGCAACACTCTTGACATGCTCCGTAAAGTGCCTATGGTGACGGTGGACGGTAATGACAATATAACTGTCAATGGAAGCAGTAGTTTTAAGGTGTATGTGGACGGTAAGCCGAACGTCATGTTGAGTAGCAACCCGGGGCAGATACTGAAGAACATGCCTGCCAGCATGATCAAGAATATCGAAGTTGTTACAAATCCCGGTGCAAAATATGATGCCGAAGGAGTGGGTGGCGTACTGAATATCGTGATGAACAAGATAAACGGTCAGTCGGCAAACATGAATAATCTAAGTGCTACAATCCGTGGGCAGGTGGGTAACCGTGGCTACGGTGGCAGTGTATACGGCGCTATGCAACAGGGCAAGTTGAGTATGTCGGTAAATATGAGTGTCAATCACAATAAGATGAAGGATATGGATGTTACATCCGACCGTGAACAGACGAGCGCATCGGGCAGTTCACTAATGAATACATCGAACAACAGTGAAAATACGAACGATTTCAAAATGGCAAACATGAGCATGAGTTATGAGATTGACTCATTGCGTCTTCTGTCGGCATCGTTTGGACTGATGGGATTTGATAATGACAACGACGGAAAGGGATTGACGTCAATGAGCGGAGGATTTTATGGCAACGGGCTCTCTTACGGTAATTCCACCAATAGCAAGATGAATCGTTATTCCATTAACGGTAGCGTGGACTATCAGCGTTCCTTTGCCGGGCATAAAGATCGCACGTTGACGCTGTCGTACCTCATATCCACATCACCTACTAAGAATAAAACGCTGAGCTATTTCAATACTGATGTAACGACATCGCTCCTTAATCTTACAGACCGCTATACCGATGCTCATAACAACACAGTTGAACATACTTTTCAGGCTGATTACTCTACACCACTTCACAAAATGTTCATTCTTGATGCCGGTGCAAAATATATTATCCGCAACAACACATCGACATCTGATTACTATCATATAATTAATGATGTCAGAACACTGGATACGGCAAGCAGTCTCGATTATAAACATACAAATGATATCCTTGCAGGATATGCTGAGATGACAGCAAAGATAAATGCATTGAGCTTAAAGGGCGGTCTGCGTTATGAACACACTTGGCAACAGGTGAAATATCTGGCTGGAGTAGGTCAAAACTTCGATCTCAATTACGGCAATCTCGTTCCTTCGGGTAGCATCTTATATAAGTTGGCTGAAACTCAAAATATAGGGCTGGCATATAATATGCGCATTAGCCGACCGAATATTACGATGCTCAGCCCATACGTGGACAAATCTGATCCTACGGCATTGAGCTACGGTAATACGAATCTAGACTGTGAGAAGTCGCATAACATTAATCTGGTGTATAATTTCTTTACGATGAAATGGATGGTCAACCTTACGTTACGGGAGAGTATCTGTGACAATGCGATAGAAAGATATAGCTTCTATGACGGAAACGGGTTGTTGAATTCCACTTATGGCAATATTGTCAAGAACCATCAGACAGGTCTGAATGCATATATTAATTTTAACGCGTCAAAGAATACTCGTATCATGCTTAATGGAGGTATGTCGTATGTTGATTTGAAAAGTGCTGAATTGGGATTAAGTAATAACGGATGGCAGGGAAATCTTATGGCCGGACTGCAGCAGACATTACCACTGAATTTAAAACTGAGTGCTAATGTGATGACATCAACAAAGACCTATAATCTTCAGGGATATTCTACAGGATACAATATTGTAATGGGCAGTCTGTCGCGCACATTCCTTAACGACCGTCTTAGCCTGAGTGTCACGGGCGTGATGCCTTTGGGTGGTTCCCATCTGGATATAAAATCTTATACAAAAGGAAAAGATTTTGTAAATCGTAGCTGCACATCCATCCCTCTGAGCATCGCAATGTTCAGTGCCAGCTATACCATCGGTGGACGAAATGCTGCAGTGAAGAAGACAAAACATACCATCAGCAATGACGATATGAAACAGGAGAAATCACAGAGTGAGACTATCGGGAATATGATGCAGTAATGGTATTCCCATGTTAACTGAAATATTCAAGAAGGCATTTGATGCATATCTTGACTCTGGAATTCAAAAATTAACAGAGAAACATATACTAATTGTTAGGTATTTATACATCATTTTAATACTTTTATGACAATAAATTAGTGATTCATCGAATTATTATTTGTAGCTTTGCACAAGCTAATAAAAGGAGAATTTTTTATGAAAAGATTATTTATGTCGATGCTGCTGATTTTAGCAGGCATTATATCTGTTGAAGCACAGAATATCGTAGAGAAAGGTGAAACTCTAGCTACAATGAATGATGTAGTTAAGGAATTTCCTACAGCAAAGAGTGTAAGCAAAATATCCGGTGGCGTTTATGATGTGCTGGGAAGTGAAAGTGAGTCTGTCGGAAAGTTAGTCTTGTCTAGTTTTTATTCCAGCGGTATCACTGGTTTTGCCGGATCGACACCTCTACTGATTGCTGTTAATAATGACGGAATAATAAAAAATGTGACTCTCTTGGCAAATCAAGAAACCCCTAATTTCGTGGCAAAAGTGCGTAATGCAGGTCTGTTTGCTGTTTGGAATGGAATGAAATTTAAGGAAGCTGCCAATAAAGAGGTTGATGCTGTCACAGGTGCTACATATACCAGTACTGCTGTTATCCGTTCGATGAAAGCTGCTGCTGCAAATGCACTTATTCCAACATCGAAAACCTCTTCAAAGTCAGCGTCAGTAAAAAAAAAATAAAGTCGGATAGTGTATCTGTATCAAAGGCAGCAGATACAGCTACCGTCAAAATGATAAAAACGACTGATTCAACGGCGATACAGGAGGCGGATAGTGACAGGGTATCAAAGGCAGAATCAGCACCGCAGATTACAACAAATAAGATAGATAATTCACTGCCAACGAGTATTTGGATCAAAAATATATTGCTGGTGGTGATTTCCGTTTTAGCGATGGTTTTGTTTTTTGTGCCGAAATGGGCCAAGAAACTCCGTTTGCCATTGCTCATCATCTCTGTCATTGTATTAGGTTTCTGGCAGTCAGCAATGTTGTCTGTTTCTCAATTTATAGGCTGGCTTCATCAGGGGATACCGATGGAGATGCAATGGGGATTATTTGTGGTGACCATATTATCGATAGCGCTACCTCTGTTTACCAAGAAGAAGTTTTATTGTGTCTATGTATGTCCGTTTGGAGGACTTCAGGAATTGGCCGGTCACCTTCATAAACATAAATATCCGGTTCCATTAAAGGTCGTGAAGGTTCTACTTATCGTCCGTAAGGCGATATTTCTAGCCATCATCATTACATTCCTTGCCGGAATAGACTTGAGCATCATCGGTGATATCGAGCCGTTTAGTGCATTCAGTATATCTGTTGCTCCACTGGTGGCCTCTGTCATCGGCATCGTTTCGGTCATTTTATCAATCTTTATCACCAAACCTTGGTGCCGTTTTGTTTGTCCGTTGGGACAGGGATTGGATTTCTTTAAAACTAAATAGATGAATATTGTATAGGTTGGCTAATTGGCCAACCTATATAATAGTTCGATGAATACTTTCCATATATCATTGATAGTGCTGACGCTTACACGTTCGGTGATAGAGTGGGGTTCAATGATTTTTGGTCCAATAGACACTATTTCTATATCAGGATATTTCTGAACGAAATAACCTCCTTCGAGAGCGAAATGCATGGCAACCTTATGTGGCTTAAATCCCAGTACATCGGCAAATACATCTTCGGTCAACTTAATAAATGGAGATGTTATGTCTGATTGCCATGCAGGGGCTGACATGATCACTTCAGTATTGGCACCTGCCTCGTTAAGAATGTCTTTGATGAGATTCCCGAGTTTGATGACGTCCATATCAATAAAACTGCGGCTGTAGTTTGAAATGAAGATTTCCTGTTCGTTGGTGCGTATCATGCCTGTATTGTTTGAGGTCTCCACAGTGTCTTCTAATGAATCACTCATTTTTAAAGGCCCGTATGGGATTTCATCCACGCTGTGTAGTAATTTGTCGGAAGTGTCTTTGTTGATAATTTCTAAAGGGGCATTTGTCTTTTTCACTATGCAGGTGAGTGCTATTTCTGTATCTGCATATTGGCTTTTCAGTTTATTAAAACAGTCCTGAATGCCTTTCTCAAAGGCTTCGCTCTTTGCCTGGCTTACTCCTATGATCGCTTCAGCATTTGCCGCAATGGAATTGTTGGCTTCGCCACCATTGATCTCACTGATGACGATATCCAGTATGCAGTTCATTTCGTTTAACAGACTACATATAATCTTATTGGCATTAGCTCTTCCCTTGTTGATGTCAACACCGGAGTGACCACCTAATCCACCAGTAATACTTATCTTATAAAAGATATATCTTGCCGGTGCACTCTGTTTAATATATGGTATTCTTGAAAATTGCAGGTAAGCACCTGCTGATCCGACCGTGATGGTGTCGTAATCTTCTGAGTCAAGATTAATGACTTTTCGTCCTGTGATAAAATCAGGAGCAAGGTTGGCTGCACCTGTCATTCCATCCTCTTCGTTGGTTGTCGCGATAACTTCAATCGGTCCATGGATGATGCTGTCATCCTGCAGGACAGCAAGTGCCATTGACAGTCCTATCCCGTTGTCGGCACCAAGTGATGTACCTTCCGCTTTCAGCCATCCTTCATCCTCGTATGATTTGATCGTATCATTTTGAGGGTCGAATTTCTTGCCCTTCTCTGCTACGCAAACCATATCACAATGGTTCAGTATTACTACGGGAACCGCTTTTTCATGCCCTATTGTTGCTGCTTTCTTGATGACAACACAATGATGGGCATCGCGCTTATATTCCAAGCCGTGCTTCTCTGCAAAATTGCAAAGATAGTCTGCTACTTTTTCCTCGTGCCATGATGGACGTGGAACATTGTTCAACTGCTTAAAGATATTGAATACCTCTTTTGATGCAGGAATGTTTATATTGTTTATCATCGAAATAACTGTTATACTTAGATCTGGTAATGTGATCATAATATTTCTGCAAAATTAATCAAATAAATGAAAAGTGGACTGTCATTTTGCAATAATGTATTCGAAAAATGTACGATTGTAGGCGATTACTTGCCTAATATGCTTATATGGTATTACCGATAGTGATGTTAGAATATGATATATGTGGACAGTGTCAGCGCTATTGCCAGCATAAAGAGAAGTTGGCATAGCTAAAATATTATGCAGGATAGTTGTTCTTATCAATTTTATTGTTAATTTTGTACCCTCTTATATAGTCAAAGTAATAGGAGCTGATCATATGAAAAGAATATCAGTAATACTACTTATTGTATTAATTGTCGTGATGGCTACAGCTACATTTCTGGGGCAAAGTCACGACATGACTTATGCGTCGGATCATATTTACGGTACATGGTGGTTTACTGCTTTATGGGGAACCGCTGCTGCTACGGGAATTATATATGCAGCTAAGCATCTTGGCAGAAGACCTGTGCTCTGGCTGTTGCATTCATCTTTGATACTCATTCTGACAGGTGCGCTACTCACTGAAATGACAGCTAAGCACGGAACCTTACATTTGGCTCCGAGTGATAATATGGAGATGTTTGTACTCAATAACCGTTATTCATCTATTGTTGATATGCCAGTCAGGATATGTCTCAACTCGTTTGATATAAAATATTATCCCGGTTCACAAATGCCGTCTGACTATATTAGTCATGTCACCGTGACAGATAAATCTGATGGGCATACCTTTAAACAGGATATATCAATGAATGATATTCTCAGCTACCAGAATTACCGGTTCTATCAGATGGCATACGATACAGAAGACAATAGCAGTACTCTGGCTGTCAACTACGATCCTTACGGAATACCTGTTTCTTATGCAGGATATTATCTGTTATTTCTTTCTTCCATTTGGATGCTTTTTGACAGACGATGTGGTTTCCGGATGAACTTGTCGAAACTCAGTGTAAAAAGGAGAAAGACCTTCTTGTTCTTATTGGTACTAGTTACATTCATAGCCGTCGTGGGTGTCGTATTCATGGTTGGCAGTAAGACTTATCTCATGCCGGTACTTCGTTCAAGGCTTCTGTATGTTCATGTGTCATCGCTGTTGATAGCCTATTTGCTCATGGCTTTTATTTTCATGATTGCAGTCACCGCTTTTATACGTCTGATATTTCATCGTACCATAGATAAACTGACACTTTATTCACGTGTCATGCTCTATCCATCCGTTTCGATGATGGGCATTGGTATATTTCTCGGAGCAATATGGGCAAATATATCGTGGGGGAATTACTGGTCCTGGGATCCCAAAGAGACATGGGCGCTTATCGCTTTTCTGGTATATGCAGCCGGTGTTCACAGCCAAAGTCTTAAGCCGATGCGAAATGATGTTTTCTATCATGCCTATATGATATTCACCTTTATCATACTATTGATGACATATCTTGGCGTAAATTATTATTTGAGTGGCATGCATAGTTACGCATAATGGTAGAACCACGATTGTTTGTTATGAAAATGTGAAAAAGAAATCTAGAAAAAGATATTTATATAAGTATTTTTAGTTATATTTGTGCGCTAGTCAATATTTAGAAGATTGACTATTGTTAGAGCTCGTTTCTTAGAGTTTATATAATCACAATTTAAAATTAATAATTATGTTAAGCGAAAAAATTGAAAAAGCAATCAATGCACAGATTAATGCAGAGATGTGGTCGGCTTATCTCTATCTGTCAATGGCATCTTATTGCCATTCTATTGGGCAGACGGGTATGGCAAGGTGGTGTGAGGTGCAGTTTAAGGAAGAGCAGGACCATGCTAAGATTTTCTTCAACTTTGTCATTCAACGTAATGGTAGGGTTATTCTAAAGGCCATTGATGAAGTTCCGACAGAATGGTTTTCTGTCTTAGAAGTCTTTGAAAGTATACTCGCTCATGAACAGAAGATTACAACCATGATAAATAATCTTTTCGCACTTACTATTGAGGATAATGATTATGCTACTCAGAGTATGTTGAAATGGTTTATCGACGAACAAGTGGAGGAAGAAGAGAATGCTCAAACCATTATCGACAATCTTAAGATGATCAAGGATAACGGCCTCGGATTATACATGCTTGATAAGGAACTTGGCGCAAGAACATACGTCCAAGCTGCTCCTTTAGCAAGTTCTATATTGTAGAATAATATTAGTTGGTGTTTTTTTAGTGCATGCCACATTGAAATGACCCCTGAAAGTCGTAAATATACTTTTGGGGGTTAACATGTAAATAAGCCTTATAGATATCTTTTTTACTCCTGCTATCTATATTTTTTGAATATTTATTTTGCTATTTTCTTTTCTTGTTTTACCTTTGTTCCCAAAATGCAAAAAGATGGAACCAATCAAATTAGAAAAAAAGAATATATTTAAGGAAGTTCGTGATTATGTGCTAATAACCATAGCAATGTTGTCGTATTGTATTGGGTGGACCGTATTTCTATTGCCTAATAATATCACAACAGGTGGGGTGTCTGGTATCTCATCTATCGTGTTCTGGGGTTTTGGAATCCCTGTTGAATACACTTATTTCGTTATAAATGCTGTACTGATGATATTCGCGCTTAGGCTTCTAGGTATGAAATTCTGTATCAGAACTATTTATGGTATTGTCGTACTTACTATTTCTCTATCTGCATTCCGCTTGTTTACGGCTAATTTGCATTTGCTTCATGACCAACCGTTTATGGCAAGTGTGATAGGGGCTGTATTCACAGGCTGTGGAGTAGGATTGGGCTTGTCATCGAATGGAAGCACGGGTGGAACTGATATTATTGCTGCAATCATCAATAAGTATAGGGATATATCCTTAGGTAAGGTCATTTTGATATGCGATGTGATCATTGTTACATCCAGTTATATTGTCCTGAAAGATTGGGAAAAGGTTATTTACGGTTATGTAGTTCTCTTTATCACAGCCTTTTGTATAGATCAGGTGGTAAATTCCATGCGTCGTTCCGTGCAGTTCTTTATCATCTCGGATAAGTACGATGAAATAGGCCAGCGCATCAATGAGAATCCTCATCGTGGATGTACGGTGATCAATGCTCAGGGGTTCTATTCCGGTCATGACGTAAAAATGCTTTTTGTACTTGCGAAACGTAGAGAATCGAGTACAATCTTTCGTCTTATAGATGAAATTGACCCTACTGCATTTGTCTCTCAGAGTGCAGTCATCGGTGTTTACGGTGAAGGATTCGACAAGTATAAGGTGAAACGTAGCAAGTAACTTGTGAATTAGCAATTTGTGTTTTACTTCACTGCTACACATTCAATCTCTACCAGAGCACCCTTTGGCAATGTCTTTACTGCAACAGCAGAGCGTGCTGGGAAAGGCTGGACGAAGAACTCAGCGTAAACCTCATTCATTGCTGCAAAGTTATCCATGTCAGACAGGAAAACTGTTGTTTTTACCACGTGGCTAAGATCGATGCCAGCCTCTTTCAGTACATTTTGCACATTTGTGAGTGACTGACGAGTCTGTTCCTTGATACCACCTGTCACGAACTTATCTGTAGCCGGATCAATTGGAATCTGGCCGGATGTGAAAACAAATCCATTAACTTCAATGGCCTGACTATATGGGCCAAGTGCTTTTGGCGCATGATTAGAGTGTAATACTTTCATAACCTTTATATTTTAAATTAATTTAAATCCTTTATCCTCTAGTGTTTTCTTAATCTCTTCTATGTGTTCCATGTTCTTTGTCTCTGCCGTTACCCTTAACACACAAGCATTAACCTTCTCACAGGTTGCTGTGCGTTCATGGTGCACGCTGATGATATTACCACCCAGTTCGGCAATCACGGAACACACATCAACCAATTTGCCCGGTTGGTCATCCAGCTCCAGATCGATAGAACATAGACGTCCACTCTTTGCCAGTCCACGGTTTATTACACGGTTCAGAATTGTAACATCGATGTTACCGCCGCTAACCACACAGATAATCTTCTTTCCTTTAACGGGAACCTTGTTATACATCACGGCAGCCACACTTGCGGCACCGGCCCCTTCGGCGATCATTTTCTCACTCTCTATGAGTCTCAGGATGGCAGCACATATTTCGTCTTCGCTTACTGTTACGATATCATCTACGTATTTTGAACAGGTTTCAAATGTAATCGATCCCGGTTCTTTTACGGCGATGCCGTCAGCAATGGTAGATACAGATGGTAATTTCTCCTGTTTATGATCGTGCAGACTTTGTACCATACTTGCAGCACCTGCAGCCTGGACGCCATAGACCTTAATCTTGGGATTAAGTGATTTAACCGCGAAGGCGATACCGGAAATCAGTCCGCCACCACCTACAGGCACAACAACAGCCTCCACATCAGGCAGCTGATCAAGTATTTCCAAACCAATAGAACCCTGTCCTGCTATCACATCTTCGTCGTCAAACGGATGAATGAATGTATATCCCAGTTTTTCGCGTAGTTGCAACGCCTTCTGATAGGCATCATCATATACACCCGGCGTCAAGCAAACCTCTGCGCCCAATCGTTTGGTAGCCTCTACTTTGCTGATAGGAGCACCCTCGGGGAGGCAAATCAATGATTTTATTCCCATCGATGTAGCACCTAAAGCCACCCCTTGAGCATGGTTACCGGCAGAACAAGCGATGACGCCTTTTGATTTTTCCTCTTCAGAAAGTTGCGAAATCTTATAATAAGCACCACGAATTTTGAATGATCCGGTCTTCTGCAGACATTCAGGTTTAAGATACACATCGCACTCTGGATTTATTTTAAGTGCATGTACAAGTTCAGTCTTGCGTATAATCTTGCTTAGGACGAATCTTGCTTTGTAGAAATTGTCTAATTGTAGCATCGTTTTGTATTTTACGGGTGCAAACTTACTCAATTTCTAGCCAAAAACGTATTACTTCTAAGATTTTATTCTTAAAATTCTAAAAAATCATCAGTACTTTCAGTACTCACTGCATGGCTCGTTATCGTTTCTAATTGTTTATTAATCGAGTTCTAAACGATATGAGTTTGACTCCACTCACTTCAAATTCAATTGATAAGATAGAATTTTATTTGTTATTTCTATTGAATTCTGCACATGTTTACTACATCGTAGTCTAAAGAGATCTAATTCCTTTATTTTCGCCATACCTTCGGGTGTCCTCATATTTAATCCATCCATTAATTCACGACAACAAATTGTGCCGCAAGTTGTTTTCTTAAATTCCTCAATAAAATGGCGTGACATATCATACGCAAGCTCTTTATCTTCAATCGTTCCATCTTTTCCTCTTCCGTATTTCAACCCAATAGCCATTAAAGCCCCACTAACAGCGCCACATGTTTCTTGCATATAGGCAATTCCGGAACCGAAAGGACTGGCTAATTTAAGACAAGCATCTTTGCTTATCCCCAAATCTTCTGCAAAAACGGATAAAACGGATTGTGCGCAATTATATCCACTGTAAAAGGTTGCAGTTCCTTCTTTCTTCTTTTCATCCATAACTCATATTTTATATTTGCTTCCGCATTTATTGAATGCTTCAATATTGTCTGCAAATTTACTTTCTTTATTCTGATTCGCCAAGGATTTAGGGAAAATCATACAATTTTCATTCGAAATCATTCGAAACTTGCACAAAAATGATTGGATGACGGATATTTACTGTAAATTTGCAAAGAATAACGGATGCTTTATGGAAAATTACGTAAATAGACATCAAACGTACGCAAGAACTTGCCATAAATAATTCAATTAACATTATTTTTATCTAAATAATCGACTGTTTTTTCGACTTTTCCTCTTCCATATTTCAACCCAATAGCCATTAAAGCCCCACTAACAGCCCCACATGTTTCCTGCATATATGCAATTCCAGAACCGAAAGGACTGGCTAGCTTAAGACACGCATCTTTGCTCATCCCCAATTCTTCTGCAAAAACGGATAAAACGGATTGGGCACAATTATATCCATTGTAAAAGGTTGCAGTTTCTTCTTTTTATCTATAAATTTTATTTTTTCTCCATCCATACATTCTTCCGAATAATATTCTACTTATGAAACCTCATATTCTCTCCCATTTGCCGAACTCTTTCAATCCAATCATATATCTGATAAGGAGGATTTTGGAACTTGATATCTTTCTGTTTCTCCATTGCTATTGCCATCAAACTA
>Ga0302296_1000023_pt1 | contig 129247 bp, 88 predicted proteins | sample III_Fen_N3_1_FD_194546 | JGI IMG/M metagenome (GOLD analysis project Ga0302296, IMG submission 194546) | Peat permafrost microbial communities from Stordalen Mire near Abisko, Sweden - III_Fen_N3_1 | ecosystem: Environmental > Terrestrial > Soil > Wetlands > Permafrost | place: Sweden: Abisko... | reverse complement strand
TCGTCGGGAGTAATTTTTGCTATATCAGGGAATAAAAGCATTTTACCAATTTTCGCTTTGTTTTTTACTAGTACTACGAGGAGTTTCTGTTTCAAGCATGAAACCTTCACTATATCTTATAAGATGTAATTCAGAAATTAAACGTAAAAGACGAATTCCCCAAAATGCTTTAAAATTCGTGATACAATCTGCAACTGCAATAAAACGATCTTCATCTTCAAAATCGCGATATAAAAGCACAAAATTCATCACATCTTGGTAAATATCGGCATACGATTCGGTAATACTAACATTCACCGATTCGCCAGAATCATACCCTACTGAATCGGTTATATCATAATATGCTTCAAGTGAACCAATTTTTTCAGATACTAAAGCATGGATTTTATTATAGTCATCTTCTGTTACAAACTTTTCGACATAAGTACTATTATCGTCTTGTATGCTATCAATCATCGAAGCTTTTAAATAAAGAAGAGTCAAAATCTTTATTGATTTATCAATAAAATCGGGACGTTGAAACTTATCAGCTTTATTTAAGAACGCACAGAACTCGACGGAAACAGTAAAGAATTCTGCAATATTTTTTTGTATGACTTGGTTATCGCTCATTAACAATCAATTTGTGCAAAATTAAACAATGCTTTGGGTTTAACAATTTTTAGAGCAAATAGTTTTAGAAAATTAAGTAAAAACAAAGCATTTTTTTGTATTGAACGGTATAATTTTTTCCTACCTTTGTGCAATTTTAAATTAAAAAATAGTTTCGGATGTCATTCATATCAGAAAAAATTCAACCAGAGGCCCTTACATTTGATGATGTATTGCTTATTCCAGCGTATTCAGAAATACTACCAAGGGAAGTAGATATCACATCACATTTCACAAAAAACATTAAAATAAATACTCCAATTGTTTCTGCAGCAATGGATACCATCACAAATGCAAACATGGCAATAGCTATGGCTCGCGAAGGTGGACTTGGTGTTATTCACAAAAACATGAGTATCGAAAAACAAGCTAATGAGGTAAAAAGAGTAAAACGTGCCGAAAATGGTATGATTTACGATCCTATTACTATTGGCATTGATGCTAAAGCAAAAGATGTATTACAATTAATGAAAGAGTTCAAAATTGGTGGTATTCCAGTAGTTGGAAAACAAGGTGAACTTTTAGGAATTGTAACAAATAGAGATTTACGTTTTGAGCAAGACTTAAATAAATCGGTTGAAGACATCATGACAAAAGATAACTTGATTACCATTAATCAAGATGATGATCATGCTGATGCTGCTCAAATATTACAAGCACACAAGATTGAAAAACTTCCAGTAGTTGACAAAAAAGGTAAACTTTGTGGTTTATTGACATACAAAGATATTTTCAAAGCAAAAGATAATCCAAATGCATGTAAAGACGAAAAAGGTCGTTTACGTGTTGCTGCAGCTTTAGGAATTGCAAAAGACACAATTGAGCGTCTTGATGCACTTGTTGATGCAGGAGTTGATGCAGTTGTAATTGATACTGCTCATGGACATACAATTGCGGTAATCAATATGGTTAAAGCAGCAAGAAAAAAATATCCAAACTTAAATATAGTAGCAGGAAATATTGCAACACCAGAAGCTGCCTTAGCTTTAATTGAAGCAGGTGCAGATGCTGTAAAAGTTGGTATTGGTCCAGGTTCAATTTGTACAACACGCATTATTGCAGGAGTTGGGGTTCCTCAATTAACCGCTATATATAATGTATCTCAAGCATTAAAAGGAACTGGTATTCCAGTTATTGGAGATGGAGGAATTCGTTATTCGGGAGATATTGCAAAAGCATTAGCAGCTGGAGCAGATTGCATAATGGCAGGATCGCTGTTTGCAGGAGTTGATGAATCACCAGGAGAAACAATCATTTACCAAGGACGCAAGTTTAAAGTATATCGTGGTATGGGATCGATAGAAGCTATGAAAGATGGTTCGAAAGATCGTTATTTCCAAGATGTAGAAGATGATATTAAGAAATTAGTTCCCGAAGGAATTATGGCTCACGTTCCCTATAAAGGTACATTATCAGAAACTATTTACCAATTAGTTGGTGGTTTACGAGCTGGAATGGGATATTGTGGAGCAAAAGATATTGCAGCATTAAAAGAAGCTAAATTTGTTAGAATTACGGGCGCAGGAATGGCAGAAAGTCATCCGCATGATGTACAAATAACACATGAAGCTCCAAATTATAGTAGAGAATAAATTTAATTTTAAAATAAACCCTATACACCCAATTAATCTGTTGTTTGATAGAATACTTGGGTGTTTAATTTTAAAAAATAGAACAACATGAAAAAGTTTTTTAGTTCAGTAGCAATTGTATTTACATTTTTATCATCATTTTCACAAGATCAAATCCTATTAACTATTAATGATAGTGTTAAAATTTCAAAATCGGAATTTGAGCGTACGTTTAAGAAAAATAATGGTCCAGGAATAACAGGAGAACAAAAAAATGTAGATGAATATTTACAATTATTTACAAACTTTAAACTTAAAGTTTTAGAAGCAGAAAGATTAAAGCTAGATACAAATAAAAAGTTCATAAAAGAATATGAAGGTTATGTAAAACAACTTTCAGAACCTTTTTTGGTTGATACAAATGTTGATAGCCGAATAATAAAAGAAGCTTATGAAAGAATGAAGTGGAATGTTCGTACAAGTCACATTCTAATAGATTTACCAGAAACACCAAGCCCCAAAGATACATTAGCGGCATATCAGCAAGCAATGTCGATTCGTAAACGAATTTTAGCAGGTGAAAATTTTGACACGTTAGCACGCAAATTTTCGAAAGATCCTAGTGCAAAACAAAATGCTGGCGATATAGGTTATATGGACGTTTTCAATACAGTTTATGAATATGAGAATGCTATGTTTACCTTAAAACCAGGTGAAATATCAATGCCTGTTCGTTCTAAATTTGGCTATCATATTATAAAAGTTACTGATAGAAGACCAACAAAAGGTGAACTTAAAATTGCTCATATCATAGTTTTACCCAAGAAACAAGATTCAACATTTAATGCTAAAGCAAGAGTTGATAGTGCTTATGCTTGTATAGTAGCTGGCGATAACTTTGGAAAAGTTGTCGCACAATATAGTGACGATAAACGAACAAATAGAGAAGGAGGAATATTTCCAAATTGGATAAACTCATCGCAACGGTTCCCTCAAAAGTTTATGGATATTGCATATAGCTTACAACCGCAAGAAATATCAAAACCATTTGAAACTGAATACGGTTGGCATATTATTAAATTATGGGAAAAGAGAACCATGATGCCATATAATGAGGCGATTAAAACTATTAAATCGCAAATAGCAAGAGACCAATCGAGAAATAATGCAGGGAAACATACTGTATATCTAAGACTGAAAAAAGAGTATAATTTCACTATTAATCAAAAGAATTACAACACATTTACTCAAAAAGTTGACACATCAATATTAAGTGGTAATTGGAAATTGCCTAAAACAATTTCCAAAACTGCAGTTTTAGCAACTTTTGCGAATCAAATGATTACTGAAATCGAATTTGCAAATTGGATTATTGAATTAGAGCGAAAAACAAAAGTAAATTCATCAAAAGAATATTTAATACAAACCATTTGGGATTTATATGTTGAAAATCGAGTAATGAGTTACGAAAAAGCAAATCTTGGCAAAAAATATCCTGACCTTGGAAATCTACTTAAAGAGTATCGCGATGGAATGTTATTATTTGATTTAATAGATAAAACTGTTTGGACAAAATCGAATACCGATACTGCAGGATTAAATGCATTTTATGCAAAAAACAAAAACAACTACATGTGGGGTAAACGTGATTTAATCAATCGTTATACATGTAAAGATGCGAAAACATTAGAAACTCTAAAAAAAGCATTAATGCTTAGAGCAAAGAAAAACTTAAGCGAAGCACAAGTTTTAGACATTGTAAATAAAAAAGATCAAAATGCAGTACGTTGGGAAACTAAGAAATACTCAAAAGGCGATGATGCTGAAGTTGATAAATTAGGAGCTCAAAAATATGCGACTATTGTATTAAAAGATAATGTTATCATTGAATACAACTCGCCTATTTTACCAGAGCCAAAGCTTTTATCTGAATGTAAAGGTTTGGTTATTTCTGATTATCAAAAACAATTGGAAGATCAATGGATTGCTTCATTAAAAGAAAAAAACAAAGTAGTGGTTGATCAATTAGTTTTAAAATCGATAAAAGAAACAGTTAAGCATTAAAAACATGAAACAAACAGCATTATATTTCATTTGTTTCATTGCTTGTATATCTTGTAATAAAAAAAGTACAACTAACGATAAAACACTTGCTCGAGTTGGTACTGAGTATCTCTATTTATCGGATATAAAACATCAATTACCAACAGAACTTAAAAGTCAAGACAGTATTGCTTTTGTTGAGTCGTTTGTTCAAAAATGGGTGATGGATAAACTTATGTTTGAAAAAGCTTCGCTAAACCTTGAAAGTGATCAAGAAGATATTGAGGAGAAAGTTGAAGCTTTTAAACAATCGTTATATGTTTACAAATATGAACAAAAGTTGATTTCACAAAAACTTGACAATAAAGTAAGTGAAGATGAAATTAAAACTTTTTACAATGATCATAAAACTGAGTTTATTTTAAGCGAAAACATTGTTAAAATATTTTTTGCAGCCTATCCAAAACATGCTGGGAGTCCCGATAAGTTGACAAAGTTAATAGGTTCAAAGAAAGATGATGACATTGATAAATTTAAAGATTTTTGTTATCAATACTCAAGCAAATTTTACTTTCCAGAAAAATGGATGAGTGCTGCTAGTATCGCAAATGATTTACCGAATAAAAATTCAGATATTAATTCACTCGGTCGATCAAAACAAACAATAGTTCAACAAGATTCAACAAATTATTATGTTTTAAAAGTAATAGAATCGGTAAATATTGGTGATATAGCTCCTATTGAATATGTGCAAAATGACATTAAACAAGTTATACTGCAAAAAAGAACTCAAGAATTAAACAAAACTCTAAGAAATAAAATCTTTGAAGATGCGTTAAAGAAAAACGTTTTCGAAATATATAGTAAATAACACATGCGTACATTAAAAATCCTTTCGGTTGTTACCTGTCTTTTAGCAAGTACAAGCCTTTATTCACAAGAACGAATTGAACTTGATAAAATAGCTGCAATTGTTGGTTCTCACATATTAAAAACATCAGATATTCAAAACGAATATATGCAAATGCAGATGGAAAACATTCCTGTTGATGACAAATCGAAATGTAAAATATTAGAACAAATACTATTACAAAAGTTACTATTAGATCAAGCTGGTTTAGATAGCTTAAGCGTTACAGAATCGCAAATAGCAGATGAGCTTGACAAACGGATTAAAACACTATCGGAGCAAATAGGTACTGAGCAAAAACTCGAAGCCTTTTATGGTAAAACAATATCAGAAATTAAAGCAGAATGGCGTTCACTTGTTGAAGACCAAATGCTTGCAAACCAAATGCAAACGAAGATAGTAACTGACATTCAAGTATCGCCGAATGATGTTAGAAAATTCTTTAAAACGATACCTAAAGATAGTATTCCAGAAGTAAATCCAGAATATGAAATTGCACACATCGTAATAAAACCACCAATTGAGATTAAACAAAAGTTAGAATTAAAGAAGCAACTTGAAGATTTACGTCAAAGAATTATAAAAGGAGAAAGCTTTGCAAAATTAGCTGTATTATATTCAGAGGACATGGCATCGGCTAAAAAAGGTGGCGAACTAGGTTTTGTATCGAGAAATGATTTAGTTCCAGAATTTGCTGCTGTAGCATTTAAATTGAAAGAAGGTGAAGTTTCAAGAATTGTAGAAACAGAATATGGATACCATATCATTCAATTTATTGAAAAGAAAGGTGAAAAAATTAATGTACGTCACATACTTATGATTCCAAAAATATCGAAAGAGAATATTGCTAAATGCAAAATCAAGATTGATTCGGTTTATGCTCTTTTAAAAACTGATACGACTTCATTTTCAGCACTTGCTGGTCGATATTCAGAAGATAATAATACAAAGAATAATGGTGGTTTATATCAAAACCCATATACAGGAACATCTAAATTTGATCCTAAACAAATTGAACCAAATTTATTTTATTCAATAAAAGATTTAAAACAAGGTTCATTTACTGAACCATTTCTATCGCAAGATGAAACAGGAAAACAAGTTTATAAAATTGTAAAGCTTATTTCAAAGACAGAATCACATAAAGCTTCAATTGTTGATGATTATCAGTTAATTAAAGCAATGGCTTTGAATGATAAAAAGATGAAAACAATAAATGATTGGTTTGACACAAAAATTGGAAAGACTTATATAAACATCGATAAAGCCTACCGCGAATGTGCATTTGAACATAAAGGTTGGATAAAACAATAATTTTTTTCACATAAGGCTTGCAAAGTTTTAAATTAATACTACCTTTGCAATCCCAAAATGAGGGTCATGGCGAGGTAGCTCAGCTGGTTAGAGCGCATGATTCATAATCATGAGGTCGGCGGATCGTGCCCGCCTCTCGCTACTTGAAAATCAAAGAGTTGTGAACAATACGTTTGCAACTCTTTTTTTTGTTACATACAAATTACATACAAAACACGATTTAAATCTCCCGCGAGTTTCTTTTTTTTTAAAAAAACTAAATAGTTACTAAGCTTCTCAATATTCGCATCGCTCTTAACCGACATCGATCACACCAGAATCATGCTTAGCAAAGCAATTACCCTATTGCACTATTGATTGATAGAAGTTTTGGACACCGTACCATCCGCATAGTCTTTTATTTTAGTTAGACGAAACATTACTATGTGCATTCTTCAAACACCTATTTTCAATAGCATATCGGTTTACATTAACACTGTTTTTCGGTCCATTTAGCCACTTTCTTTTCGATACACTAACAATTCCAAGTCTTTCCATTATTTCGCCCTTTTTATCGCATTGCTTGCGTAATACCAGAAAACCAAACATCTCTTAATTTGCACAGGCAACAGTCTAGCTAAACTTGTTGCAATATCAATCTTTATTCTAATCGGAATATCATGCACCAATCTATTCAAATATGGCTTTTGACTAGGCTACAACTATGAATTTGAAACACTAAAACACATCAACAACGAAAACAAAAGCACCGACCACCAGTTAAAAGTCGAATATGAATTCACTCGCAACGGTAAACTACATTCAGTAACTGTATAAGTCGTAACCAAAAATAAAACAAACGCATATTTATTTCAAGATACCGTATTTTATTATCTTGATCATTACGATGTATCCACCAAAATTCATACTCTACAACCATTTCGTACCAACTAGTCAAAAGTTTAATGCGAAATGAGTTTCTTTAGTATTACATACGATAACTTTCAGTACATTCTAAAAAACAAAATCATATCAGGAAATATTCAATCATCTTATCCAGTCGTCATCATCGAAAACAGTATTGTAGAACGAAGCAACCTTCAAAAAGTTGAACATCACTACAATACTTTAATATCGATTAAAAACGATTCAATCAAAAACGATAAAGCCAATCAATTAATATAAAAAAGAAAGATTGACATAGTTGCACAATCACTATAAAATCAAACTCGAAGTAATTACCAAGATTCAAAACCATCTTACAACAATAAGTACAATAAGTGAAATCGGATCAGATTTACATCTTAAAAATAAATGCCAAAGTGAAATCATCAAAACGAGCCAACAAATTTATAGTAAACGTAACTGAACCTACAACGACGATGTCGTCCTTTTAAAGAGATATGACTTCTCAAAAAAGAAGCCAACACCACAAATATTCGTTTCTCAGGAATAATTGTTTATCTATTATTATGATGTTATGTCCTAAAGATCTTTAATTTCGAACAATACTAGGTATTAAAATTACATGCAAATTCACTTTACATCTTTCGTATAGTTTTGTAATACTATTATGGAATTACCCACAATAGTGTTTACAACGCATTTTGAAATATTCATCCTAACTCACTCTCATTTTGATAACGTACAGATTATTCAGTCAATTTCAAAAAGTTTCGAAACAATCCAATTATTCATAACAAACCATAAAAGAAATAATGTCACCACTTGCTTTTTTATTTGAGTGTTCTCCAATATCTTGACCACTAATTCGCCATACATCAATTGAGTCTAATTCTGACGCAACTAGTAAACTAAGAATTGTAAATGGTTTTGGCCCACAAGGTGCAATTATAACTCGAAAATTCTTCATCAAATTAAGACAAAGTTCATATAAAATATTTTTTGTTAATAAAATATCATTAAGATTAAATTGTATGATATTTTGAATTGGTGTCATTTCTATTAATTCATTATTCATAGTTTTAACATGTTGAGTAAAACCATTCCCTTGTGTATAAAACAAATATAATTGTTCTGCATCAAAAAAATCTTTTAATCCAAATGCTTTATTTTTTTCATATCCTAAACCTGTGATCAATGCAGTAGGGAAAGATGGTATTGATAAGTTGCAAAATCCATCAATTGGTTCAAAATGTGATGTTGTAGAATCTTTATTCGCTGGTAAATGGAATTCAGATTCTGAATAAGTAAAAAAGATATTAATCAATCTATCTTCAATATTTAGATTCCTAAAAAAAATTAAAATATTGCCATACCAAACTCTAGTCATTGAAGAATAATCAATTAATATTGATAAAGTGCCATCATTTTTTGATATAAACTCGTCAATTTGCTTAACAATTATATTTGCATTATTACCTTCACAAGAAATTGATTTGAATCCCAAATCAATAAATTTTTTGTCATTTTCTAATCTAATTTTTAAATCTGTATTATCTGTGAATGAGAAGACATATTTGTTTTTGCACTTATTATAAAGTAATTCGGAGATATAACTAGCTCGACTTTCATAACCACATGATGCTATTATAAGATCAAATTCTAAATCTAAAAGTTCTTTTTTATTTAATTGTTTTAAATATTTAGTTTTCATTTTCAGTTAAATTTGGGAATAATGAAGGATATGGAATTTGATTTATTATTGGTTTTTTGTTATTCTTTTGTGAATTTAAAATATTTCTTAATGGAATAGGATTATAATTTACTTTAGGTAATCTATATTTTGGATATAATGAATAAGATAATCTATAAACATCATGCGCTTTTCTTACTCCTTTTTTAGGAATCTCTTCCTCAATTTTTAAAATTGCACCTGATTCTAAAGCAATATCTATAAAATTCTCTAATTCGGTATCACTAGAGTCAATATAAAACAAAATTGTTGGATCTGCAGTAAAATCACTAAGGACAAGTCGATTAAAAAAATAATCTCCTATTTTATCTACAATTTCATATAAAAGTAAATCGCTATTTTTTATAATATTTTTAGGATAATTAATTATCCTTTTATAAGAATAATTAATAGAAAAAGATTCTATAATTCGAGTTTGGCTTGGTATATCAATGTTTTTATTTCTTTTGTCATTTGAAAACTGAACTTGTTTGATTATTTCATTAACAATATTAGCAAAAGCTCTTGGATTACCATCAGATATATCGTATATATAATCTTTTCCATGGTTTAGTGTATTTATATTCCGACTCCTTAATTTTACTCGTTTATCTTTTCTATTTGATTTTTCAGTAAAATAATAACGATAAAGTACTATTGGTTTAATTTTTCTATGGATAGATGCTTCTTGTTCTCTATTTTTTGGTATTGGATTAAACGGATTTATATCTTTACGATCTAGAAAGTCTCTAAAACTGTCATCGAAATACTGCAGTTTTTTCATAACGTACCACATAATTCCACCTTCTTCAAATTCAGTATTATTTTTAGATTTTAATTTTGAATATTCATAAGGTTCTCCAGCTTTAAGACCATTTATATAATCATGATCACCTAAAAGAACTTTTATATCAATAATTTTATCATTAAATTTTGTTTCTAAAGAAGATTTCAAATAACTCTCACAAAAACTTCTCCATTGTTTTTGTGATCTATTATCATAAACCCATAATTTAAGTTCTGTAAAATCATCTAATTCAGAAGGATTTAACCCCGAAAAATCATGATTAGACAAATTTAAACTTGGTGTTGTTGTGATTTTAAAAATTAATCGTTGATCGCTTAAACTTCTTAAGTTTTGATTTATAATAAGTTCTTGTAGAAATTTAGGAGCAATTTCTAATTCATCAAAACATAATGCCCACCTATTTTTATATTCTATATTCTTGTATTCTTTTGAATTATTTATGCTTTCAAAACAATCAATAGCTACAGAAATTAAGTCTACAAAATTATTATAACATAATTTTGGCAACTCATCTGTAATACTATTTTTATTAATTATTGAATTAAAGTCTTTAACCATACACCTTATTTTAATAACTATATCAGCTAAATTAGGAGGTAATGGTTTAGGTATTTCCCAACAATCTATTAGTTTTTTACATAAATCAATTTCAAAACCACTTTCTATATTATTAATTTCAAGTAATGCATCAAAAGTACTACAGATTGCTATTAAGATATTTGCATTAACAACACCTCGAAAGATATTTTCTACAAATCCTTTATTTTCAGCGAACTTCGTTTCAAATGTGTCTAGTTGTGATTTCCATTGTCTATCAGCGGGAATATATATACCTGTAAATGGGATTTCATTTTTAATTTGAATGCCATCTTTATTATTCCATGCATTTAATGCTTTTGGATGAAGCATCTTTAAAAGTGTTGTTTTACCACAACCTCTGGAACCTGTTAATATTGAATGTTCGTTTTTAATAATTCCAATAAAATTATCTGATTTAATAAATGACTTTGCTATGTCTTCAAAAGTCATATACCTAGCATTAAATGCTCTTGTATATTTTTCATCAATATTTTCCATATTATATGTAATTTTTCTGGAATTTTTTATTAATTATATCAGTATTAACATCAAATTTTATCAAATTTTCTTCCAATTCTTTTTGTTGTTTTGGATTTAAAAAATATAGATCTGGGAATATCTTTATGACATCTTCAAATTTTATTGGAATATATCTTTTATCTAATTTATTTTGATCATTTACTTTATAAAAATGATCATAAATATTACTAGATAAAAGTTTTATATCGGTATTTGTACCAAAACCTGTATTCGCAGGAAATCTTGTATTTTTATCTAATGATTGAATCCAGCCATTATCTGTATTATATATCCAAGTTTCAATTATACCTTTATATTTATTGTCATCATCGTTTTTATAAATATTGATAAAATGTGCAGTATTATGTTCATGAAAATTTGCTGTATTTTCTAATGAAGAAAAACTTCCAGAACAGAAAATAGGAAAATTATCAATGTCTTGAAATTTTGCAAAATGTTTATGTCCGTGCATATATAAGGTAAAATTAGCTTCATTGAGTAAATTAATTAACTTATCCCCATGATTTATACAGTCTAATGAGGTGTATTTCCCATCAAAATCAGATTGTGGTATAGGATGGTGATGACAAATTGCTAATTTTATTTTATTGTTATTTTTATATTTTGAAATTTTAATTTTGATTTCTTCAAACAACGTATCATCAATGTCCAATGAATTAATATTTTGAGAATCCATATAACAACTCGTGTTCAAAATAAAAATTATTGATTTATCATCTTCAATAATACAATTTTTTTCAGACCAAAACTCTTTCTCTAAAGCAGGAACAGATTTATTATCTTTGAATAAGAAGGGGAAACCATTAGTCTGTTTCATCATAAATTCAGAACTTTGTCTTTCTTTTTCGCTTTCTTTTTTACGATACATATCATGATTTCCTACAGCAAAAAACAGTTTATCTGCATTCAGTGTTAAATGTATTTCTTTGACTAATTTTGTGCCCAAAATAAATCCTTCTAAATCTGCTTTATCTGTAATATCTCCTAAAACAAAGAAGTAATCTACTTTTTTGTTATATTCTTCAATTAGTTTTTTAAAGGATTCTACTGGATTTTGATTAGTAGGTTTGTCCAATAATTTTGTATGTAATCTTGTGACTTTAGAACTATTATCAGCTTTTTGACAATGTAAATCACTTATAACTGCAATTTTTAATTTTGGTTCTCCAATCATATTAATAATTTGTAATTATTAATTCATTAATTTTTTTTCTTTTAGAAACAATACTTGACATAGTACTATTTGATGATATATAATCTATGGTAAATCCTTTATAAAAATCCTCAACAGGCTCTAATCCAGATTCTGCAAGCACACATGAGTTATTCATCATAAGCAAAACATTTCTTTTATCTAATTCTTTAAAAACTTCTGATAATCTCACTTGATCTTGAATTGAAAAATTAGATTTATGATAGCTTGTAAAACTTACCTTTTTATTTAATGATTTATATGGGGGATCAAAATAAACAAATGAATCAGAACCTTCAATATCAGCACAAATATTTTGAAAGTCTACACATTTAACACTAACTCGTTTTAATATTTCACTCAATCTATTTATATTATCTTCTTTTAGTAGTACTGGATAATAATTTTTACCAAATGGAACATTAAATTCTCCAATCATATTTTGCCTGTAAAGACCATTATAACATATTTTATTTAAAAAAACCATTTGAGCTGCACGTGGTATATATGTTGCAGAATATTCTTCATAATCAATATTGAACCGTTCAATATTATAAGTTGCACGAATATCATAATAAAATTTTTCCTTATCATTATTTGATAAAGCACCATACTGCAGAAGGAATTTATTAACAAACTGAATTATTTTTTTAGGATCATTTTTAACTACGGTATATAATAATATTAAATCTTCATTTATATCTGAAATATAACAATTTTCAATATTAACTTGTTGAATTATATTTAGAAAAACAGCACCACCTCCCAAAAACGGTTCGTAATATTTTTTTATTTGACCATTGAAAAGAGCATCTGGCATTTTTGTTCTAAGTTGTGAATATAACTTACTCTTTCCCCCAGCCCATTTTATGATTGGTGTTATTTTGGTTCTTTCATGTGTCATTACTTAAAAGATAAAAGTTTTGTCAATAAACAATTAATATTTTTTAATTAATTGTTTAACATTTTTTTGTTTTCATATCAATATGATTTCAACAAATATAAACAAAAAATGAAAGTAGATTTTACAATCCAAATGTATTAATTTAAAGAGTTATTATTTAATTAAAATCACAAATATTTATGTTGTAAATTTCTTGATAGCTTAATGATTTCAATCAAATCATTTACACTAACCGTTATAATTTGGACGACATATCCTGCTTTCTTCAAAGTAAATTGATACGTTCCTGCTGGCATCGACATAACTAGAATACAAGCGATTCTTCTGGAGATAGAACCGATATAACTTTAATTAAGTCTTCTTGCCATGAAAATGCAACCGATTGTAATTTTGATGGTTACGATTTTACTTTAAACGATATTTCTGCCCGTTTAATTAAAATTTCAAGTCATAAAATTGAGATATCTTCCCAACTAGATAATTTTTCAATTATTTTAGTATGAAACATTTTTATATTTCAACCCTTGTGACCCTTCGCAGTCAGGCACTTTTACTACCCATACAAGGCTTCGCTACAAACCAAATGTAGTAAAAGCCAGCCAGCCCCTTCGCACCCAACAGACATGGAAAAAGACTTGCTACATTTGATAAAATTATATTTGACAAACAAAATTAACAAGAAGATATAAAAAAGCACAAGTGCTAACAATAACAGAAGTTGATTTTACGGAATAAAATGATTTGCATTTTTCTTTGAACTAGGATACAACTTGAACATAAACATATTTATAGATTATTATGATTACCATCTAATGCATTGTTAATTATATGCTTGTCAAATTCTTGAAGAGTTTCATATTGTTCTACTAAATCCAGACAATATTCGAGTTCAACGAGCTTATTTTTTCGACAATATTTTACACCTTGTAATGCAGCACTAGATAACATAAAAAATGATGATAATCCAAATTTTAAAAATTCAGTTGTAAATAAATTATTAATTGGAAATATAAAAGGAATTAGGATTGATAATATAGAAATAAAGAATAAAATAACACTCCACCGATTAAAGGATTTGATTGATTCCTTCAGTAATACTATTTTCTTTCCTATGTAATCCTTACGAGACATTTTTCCCTATATATATCATCATAATTTATAAACGGGAATTAGTGCGTGTAATTACGTATTACCTGATGATTAATATCATCTATTATAAAAAAATTACGTACTTATCCCTTTTATTACAGAAATTATAATAATTTGACAATTATGCAGTAATTTTTATAACCCAAAAGTTTTTTTATCAGTGTAAAATCAGTTTTCTACATCTGTAAGATGACTAACAGATGTGTTTAGTGCTTGACTTATTTTAAGCAAACTACCAACGGTCATATTTGTTCGTCCCGATTCAATTCTACTCATATTAGACTTCTCAAAATTACATAATGCAGATAAGTCTTGTTGCGAGATATTTTTGCTCTCCCGTAATTCTTTAATTCTCTGACCTATTTTAGAAACTAACTCCTTTTGATTCACTTTTCTTTGTTATCATATATACCAACAAAGAAATTTGATTATTTTTGTCAATGGTTATCATATATGATAACTTATAATTTTATAAACCATAAACCTCACAAAAAATGAAAAAATTAGTATTTATCTCATTAGTTTTGTTTTCAGCAAACTGCATCGCACAAAACTGCAAGTATTCACAAAATGGAGTAGATAAGTTTACAGGTAAACTTACCAAAGTGACAAAAGATTTTAAATTCATCGAGACATTCGCCTCGGAAGGTTTCTTATCAATACAAAAAGCGGATACTTCGTTATCTCTAACATTAACTTATCGAACATCATTTTCAAGTAAGATAAAAGTAAATGATGGTGCTGAATTATCTTTCTTACTCGAAGATGGAAGTATTATAACAATTAAAAAAGCAGGTGTAGGATATGTAATTAACAGTAAACAACTGAAAAAATTAATGACTACTAGAACTAAAACCCTTCGTTACTACTATACTGATAATGGAGGTATTTACAAATTTGACGATATCGAGATCAAGAAATCAAATGCCGAAGACCTCATGGAACGTATCCCTTGCGTATTGTAGTATAAATTATATATTTATTATGCCTCTGCATTATTTGTAGAGGCTTTTTTGTGTCAACAAATCAAAAAAACGTTTTGTTTTATTCCAAATCGTAAAACTATATATGATTGAACTAAAACACAATAAAATCTATGAGTGGAAAATACACGCTACCCTTAAAAATGATAGTTGATATTCGGTGTTCCTTATAAAAATCAAAAGAGAAAATGCTATTGATATAATTTGGAATTGGCGATAAAATTGACCACTTCGTGGCAATTTCATCACCATTTGCAAATAGTCTATTTATTATAGAGTTAAATTTTAAATTCTGGACTAAAAGTGATAAGTGTGATTATTTATTATATAATAAACTCTATAGTTTTTTTATTCTGCTCTACAATTTACTCCATATGAAATCTGACCATCTAAATAGTTTACTTCTTCAAATGTTATTTGAACATCTTGCGATTGACCTGATCCAAGGAAGATAGACATATCTTTATCGTAGGTTTTGTCTCCTTGAATAACATGAAATGTAATAAGTACATTTCCACTACCACCTTGGTTATATATACTTGCATAAACAGTTACTCGGGCATTAAATATACTTGATTTCCCTTTGTCTGCTCTGCTTGTAACAACAACAGGTTTTGGGATATTTACGTCAACTTTAACTCCTGGGATGATATTCGGATTGTTTTTTATAATAATTATTCCACCAGCAATCAATACACCAAGAATAATAAAAATGGAGATGTATATTGCATTATTGTTTTTCTTTTTAAGTTTAATTGTGCGGGTGGGTGGTAGTGGAGGAGGTGTTGCTACAAATATTTCCTTTATTTCGTCAATATCTTTTGCTGCTTGCCAATTATCGATTCCTTCATACCATATTAAGGTTTCTTTCTGAACATTCATTCTTTTTAAATCATAAAGATCAAAAGGACCTTGCTGTTCAGTTCCATTACTAATAAAATATTTTTTCATTTATATACTTAAAGTTAACAAAATCAAAAAAAAGGAAGTAAACATTTCGTGTATTACTTCCTTTTAAAACTACTTTCCAAGATGCTTTTCAATATCTTTTACAAGAACACCTACTTTTTTAACAATTTCAATTAATCTTACGGTTGAGATACCAAATTTTTTACTCCAGTAATAAATTTCCCAAGTTTCGTTTATATTTACTTTTGTTGGGTCTTCTGGGCCTTTAATTCCTAAATTATCTGACATTTCACTGTTATTAAATATTAAATTAATTTATACTTTAGATTTTGAGTATTTACATGCTATTCAAGTATGGCTTTAAACGTAAATTAAAAACATCTTATCAAACTATTATTAAGTAAACTTGTTTCTTGTCTTCTTTAAAATACAATTATATTCAAAAAAAACAACTTTTCAGATTAAAAGAACCAATTTTATAAAAAAAATAAACCAATTAATTATTTTTAAAATTTAAAGTTTTTATAAAACGTTCAGATTGCAAATTAGATTTTTCAATAAGCCATAATTACAAAATAAAATTAATTCTTATAAATAATATTTAGCTATGTTACATTTTGATTATTATCTACATTTTTTTGAATAATAACATGAGGAATTCCATGTTCTACCCAAATTTCATTTGATGAAATTTGATTGTCCAAAGATATTTTATCCGAAGTTAGAATATTTTTTTTAAACCCTTCACCTTGGCCCACAACTACAGTTAATGACCCATATTTTTCATCCAACGTCGAAGATATATCCAATTGTTTAATAAGTGAAATCGTATCTTCCGATTCTAGCAACGTTTGCGGAATATCAAAACTTTGAATAACAGACGTTGTTAACAATTGTTCCTGCAGTGTTTGCGGAATTTCTAATTCAACGATTACTGTTGAATTATCTAAACTTTCGTTTGCCATTATTTTCTCAACATTAATCTTACTTGAAAATATCTAAATGAAAGTACGCTTGATACAACATTTTGAGCATTATAATTTGAATCACCACAACCTTTATCAGCACTATCAACTTTTAAGTAATCATCTTGAACAAACGTTCGATACGATATAGCACTTAAGTCATTTAAATTTCCAACTTTTAAATCAAATGTAAGAGCTGCAGGTTTGTCGAGTCTTGCATCAGTTTTACTAACTGTTTGATTTAAAACAAATCCCGTAGTATCATAAAAATTAGTATTTTGGAAAATTAGTTTTTTTATTGTCTGAACACTTCCAAGATCACCTATTGTAGATACGACTTCACCATCTAATATTTCATAAATTGAAGTCGCATCAGGTATAATTGTCCAATTAGAATCGACTGTTGCAATTTTTGATGTTCCATTATAAGCAGTGATTGTTTTTGTTTGACCACTCCCAGTACCAGTACTTATATATATACGATAACTATTATATTCATTATCGATTGTACTTGCATTACTTTCAAGAGTTATAGTATTACTAGCTCCGGCTTGAGCCAATTTTGATATTTGTGCACGGACTAAAGTAGTGCCGTATTTGGTAACATTTCTATAAACTGCACCATTTGCAGAATCAAACATTCCATTAATATTTGATTGCATATACCCTACACCTTCAGCACCTATATTGTTTCCATTGCTGCCTGTTTTAATTAATGGCGATCCAACTGGTAATGTATAATCAGAATTTAAAGTTGCGGTTCCTTTAAATGAATAGATGTTTTGATTAGGTAAAGCTGATTGTATCGCAGACAATGTAGTTCGTGAAACTCCATCAATATAAATAGTCCCATCAAAGATGTTATAATCAAAAGAACCTATTGGTATAACGCTTAAACCTGAAATTCCTGCTACTGGTCCGAAAATCCAAGAACCCTTAAAGTAATTATTCTTAATGACTGTGGTTGTGAAATAAATTTCTGCTGTTGTTGCTATTGAAGAAGACGCAAACGTACAATTTACTAAATGATAAATATAAATATAGTTTATCGAATTTCCAGCAATTATATTAATAGATTGAAATATATTCTTAAATGAAAATGTAAAGTATGTGTAAGTAATAGAATAAGCTGATCCGTTAGCTAATGATTGAAATACACAATTTTGTGCTTTTAGATTAAACCCTATATTATTAAAAGGTAAGTAATTTATATTATCTGAAAAACAGTATGAATTATTTAACAAACCGCTTTGTGGTGATACTATAGTCTTTAAATTACTTTGACCAAATATTCTGATATATTTAGTCGGTGCTGTTAGTGTTTCATTCCAGATTCCATTTGATAATACGTTATATATGTTGTGGTAAGCAATATTATTAGTTAAATCGAGCGTTTCCGCAGAAATAAAACGAGTGTCCGAGTTGATAAGATTTATAGCAGTATTTTGAAGCTTATACGGCACATCTCGATTTGAGATGATTACTTTTGTCCAATTAGCGGGTTGGAATGTGCCTGTTGATCCCGCTACACCGCAAATGTAATGTTCATTATTATAATTGGTTTTACTACTTATTGCATAAACTTTAGACGTGTTATATGTTTGAAAATTATCTAAATCGAATTCCCAATTGGTAGTATCAGTTGCTGGTGCTGTAGTTGTATTTACACCAGTTTTATTCCTATATTGAATTGATGATGACGTAACTCTATCGTTTACGGCATAAGTTCCACCACTAACCCAAGCTGCAGCTTTTCCGAAAAAATTTGATGCTGCCACATCCGATACTGCATTTTTTGAGCAATATACATACATTTTACCCGATTCTTCTTTTATATTCCACGTTGCCATAATTATATTTTTTAAGATTTTCGTTAATCAATTTTATTTAAATACCCTGTAATACTATTCATTAATATTTCTCATACTAATATTTTCACAAACGATAGCACAACTAGGAGCTTGTTCACTCCAAATTTGAGTTTTAACTATTTCAATTGTATTTGATATTGTAAAAACATACTCAAATGGCCTATTGGTTTCGTCAAAATTAAATGTTGGCGTTATTTCTTGAATTTTATTTAGTACAAACAGTTTAGTGTTATTATCTTGGTCTTCAAAGTTTTTTGAAGTATCATAGGTTATGTTATCAATAGTTAGTATCATATTGTCCAAGTATTAATATTTGAGTTTGAAATAGAACTTAGTAAATTATTTGTGTATGTATATGTTGTACGTACCCATTGATTTGATTTTGAATTTTTTGTTTCCATAATGTCAATCGATCCATCTATTGGAGTATTTGTTCCAGCATAATATCGGTATCGTTTTTCGATTGTTAATCCCGAACCTAAATCTTCTATGCTTTTCGTAATTAAATTACCCGTTCTAGTATATACAATTGGATTTGGAATTCCGGAACTGCCCGCTGAAAGCTGGTCTACAGCATTTGCTAAGAGTTGAACAGTAATAATTTCTGAATTTAAATTACCGCTAAATCCTGTTGCGTTTATTGCTACTGTTGAAGCTGTTTGGTCGCCGGTATTTGTCCCACTAATAGAAGCTAGTTTTTGTTTTTCAACCAAAGTGTAGTTTTCATCACTCAATGCTTTACCAGCAATTTTATCGACTTTAGTATCTAAAACTGTTGTAATAGCTAGCTGAGCAGAATTTATTGCAGTTTGTTGTGCAGTTGAAACAGGTTTATCAATATCACTTGTATTATTTACATTTCCAAGTCCAACATCAGTTGCCGATATAACTACATTTCCAGTACGACCTTGAACTGAAGTTACTGCATCAGTATTATCAACTTTCCCCCAATTTGTACCATCACTTATTATCCAATCGCCTGAAACAAATCCAATAGAATTATAGGTACCGCTATCTGTTACTATATAGTAAAACCCTTTTGAATTTACAGCTTCAGGTAGTGTTGGAACATTATTTGCCACACTCCATAAACCTTTAAATGTTACTTGACCTAACAGAGAATCTGGTATTTGTGAAATAGTTAATTTCCCGTTCGAATCAAGAGTTGCAATTCCGTTTACTGTAGCTTTTTGGTTTAGTAATGAATTAAATAAATCAACTACATATTTTTTATGTGGAATTGAAAGATCGGTAAAGTTTCCTGATAAATCAGTTCCATACTCATTTACTACAGAAAATTTTGTTTTACTTTCTTCTTGAATAATTGAATTAACGCCATTAAATACATGAGAAATACCAGTTTCTGTAGACGAGATGAATCCAGTTTTTGAATTAACATTTGTATTTATGATAAGTCCATTATTTTGTAATAACATTGAGTTAGTATCATTTGCAAAAAGCCTAACTTGATTATCATTTAATTGTAAATAAGTCTTATCACTTCCTAATAAACGAGTGAATAAATCTGCTACTTCTAAAGCTGTATATGAATCATTAGTCTTTAAAATGATACTTTGCTCTCCTTTTATATTTACATTCCCATTAGATTTTAATGATATACTATTATTTGTATTCACATCTAATATTGATAATGGATCATTTGTAATACCTAATGAAATAGTTTTTCCACCATAACCACCACCAGTAATTTCAGTATTTTGGGTTAAAGAACCTCCCAATTGAACTTTCGTCCCAACTTTTGATAATCCATTTCCAGCTGTTAATTTATTAGCATCTATTTGTTCTTGTAAATAAGCATCAGCATCAGTTCTTTGGGTCGCTTCACTATCTATTGCAGCTAATTGAAGATTTGAAACAGGTTTGTCAATATCTTTTGTATTATCAACATTACTTAATCCTATTTGGGTTTTAGTTACATTATGAGGATTCGATGTATTTGAAATATGAGTCTCAAAATTTGTGGAAACGATTCCACTTGCAAATTTATCTGTTGATACCTTGTATAGTTGCTTTGTATCTGGATCAGCAAGAAGTAAATATTTATTTGAGATTGAATTGGTTTCTGTATGTTTATCAATAATATCAATTGTATTTAATATACCTACCCCAATTTTCCCTCCACTTGGTCTTGTTGTATAATCAACTAAAATATCTTCTTTTGCATTAACTAAATTAATTGAGCCATCTGAACTATAATTAACTCCTTTACTATCTGTACTCGTTTTAATATAAAAGGCACTTGAATATGCTCCAGACTGATGATGCATACTCCTATACGCTTGAATAGTAATAGTAAAGCCATTATGTTCTTGCATTTCGAAGACTAATGGTTTATGTGCAATTCCACCGATAGAATTATTGACTGCGCTACTGAATTGACAGTTGTAAAATAATAATCTACCCCAACCGCCTGAAGATTTTGAACAAATTATGTTTGGATTATTGATTGAGGAGTTTGTTCCAATATAGTTTGAAAATGCTACAGTTTCAAATATACCATTTACTATTATTGAAGAATAATCATTAATTGAAACTGCATTCCCAAGAAGTTCAATACCTAAATTATTCGAAATATTATTACTTTCATACGTAAGACCATTATATTCTAAAATACCATTTTTAAGAACCCAACCAGTACCTGTAATTTGGATTTTGTGCCCATTCTGTAATAATGCAAACCCATTTAAATCTATTGTTATAGTATTTAAGTTTAATAAACGGGCTGAAGTTAGTGCTATATCATTTTTAAATGATATAGATCCAGCAATATAATGAGGATTGGTATTTATTGACGTAATTGCATCAATTAGTTCTTGTTCTGTACCAGCACTCAACAAAGCGACTTTAGGAAGTGCACTACTTACATAATTAACCAATTTACTATTATCCGATGGTTCACCACCAATATTTCCCCAAACTGTTGCGATATCACTATTGTCAATTTTCAGCCAGCTTGTTTCTGTTTTTACAATTAAGTCGCCTATTTGCCAATCGGTAATTCCTCCTAAATTTGTATTACCTGCTGTTGTTATTCTCCATGCACTTCCAGTTTTAGTTGTTGTAGAAATATTGGGAGAATTTGTACTAGCATTCCATGATCCTTGTAATGTTATAGCACTCCAGTTAGTACCATTTATTTCGTTTGTTTTTGATAAGAAATCATTTACTGTAACCTGTTTTGTTACTTTCCCATTTTCATTAACATCAACAATTACTAATAAATCTGTCCCTTGAATGTCGCTAGCTTCTGGTAGCAACGATATTTTACTATCTTCCATGTCTTATACTATTATAAATGTTATCTTCTTTGACTTATATTGTTTTTGTGTTTTCTTCTCTATTAAACATCCCCGATGAGTTTTCTACATCTACTTTAAAGCGATGATATATTACTTCGTCATCAACAACTTTTGATAACGAGTCAGGTAAATTATATATTACTTCTAAATCATTACTTTTTATAGTTTGTAATAAAACCCAATTACCACTATTACTCATTTTGTACACATAATATTTAGCATTATGTGTAACCTTATTCCATTTAAGAGTACAATTTGTATGGATATTGGGATTATTGGGATCAATATCTGATGAAAAATAGATAGTTGGAGCAATTGGATATTTATTATCAACCACATTTGCTAGAACTGTTTTTGACGGTTGTGAAGGCACAAAATCTTCAACTGGGGTTGCATCTGTTTCACTGCCATAAGCAATTTTTCTAAGAGCTATTACTTTATAGAAAAGAGGATCACCATATGGGATAAAATCATCTTCTTCAAAGTCATCACTAATACTTAAAGTATCTGCATCGAAATGTTCTTTTTCAACAAGTTCAAATTCTTTCACCATTTTCATACTTCTGATTGATATAGCATCCATTGGTGATGATGTTCGGTACAACTGGAATTTTGTAATATTTTGAATAGAATTATAATTGGCAACATCAATAATTACCGCTGATTGTATTTCATTAAAATCATCGCTTATTTGAGAAGTTACTTTTTTGATTTTAGGTGGTTCGGGAGCTGTTGTATTTACGAGTAAAACTGGTCCGGCTATTTTACCAAAATCGCTAAACTGCATTCTATTGCTCAGTTCTATTCCACAATAAAAGTAAAAATTACTTGCCGATCCATCTAATGTGAAGTCGGTAAATAAAATTTCAGCATTCTCTCCACCCGTTTTTTTCGCCATTGGAGCTTGGTCAAATTTTAAATCAGCGGGATCTAATAAATCGCCCGCAGCATCTCGAATATAGGGCTTCTTATTTTGAGGGATATAATCTGCTCCTTTTATATATTTGTACAATAAAGGCTGTTCTGTTAATGGCAAAAAGGCATTATAAATGACTTCCTTTATTTTAGCTAAAAGCATTTTTTTACCTTCAATAGTAACAGGGGTATATGTAAACAATGGATTATTATATAAATCCGTTTGTTTATCTGGATTTGGGAATGCATATCCATCAATAGTAGGAAACTGTTCGAAAGCATCATTTGGGAAATCGAAACTAACTAGACTTTGCCAACGAGAAGTAAAGTTTTTGTCTGTACCTAAGGCAGCAAGAGCTTCATAAATGTGATTAATTGTTTCTGTCTCATACAATGCTTCTAAAATCATTCGTTCGCTTGCACGATAAAACGCTACTGCAAACGGTTCTCTATTTGTTTCTCCATTTTGATTAAATTGCACTTTAAAACTATATGTAGCTTTATTATAAAAATCGGGACGAGTAGCAAATATTCCTCCCATAGGTTTTTCAGGAGCAAGTGGTTCAGTTATTTCAAGTGCCGTAATTGCTATAGGCATCGAAATTTTCGAATACTTATAATTCGAAGAATCTGTTGAAGAACTATCTTTTGTCCTTAATCCTAGATATGTTGTTTTGAAATTAGTTCCTGTTAATGGTATTGTAGATGTCTTAGTGAAATTAGCAATAGTATCAGCATATAAATAAACTTTATATCCTGGATAAAAATTAACTGTAATATTATCTCCTGTTACAATAGGATCTTCATTATAACTCGGATCAAATACCAGTAATCTGATTTTTTCATTTTCATTACTTAAAATATTTAAAACTTCAAGAGTCTTTTTAGCTCCATATATATCACTTTGTTTATTTACACGAAGTAATCCTTTATACCAAAATACGGGATTACTTGCTCCACTTTGTGGATGTGGTTGAAATATTTTACTATTTAAAACAACCTCATAAACACCAATATTATCTTTTGTTACTTCTTTAATTATAAGGTTATTTTGATCTACAATATTGTGTTCAAAATTATCAGAAGTTAGAACTTTAATTGATGCATGGTCGTCCCATATTCCACGAATTTTTTGTTTTTTTTCTACACCGCTGTCTATATATGTTTCTTCTTTTTCAATCCAATCATTCCCCTTTATTTGAATAGTACAAGTCAGTTTATTTGGACTATTTGAGTTATAGTTCCAATTTGAAACTTCCGACATATTTTCTATAGCTGTAAAGGCTTCATCTATGAATTTTTCATCGGGAGCAATAAATGTAGGAACTGTAATGTAAGTTGGAGTAGCCGTTAAATCATCATTTGTATTAATCAATTTAGTGCTTTCGTTATTACGAACAATAAAAGTTACACCATTATCAATGGACTCGGGTTGCTCAATACTTTCAATAATAAAAGTTTGGTTTTTAATAGTCAATGCTCCACCAATATATTTCGAAACATCATTTACATTAATCACAGGATCTAATGTAATTGCATTTTTATATAAGTCATAATATGAATACTTTCCTGTGAATATTTTAGTTGTATTTGTTTTCTCTGAAACAATCATTGAAACAATTTTTCCACTTACACTTGCTGGAGGATCTGTTCGATAAAATAGCTCAACAGTATCGGCATATTGATACGTTAAATCATGTGCATGATTATATTCAAATGTTAGTCTTACCAATGTTTTGTCTTCAGTATTTATATCTTCTAATAAATCCTGTTCAAATTGGGTAGTTAGAATACGTGGATTTTCAGGTTGAATTATCTGAGCCCTAATATTCATTGGTGGCAATAGTGTGTTAGGCTGTTCAAATTTAGTTTCATCAGTTATAAGGTAATTACTGTGATCCGATGGTCTTGAAAACCAGTTTACTGTATAAGCTGAATAATCATGTATTCCTTCATCAGTTACTTTGTGCTGAAATATAAATTCATCAGTATCGGTTGTAAAGGGAAGAACACAAACTTCGGCATTTGAGTTTGTATCTTTATATCGAACATCAGGTGTAATTGTATTTCGACTCCATTTAGCTTCTCCATTCTTTCTATAATCTAGTCCAACAAATACACTATCTGTTTCGCCTACCGAAGAATATTCTGTTTCAGGAACAAAAAAATCACTTTCATCGTCAATGCTAATATCATTGTTTTTAATGGTCAAATTAACATATCTCGATTTGCCATCAAATGTATATCCTTGTTCATTTGTAAGAACAATTTCATTCTTTTTCCCTTTATTTAAGATTAACCCGTATTTAATATCTTGCATACTTGGTTTCGGAGGTAACTTTTCAAGCGATTTTTTTATTGGCGTTGTGGCAAATAAATGGTTTAAATCATCATTACTTGTAAAATCCCAAAGCAATCCTTTTTTTGTTGTGTATTGTGCTAAATAAATATATTCTGTATTTGCATTGACTTCAATATTATCATCAATTTCTGCTAACCCAAGCATTCTGGCAATATGGAAATCCATACTTACCATGTGTAACATATCGAAATAACTTGAAGATATTTTGCCATCGCTAGTATTAGAACTTGATGTGATTTCTCCGTCAGAATTTATTTCCGAAACAACAGCTTTATAGTTATTTGATGATTGCGATAGTTTTACATATTCTGTTACACCATTTTTTATCCCATTATACAATTGACCATGAATCAAATTTGGCTCCCATCGATCGATGTAATTGTTGATATTTACTTTTGCACCTTTATATTTAGGCCATTTATTGTGAATTTTATCGCCTTTTTTAAGTCGAGGCATAACAACAGCTTCATCGGTCGAAAGTCCATAATCACCAATAAAAGCCCATTCGCCAATGGTATTTACTGCGGAAATATATTTATCATACGTTTCGATATTTATTTTATAAAGAGAACAATCGCTTGTTTTAAAGCGAACATATTGAATGTTTTCAGCAACAACTCTTCCATAATCTTGAATTTTCGATTTTACGAAACGTAAGTTGTCAAGACCAAATCGATTTCCATCGGCACTTGTCGATTTATTTACGATTTCAACGCATACAGATGTATTGCTTCCCGAAGACCATAAACTTTCCAGATAAAGCCATTTCCCTTGCATTACAGGTGCTTTATATTGAATCGATTTTGTAGTTCCAGTTTGTTTTCCAGTTATTCGAATTTCAATTTCGGGTAATTCAACAGGATCACATTCAAGAAGATTTGCCAACCATCCCGAAAAGGTATATGAAGTATTACTATCAACAGCAACAGAATCGTGTTTCCAAATAACTTTATCTATAATTGTAGAACCAGAAACGGCTAAAAAGTTTGAACCATCAATTGGAGCCCCACTCCATTCCGAATTTATAATTTGTGCATTGTTAATAATCTGAATCTGTCCATTTTGATTTGTAATAGGACTTATATATTCAGTTTCGAAGTCTATATTCGAGTTCTCAAAAGTTCCGTTTTCAAATAAATTATTAATTACAGGCGATTCTTCAAGATAAATTCTAAAAAGGTTTTCTTGAAGAATTAAGCTATCATTTTCTTGCGCTAAAAATGCTTCACTTGGTGTTGTTAATCCTAATTCTCCAGCTCCAAACTTTTTGCGACAGCTTATAACTTTTCCATCTTCTACACTTTTGCTTATTGCTTCTACTTTTAAAGTTGGGTTAGCTCCAAATCCATCAACAAAAATTTCGGTAGCAAAACACAATTTTTTATCTACGGATATTTTAATTAATCCATCACCATAGGCTTTTATAAATGCTATGGGATCATTTTTTGCATCAATATTCTTAACAGCATCATATGCATCAATATCAAGAAAGTCGAAGTAAACAGTATCGTTTGATTGTATAGAATCGGGTTTAAAAATCCACTTACGTTCTGTAAGTTTATCAAGAATTGGGATACTTATTTCTTTTACTTTTGATGGTTTTGTTTTTGTTAAATCAATTGTTATCGGATATTTTTTTACATATTTTGAACGATAGATTTTAACATAATCATCTGGTTTATTAAATCCTTCTTGCGATGTTTGTTCCATATTTCCTTTCGGAATATGTTTATCACCTAATGAATCCAATAGCTCCCAACGTAAATGTATACCTTCAAGCGATCCGTCGTTGCCTGTTGATCCTGCAGCTTGAAGATATATATATTTTGATTGATATAAGGTTTTACCTGAAAATGTGATTGCCATATTGAACTTTGTTAAAAGATTGTGATATTGTTTGTTAAATAAATCTGATCAGTTATATATTTATTTTCACTGCCATCCCAACATACAGAAGTAAATTGTAAACGAATAAGTTTATTTGTCAATTCAAATGAATTTATATCAGTAATAAAAAACTGAGCGCAGTCTTTCGAAAATAAACATTTAAAATCTTTATTTGCTTGCGATTCGGTTGTATTTACATTAATAATTGAACAAAACAAAGCCTTTTCAGTATCGGGTAGTTTCGGATCGATAAATGGTTCAGGGTTTCGAATTAATAAACCTTTTACTTTGCCCGATTCATTTTTAACAATATTAATTTCGGTATTTAATGCTGGTGGTAAAGGATTCATTTTGAAAACACCTTCTATCAAACAGTCAAATGGATCGATATACGTTGAATCCAAATAATTATTATCTGTTTTTATTCTATTAATTAATTTGAGAATTGTCGATTTATTCTGTTCTAATTTTGCTATTGATAAATCAAATACTGCTTCTTTAATATTAGAATTTTCACCATGAATCAAATAACTCTCTATTTGATCTGCTAAATCAGCATATCGAGATGTTTGAAATACGTAACGATGAACTTCTGAAGTCTTCTTTTCGAATACATTGTTGAATAAAGCTGTATACAGTTTACTAGGTTTTAAGAAATCGAATGTAACTGTTGTTGAAATCCATGCTGGAACAATTGTTTCGCCTCCTTTATCCCAACAGTAGCTATCGTTTGTTTTATAGTCTGGTTTATACTTTTGAGGATTTTGCATGATATCCCAAACGCTTATACTTTTGGGTGCTGATGCTCCATTATCCTTTTTCCATTTAATGTTTGATGTAGGAATTGTTTTTGAAACAATATTTGGACCTAATGGATTTGCTATTTCTATTTCTTCAATTGGATCCTTAATAACTATTTCCATTTTGCCATTTAATTCTTTTAATCCTAAGGCGTTATTTTGTGGCCAATTTGCAAATAAATTATACACAAAACTTTTAACATAGAATAATTGTAATGCAGTATTCTTATAATATAAAGGTTTTGCTTTTAATAAATTACCATCTGCATTTGGATACGAACGTCCATAATCTATATAGTCACGTAACGAGGTAAGCTTGTATATATTTGGATGTTCTATGTCTTTTACATAATTCGACCTGTAAGGTACATTTTTTGCATCAACTAAATTCTTTGCTACTTCATCGTAATCAACTTGGAAGAACCCAACTGGTCGAGCTGTTTTAAATCCAAAATTAAATCTCTCAACTGACTTAGAATTATTTTTTAATGTATCGGAAACTTTAATTGACAAAATATACTTCATCCCTGGACGCCAAACTGGCGAAACATTATTTTTTATAGCATTCACTGTTTGCAGATAGCTTTTTTGAATAGCATCTTTACCAGGCATTTCTTCATTTATTGTAAAGTCCTTTAACGACATCCATTCAACCTCATGAAGAATTGTACAGTTTTTATCGACATTGCTGGGCAACGTTTCGTTCTCGGGTGCAGTTGTAAGTTTATGAAGTTCTTCCAATTCACTTAAAACTTTCGATATTTCTTTGTTTAATGAATCTACATTATTTTGATGTATTGTTGATTTCTCCAATGTATTTGCAAGAAATCCATGTGCATTTGTACAAAGAGCATCGATATTCAAAGTATATGTTTCTTTACAACGATTTAAGCCATCCGACAAGATTTGTAAACTTGCTTTAAAGGCATTATAATCGTGTTCAACTTCGTCTAGTGAAGTATCTATAGGTAATAGATTTTGTAAATTAGTAATACATGTCGTACGATCTGTTGATTGTGGTGGTGTCAACATTGTGTCACAACAACTATCCATCTTAGCTTTCGCTGTATCGTATATTAGTTTCAGACGTGTAGCTTCTCTCAAGTTTAAATCTCTACTATTTGTTAAGCGATTCAATAATGCTTGCAAAGATTCAATTTGATTATTCAATTTAGTTTTATCAATACTAAATCCATCATAAGCATTTGCATTTTCATTATCGATTTCTTGCTGTAATAATGCTATTTGTGCAATTATTGCTACTTCGTCTTCGAGTTCACTTGAATACAATAAGCTTTTCAATTCATCGATTTGATTTTGCTTAGTATTTATTAGCGTAGCATCTGCTTGTACAGGTTCAATTTCAATAAAATCTACAGGCTTAAATTTATCGGAATAAACCAATGGTGCCAGTAACTCATATTTCGATTTTTTCTCTTGTTTTATTTGCTTTTTCCCTTTGATGAAACCGAATGTTTCAATTTGATAATACGTGATAGTAACATACTTACAACATGTATAGAGCTTTAATCTCGTATAAGCACTACTGTCGGGCAATTTTATTCGCAAAGTCGATTTACCATTGAAATACAATGATTTTTCGATATTGTAATTATTGTCTTTATATTGAATAGTACCACTACCTTCGTTTAAAAACTTATAATACACTATTTTCGATGCATCGATTTTACTATTTTCATATCCATCGTGAACTTTGGTTCCTGCTTCAATTGTACTCCAGTTAGCGTATTGTGGCTTTTTTTCTATACCAACACAGAATAAACTTGAAGGTGTAATACCATATTCCTGAGGTTTTACCCAACCTTTAAGTCCGGGATCCATATATGAAAATACCGATTGAGCCAAAAGCCTTATTCGTTTATACTCTCCTTCCGATTGAATTTGCCATTGACCCAATTGTGTTAATTGAGACTTGTCGCATGCAAAATCTTCGTGACTCATCATGGCTTGATATGGGAAGTATTCAACCCACTTTTTATTGTCGTTTAAACAGTATACACTAATATCTTCAACAGCATAAGAGTGTGTTGACTGATAATTTATTTTTTCAGGTGGAATCGATTCTTTATATGATTCAGCCAACGCTGCTACTCCTCCAATTTTTTCATTTACATTATTTGGATACACTGGTTTAGTGAACTCAATATCAATATAACTGTCCATTGGTATCACATAATTGTCAATTTCTGGCCATTCTGTCCATGTTTCAGGTTCACTTTGGTCAAGGTATCTAACATAAAACAGTTCGTTCGAAATAATATTTAATGCTTTTACAGGACAAATTATTTTTGCTGGATCCAAATCATTATGGGCTTCAAGTGGTATAATAAAATCGTTTGGCTCATCTTTCGATTTTTCCCAACGGAATTCAACCTGGAATTTCTTTTTAACCTTCTTGAACAGAATCTTAACTCTTACTTCAAGCATTGCACTACCTTCGATATAGAATGGATGTGGTAATTCTATACTGAGACTACAATCGAAACCAAGATAGAAGCTACAACCAAATATTCGAACATCAACACTACCTCCAATTGAAGCTTGAGCACCAATTTGAGGACGTTGGAAACTAATGTGTCCACTCATTCGGGTGTACGACATTACCGATGCTGTTAATGAACCGCCAAGATATTTTTTAGTGAAATTAAATTCACATGAAGCTCCTGCTTCGATACCCATGGCCGAAAGCATCAAGTACGACTGACCCGTTAAGAAACTTATTACTTTTGCTACAATAGGTTTCTCTTTTGTTCCAAAATGAACATACCATGCCTTAGGATTATGGAAGAAGAAGGCAGCTTCCATTTGTACATAAAGATCAAGAATATCTCCCGTGTCTTTAGGTATTTTATAATTTAAACCAAAGCCCGTTTCGACCGATTGCGATGATATTGCCAAATATGCAAAGAATGGAGGATCTTCACTGGTAAGCCCAACACGGGTACTTAGCATATTTGCTTTTCCTTCAAATATCAATATTTCAGGTAACGACAATAGTAGGAACAATTTGCATGAGAATGCATTACCACCATCGGCACTAGTTGCAAGCGATACACCTGCTCCTACCGAAAAACCTTTACCAAAACCATTGGGGCCAAACGGAGGCTGGAATTTTTGAACACATATTCCTTCTTTCGGGGGTGCTTTGTAGTAGTCGAACCATGTAGCTTCATCACTTAATTTGGCTGCTTGTTTGGTTGCAACATATCGCTGACCGACTAACCCACGGAAGCCGTAGATACCCAATCCCGATGGACCTAATGGAATAGGACCTGGTAATTCTAAGCCCATATCGATAATCCAAGCTGGAACATCAGGCGAATATTTCATATCGGCATAAGCAGCAAGTTTTACCTTGGGCAGAATTATTGAGATACCTCCAGCATAAACTTTTATGTTTACTGTTTTTGTTTCATTTTTAACTGTTCCATCTGGTGCGACTACTGGCGTAGTACCACCATCAAGCGTTTCATTTGTTATCGATACCCAGCCGTGTATTAGCACTGTTGCATCTTCTGGTTTTGCACTCGATGGTATTATAATGTCAATACTAAAACTATCAATACTTATATAACTATCAAATTTGCCTCCATCAACGGTGTAGCAATATTTTATTCCTGTACCTCTTGCATCTACACCTCCCGGATTGATATTTACACCACCATCAAACCCAAAGTAATTATATTTACGACCACTTCTTTGTGTTGAACCAAAGTGAATAGCTGTAATGAAAACCGTTACTGGACCTAATTTTACTTTTGTTCCCTTAGGCAATGGAATTGTACCACCATCGAGTTCAATTTTTCCATCTTCCCAAATTCTAAGTTTATTTAGTTCAAAATCTCCTGATAATAATTTTGCAACAGGCGTATTCTCATCGAAATGAAGCGTACCCGATGTTTCTATAAAATAGTCATCATCCTTTTTACCAAAGGCTAATTCCTTCATGTTATATGAATAAACAGGCTCATTATTATTTTTGTAGGTAATTAAAATGCCTTTCTTTTCACAAGCCATGATTTCAAAATTTCCTTTTGCATCAAAACTTACTGTAATAGCTATTGTAGCACTTTTACCTTCTGAATTATAAAAACCAGGAATTGTTAGTGCACCTTTAATACTGCAGGCTGTAACAGAATCCTTATGAAAAGTGAGACTAAATGAATCTAGTTCTACATCAAATTTCCCTAATTTGACCTTAATGAGTGGTTTTGTTGATATTCCTTCTTTTGCTGACAATTCTAGCTTTCCTGAAAACCCACCTGAACCTATTAATAAATTATAGCCCTTTATAACAGCTGTTGAGTCATCAGCATTGTGATTCCATTTTAATGGCAAATCGATTTCCGCTTCTGCTACAAATACTCCTACAAAGCTTTCATCATAACCTGCTGCTGTTGCCTCGGCTATTGAACTATTTTTACTTAAGTCTAGTTTCGCATGGGAAAACGATACCATGATACCAGTGTTCGCTATTTCCGATTTATCGAATGAAAAAGCACTTTCATCTTCAAATTCAATTCCATATTCTGTAGAAAACTTTAACGTTCCAGCAATAAATCGAAGCATCGATTTTTTTGTAGTGTCAAGATACGGTTTATTTGTCTTAGGATCAATCGGTTTTAAATAAGTATTAGGGAATTCAATAGCTAATCCTAAATTTTTTATAATTACCTCATATCTAGGAATTAGCATTTGTTTAATCCTATCAATAGGCGATTCACCTAACTGATTTGTGAATAATGCATTTAGTCTAGTTTCAACAGGTGTGTCATCGTTTGGATTTGAGTAATTTATAAATACATCAAATATTACATTCGAAGCATCTTTTTCTTGCGATTTTAATTGTTCGTGTGATGATATAGCGATGAGCAATATATCTATATCATCTCTAAGAATACCTGTTTCTATAATGGAAATTGCTGGAGATAAAGAATAAAATGAATTAATTTCATCTATTAAGCTTGCAAGTTTATAATCAAAAGTACAGCAATAAACTGCCTGTTCATATAAATCGGTATATGATAAACCTAAAAATTGCAATATAAGATCAAAATAGGCTTTAGGTTCAAATGAAAAATTTGCAATACTTTCTGTCCGTAAAAGATTTAGAATACCATTATGTGAATTAATTAAAATCTCAAATTCTGAGACACCAGGAGCAATTTCGTGTTCAGGCGGATTCAATATTAATGAAAGTCCACAGCCAGGCAAATCAAACGATAATTCATTATATGTTCTGAGTGTTAGATTTGTAACCGTTTTATCACCTAATTCATTCCGCGAAGTTCGATAGCTTTTTACCAAAATTTTATTAAGAATTGACGATAGTGAACCTTTGATAAAACTAAACTGTTCAGGTAGTTTGTCAATATGGACTATTGAACTGAGTGGTGGATAATACTTATTTACTGACATATCATTAATTTTAATCTTTTTATTCTATTTTGGCAACTTAAATATAACAGGCATGGTAAATCCTTGTTTTACATTTGCACCGTATTGTCTAGCCGGTTTCCATTTAGGCGAAGTTTTTATTACTCTTATAGCTTCGTTATCCAACAAACTATCACCAGAAGAACGAACTACTTTTAAATCACAGACTTCCCCTTTTGAATTAACTGCAAATTGTATAAACAATCTTCTTTCACTAAAATTGTCGACATCTTCTTTGGGATAAATCACATTTTGCTTTACCCATTGATAAAAAGTATTTATATTCCCTCCATCAAAGCTTGCATCTTCTTCTACAACAATAAATGTTTCCTCTTTTTCCCCTATTGTCTCTTCATTATTTACTGCTTTGGGAGGCATTAACGTTGGTCTAAAATTATCAGTATAGTGTGTCATGAATTGTTCAAATGGTTCTCCGTTAATAGTTTTAATTTTAATGGGGAAATTTGTAATAGGAAGGTAGAGTAAATGAGGAATATATATTAATTCTTCTTTTTTTTGTTGTTTGCATACGTCATCATGATATATAATTTTATTTTGTATTTTATATATGCTTGTATTAGAAATATTACTTGCTTTTTTTATTTTTATTTTGTTTTCTTTTAAATTTCCAATTCCAATACAACAACTATCATAAGTTTTAACTTTTACAGATTTAATATAATCATTATACTTTATAGGCAATGATTCAGGAAACAACATTACTTGTTTTTGCTCAAAAATACTCTTAAATATATAATTCTTAATTTTGCCAATTTTTGAAGTGTCATTGTAATAATTAAGACAAAAATTAGATAAAGTCGAACCATTATCCATAGAATAAATATTCGGACATTTATTGTCTTTTATACCTGGATTACACTTTGCTATTTCAATTGTAAACAATTTAAAATACATTATTTTATCTTTGTATTTTATTTTAATAATAGCTCCTTGAAAATTCGAATTTGAATATATTGGTATCGGTGATAAAAAATCACTCAAAGGCGTACCTATCCAATTATTGCATCTACATAAATTAATTGTATCATTATTATTGAAATTATCTAAGCTAAAAACATCTTTTTCTTTATATTTCTCATATTCTCTTATTTCAACCGAATCGAGTGGATTAACAACAGCTCGCATTATAAAGTTATTTTTCCAGAAGTAAAAGACATTAAATTCACAATGAATTTTGTTCAATAAATTTTGTGTTAAAGTATTATCATTGGAAATATTTTCGCCCTTATCAATAGATTTAAATAAATCTTTTTTAATTAATTTATCGATAGTTAACGTCACATAATAGGTTTTTTCAGCATCAACAAGAAGAACTAGTTTACTTTCATCTGTCTTGTTTTGAGCCTTTGACGTATAAGTATTTACAAGAATAAAAAGTATTAATATAAGATTCTTTATCAATGTTTTCATTTTTTATAATTCAAATATTGATTTACTAGTATCACCTGGTATACAAAACAATTCGCTTAGCTTGTAATAATTACCATTAACATCAAAATGCAAATATGTTAATTTATCCCCTATTTGATTTTCAATTAAAATTGAATAAATCGCTAATGTATATGTTTTAGAAATGTCTTTCACTGCTCTTTTACGCCATTCGCGGGTTGCTTTCCCTGAAATTATTTTATTCCCATCTATCGTTGGATGAATTAGTAAACCACCCCATGATAAAGCATAATAATAGTCTTCAGTTGAATATTGAAATGTTTCAACTATATTACCTTTAAAAATATTTTCAAAACTTATACTTCCAGAACGATCGTTAATTCCAATTAACGAATCAAATTCTTTCATACTCTTTATAAAGGAATCTCTTTTTATGGTTGCCATAAAATTATGATCACCACTCATTTCGTTATTTTTATCTGAATTGAAGTTAAAAGAATTGTCTTTATTGAAATCAAATGTTGTGAGATAATATAAGAGTGCTGAATTTCTTCCATAACGGTTTTTAAATGAATCTTTCGTCAATGAAAAATTTTTACAGATAGGATAAGATTGAATAAATGTATGAACTAATTCATGAAATAAAACCCTTGCAATATATGTTGGAGATAATCTTGATGTTAAACTTTGATTGAAAATTATATATAATTTTTTATGAGTGAAAAGAGCTTTTTGATCTGCAACAGCTGTTGCATTATTGTAATTTTCATTAAATTCAAATCCACTTGGGCTAATTTTACTGTGAAAATCAGACATCGCATGGATGGTTATTTTTAAATCATAATTCCCTATCTTTAATACTTCAAAGATTTTCTGATTAAAAATTTCAGTTTCTCTTAAATTTGTAAATACAAAACTTAGTTTTGTATCAGCCATAAGTTCAGGAGTCAATTCCAATTCAAAATTACCTTCTTTATAATCTTGAATTTTTGTCTCAGGTATATCAGAACTATCATATTCAGATGCATCTAATGGGGAACAATAAATTGAACCATCTGATGAGTATAAATCAATTCCTGAAGGAATTTCAATTATATTTCCATCATTATTTAGTCCCTTTAAATTTAATGTTATCTTCTTATATTTATACTTTTTATTAGAAACAGAATCAGTATAGGAAAAATCCTCTTGAACATTAACCCGTTGTATAAATATGGGATGAATCGTTGTATTAAAACTTGTAGTTATGTGTGAAAGTAAATTTTCATATTCTGTTTTTTTTAAAACAATTGCCAACATATTTTCTTTGACTTCGCCCTCACTTTCAGAAAATAATTTTTCAATAAGTGCAAGAAATTTTATTTCCCCATTATTAGTATTTATTCTAAATTTCATTAATTTATTGCCTCTTAATATCGTTTCCACATATTGCATAAAGCCTTCAGCTTTAACATTTGTATCTTCAAACGATTCAGAAATATTATATTCACTATTTACCTCCGACGATGCTTTTGGTACTGCAAAAAGAACAACTCGGTTAGCATCGAAAGCAATACACGAATCGTATATTCCTGCTGTTAATTTTATATTTTTCTCTCCTAGTGCCAATATTTTTTGAGAACTTGATACATAGGATTCATAGCCTGTATGTTTTATTTTTATTTTTCCCGTTTCTAATGTTGGAATTGGGAGTTTTATTGGGAATAAGTTATCAATATAATGTGTTTGGGTGAATTGTGACCCAACAACAGTTATTGGGAAAACCATTTTTGAATACGATGCAACCAATGTCCGTTCGTTTTGAGCTGCATTGTATGTATTAAAAACTATATTGAATCCCTGAGATATGAACTGACTCCATCCATTATCGAAAAATGTATTTACTCTTGTAAATAAGCTTTGACCTTGAGGATTAGTATAAACTTTTTTTGAAATATTATCAAATAATTTTCCAACAGGAACATAAATATTAAATAAAGTCAATGAAGTTTCTGTGTTCAAATAAATATCATTTTGGGTTTTTACATATTCATCACTCCAACATTCCGTTGTATTTGGTCGATAGGTATAGATTGGCCATTTGTTTTTACAATAGAATTCATCTTCTTTACTGACATTGTTTGTTTCGGTAATAGCATCTTTAAACAATAAATAAATTTTATCATTATAATTATTATAAAATGATACAGAAAAACCAGTATAAACTCTATAGTCAAAATAAAGAACATTATGATTGTAAAATTTATCTTTTAAAATATATTCATATAGTGCATCTTTTTCTTTTGCAACCTTTTGACCAGATTCGATAACAAATACCCCATCATCATAATGCATCCCGTAAAATGCTGCAGGGTCTATATAATTCAGCACCTGTTCACGGTGGCTTTTTTGTGCAAAAGTTGGTGGATTTGATAAGGAATTGGTTATGATATGATCAAACTCTCGCACAAGAACAATATCTTCATATAGATTAAAACTATCAACTACAATTTCAAAACCAATATGGTCTTTATCGAATATGCCAATTATGGTACCCATTTCAATGCAAGGGCTTACAAAGTCAGTCTCTGCGTTACATAGGTCTTCAATCGTTTTGAAAACCGGATCGGTTTTTAATAGAATTTGAGATGAAGGATTGCCTGTTGTTTTAAACAGTGCATTGGCATTATCTTGATACTTCCATATAGAATCGACAAGGTTTATTGTTTTATCCGATGAAATTTCATCACCAGATGTTCCTATTAAACTACTTTTTAGAATTCCTCTGTATATAAAATATTTAACTTTAATTCCACTAACTGATCCCTGTTTTTGAGGTTTTAAAATAATATTAACCAATGCAGGTGAACTATCTGCAATTTCTTGTATTTGGATACTTCCTGGTGCAACAGCATAAGCATTGGGATTGCTTGTTGCAGTGTGAAGACTACATACTCTATATCTGGTTTCAACGTTTTCTCCAACAACTGGTCCAAATGCTTGTTCCTGTGTTTGGGCTTGTAGTAAATCTATATCGGTAAAGAAAAAGAAATTTGCCATGTTCTATCTATTTTATTTTTTCTTGTTGAAATCGTATATATTTCTCTCTATATTTATTGTATGTTTCTCACAAAATAGGGGTGAAATAACTAGACCAATTTAGTATATATAACTATTCGGTATGCTTTTTATTGTGTAATTTAATTGGTGATATTAATCATCTGTGTGAAATAATACACATAACTATATGACATGTATAACCAATTGAAAAAGATTTAAGTACACAATTAAAACGTTAACAACCGACAAATGTAAGTAAGTAAATACATTCATATGTTAGCCAATGTCGGAATTAATAGAAATAAAAATTGAGCTAAATTTACTGGCGGAATTTCTTAATATTTTCTTTTAGTCTATGATTTTGTAAAATAAAAAGTAATTATCAGCAACTTCAAATATTATATGGTCTGCATCGTTCTTCCCGATGCTTTTTAATTATCATACAAGGCATTGTAAAACGGCAATTAATAACTATTTATTCAAAAAAAGAGTTACTATTATTTAGTAACTCTTTTAAAAAAATATATTTTACTTAAAACGAAATATAAAGTATCTATTTTACGATTAAGGTATGTATAGTAACATCTTTCTCTTTTATTACTTTTACAAGATATAATCCTGAGGCAAGTTCACTTGTATTTATAGCATCATTGCAAGACAACTGTTTGGTAATGATTAATTCATTTTTGACATTATAAACTTCAACAGTTGCACGGTCTTCAGTATTTACATAAAAAACAGTATGTGCGGGATTTGGATATATTTCGTCTTTCTTTTCTGCTATATCATTAATACCTGTAGTTCCACTTGCTGGTTGTGTTATTGTAATTGTTTGTGCACCTAAGCTAGTTGAAATAGTTATTGTAGCAGTACGCTCAACAGAGCCAGTATTTGCTAATGTAGAAATAGTAAATATTCCATTTCCAGCATCTCCAGAACTTGGATAAACAGATAACCACGATTGGTCATCATTTGCAATCCAAACTTCAGATGCGACAATTGAAACTTCTGAAGAACTTGCGTCTGCAGTTGTAAATGCTACTGTATTTTTATCAATAATAAAACCAGTTGATGCTTTAATATTTTTAAATCTTTCCCATTTGGGGTAAGATTTATATTTACTTTCAGAGCCACTCGGAACATATAGAACACAATTATTATAATCAACCCCATTAAATATATCATCAAGTTTGTCATAAAAAGTTGGAGGATTCGACATTTTTATTTCGATAGATTTTAAATTTGAACAATTCATAAAAGCATGTACACCAAATGTTGATGTTGTTGATGGCATAATAAAATGCCCTGTTTTTGATGTTGGACATGAAATTAATATAGATTGATTTGAATTATATAAAACTCCATCAATACTTGAATATTTTGTATTACTTGCATCAACAATAACATTTGCACTACTTCCTGCAAATGGTTCTACACCTATACTTGTAACTTTAGAAGAGATTGTAACAGACGATAATTTATTACATAAGGAAAAGGCATAATCGTTAATTTCTGTAACTGTACTTGGTAAAATGATATCTCCCGTTTTTGAAGTTGGACACGCACAAAGCTTTTCCACATATTTATTGTAAAAAATACCATCAACACTTTTATAGTTTGGATTATTTGCATCAACAATAAATGTCCCACTACATTGAAAGAATGCATCATCAATACTTGCTGTAACCGATTGAGGAATAGTAACAGAATTTAGTTTCCCACATTTATAAAAAGCTTTCCCATTTATTCCAGTAACAGTAGATGGAATAATGTAGTCTCCACTATAATCTGGTGGGAAATGGATTAAATGAGTTAAGGACTTGTCAAATAATATGCCATCAATGCTTGTATAATATTGATTGTTTGGATCTACGGTAATGCTTATTGCATCGAAATTAAATACAGAACCATCAATCTTATTTACTAATTCAGGTATATGCATTGTTGTTAATTTAGGACAATCTTCAAATGCATAACCATTAATCGCAGTAACAGATGGTGGAATTGTAATTGAAGTTAAATTTGTACAACCTTGAAATGCTTGCTGACCTATACTTTTAAGTGAATTTGGAAGAATAATTGAAGTTAAAAGTGTATCATCATGAAAAGCTAAATATGGTATTTCATTTGCTTTATTTGTGATGTAATTGTAATATCCAGTTGTAATTGAAACATCAGCAATATTTATGTTTTTTAGTGATTTCATTTTGGCCATTGTTACAAAATCTAAAACATTTATTGTCCCAGTTAAGGTAAGATCTGTAATTGTAGAAAGTTCTGAATTTGTCAATAAAGTTGACAATGTAGCTTCTGTTGTTAGATTTACAGTTTTCGATACTTGAGCATGTAGCATCATTGAAATAGCAATACTAACGAATGATAATAATATCTTTTTCATATAATTAAAATTTATTTGTTTTGATTTTGATTAAACATGTTTTGAATACTTTTGTTTTTGTCTGAACTGCCTTGTGATGAACCAAAGTAATAACTGAAAATTTGGGTCAATAATGCACTTAAAACACCAAGGATATAAACGACAATATCTTTAATCCCTGGGTCAAAAGTTTTATTTTGGAATATTACTAGATAAAACAATACAAACGTAATTAATGTAGCACCTAATGCAAGAATAGGAGATACATTTTTATCGAGTTTTGTTGAGTTTTGACTTGTTTGAACTTCGGCTTCACGCTTTCTGGCACTATCAATATCTGTATATACCAATTTTTGTTCGTCAATTGATAGTTTTTTCATATCGACTTGAAATTGTTGTTCCGATTTTTGCAATTCATTATTTAATTGCATTTTTTCTTCTTTAGTGGTTACTAAATTGTCTACCACATTGCCAACAGAGCTTACTAATGTACTTGCACCTGTCGAAAATAATTCTGTTATAAAACTCATGATATAAAGCCTTTATATTTTAATACTTATTCTTATTCCCCTAAGGCACGACATATCCATCCATAAAAATATTTACGACTTTCAGGACGTTTTTTTACAATGTGTATATATCGGGCAATTTTTGCAATTGTAAAAGATGCTAGAAAATGGTCAGCGTCGAAATCATTTAGAACTGCAACGGAGTTTTGTCCTAAAACACCATCAGTTTTAGCTCCTATAACCATTTGAGCCAATGATGCACTTGTAGATACACCTGCATTTACAGCAAAGTCGAATATTGAATTGGCAACATTTTGATTTTTAATATTGTCACCATTAACTTTGTCCCAAAAATTTACCTCGTAAAAGTTTTTTACTTTTTGCTGTAGGTCAACATCTTGCTCTAAATTCGAAGGGAAATCGTTTCTTCGTTTCGCTGTATCAATTAAAAGCCATCCGTCCCATTTATTAAATATTTTTCGAGCTATACCTTTGTATGTTTCTCCTCCTGGATCACTTGGATCGTTAACATAACCGCCTTCGTTTACTAAAACTTTACTAAAGGCAATAGAAAAATCTGCCATATCTTTTGTCAATTAAATTAAAATTAAATACATGTTCAAAAGCTAAAGCGATGTATTATTTAACATCATTTTAGCAATACTCTCTATAAAATCTCCCCAAAACTGCGAGTGCAGTTTAAATCATTTGCAAATGCAGAAGCAAATAACAGAGTAAAGTTAAAAAATCTATTGGGACGTAAATGGAATTTACATTATTTTTTTGTAAATATTTTGAAATAAAAAAAGCTGTCTCAGTTTTGTTTTGGGACAGCTTTTTAAGAAGTAGTTAGAAAAAAGTTAAGGAACAAACGGTAATATATTAGGGTTTACGTTTGCTTTATAGTTATTTATATCTGCATTCCATCGATTACGAGCTTCTTGAGATAGACTCTCGTTAAATTCAATGCCATTATTCATTTTTCGGTTTACGGTTCCTAATTTCTCATAAAGGTTTGTCATAGAATCATGCATTTCGCCATTTCCATTTCCCGTAATTACATCATTTTTAAATGCTAGTCCAGCTGTTTTTGCCTTTTCAATCATCCAATTTAATGTGCAATTTGCTAAATCTGTATTGCTATAGCCACCACCAACATCGCTATGTACACCTGTAAACCAAACCTGTTCAAGTATTTGTCCATTTGCATTTGCATCGGGATCTTGTTCCCAAAGGGTTGCAACAAATGGTTTGCGATGTTCATCTATAGCAACAGCATGGAAAGCAAATTCAATAGTTTTATTTAGTCGTACATCGTAGAACTGTGTATTAAAAAGATCTTTATTAATTTTGTCAAAAATATCAAGAGGAATTCCTAAAGCTCCAACAGTATCCCATACTCCAACACATTTTATTTTTACATTATCATAACAGTATTTATTCCTAAAATCGGTTGCTTTGTCGCTCGACGGTTTAGTATCGTCATTTCTATCTTTGTATAATAAAAAAGCTTCTTTTAGCAATTTGTTATTCATTTTTTTTAATAGACCACAATTATATATAAACCCAGCAACACTTCTTGCAGTATAAGCTCCACGACTAAATCCAAATAGATATATTTCATCATCTTTTTCATAATTTTCTACAATAAATTTATAAGCATCTAAAATGTTTTCATTTATTCCTAATCCGAATAAACCACCTGTAAATTTATTATACCATTTTGTTCCTACTCCTTCATCATAAAATGCCTTTTGTATTATTCCACTTTTATCTTTTGATAATAGCATCTTTTTAAAAGTAACAACATTTGTTGGAGAGATTATTCCATTATCTTTTTCATCGGGTTTGTTCCATGTTCCATCGGAACAGCAAATAATTCTTTTCATGGTTTAAAGGTTTAATTTATATTGATAATTTGTCAATATAAAAATAATAAAATATCAATTGGAATAAATATACATTTAGAAAATATTTAACAAACTAAAATTTAAAGATTCCTTGTTATTCTTCTAAGTAAGCTATTAATATTGCATCGAGTTCATCCATCCTTTCTGAATACGGTGTATTTAATCTTTCATAAAAGATATGTAACGATCCTGAAACTAGATCTGATAAAACAACTTTTAGTTTTCCTGATTTTACTATTATTTGTTTAAATACAGGAACTTCATCGAGTAAAAACTCAATGTATTCAGATATTGAATTTCTATACACATGAATAATGCTTCGTTTTTAACTTCTTCAGGAAATGTTACATCTCCCATTAATGCCGATTTATATGCAATAATAGCATTATCGGTTCTGCTAATTAAGAAATCTTCTAACTCTTTTTTGTCATTGAGATAATGATAAAGTTCATTATTATCGTTAAGTAAATAGTTATGAAGTTTTAAAAGAACATTTCTGTCTTTCGATAAGGTTCTTTTTACTAAATCTTCAATTGTTGGTCGTTTGGTTGCGATTGTCATCGTTATAGTATTAGAGGGTATTACAAACCTTTTTTTTATATTAAAGAGGGTTTCTTTGTACCTTGATTCGTTTGTTCATGAAAGTTCATCACCTGAATTAGGAATATTTAGACAGAAATGATTCAATCTTAAAACACAAAATCACTATTTATGATTCACAGGAAAATCAAATCTGATATTTCGATAAATTATATAACAGTTCTCCAGAAGAATGTTGGGATAGTAATTATAATGAAGTAGAACGAAGAACGATTTCTTACATTTGGGATATCAAGACTCAATTTGGGGATAGTCGCAAATGGAAAGCTAAATTCGTAGTATTGCTACAAAAAAACAAGTTTGTAAATGTTTTGTTAATGAGATAAAAATCCACAAAAAAATAGATTACTTAAAATATGTTAACTTGAAATTAATTCGAAAATATTTTGAAGATTTAGATGAGCATTAACATTGCTATATATAGCTGAACATCATGAAAAGGTTTTATCTGTTGCCATAGAAGAAGGTTTGGATATACCTTTCAGAAAAAGTTTGAACGGTTAACCGCAATCCATCCAAATTTGATCATTGCCGAAAAACATTCGACTTATTTATCGAAATGGGACTCTGTGTTTATTGATTCCGTTAGGAAAGTAGGATATTTAATGTTCTTGTAAAGCTTCATAAGCAGTTCCCGAAAACGGCATTCATCTTTATTTTCCACAGTACTAAAGACGGCAAGTTTAGAGGTGGTCAGGAATTCGCTCATGAAGTTGATTGCATTATTGACGTTGAAAAAGGAGTTGCTTCAGCAAATGTACGTTTGGTAGTTGGTCGAAAGTTAAAAATATTTGAAGAATAAAAGAAATAATTTTCAAAAACATAGAAATTATATGTATTTTGGTTTCTCGAAAATTCATTAAAAAACAAGAATATAAACGAATACAGATAATGGGAAACGAAAATAATGTCACGACTAAAACAACATTAGGTGTGCAATTTACCTCTTTACATAATATTGATCATAATAATGGGTTGATAATTCCTATCGATGTAGACAGTAGAAGTGCTGCACTAGAGGAATATATTAAAAGGTTAATAGAAGATATTAAAGAAAAAAGCAGCAAAAGACATTTTGAATTTAAGAGTGAAACAACTGAAGTTCGCCATGCTATAGATTTATTTATTAAAGGAAATTATGTCGAAGCTTCTGAAATAAATGCGAATCGATTATTATCAGTTGAACAAGATACTCAAAAAGAAATGGATAAATTATCTATTTCGATACAAAAAGGAAGTCTATTTCAGACGGTAATAAATTATGATGAAGATTCAAAAATGATAATTATAGGTAAAGCAGATCAAAATGATTTTTTAGATGCTTCAGATTTTGCCGTTCATAATGGATTGCCTTGGAAGAAAAGAATATTTAAGTCATTTTTGGCATTTACTGATTATTCTGGTAACATTAAAAAAGTATTGGTATCAGATACTACGAATACTTTAATGAAATATTGGTGGTCTGATTTTTTTGAATTATCTGAAATTAGAACAGACAAACATAATACAATTAAATTTTTAGAAATATTAGATAGAAAAGTTTTCAATCCTATAAAGAAAGATTATCCTGCAGACCATACAACTCTTAGAAACTCTGTAATAGGTTATTTTCGAAATCAAAATGATTTTGATCTTGACACTATGTTTGAATTAATATTTCAAAATTATTCTCCATATGAAATTAAACTACCATTAGATAATATTAAAAGAATCATTAAAGAAATACCTGAAAAATATAAACTAGATAGTCAATTTACAATAGACAAAACGGAAATAAGTAAAAGAGCAGTGAATCGGATATTTTTAAATGATGGGATGGAGTTGGTTTTAAAAGACTCACTTGATTTTAATGGCTTAATAACATCATTTGAAGATAAAGAAGGTGAAAAGTATATCGCAATAAAATCAGAAGAAGGTTATAAACGATTCCCTCCGAAACGTCATGAATCTATTTAATACAATAGTTAATTTATTACGACCAATTCTAACAACAGAAGTTATAGCAATTGATCGCTTTACATCATGCACTGTTGAATATAAAATTTCAAATTTCAAAGAATTTGAATTAGTTGGATTAAATGATATAACAGCATTAATTAGCGAAAATGATTTCTATAATTTAAGTTTTAAAATTGGAGAAAATGATGCTTTAAATTTATTAAAAACCAATAATTTAGTCTTTTTTGAAAAGATTAAAGAAGAACGGGAGTTAATTGAAGACGAAGAAGTCTGTTTTAAATTAGAAATAACAAAAGGTATAAATAAAACAATCAATATTTATGATTTTAAAAGCTTTGAGAAATTTTGGCAAGGTAAAACTCTGATAGAAATTTTAAGTTTATTAAAAGAAAAACAAACACTTAATAATCAAATAATATTTGTTTTACTTGAAGACGAATGTGACGATTTTTATACGCAAAATATTATATTTTCATCAAATCCTCCAAAAGTTGGAGTCAATTTAAATTGTGCTATTTCAGATAATTGTCATTTTGGTAATATTGAAGAATATCCGTTTAATGCACACTACTTCAATATTATCAAAAGACCAATACAAGAAAATTCAATTTCAGATATTTTAGATAAATTATGTTTATTATTTTGCATTATTTCTATTTTTGATATTACCTCAATAAAAGGTTCAAAACTATACTATAAGCTAAATGGATACAAATCTTTCGAGGGATTTTTAGATTTAGATAATTTAAACATACCTTTAAAAATTATTTATTTTAAAATATTCGATTGGATATATTCTGAAAATAGCAAAATTCGGGATAAAATTGGATTAGCTAGAAATATTATTTCGCTTTCACTTTCAGAAGGTGATTTATTTATTTCTGAAAGTGTTTTCCTGTCGTTACAATCTGCATATAAAGCATATCTTCAGGAAAATATATCGAAATATATCGAAATTAGAAATAAAATTATAGATGAATTAAGTTGGATTTCCCATAAATCAGGTGAAATAATTGAAAGTTATTTAAGTAATTACCAAAAAAGTATTTTTACTTTTTTATCATTTTTTATTTCAGTTTTTTTATTGAAATTTATAAATAAAAATGAGATAAAAGAAGTTTTCACTAAAACCGAAACTATTTTTAGTTTAGCATTTCTATTTTTATCAATAATGTATTTATTCTTTTCTTTGTGGAATTTACACTTAGAAAAAAAACGATTAATTAGGAAATATGCGAATCTAAAGAATAGATTTACAGATTTACTCGACAAAAATGATATAAAACGTATTTTAAAAGATGATGAGGAATTTAATTATGAAATTGAATATATTGATAGAAGAAAAACTATATATACAATTCTCTGGTGTATAACAATTTTAGTATTAATAATAACAATTTTGAGTGTTTCAAATTATCTAAACTGGGAAATAATCAATAACTGTATTATCGAACATTTAAAGTATATTTCATTTTTAGGATCAATTATAAAGTTAATTAGCAATTCAATAATAGTGTTTGCTTTTATACATTAAAAAGAATCTTGGTGCAAGAAAGTATAATTAGTGAAACTCTAAAGTTATAACGCTTCTTTTTAATAAGACAAAATTTTGAATAACACATAATTGTGAAAGAGGTGAAATATCTAGCATAAATTATTAAATAAATAAAAGACGAAATAACAACTAAACAGGATGTTGAACTAACTGTAATCTCATTGATAATCCAATATAGAAAATTGACTTTAGAAACACTTTGCTCACAAATAAAAGATGTCAAAAAGGATCAAATTGAAAGATTTGTAATTCAAGAAAAAGGAATTATCTTATATGATGGAGATCTAATAACATTTAATAATATCAATACAAACTCTAGTGATAGTAATTAAATTTATATAAATTAGACTGTTTTCGTTTTTTGCATCCAAAATTCGAAAACAGTATCATCACACTTAAATTCTTTATATTTAAATATGTTATTCAATTCAAAATTACCCTTAGTATGTATATTACATTCAATAATAATATGACCACTTTCATTTAATACGTGCACATTATTATCTATTATAGTAAGAAAATTGAAATAATATGAGCAATTATATGGTGGGGATGAGAAGATTATATCAAAAACTTCAACATTTCGTTTAATATAGCTAATTACATCATCAATGACAACACTAGTATTACTATACTCATTACATTTATCTATATTTCTTTTTATTACATTATAGGCTGAAAAGTTTTTTTCTACAAAAGTGACATGTTTACATCCTCTACTTAAGGCTTCTATTCCTATTGCTCCAGTTCCTGCATATAAATCAAGTATCTTTTTGTCTTGAATCAATACCCCAATTATATTAAACAAGCGTTCTTTAGCAAAACTCATAATTGGTCTTGTTTTTGATTTTTTAGGGCCATTTAGTTTTAATCCTTTATATTTACCTGCAATTATATACATTTATTTTACAACTAGAATTTCAGATATAATTGATGCAATATTACTGTTATAAATTGGTCTAAAAAGATTTTCATTCCCCAAATGTAAATCATGGGCATGTGGGGTTGCTTTTTGAGCAGGATAGGCAAAAGATAGACCTACGTGAGTTGCGATATCAATATCATTAGTTTCGTCTCCTACAAAAACAACCTCGTTCAAATTAAACCCATTTTCGACACAATACTTCTCTAGTGTTTTTGTTTTTCCAACACCATCGGAATCTTCATTTTGAAAAGCTTTAACTCCAATTAATGAACCATCTCCATTATATTTAAACTCATTAATAAATAGTGCATCTATTAAGTTTTGAGTTGCTATAGGTACTGTTTTATAATAAAAGGAATCGATTCCTCCAGAAATAATTACTGTTCTTATTCCAAAATCATGCAACAATTTAACTGTTATTTTAAATCCTTCAGCAATACTTAAATTCAACTCTTTTATGATATCATAAATATTTTGTTCTTTAAATCCTCTATTTATAAAATGAGTTACACATTCATCACACCAATTTTGGAATGTATATTCTTTATGATGTTTTAAATGTCTTTTTTGTAATTCTTTTCTAATACTAGGTTGATAATGTAAATAATCCCAAATTGCAATCCAAGAATGACGAAATCCTTCACCTTGTAGAATTGTACCATCAAAATCAAAAACTACTACTTTATATTTAAAATTTGGATACGCTTTTTTAGTTAATGGAGAGTATTGTTGTTTATAAACAATATCTTTCGGTTTACATTTTGCAATTAATTCAGATCTTTCATCTTCATATTTTGAAATAGGAATAGCTTCCGTTGATATATTTTCTTCATTTTTAAAAAAATCAGAAAGTTTGTTAATATCAATTTCACTTTCTGCATCGATAGCTTGACTATAAGAAATGAAATCTTGAAGACTTCCATATCTCATTCCTTTTACTAAAAAAGGAATGATTTTATTTTTACATAAACCCCATGCTGCACCTAATTCATACAGGCAATACTTACTGTTATAATAATTATTAGAAATAATAGCAATCACATATGCATCGTAATCCTGCAATTGCGTTATAATATAATCATTAAAATTGACTCCAATTGGAATATCGTGACCAGGAACGGAGGAACAAAAAATTGTTTTTTTATTAATCCCAATTCCTCGTACTAAGAAATCAACTAATGTGTCAGCAATTTCTTTATCAAATAATGAGTGACTAATGAATATTTTTGTAGGTTTCATAAATTATAAAATTTATTAGATAGAAATATTATATCAATTACTTAAAATAAATATTAATTTCGCTTATTCCCAGATAACTTAATTCTAAAAGAGTCCGTAACTTCTGTTGAAATACCCCAAGAATACTTTTTCAAAATTAAATAATAATAACTATTTAGCGTATATTTTCTTGCTTTTAATAATTTGTATAATTCATAGCTATTATGGTATCCTGGATAAATGCTATCTGATTTCTTAAATGCTAATGCAGCACGATTAATATCACCCTTTAATAGAAATGAATAACCATTCGATTCAAAATCTTTAGCTATCATATATCGTTGATTTGGCAAATTGACTAGCATTTTTTTCTTAGCCATTTTCAATGACGTTATGGTATCGACAGTATTTACTGTTTGTAGATTATAAGTATAATCAGTTGCTATATGTCCTAATGATTCCTGACTAATAGTCGTAATTAATCCCATTTTTGAATATAATTGAAGCTTTTCCCAAATATCATTCTGGCTACTGGCACTTTTTAAAATATTCGAAACAATATCATATTCAAATTTTAATCTATCTTGCTTCATTTCATGTTCAAACTTCAATTTATCTTGATTAAGCTGATCTACATGTTGATAGTGATTCAGTATCAATCCTGTAATAAAGGTTAAGAATGCCGTAGCTACAGTAATGATTATTGTTCTTTTTAAACCCTTGTCCATAAAACAAATAGTATTGAATTAGGATTATTTAACTATTAAGCTTTTGGAAATAATTGAATCCTTCGTAATTATTCTCACAATATATACTCCTGATTGTAATTCATTTACAGGGATTAGTTCTTTCCCAAAAATATTTTTAGAATACGTTAACATTCCATTTGTTGTAAATATTTGAACTAATGCATCTTTATCTGTATTCACAGTAAAACTACTTGATGTAGGATTTGGGTAAATTATAAAGTTATCCGAACTAATTGTTGGAGCAAATGTGGCAGTACCATTTCCCGCTTGAAATACAGTTATTGTTCTTGAGTTCTTCATGCTTTTTAAAGCCGTAGTTGAATCAGATAGTATTGTTATAACACCAATGCGTTCTGATGCCGTATTGTTTGGTAGAGATGTAATAGTAAAAGTACCATTTCCATTGCCTGAAGATGTATTTATTGATAACCAAGTAACATTTGAACTTACAGACCATTTTCCCATCGTTGTTAATGATACTGTCTTAGAATCAGAACTTGCTGTCAATTCTGCAAATTCCTTAATATGATCAAAATCTTTCCATCCAGATGCTTTCTGATATAATTCAAGTGAGCCAATTGGCACATATAAAACTTCACTTGTGTCTGTTGCAGAATAAACAAGTGAAGAAGAACTAAGGATTATTGAACTTGGATTTGCGGTATATTCAAACACAGCTTTTAATGAATCACAATTTGAAAACACTGATGTGCCAAATTTATTCACAGACGTTGGAATGTATATTTTTTGCAATAAACTTCCCGCAAATGCATAATAACCTATAGTCTTAACTGATGATGACAAATGAAGTTCTGTTATTCCTGCACCTGAAAATGCATACGGATATATACTTACAACATTAGTTGGTACTGAATATGACCCTGTTTTTGTCGTTGGGAAAAAGACAATTTTTGTCATGTCTTTTATAAAGACAATTCCATCTGAACTCGCAAATTGGCTATTGTTTTTATCAATTATAGCTATCCCTTTAAAGCCTGTAAAAGAGTCTATTGTAATAATTGCCGTTGCCGAAACAAGAACGGTGTCTATTGTATTTCTAAAACACATCATTGGAATTTCATTCGCATTATAAATTTGAATGCCTGGTGCAGTAGCTCCATCACCAGTATATGCAACAATTGATGTCACTCCATTTAAATCTAAATATTCCAAATTAAACATATTATATTTTATATAACCTAAGTCAACTGGACTGAGGGTACCTTTAATTGTTAAACGAGTTAAAGAATGTGCTTCAGTTAGTAAAATTTTATTCTTTAAGGTACCAGCAGTATCAATTTGAATTGTTTTTGAGACTTGTGCTTGTAAAAATAGAGCAAGGAATAAACTAATAAATGTTAATATTTGCTTTTTCATAATCTTTTAAAATTAAGTTGTTTAAATAATTTAACTATATTATATTTTAGGTCTAAACATAAGTTTTGCAATCACATATTTAATTGACGATGCAATTACAGCAGATGTAGTTGTGTCGTGTATAAATTTTAGCCCAATTAATTGTCCTGCACTAAAAGCTACATTTAAACCTGATAATGCTACGGTTGCACCTAAAGCATTGCTCGCAAAATTACCATAGTTACCAATGTTGTTCGTCGTTCCTGTAACCGAAGGCGAAAGTGTTGCGATGGAAGTAGCTCCCGATTGCGTGATCACATTTACTTTAAAGTTAACAGCTACAGATCCATTAACATACGTTCCCCCGACAGCAACATATCCGATATAGAATTCAGCCCCCACCAAAATACAATCAACTGGAATCATAAAAGGAATTACTGCATTACTATTCAATCCTCCATCGTTTCCGCTTCGCTGAGCATTGTCTAAGTATAAATAGTCATCATAGTTTTGGATTAAACCTCCATTAATTAAATTAAACTGAGCTTCAATGGATGCAGGTATATTGTACCATCCTCTTGCGCCTGTATCATTCGCACCATATATGCTATTATTATTAGGACTTACCACGTCGTTCACTAATTGTAATGTACGATTAGCAGATAAATCTCCTCCGCCTATTATTGAAAATTGAGAGTTGATTTGCTTCGTTTCAACCCATTGCTTATTTGCTGCATCTTGAGCATTTGATGGATTAGCAATATTTACAATTTTATGTTGATTGGCATTAATATCACCTGCTAGCGAATTTCCTGCAGCTCGAACTTGTTCTAAAGTTGTTGCGTGAGGATTACTTCCAGTCAATTGAGAATGATCGTATGCGATTTTACCTCGATCACCTCTATATGCCGTTGATGATGTTTCTCCTAATGCTATACTACTTGAAATTTCAGTATATTGAGAACCACTCCATCTATAAATAAAATTTGTATCGAGAGCAATATAAATTTTACTTGTTTCTCCAGTAGTTGGAAATGAAATTAAAGAAGAGTATTCCATCACATCATCAACAAAACTTGGTAGCTGAGAACTAGGAACTTTCCCATTTGAATCCAAAGTAGCTACCCCATTAGCTACTCCTTTTTGACCCGAAATTGAATTAATTAGATCATCCACATATTTTTTATGGGGAAGAGAATAATTATTAAAATTTGCTGACAAGTCTCCATTGTAGCTTAGAACTCCATTATTTAATAAAAATGCATTGTTGTTTATTTCAAAAAAAGGTGTTCCATCAGAAATTTTTCCCAATCTGACATTATTTTTTGTCAGATCTAATCTATACATAGCATCAGCACCTGAGTCAATACCAAGTATAATCTTATTATTATCATTAAATTGAGCAATTGGATTTGCTGAATTGTTAAATATATATGCTCTTGGAGCAAATGTTTTAACAATTGGACCAGTACAATCTTGTCTTCCAAGAACGAAATTATCTCTGTTTATCCAAACTGAAGGGACAGTTTGTCCAGAAACGAAAAACTCCAAATTAACAGTGTCTATATGCAAATTTGACAATGATTTACTTGTATCACCAAGATAAAAATCTTTAGAACCTCCATCTATTATTGTTTTTTCAGTTAAAGTTCCTCCAAGCTTGACAATTCCTGCGTTGTTTGTTAGTCCATTAGCAAAAGTCGGAATGCTAATATTATTAATTTGCTGTTGCAGATTTGTGTCTGCTGCTGTTCTATCTACAATTTCAGTATTTAATGTTGCATTGGTAACACTATTTGTTATTGTAGGTTCAATCAAACAAGAACGATAAACTGCTGCACTTCCGGGTGTTGCATCTCCAACTCCAAGTAATAACAAACTGTTCCCAACATAACACATTCTTACAGCATAATCCAATTGTAGCGAAAATGGAGTAATTATTTCGTCCCATGTAGAACCATTATTTTTTGATTTAAAGAGTTTTGCCTGTTTTGCACCAGCAGCACCTGAAGATGTATAAAAAGTAACTCCGCAACCTACGTATGTAATGAAACGAATACTTGTTGATGCACTTTTTACAATCCATGTTAAACCATTATCTACCGATCTGTATAGTTTGCCGGACTCAGTACCAAACACAATTATACCATTGCCTAAATATGCTGTTGTATTTATTTTGTCCGTTGATTCAATAGAATAAAGCAAAATCCAAGTATTTCCAGCATCTACCGATTTATATAATTTATTCAATGATGCACAAATTACAATATCATTACCCAAATATGTAATCGAAGGAATCATTGTGAGATTTTGGTCAACTGTTTTTGCAGTCCAATTAATACCATTGTTGGTTGATTTCCATATTAACCCTTCACCGTCTGATCCTCCAGTTCCGCATAAAACGACTCCATTACCTAAATCACAAAAACAGAATGTAGAGTCGATATTAACATCAACTTCAATTTTTGTCCATGTTTCTCCATAATTGGCAGATCTGTATATATTTCCACAACCATCTTGATATCCTGCTGCACACAATGCTATTCCATCTCCGAGACTTAGTAATTGAAATGTTGTATGTTCAGGAGCCGAATCTACATTAAACGTTTCGGGGAATGTTTTACCATAATCTTTTGATCGAAAAACTTTAATTCCATAATCCAACCCTCCATAGCTACCAGCTAAAATTGTTCCGTTACCTAAAGAACAAACATGATATACTGCCTGAAATTCACTTGCATGTGCTGAATCAACATCAACTTTTACCCATGTTTTGCCTAAATCTTCAATATTCCCTTGAAGTAAACCCAAATTATGTAAAGAATCAAGTTGCCCTTTGGTATCATACCTATCATCTCCAATAGCAATAACTCTGGCATCAGTATAATAGAGATTATTGTTGCCTTCGGGAATATCATTTGTTGTAGCATCTGCACCAAAAGTAACTAGACCTTTTTCATCATATGTAATTTTGGTCTTAGTAGCACCTATAATATCTGTATTTTTATTTAACTTTGAATCAAATGTGCTTTTTAAATCATTTTGATCCGTAATATTACCTGTAATATTACCCCAAACTGCACCAATGTCTTTACTTCCGATTTTAATCCAACCACTGTCTGTTTTAACGGCTAAATCGCCTAAACTCCAGTCTGTTATTCCTCCAATATTAGTATTACCTTCAACCGACACTCTCCATGCAAAACCTGTCTCTATTGTGGATATAGACAAAATATCGGGTGAATTTGTTGTTGCATTCCAATCGCCTTGAAGTCTTAGTGACCCTTTTAATGCACTAGCTTCAGCGAATAATGCATTTACTGTTATTTTACGGGTTTCATTTTCGTTTACTATTACCAATAAATCTTTTGTTCCGTCAATGGTGCTCGCTTGTGGCAATAGCGATATTTTGCTGTCTTCCATATTCTAAAGTATTTTAATTATTAATTCTAAATAGTTATAGCATTTTCTGTTACATTAAATTTTCCTGATGAACTTTCAATATCGACCTTAAATCGACAGAAAATCTCATTTCCATCTTCATCTATTTTTGATATTGAATCAAGTATTTTATACTCAATTAAATTACTGTTATTTTTAAATGAACTCAATAACATCCAATTTCCATTGCTACTCATTTTGTATACATAATATTTGGCATTATGAGTAACTTTATTCCATGTTAGTTTACATCCTATTAATAATTCTGAAGTACTTATAGTGCTATCATTGGAAAATGATAATTCAGGTGCAATTGGAGTTTCATTATCAATGATATTTGCAAGAACTGTTTTAGAGGGTTGAGAGGGTACATAATCGGTAACAATCGTTCCATCATTATCTGCATATTTAATTTTTCGATTAGCTACAACTTTATAATAGAGCAAATCACCATAAGGGATAAATACATCATTTGCAAAATCATCAATAATGGTTAATGTATCTTCATCTAACATATTATTCGTTTCCAAATCCAATTCCTTAACCAAATCCATTGTTCTTGTAGAAATAGCATCAGTAGCTTGTGTCGCTCTATATAAGCTGATTTTAGCTATTTTTTGAATGGAATTGTAGTTTGAAATATCTATTAATACTGCTGTTGATATATTATTGAAATCATCAGACAGTTGGGTATTTACTTTTTTAACTTTAGGCGGTTCTGGTGTCGAAGAGTTTACTAATTGTATTGGTCCCATAATTGACCCAAAATCACTAAACTGCATTCTATTGCTCAATTCTATACCACAGTAGAAATAGAAATTGTTAGCCGAACCATCAAGAGAAAAATCGGTGAATAATACTTCGTAATCAGAACCTCCTGTAACCTTAGCCATAGGAGCTTGGTCAAAATCTTTATCTGTAGGGTCTAGTAACTCACCATTAATTCCTTTTATAATTTGTTTTTTATTTCGAGGAACGTACTTTTGATCAGAACTAATGTACTTGTATAATAAAGGCTGTTCTGTTAATGGTAAAAAAGCGTTATAAACAGCTTCTCTAATTTGAGCATCCCAGTATTTTGCCTTTTTACTTGAATCTACAAATAAATCTAAGCCATAAGCATCTTTCTCTTTATCCGGTGTTGGGAATTTATACCCCGTTGCATCATTAGGGTAGGTTTTAAAATCGCCATTGGTATCATACTCAAAAGCTACAAGACTTTGCCATCGTGATGTAAAGAATGCATCGTCTCCTAAATTTGAAAGAAATTGATTTATTTGTTCAATGGTAGATGGCTTATAAAGCGATTCCAATATCATCCTTTCGCTGGCTCTATAAAAAGCAACGGCAAAAGGTTCATGTTTAAATTTCATCATAAAGCTATAGGTTGCTTTATTGTAGAAATCAGGTCGTGTAGCATATAATCCACCTAATGGTTTTTCAGGTGCTTGGGGAGCTTCAATTTCAAAAGCAAGAATTGTAGCCGGTACAGAAATCTTAGATTTATACCCATTTGTTGAATCTAATGTCCTTGTTCCAATATATGTTACCTTAGTTTTACTGCCTTTTGCTGGCAATATATTTGATTCTGTTAAACCTTTTGTCGTATCAGCATATAGATATACTTTGTATCCGGGGAAATAATTAACTTCTACACCAGTCGTTTCTGGAATATTATTTTGCGGTGGTGTTGAAGTTGTTGGTTTTACATAATCGGGGTCGTGAATTAAAAGTTTTATATATTCTTGATCCGTACTTATTATATTTAAAACCTCTAAGGGCTTCTTCATTCCATTAGGATCACCAGTTGTATTAATTCTAATAACACCTTTATACCAAGAAACTGGATTAGGTGATAAATGTTGAGGATGCTCTGAAAATTTCTTTTTATCAAAGGTAACTTCATAAACTCCTATATTCTCATAATATGGAGTATTGGGTGTATTTGGATCTGGATTTGGTACAGCTTGGCTTTTTTGAACAATAGTTGCAGTATCCCATATCCCTCTAACTTTTTGTTTATACGAATCGTCTGTTGCACTGTTTCCTGGTACGTTCTTCTGAAGATTGTTATCCCAAACACTTGATACTATAGTTTCTTCATTTTCCTTCCAATTTGAATCTCCAATTTGAATTTCGCAACTTAGTGGGGTTGCTATTCCAGTACCAATTTTCCAATTTGCAACGTTTGACATATTTTCAATTGCTGTAAATGCCTCTTTTTTATACAACGATGGATTTATATATGATTTTACTGTCTCATAAATAGGGGTATCGTCAGGATCTGGATTCGTATTTGTAATTGTATTTACTTCAATATTTTTAAGTATAAATGTTGTCCCATTTCCTGATACAGTAGGCTGAAGTATATTAACAATTTCAAAGGTTTTATTTTTTATCGTAAAAGCTCCTCCTATATATCTTGCAACATCTGTTTGATTAACAAAGGGAGTTGCCGTAATTATGTTTCCTTTTATATCAACATACGAAAAATCTTCTGTTTCAATTGTACTTAACGCCCCTTGAACATTAACTGTTTTTATTTGACCAGCTACGCTTGCTGGGGCATCTGTTCGATAAAAAATTTCAATCAGATTACCATAATCATACGTCAAATCATGAGAATGAGTATAGTCGAATGTTAATCTGACTAATGTTTTATCTGTTGCATTTGATAAGGTTTTCAATAAGTTCTGTTCATCGTAAGTCGTTAAAAATCTAGGATTTTCTTCTTGAATCAATTGAACATTAACATTAATAGGAGGGAGTAATGTATTCGGTTTAGTAAATTTTGTTTCGTTTGTGGTTTGTATATTACTATAATCAGATGTTCGTGAAAACCAGTTTATACAAAATGCAGTATAGTCATGATATCCCTCTTCCTTTTCTTTGTGTTGAAATAAAAATCCATCAGTACTAACAGGAAAAGGAATTGGTGAAACCTCAAAGTTATTTCCCAAAGAATCTTTATAGTACTCATCTGGAGTAATGACTTTCTTATCCCATTTCGAAACACCATGTTTTCGATAATCAATACCCACAAAAACACCATCAGTTTCATCTCCTAAACTGAATTCTGTTGCAGGGATAAAGAAATCTTCAGAATCATTTGGTTCATCATCATTAGGAGTTAAATATAGATTTACATATCTGGATTTTCCATCAAAAGTATATCCATTAATATCGGAAAGTTGTACTTCATTTGCTGATCCTTTATTTACCGTTAATCCATATTGAATAGGATGTAGTGTCGGGCTTAAAGGTAATTTTTCAATACTCTTTTTAATTGGTATAGTCGTAAATAAATGGGTTAATTCAGTATTATTTATATCTGCTTCTGGTAAACTAGCAAATGTCGAATATTGAGCGACATAAATATATTCTGTATTTAGATTTGTGTCAAATTCATCATCAATATATCCAAGTCCAAGCATTCGGGCAATATGGTAATCCATGCTTACAACTTTAAGCATATCCAAATAACTTGATTTGATATTGCCATCTCCGACTGCTGTACCTGTACTTCCTGAAGGATCAGCAATAGTATTAATGGTTGCAGTCTCATTAGTTCCATCATGGGAAAGTGATATATATTCTGTTACCCCATTTTTTAATCCATTATATGGATTTGCAGTACTTGGTATCCATCTATCTTTGTAATTTTCAATGTTTACTTGTGCTCCTTTATATTTCGGCCATTTACCATGAATTGATCCTGCTGTTTTCTCTAAACGATTATAAACAACAGAATCAGTAAGCGATAAACCAAAATTCCCAAGATTATCCCAACCAGCTAATGTATTTATATTTGATATGTAATTATCATATGTTTCAATATTAATTTTATATAGGCTACAATCAAGAGTTTTAAATCTAACCTTTGAAATATTCTCATTTACAACTCTACCATAGTCTTTTAACAATGTTTCTGCAAATACCAAATTATCCAGACCAAATTTATTGCCTGTAACAGATTTAGAATTGTTTTTTATCTCAACAGTAACTTCTGTATTATTTCCAGATAGCCAAACTTCTTCCATATAAAGCCATTTACCTTTTACATCAGGGGCTTTAAATTGAACCGTTTTCGATATACCAGATTGAACACCTGTTAATATTAATTCTATTATAGGAATTTCTGTCGGGTCAGAATCAGATAAATTAGATAACCAACCCGAAAACGTATATGATTTGTTTGGAGAAATAGAAATGTTAGATTTTTTCCAAACAACCATCTCAATAGAATCAGAACCTGCAACAGCTAAAAATTTTGTTCCACTTACAGCTTTACTTTTCCAATCAATATCTAAATTTTGAGCATCTGTTACAATTTCTATTTCACTAATTTTATTAGTAATTGGAGTTAAATATTCCGTTTCAAAATCTATCGTGTTATTCTCAAAGTTACCGTTACCGATGAGATTATTAATCATAGATGATTGCTCAAGGTAGATACGGAATAGATTCTCTTGTAAAATTAATTTATCATTTTCTTGTGCCAAAAATGCAGGTGTTGGTGAAGGAACACCAATTTCACTCATGTTAAACGTTTTTCTGCAACTGACAACTTTCCCGTCATCTACGGTATTGCTAATAGATTCAACTTTCAACGATGGATTTGATCCAAAATTATTTACATATATTTCAGAGGCAAAACATAATTTATTTTTTACTGAAACTTCTATTAAACCATCACCATAGGCTTGTAAAAATCCAATGGTGTCGGTTTTTGGATTTATTGAAATAGAATCATATTTTGCTTTATCTTGAAAAATAACATAAATTGTATCATTCGTGTTTAGCTTATCTGCCTTAAAAACCCATCTTCTGCTACCCAATAAATCACTTTCAATTACTTTTGATGGTTTCGTTGTAGTAAAGTCAAGAATTACAGGATATTTAGTTTTATATTTAGACCTGTATATATTGACATAATCTAAGTCTTTATTGAATCCACTAGTATTCGTTTTTTCAAGTTCGCCTTTAGGGATATGATTTAAGCCTAAATCACCTAATAAATCCCACCGAAGATGAATGCCTTCTAATGAACCATCGATACCAGTAGAACCAGCTGCTTGTATATAAAGGTATTTAGATTGATATAATGTTTTACCCGAAAGTGTGATTTCCATATTCGTATATGTTAATTTATTTTAATTGTATTTGTAATATATTGGTTATTAGGATCGCTTACATAAGCACTACCATCCCACATTATGGAATTAAATTCCAACCTAATAGATGTTGACGTAATTTCTAAATCGGCTTCTCCTGAAATAAAGAATTGCGAACAATCTTTTGAGTACAGACATTTGTTTGTTATTGTTGACAGTGACGATGTTGTACTGTTAATTGGAATAATTTTACAGAATTTCTTCTTCTCGACATCTGGTAATTTAGGGTCTAAAAATGGTTCAGTATTTCTGATAAGCAAGCCTAACAGTTTTCCTGATGCATCAATAACTCTATTTATTTCGGTATGTAATGCTGGAGGTAATGGTCTCAGTTTCAAAACTCCTTGTATCAAAGAATCAAAAGGGTCAATGAATGTAGAATCCAAATATGAATCTCCCGTTTTATTGTTTGTAATCAAACTACCAATTTGACTTAAAATAGTAGTATCAACAGTTACAGGGATATCAAAAATTGCCTCACGTTGATTCTTATTTTCATCTTGAATCCAATAACTTGTTATTTGGTCTGCAAGATTAGCATATCGTGACGTTTGGAAAACATAACGGTGAACTTCTCTTTTATCATTGCCGAAGACATTATAGAAGATAGCTGTATACAGTTTACTCGGTTTTAAGAAATTAAACGTAACTGTTGTTGAAACCCAAGCTGGTTTAATTCTTCGTCCACCTTTAGTCCAGCAATATCCACCATCAGGCGTTTTATAACTTGGGTTATACAATTCAGGATTTCTCATAATGTCCCATACGCTTACACTTTTAGGTGCAGGGACATTATCATCTTTCTTCCAACCTACAATAGTTGTGGGAATCGTTTTAGACACAACAGTCGGTGGTAGCGGATTTTCTAATTCTATTTCTTCAATCGGATCTTTGACAATCACTTGTAATGTTCCACTAAGTGTTGTTAACGATCCATATGTTGGCCAATCGCTAAATAAATGGTAAACATAACTTTTTATATAGAAAAGATTTAATTCCGTGTCTTGATAATAAAGAGGTTTCGCATTTATCAAACTACCATCAGCATTTGGATATGATCGTTTGTAATCAATATAATCCCGCAGAGTTGTTAATTTATAAAGGTTTAATTGTGGTGCATCTGGTAGAGTGGCAGGAACACTTTTTGTAGGTGGTGCATACATTTCTTCCTTTTTCAATTTTGTTGCATCATAATCTTCATGGAAAAATCCAACAGGACGAGCAGTTTTAAAACCGAAATTTAGTGTTGCCGCAGTTTTGTTTTGACCTTTATTAATTGTATCAGAAATAGTTATAGATAATAAATATGTAGCATTTGGTCTCCAAACGGGAGCAAGACTATCTTCAATAGCTTGGTAACTTGCTTGATAGCTTGCTTCTACCGCAGCTTTTCCAGCTTTATCCTGCGAAATTTGATAGTCTTTCCAAGTCATCCATTCCACTTGATGAATGATAGTACTATTTTTACTTACATTAGGAGGCAATGGTTCAGTAAGTGAGCCAGATTGCAGTTGACTCAAATGTTGTAAATCTTCTAAAACCTTATCAATTTCAGTATCTTTATCTTTTGCATCGTTGGAATGCTTATTCGCTTTATCTTTTGTGCTTTTTAAATACAAATGTGCGAAATTACATACGTCTTTAATATTGGTAACATATGAGCTACGACATGCCACAACTCCATTAGATAATATTTGTAAGCTATTTATATATGTGTCATAATCAAACTCAACTTCATCAAGTGATACTCCATCTGGTACAATATCTCCAAGATTATTAATACATGATAATCTTTCAGTGTTTTGAGGTGGGGACATCATTGTATTGCAACAACCGTCCATTTTAGCTTTTGCAGTATCATACAGTAGATTTAGTCGTGCTGCTTCTCGTAGTTCAAAATCCCTTTGAGTTAAAAGATTATTCAATTTCAAAGTAAGAGCTGCAATCTGTGAGTTTATTGATGCAAGATCTAAAGCATCTCCATCATAAACAGTATTTCCTTCATCTACTATTAATTTTTTCAGTCGATTTATTTCTGCTAAAATTGAAGCTTCATCTTGAGGATCGCTTTCATATAACGAATTGGTAAGTGTATCAATCTGTGATTGAACATTTTTAATTAATGATTTATTTTCATGAACTGGTTCAATATAAATATAATCGACTGGGTTCAGCGGATCTTTATAAACAATTGGAGAAAGTAAAGAATATCTTGAATGAGTATCTTTCTTTATTAGAACCAATTTATTTATAATTCCTATTTTTTGTTTTTTATAGTATGATATTTCAACGCTTTTGCTATATGTAAACATTTTTAAACTTACATATACACTACTATCGGGAAGCTTCAATTTTAATCTCGAATCATTACTGATAAACAACGATTCGTTTATGTTATAATTATTATTCCTATGTTGAATAATAGCATTCCCAAAAATTAATCGATAATCCAATATTTGATTAGTGTCGTTTTTACTTATTAAAGATCCTTTGGTTATTACTGTATCAGCAGCAGAATCATTCCAGTTTGCAACTTGAGCATCTGGAGTAAGACCTACACAGAACAAACTTGCAGGTGTTATTCCATACTGACGTGGATTTGCCCATCCACTTAGACCTGGATCCATATATGAGAATACAGACTGAGCTAATAATCTAATTCGGTTATAAACACTTTCTGACTGAATTTGCCATTGTCCAAGTTGATCCAATTGGGCAGCATTTGTAGCAATTGCCGATGGTGGCATCATTGCTTTATAGGGAAAATACTCTGTCCATTTCCCTGTTGAAGGGTCAGAAATCCTATTGGCATCCCAGATATAAACTGCAATATTTTCTACAGCATAAGAGTGTGTTGATTTGTATTTTACGGGTTTAGGAGGAATAGTTTCCGTATATTCATCGCCAACAGTTCCAACACCTCCAATTTTGGTAGTGATTTTTTGTGGGTCAACAGGTTTTAAAAATTCGATATCAATATAGCTATCCATTGGGATAATAGTATGGGCAAAAGTTGCTTCAACAATACTACTTATTATAGTTTCTTGCACATAAAGAACATCGAATGACTCGTTCGACATAATATTTATTGCTTTTACAGGCTTAAATTCTGAAGAATATTCAAATGGTAAAATTGCTGTATTGGGTTCATCTTTCGATTTTTCCCAACGTAACTCAACGGTAAATTTCTTAGATACCTTCTTGAATAATATCTTAACCCTTACTTCTAATTTCATACTTCCTTCAACGTAGAAAGGATGTGGTACTTCAACTCCTAAGGTACAGTCAATCCCTAAATAGAAGCTGCAACCAAAGATTCTAACATCAACACTTCCACCTACCGATGCATGTGCTCCGATTTGAGGACGATGGAAACTAATGTGTCCATTCATTCGAATGTATGCCTCAACTGCAGCACTGAGTGCTCCACCAAGATATTTTTTCTTAAATGCAAATTCAATAGAGGCACCTGCTTCAATACCCATTGCAGAAATCATTAAATATGATTTCCCGTTTAAGAAGCTTATGATACGAGCAGTAATAGGATTTTCGGGTGTTCCGAAATGTATATACCATGCTTTGGGGTTATGGAAGTAAAATGCTGCTTCCATTTGCACATACAAATCAAGGATATCACCAGTGTCTTTGGGTATCTTGTAATTTAATCCAAATCCTGTTTCAACAGATTCACTTGAAATTGCTAGATATGCAAAGAATGGAGGGTCTTGACTTGTTAAACCAACCCTTTCACTTAATATATTTGCTTTACCCTCGAAAATTATTACTTCGGGTAAAGACAATAGTAAAAATAATTTACTTGAGAATGCCTTGCCACCATCGGCACTGGTTGCTAATGATACACCAGCTCCAATAGAAAATCCGTTGCTAAAACCTTTAGTACTTAACGGTGGTTCAAATTTTTGCACACAAATACCTTCTTGTGGTGGTGCTTTATAATAATCGAACCATTTTGCTTCTTCGTTAAGTCCAGCGGCATGTTTAGTTGCAACATAACGTTGTCCCACTAAACCTCTAAAACCGTATATTCCTAATCCTGATGGACCGAGTGGAATTGGTGAAGGCAACTCAATACCTAAATCTACAATCCATGCAGGAACATCGGGTGTATACTTCATCGCTGCATGAGCTGCAAGTTTTACCTTGGGTAGTATTACATCAATACCTCCTGCGTATACTTTAATGTCTACCGACTTTTTGTTTGCACCTTCTCCAATACTTAGTGTTTCGTTTGTTACCGATAGCCAGCCGTTAATAATTACGGTAGCTTCTTCTGGTTTGGCACTTCCCGGTATGATGATACTGATATTAAAGCTATCAATACTGATGTAACTATCGAATTTGCCAGAATCAACCGTATAGCAGAACTTAATACCTGAACCACGAGCATCAACACCACCTGGATTGATATTTACACCTCCATCGAAGCCAAAGTAATTATATTTTCTGCCACCACGTTGTGTCGATCCAAAATGTAATGCAGTGATAAAGATTTTTACTGGGCCGATTTGTATTTTTGTTCCTTTGGGCAATGGAATTGTACCTCCATCAAGTTCAATTTTACCATCGTCCCAAATTCTCAGTTTATTTAATTCAAAGTCATCAGAAAGTACGCTAGCAATAGAAGTAGAACTATCAAAATGTAATGTACCCGATGTTTCAATAAAATAATCCCCGTCTTTTTTGCCTACAGCCAATTCTCTCATGGTAAAGATAAAAACAGGGTCGCTTCCCATTTTAAATGTAATTGGAAATCCGGCTTTTTCATAAGCCATAATTTCAAAATTACCCTTTGCATCAAAACTAATGGTTATTGCTATTTTGGCATCTTGTCCTTTTGCATCCTTGAATTTAGGAATGGTTAAAAATCCTTTTATTGTAGAATCAGTAATGGCATTTTTATGAAATGTTAAACTAAAGGCATCAAGTTCTATGTCAAAACCTCCAAATTTTACTTTAATTAAGCCAGAACCCGATTCAATCCCTATAGTTCCCGAAATACCACCAGTACCGATTAAAAGATTTTTGCCTTTGATTACAGTAGTTGAGGCCTTTGCATCGTGATTCCATTTTGTAGGAAGCCCAATTTCAACTTCGCTAACAAATACACCAACAAAATCATTTGAAAAACCTGCTGCTGTTACTTGAGGAATACTTGTTTTTCGATTGAAATCAAAGTAAATTTCAGATATTCCTAATACAAATCCAGTATCACCAAGCATACATGGGATAAGCGATAGTGGAGTTTCTATATTCCCTGGCCATATTGGTTCAAATTCAAAATCTTGATTTACAGAAATTCCAAATGGGATAGGAATTGCAACTGATTTTGTTGTATCTGTATCTGGAATATATACACCATTTGAATTTTTTATTGCTGGAATTAGCCACTTTCGAGGAAATCTGATTTGTGCGAAATCTATTGTAAAATAAGCATTAAACCCAATTACTTCTTCTTCATTAGTTCCAATATCTATTTGTAAAAATAAGTCGCCTCCTCCAAAAACTAATTGAATACCGTTTGTAAAAGGGATTTCAATAGCAACTTCATCAACAACGGTTAATGATACTTCGTAATATCCACCAGTTTCATCACCAGAAAACCTATCATAGTTATAAGCTAATTTATCTAGTAAAGGTTCAACTATTGATTTTATATCATCTCTTAATGCATCAAGTGGTGCAATTGAACTATATGGGATATAATTTTCTAAACTCATATTTTATTGAATTAATCGGAATTTTCCATTAATAAACGTATATGTACCAGATTTTCTTATTGAAAGACATTCATTATTATTAGCATAATTATTCCTTTTAATAATTTGGTCTTTACCATTAATATTCTTTATTGTTAATAACTCACTTTCTCCAATTATTAGGTTATTCTCTTTTATCGATATATTTCTTTGACATTTGAAATGTTCTTCACTATTGCTTGGTGAATCTTCAATTATATTGATTTCATCAAATAGACAAAAAAAAGTATCGAAATCTATTATTTTATATCCATGAAATGAACGTACAAAAGCTGGACCCTCACTAACTGCATGATCCCATTCTATAATAAGCTTTGAAGACTCTGAGTTTGTTAATGTGACAATGTATTGATTTGATGAACTTTGTGGCAACCCATTTTCGCATGTAGTGTTTGTTTCATCAACCATGCTTGGAAAATCTAAAGGGTCATTAATTAATTTAGCATAAAAGGATATTATTTTAGACTGAAAATTAATGTAATATAAATTTACGTTATTTTCGATAAAGTATAGATTAGGAAATATTGAAAGAATAATAATCTTTTTATTATTTGAGTTTATATGAATGAAATTTGTACTATCTTTAAGTATAAGATATCCTTTTGCATTTATCCATGCACATCCATTAGTATACATCTTTTTATCGAATTGTATGCCTTTGAAATTTGTTGGTTTTTCAATTCTTAACTTATAAGGACTAATAGTAACAGTTTTATTATCTTTAATCTGAGCATTTGATTGAAAAGCTAATAGATAAAAAATAATAATTATAATTTTTCTCATAAACTTTTATTGAATCTAGATGTTAATTGAATTGTTGTTCTATTATTTTGTATGTAGTTGAAACATTTAGATGCTTCTATGATATAGCGACTATCGTTAATTGGGATTAGCCAAGGAGTTTCGCTTTTATATGGTGGATATGATTTTACGGTAGGATTTGTAAAATTATATCTAGCGGATTGATTGATTAAATCTAATTTTGTTTCTTTTACTAAATATAACATTTTATGATAAACCGTTGCTAATAAAATACTGTTTTTAGAATTCAACATCCAATAAAAAAACTCAAGATTTGTAGATGGCAAATCTGTAACATGAAATATATCTTCAAGTTCAGTATCAGAATACCATTTTTTTAAATATTTTATATAAATTTCATTTTTTGCAGTAGAAATTAATTGTTGAACAAGTCCTGGAGACATTCTACTCCCATCTACTGCAATTATTTGTAATAATTCTCCCCAAGATAATTCAAAACCACCAACCACTTTTGTTGTTGTATTTATATTGACTCCATCTGGTACGGTTAAATTTCCGTGAGGAGCTAAATCCTCATAATTAGAAATAAGAGTACTATTCGCACCAAAATGGGTAACAAGTGCTTTCTTTGCCGATGGGTTTAATTTTTCTATTCTTAAAGCTCTATTATTTCCATTACTTTCATGATAAATTGCAGATATAATTATTTCTGCAGGAAACTGTAGTTCATAACAAATTGAATTAATATCATCTAAAAGAGGAATTATGTTATTGGTGACTTTCGTAGGATAAAAAATATAATCTGGATTCCCGTTTGAATCATTTGGATCAGGACAAACATCTATCATTGTTGTAGCATCAAACTGAAGATTTGAGAGTCTAAGTACTTTATTCCCTATAGAATTACTGGCGGAATTTCGTAAAATAACATTAAAAATAAGATTATCATCATTTGTAATTTGCCATAATAATTTCGATTTTGATTCACTTCGTTCATGTCCATGATATAGGCTTAGATTGCTTATTGGAAATAGAATAGTTTGTTTATCATTAATTGTAATAGGGCGTCTTGGCAATAAAGAAACATCATTATTAACACTTAAATCAATATTTAGTCCTGTCGAATTTAATAAGGGATGGTCAAAAATATTGCCTGATTTACCTGTATTTGTAATACATTGAATTCTTTTGTTATTCTTAGTTTCCATTTCAACGATATCTTTGAGGAAAAGCCAGAGATAATATTTAGGATTTAAATATGTCCCATCATAAATTTCAAAAATTATCGTAGAATGATAGTTATTCCCTCCTAAAATTATAGTTGCAACTCCTGCTTCTCCTAACAAATCTCCCGCAGAAACAAATAGTTGTAAATGATTGGTTAAAAATAAACCTACAATAGTCTCAATTTCAGTAGTTGCATTTTTACCAATTAAGTACTGTTTTATTGTTTTTGTTTTATATATACTATTTAAAATCGGATGTGTTGTTTTATTATTAAAGTTATATAAAATAAGTGATGATAACTTTTCCTTAATCTTTGGTAAATTGATGTTCTGATAAATTATTTTTGAAGGAATTGGTTCCTTAAGTTTGGGTATTCTTTTCAGTGTTGGACTTATATTGCTAAGTAAAGTTAAAACCAAACTATTTGTATAATCAGATTTAGTAACATAAGTTGAAGGATAATATTCTAAAGTACCATCGAACATTGAGTATAATGATTTATCATCATTTTCTGAAAAAAATAAATCAATTCCTTTGCTAAAATTACTACTATCTGGATGACTAACCGTTTGTCGAAATGGTAATCCTAACGTAAATGTTACTGTAGACAACACTAACGGGCTATGTCCAATTGGTAATGCGAAATTTTTAAATGACATACTATTCTTATTTATAATTAGTTCTAATAATGTTGTCTAATTGATTTTTGTTTTGCATGTTTTGCATGTGCATATTTTGAATACTCTTGTTCTTATCGGAACTACCTTGTGATGAGCCAAAGTAGTAACTAAATATTTGAGTCAATAAGGCACTTAGGACACCAAGAATGTACACTACAATGTCTTTCACACTAGGGTCGAATTTATTGTTTTGGAATATCACCAAATAAAATAATACAAATGTGATAAGTGTAGCACCCAAAGCAAGTATTGGCGATACATTTTTTGAAAGTTTTGTTGCATTTTCGCTAGTTTGTACCGCTGCTTCACGTTTTCTAGCACTATCTATATCTTGATAAACCATTTGTTGCTGGTCGTTCGATAGTTTTTGCATATCAACTTGAAATTGCTGTTCCGATTTTACCAATTCGTTTTGTAATTGCATTTTTTCTTCTTTGGTAGTAACTAAATTATCTACTACATTACCAACAGAGCTCACTAATGTGCTTGCTCCAGTCGAAAATAATTCTGTTAAAAATCCCATATCTTTATTCTAATTAAGTGATTTTAATATTCCAATTCTAGTTCTTATTATAATGCACACAATCTCAATTTTTTCTATGATTGAGTTCATATTTTTTTCGGCATTTTCATAGTATTCAGATTCTTGAGGATGCATATATGAAGTTTCAATAGCCTCCCTACGAGAAACTCTTAAAATTAATTCAATTTCTTTGTAAATATTTTCTGGATAAAAAGGCTTATTAAAATCGAAAGTTATGACACAATTTTTGAAAGAATCATTGAATTCATCAAAAATCTTTTTACGTCTTTCTACTTCTTCAGATTCTGTTTTCGTATATGGAGTGAATAATGGTCTTAAATCAGAAGTCGCATTTCTTAATTTTATTAAATTTGACCACAAATCATTATAAACCTGAAATTCTTTTTCAAATTGAATTTTATGAACTAATATAGATTTATCATTTTCTATCTTTTTAGATTCATTTTCAAGTATTTTATCATTAAACTGTTGTGTTCTTTTATACCATAAAATAAATCCACGGATAGATAAAAATACACCGCAACCAAATAACCCTAAATATAATAATACAAATTTTGTAAGATTGTTAACGTCTCTTTGTAATCCCTTGAATTTTGCATCAAACGTTAAACTATCTCTTAAGTGTTCGATTTTTGTGTTACATGTTGTTTGAATACTTTTAGTTGTATCCATTTTTGCATTAAATAGCATTAATTGTTTGGAAACATTCAACTGTTCAACATTTGAAATTAATTTTTCAGGTGTTTGAACTAACATATATGAACCATAAATCATTAATACAAGTCCAAATATTGCAAGGAATTTATATAAGTTATCAGTTGGTAAATTAGGTATATTCATTTCTTTATTCATGTAGTTTTATTATTCTCCCAAAGCTCTACAAACCCAGCCAAAGAAATACTTTCTACTCTCCGGACGTTTTTTTACTATATGTATATAACGAGCTACTTTTGCTAAAGTAAATGCTGCAAGAAAGTGGTCGGGGTCAAAATCGTTTAATGCAGCAATCGAAATTTGGCCTAAAACACCATTCGTTTTTTCACCTAAAACCATTTGAGCTAAGGATGCACTTGTGGAAACACCACCATTTACAGCAAAATCAAAAATAGAATTGGCAATGCTTTGATTGGTAATATTGTCCCCATTTACTTTGTCCCAAAAATTAACTTCATAGAAAGATTTTACTTTTTGTTGTAAGTCAATATTTTGCTCCAAATTTGCAGGGAAACCTGATTGTCGTTTCAAAGTATCAAGGATTAGCCAGCCATCCCATTTCGTAAATATTTTGCGAGCAATACCTTTATAGGTTTCACCTCCTGGGTCACTTGGGTCGTTTACGTAGCCGCCTTCGTTGGCTAAAACTTTATTGAAGGCAATAGAAAAATCTGCCATATCTTCTGTCAATTAAAATAAAAATTAAACTCATGTTCAAAAAACTAAAACGATGATTGTGCATCATTTTAGCAATACTCTCTAAAAAAATCTCCCCTAAAACTGCAAGTGCAGTTACTGTTATTGGGTTATCCCTTTAACCAAATAACAGAGTAAATATAATAAAATATTTGAAATGTAAATAATATTCACATTATTTTTTTTGTTTTTTTAGTTGAATGAAGAATGACTGATAATTACACAAAAGGCTATACCATATATATGGTATAGCCCTGTATTCATGTTATTTATCGCTCTTCTATTTTGAGACAATAAACTTAGTACGGTTGGGATTTGCTATCTTTTTATAGTTACCAGTATTTGCTTTGAACCTATTAAATACTGTTGGCGTAATGATTTCATTAAAGCTTGAATCTTTGCTCATTTTTTTATTTACACTTCCAAAAATTTCATAATAAAATTTCATAGAGTTATGCATTTCATCATAAAGGTCTTGAATTATTGGGTTATCTTCATTAAAATGTAATCCTATACGTTTTGCTTTTTCAATCATCCAATATAATGTACAGTTCGATAATCCATCTTCGTTATATCTGCCACCAACATCGCAATGAACACCTGTAAACCAAACTTGTTCCATTATTTGTCCTGCTTTTTTCGATTCTGGTTGTTGTTCCCATAATGTTGGTAAAAATGGTTTACGATGCTCAACAATTGCTAATGCATGATAAGCAAAATCAACATGTCCACTTAATTCAACATCATGGAATCTACAGTCCAACACATTCATATTTATTATATCAAACAAATCGATAAGGGGGGGGGAATTTGAATGTCCCGTACTAGTTTGTCCCCTTCCATTCATTAACCTCAAATAGGTGAATATGTCCTAAATATTCACCTATTTGTCCGTTTATTTTGTATTAAACCAATTCAATCAACCGAACTTTACATAAAATAAACTATTTAAACATAGTATCAATATTTGAAATAGAATTAACTAAATCATTATTATTTAATGTAGATTTTATGAAAAAAAGCTTCATTTTTTTAATCTTCGAATTATTCTGTGCGACAAAGTTTTTTGCACAAATCAACTCGAATAGTCCATCGGTTCCATTTGGTTCACACACAAGTTACAGTTATGGTATAATGCCAACAAATCTACCATCAAGCGGAACCTATGGAACCTCACAGGATGCTGCAACCGCTTATACCGAATGGAAATCTAATTATGTAGAAGCCTGTACTGTTGGTAGCAGAGTGAAATTTACTGGCACAAATTCGGGATGGACAGTGTCGGAAGGCATAGCTTATGGTATGTTACTATCAGCTTATGCGGGAGATAAACCCTTATTCGATAACCTGTGGAAATATTATAGGAACAATACGAATGGCCAAGGAGTAATGAATTGGGAAATAAACGGATGTACTGGAGCTATTGGTGCAAATGGAGCAACAGATGCTGAATTGGATGCAGCGATGGCACTTATTGTTGCATCAAAACAATGGTCGACAGCATCAAGTCCTTATACTTATAAAACAGAAGCATTATACCTGATTGGAAAGATAAAACAATACGAGATAGATTCTTTGACATTTCAAACAATAAACGGTGACATGTGGGGTATGACCAGTACTTGTCGAAATCCAAGCTATTTTTCTCCTGCATATTATAAGGAATATGCGGTTATCGATGTTGCTAATGCAACATTCTGGAATAAATGTGTTGCAGCCTGTAATACAGTTTTAACTGGAAACAGAAATGCAACAACCGGACTAATAAGCAACTGGTGTGGTAATACTTCGCCCTATTCCGACAACAGTTGTGGTAACACTGGATCGGGCAGTTCTGGTTATGGTGCAGATGCATGTAGAAATCCTTGGCGTATGGCTACCGATTATTTATGGCATGGTTCGTCCGCAGCAACTGTATCAATTGATATATCAAGCAAACTTGCTACATGGATTACGGGTTATGAGTCGCAATTAAAAGGACCATTAGCACAAAATGCTTCGAACCCAAGTGTGGGTAGTTACAAAAATGGATCTTACTCAGCATTTGGTCTAGCACCAATGACTGTTTCAACAAAACAAACAAGCTTAAATAGTTGTTATACAAATATTGTTGGACTAGGAACTGATGCCTCATATTACTTCAATTCGACAATCAGATGTCTTACATTATTTGTAATGACTGGCAATTTTTGGGCACCAAGCACATCAAATATTATTTCTCCCCCACTCTTTTCAAGCGCTACTACAAATTCTACTGGTACTACAATTACTATTAGCTTCGACAAAGCAATGGCTATAACAACAGAATACGACAAGTTTGCTTTCTTAAAAAACGGAATTGCTATCTCAAACGCATTTACAGCTATAACTACAAATGGCACAAATTCATTTGATTTAACACTTGCAACAAGTGCAATTCCTGTTGCAGGCGATGTATTGAGTATTTCATATACTCTGGGCACAATAAAAAGTAGTGACGGAGCAATATTAGCTGCATTTACGAGTAATCCTGTTACGAATGCATTAGCAGGTAATTCAACATTAGTTGATGATTGTGAAGATGGTAATGGGATCAATAATCTTGGTGGAAAATGGTTTACCTATAACGATAATACCGTTGGAGGCAAATCAACAGTAACACCAACTACATCAACAACTACACTCTTCAGTATGACAGTCGGAGGAGCAAACAACTCGACATTGGCTGCAAAAATTTCATACGTATTGAACGTTGGAACTCTTACCTATAACCCATTTGTTGGAATTGGGACATATTCAACGTCCGATACATCAAAAACAAGCGATTGGTCGAAAGGAACTGGTATTTCATTTTACTATAAAGGTACTGTGTGTACATTGCAAGTTGTAACTCCCGAAGTAAAGGACGCAGGTTACTATTCATACATCATTCCAGCATCAACAACAGGATATACCAAAGTAACAATTAACTGGGCAAGCTTTAGTCAGCCAATATGGGCAAAAACAGCTATCTTTAATAAAGCAGCAATAAATAAATTACAATGGCAAACACAATCTACAACAGGTGCTAAGGGCGACATTTGGCTTGACGATATAAAAGTTGAAGGATTGGTTCCCAGTACACCTGTATACACACAACAAAATATAGCTTTAAAAGCAGGTTGGAACTTAATTTCGTTTTATGTTCACCCCCTTGATTCAAATTTTTCCACAGTCTTTACATCAATTGGAACCAATCTCATTACAGTTAAAAATCAAGATGGATTTTATGACCCCAATCAACCTGCTATCTATAATAGTTTAACAAAACTAGAAAAAGGCAAAGCATATTGGGTAAATATTAAAAATGACCAAACATTTAGCATAACTGGTTTACCTATAGGGACTATAAATCTACCCCTAAAAACGGGATGGAATTTAGTAGGCTACCCGAAACAAATAAATGGAACAATAAACACAGTACTTTCAGGAATATGGTCATCGTTTACCTTTATAAAAAACCTTGATGGATTTTATCAGAAGGGAGGCACAGTAAATTCTTTAACAAACTTTGTTTCTGGAACTGGATATTTTATCAAAGCAAGTTCAAATTGTACTTTGACATACTAAATGGAGTAAATATTCAAAATATCTCACTATTTGTCTATTTATTCAGCTATGATTTTTAACTGCGAATATCTTTGTCTAAACTTAATTATAACAATTTTAAAAGCAAAAAATATGAAATCTCGTATATTTGTTATTGTATTAGTATTATCTATTTTATCATCGTGTTCAAAAAAAGATGATGAAGCTTCTACAACGGGAATAATTGGACAATGGCAAACATTATCACATGCCTTTTTAATAAAGCCCAATGAAGATATTTCTTATCCCGATTTATTCAGCAAACCATGGCAGGGTACAATTAAAATAGATACTACAACTATAAATCCAGAAAATTTGTATTATATTATTAATACCTCTCAAGGTAATCCCCATTTATATACTTCAAACATTTTAATTGATATATTTAGTACATCATTTATCATTACATATAACAATAGTGAATATATATATAATGATTCATTTACGTTAGAAAAGACAAATGGTCGATTTATTGCCCATGGATTTACAGTCTGTAACAATAAACAAATAAGCATTGATATAAATTTGACAGCACAAGTTACACTAATGAAAAAAGACAATGAGTATTGTATTACCGATGGTTTATGGCACTTGAAATCACCCTATGAAAGTATTAGTTTTGAGAGTAATGGAAAAGTAAAAGGAAAAATATTGGATATTGATATTTTATCAAATTTTAAAGGAACCTGGAAATGTAAATTGGATAACCTTCATTTAGATATTTCAGTAAATGAAGAAACGCAAACTGATGATTTTACTTTTAAAGCAATCAATAAGGACACATTATTATTATCAAAAACTATAGATTATTATAAAGCAAATATTTTCCCTACAATTCCAGAATCAAAAATTAGTTCTTTAAAATATCAGTCGGTATTTGAACGATATAAAATACAATGGATGGACGTTAAAAAATAACAAATCGATATTCTAAGCAATTTATAGTAACTATTTATTACTTCAACAACTAGTTGAGTCAAAAATGATCTCCAACTTAAGCAATCGTTTATGGAATGCATTTTTAAAAATGTAGCAACAATTTGTTAAAATTTAATCCCCAAACATTTCTTTTATTATTATGGATTTTGACATTAATTACATGAAAATATTCAACCCCAAAGGAGACTATACATAATTATAATTGCTTAGTCGCAAGTATGCCTTTAAGCGTTATTTAATCCTTTCAACATTGAAACAAAGATTTTGGAGTTAATTAATTCAAGAAAATCACCATAATTAATCTTCACACCACACATAAACTTCGACATACATTTCATCGTTATTTTTGCAATATTCAACTGATTGTATTAAGCCCTTATTTCCCGACCAGCAAGTTGCAGTTTCTTGAATTGCAAATAATTGTTTATCATCAAGAAAATCATTTGCTTTTAAAAACTCTCCGATTCGTGGAATTATAGGCAAATCAAACCAAAAGTCACTATCGCTTGTTTCAGTTGAAAAAACAATCTTAGTCTTCATATATTTAAAATTAACACATTACTATTCAAAAGAATAAAACCCCTTACCTTATGTATCAAAAATATTTATTAAAACCGAATTATTAAACCGTTTTTCGGTGAATGGCATATACATCTAGGTAAATAAAATAACAGTACTAAGTCAACCAAACGCGATGACTTAGTACTGAATGTTTTTACTTATAATTATTAATTGTTTGCAGATATTTTGCCCGTTTAATTTGATAATTATATTGAGCTTCTGTTAAGCTATTTAATGCATTTTGAAAGGTCGATTGAGCTTCAAGTAAATCGGACATTCCTACAACTCCTGCCTTATAATTATCTTCAGTAACTTTCAAATTTTCACGAGCTTGTTCTACCGATTGATGGTCGATATTTATTTGATATAATTGTTCGTTCAACTCGTTTTGTACTTGCGTAATTTGCAAAATAAGCAATTCGGATGTTTCAGTCAGTTTATTTTGTGCAGCCTGAATTTTAATATTACCTTCTTTTATTTTATGTGAGCCACCCCACCAATCGCTTATTGGCAAACTTATAGTTGCTAGTAGCATTGCATTTTTTGTTTTTGTATCCATTACATCGGAATATATACCGACTGCACCTACGGTTAATTGGGGCAAACACTCTCCTACGTCCATTTTTTTTTGCAATTCCTGAACGGTTACAACTTTTTGCAACAACTTATATTCATTTCGCGATGTAACAGCTTCGCTTGGATTACTTAAAACAAGATTGCTTGTCTCTTCAATAGTTTGAATATTCGTAAACCTTGTAGTACTGTCGAAAGGAATACCAATTTGTTGACACAAAGCATGTTTACTTAAAGTTAGTCCGTTTGTCAATTTGAATCGTGAAACTAGTAAATCGTTGCGTTTCAATTGTACTTTTAGTAAGTCGTTACGTTGAATCAAACCTGCTTTTAAGGCATTATTAACATCACGTTGTAATGTATCGAGAAGTTGAATATAATTGTCGAGCGTTTTGAGTTTTTCTTCGAGTGAAAGCACAGTCCAAAAAAGCTCTTCGGTACGAACTATAACATCTGTAGTAGTCATTGCTTGTTTATCTTTGTTTATTTCTATACCAACAGAAGCTAATCGGTTTCCATTATAAATTCTACCACCAGCAAATACAGGTTGCATTGCCATAATATTAGCTACTTTAGCATTGTTAATTGCTTTAATTTCCATTCCAGGAAAATACGTAAACTGCGTTGCAGCTGATAAGTTTGCCATATTTCCGTCGTAAACAGGTAAATTCATTTGTGGAATATTCCCCTTTATTAAATAATCGTTAAACTTAATAGCTGTTGCACTTGCATTCACTTTTGGGAAATAATTGGTAAATGCATTCTTTTTAACTTGTTCCGATTCGGCAACATCGCTGACAGCTTCTTTTATTTTGAAATTATTTTTCAACGCAAGATTTTTGCATGAATCAAGTGAATACGTTTGAGCCTTTGTATTGGTTGAAATAGCAGAGAAACTAATCATTAAAATAACCATCATTGCAGATGTTGGAATTGCCCATTTACTTTTTTTATTTTTCTTATCACTATATGCAAATGAATACAAAACTGGCAAAGCAAAAAGAGTTAAAACCATAGAAATAAGTAAACCAAAACAAATTACCGTGCCTAATGGTCCCCAAAGTGGCGAACGACTTGCTATCATTGGAATAACACCCACAGCTGCTGCTGCTGCAGTTAAAAAGATAGGACGCATACGTCGTTTCCCTGCTGCAAGAGCTGCTGCACGAACCGTTAGTTTTTCCTTTTCATGCAATTCTCTAGCATAGTCAATTAGGATAATTCCATTTCGAACAACCATACCGCAAAGACTGATAATTCCAATAAACGCTGTTATACTAAAGGCATATCCAGTAACAGTTAAACCAATTGCCACACCAGGCAAAACAAGCAACATCGTTGACATTATGAGCAATGACAATTTTATTTTTTTGAATTGGAATAATATAATAAAGAAGATTAAGACAATACTCAACAGCAATGCAATAGCCATTGGTACAAGCGATTCGAACGATGCTTCCAAGTCACCACCGTAATTGATGCTTGTACCTTCGGGTAATTTCAAAGCGTCAATTTGAGGACGAAGTTCTTCAAAAATATTATTTGAGATAAAACCGGGGACATTATCTATCTGAATTGTCATTGTTCTGGTTCCGTTTCGTCGTACAATAGTCCCTTCTGTCCATTGAGGTGAACAAGTTGCAAACGAACGTAATGGCATTGCTTTAAAACTCGACATTGAGGTTATATATTGGTTTTGAATAGAGTTAATATCCTTTACAGCACCATTATCTTGCGTTAAACGGACTTCAACAGGGTAATCGTTTTCCCAAATAGTGGTTAAAGGAATACCATCGAGACCAACCATAAGCGATGTACCTACAAATCCTTTTTGATAACCAAGGATATTAGCCCTATCTCTGTCGATTGTTACATTTATATTCTGTAGTTTTTCGTTCCAATCATTTCGAGCCCAAGCAATTCCTTTGGTACGTTTTATCATTGAATCAACTTGCGATTGAACTTTGCGAATATCTTTGATAGAATCGGATGAAATACGAATTTCGATAGATGGTTGAAACTGCATTGCTAAAATTTTCCATTTCACATGTGCATTAGGGAAATTGTTCGAATATTTTACATTATATTCATTTACAACAGCACGCGTAGCTTTATCGGAAATTGTATTAACAAGCAACTGACCATAGTTCGGTGATGGCATGTGAGGTGCATAAACCGTATGAAAACGAGGTGAACTTGTGCCAATAAAACTAGTCACATTTGTTACACGTTTGTCTTTTATCAATACATTTTCGAGACTATCAACAATTTTTGCTGTACTTTCGATAGATGCTCCTGTTGGTAAATACACTTCTACGGCAAACTGATTGCGTTCCATCTCAGGAAATAACTCTTGATTGAGCGATTTAAAAAGTACAATTGCTAGAACAATAGTTGAAACAGTAATAGCTAAAACTGTTTTTGGATAGCGAAAAGCCTTTTCAAGTGCGGCATCAAAGATAGCTTGTAATCTATCGAGCATTGATTTATTTGACTTTTTGACTCCCGTTTTCTTCAAACCTTTTTTAATAAAAACATAGTTTAAATATGGAACTAAAAGCAAAGCAACAGCTATCGATGACAGCAAAGCAACTCCAACAACTATTGGCATCGGTTGCATAAATTCACCAGCTGAACCTGGAACCATGAAACCAAGTGGCCAAAATGCTACAAATATGGCAAGAGTAGCTACAACAATGGGAGCAACCAATTCTTTTGCACTTTTAATAGCAGCATGCCACACCGAAAATCCATGGTCGATTTTTTCAACGTGATTATCGATAACGACAATCGAATTATCGACAATCATACCAAGTACAAGAATAAGTGCTGCTAATGAAACAGTATTCAATTCTACACCTAAAAAATAGAGGCAACCTAAAGTAATAAGAACCGCAATTGGAATAGTAATAGCTGCTACCAATGCAACACGAAATGGTAACAATATTAAGGTAACCAAAATAACAGCTACAATAGCTATTAAAAATTCTTCCATAAAATTACTTACCGAATCATCAACATATTTAGGTAGTTCCGAAATCTTTGCAACTTGAATATCTTTTGGACATTGTTTTTGGAATGTTGCCAAAGCTTTTTCTACATCTTTGCCAAATTCTACAATATTATTTCCCGGTTGCATTTCTAATGACAACAGAATTGTTTTCTTTCCATTTTGTTTGATATAGCTATCGGGATCGTCGTAACGTCGTTCAATCGAAGCGATATCTTTAAGTCGAACAACATTTCCACGTGGATCGGAATATACAATTTGGTTTACCAAATCCTTTTCCGATTCAAAATTGGCAGGTAAATGAACAGCTAGATTGGTTTTTCCATCTTTCAAAACACCAGCCGAATTTATCATACCATTGCTTTGATAAGAGCCTAATAATGATATTGTTTTAATATTATATTCATTTAATTTTTCGGGCTTTACATTTACAAAAATCTTTTCTTTTTGTAAACCAAAATGTTTAATTTTTGAAGTAGCTGGAATCTTTCGGCATTCTGCTTCAAGTTTTTTTAGTTGTTCCTCTAAATCTTTATAGCTTTTAGTATCTGACGATAAGGTAATGAGCATAGCTGAAGTATCTCCAAAATCGGAATTTGCAATTAATGCAACAACTCCAGTTGGCAATGTCATTTTTAATTCACTCAAACCATGTTTCAGTTTCGACCAAAATTGATCGGCATTTTTAACATTATCGTTCAATTCAACAAAAATGTACATCATGCCTTCTTTCGATTGCGAATAAGTTTTTGCCTTTTTAACTTCTTGATAACTAAAAATATAATTCTCTACTTCACGTGTCAATTGAGCTTCAACCTCAGCCGAAGTAGCTCCAGGATAAACTCCAACTACAACACCTTGTCGTATTGTAAATTGTGGGAACTCGTTTCTTGGCATTTTTAGTAAAGCTACCACTCCTATTAACATCAATACTACCGTAATAAGTAAGATGATATTTTTGTTTCGCATCGCCGCTTGGATGATGCCAACTTTTTCTGTACTCATAACTAGAAACTGATTACTGTGTTATTTGATAGCTTTTCTTTTCCCTCAACAACAATTGTTTGTCCTAAGCTTAAACCCGAACGAACTTCAATACTATTTCCACTGTAATTGCCCGTTTCTATGATTTGCTTTTGGACCTGTTTGCTTGTTTTATTTACGACAAATACAAATGCCTTTTCGTTTTCATCTTTGCTAACAGATTGATAAGGAATTAATAAACAATTTTTAACGCCATTGGGTGAAACATTTACATCGCAAACCATTCCAGGTTTCAGTTCTAAAGTTTGATTTTTTACTAATATTTTCACTTCATATGTTCGTGAAATAGCATCAGCAACAGGGCTGAGGTTAGTTACTTCACCAGCAAAGAATTTATTGTCGAGAGCTGAAACTTGGAATCGAGCTTGCTGACCTTTTTTAAGTTTACTGATTTCATTTTCGGGAACCGCTATTTTTACATAAACATCTTGAATTTCAATTAGCTCAATTGGTGAACCCGATATTGAAAGTGATGACATGCCAGGCTCAATGTTTCGTTTACCAACGATTCCATTTGATGGCGCATATAAATTGCATTTATCAAGATTATCTTTCGACATAGTGAGTGAAGCCTTGGCTTGATCAAGTCCAGTTTCCATTTCAACCCATTTAATTTCCGATAAGCTTCCTTGATCGTGAACTTTTTTCAATCGATCGTAAGCATCTTTGGCTTGTTGATATTTTGCTAATGCAATATTGTACATACTTTGCGAACTCGCTTTATCGGTTGTTGCAAGCAATTGACCTTTCGTAACAAAATCTCCAGCATTTACTAAAACTTTCTCAACAATTCCAGTCGATTGAAATGTTAGGGGAATAGTTCGCGATGCCTCAATAGTTCCACTATAACGATAGTCGCTACTTGTATTGGCAGATTTTACATCATCTACTTTTACAACTATAGATTTATCATCAAGGTTTAGAACCTTTGTTTCTTTTTTCCCTTCGCAACTTATAAGTGTTGCAACAGAAAGGATTACATACATTGTTTTTCTCATATCTATTTATTTTAAAATTATATCCCATAAAATACTAAACGACCAGTATGTAAGTGCTCAAAAAAAACAATAACATATTAAACGTTCGGTATGTTTTACTGCGTTAAATTAAAAAAGTTCTTATAATAAAGTTCAAATACCGATGAAAATCTGAAATTTCATTTTTATACTTTTAATATTTTATAAAACTCAGTTAACTGTTTTCGTAATAAAATCAAAACTGTTTCAGGGGTATTGTTTTGCAAAATATTTATTGCCATTCCAGTAGACAAAGAGAAATAGTTAACTGCCATAATTTTAGTATTTATATCTTGGCGAATTTCTCCTCTTTTTATCGCGTTTTCCATCACCATTCTACATTTTTCAATTTCATTTTCCATTAAATTTAAATGCTCGTCGAAAAATCCGGGGTAATGTCTCATAGCATCAATCATTAAAGCTAAATAACTAACAGGTAGGTAGTTTGGTTTATCTCCAAATATTGATTTAATAGTATTTGTTACATCGTTTAACGTTTCTTCAATAAGTTGTACAAATGTTTTGTCGTCGGAATATGAATTAGTAATTCTAATAATTAAATATTTATCAATTACTGCTTTAAATATTGCTTCTTTGCTTCTGAAATGATGGTAAAGTGCACCCTTAGTTAATTCTACTGCTTTACTTATATCGCTAATAGAAACACCTTCGTATGAACTATTCATAAATAGTTCATAGGCTTTGTCAATTATATATTCTCTTGTATCGCTCATAATTTAAAACTTAAAAACACATACCGATCGTTTAGTATGCAAATATACATTTAAAATTGAGGTAAAAGCAAGTAAATTAGAATATAAATTCATTCATTTATGTAAAGTAAATTTATTCAATTGAATATCTTTACTTTACATGTAATTATGATATATATTCTTTATAAGAATTCAACCAATTAGATACCACTCTCCTTTTTAAAATGATATATTGAAAGACAAAAATTCCAAACACAGCACAACATGAACCTGCTATAACATCAAGCAAATAATGATGTCCCGAATAGACAGCCGAAAACCAGATTCCGAGAACAAAAAGACCAAAGATCCAATTTACAAATCCCAACTTGTTTTTCACTGCATAGTATAAAACGATAACTGGATAAGCCGAATGTAGCGATGGCATTGCAGCAAATACATTTGAATTGCGACTATAAATTGATTGAAAAACTGGAAAATGTACCAATTTGTCAAAATTTATTAATCCAGCTGGATTTCCAGGAATGGAAAATTTTACAACTGAACCGTATTGAGCAATATACCAAGGTGGTGCTGCTGGATGAATGTAATAAATGCAAAATCCAATCAAATTTGTAAGTAAGAAGGTGAGCGAAAAATGTAAAAATTGCTCTTTGTTTCGAATATAAAAAAAGACTGCCAAACCTAGTGGAATTGGCATCCAGTTTATGTAAAACAAACCACTTAAAAAATCGAGAAAAGTGCATCGGAAAGCGGCAAAATATTCATTTGGAGTAAGTACCAAATTCCCCAAATGAATACCAAATAAGGATTTTTCTAAACCATAAATATGCATAATATCAACACTATGAATGGTATAATTGGGAAAAGCTTTCATTAAATCGTAAACAATCCCAAAGACTATGAAAATGGTGAATGCAGCCACAAACTTCCGTGTTGTGTCGCTCAATAAAAAGAAAAAGGTATAACAAAGAATTATTACATAATTTTCGGTTTTTAAACCAACTAATAGCCCTACAATCAATAAATAAATGGCTGAACACAAAGCTAAAATTCCTAGCGTTTTGGGGTTTACGTTTTGTTTTGGAAAAATTGTCATATGTTTATTTTAAGGAGTAAAACGAACCGAAGTATATTGATTTGTAGCTACATCAATTCCGCTGACTTCAACATAACGAACAACCGGAAACCAAAAGGTTCCTCCTTCGGTTTTAATGAATACTTTATTTACTTCTAACAATCGATTGTTGAGCGAAATATATGCGTGATATTTTAAATCTTTGTTAGATTTTAAAAGATAAATATACTTTTTTGAATAACATACAAAATAGACTTTATACGATCCTTTTGATTCATCAATTGGCTGATAATTGAGCCCGTAGGCATATTTACGTTGAATGAACGACAATTCCTGTGTTATACCACCTTCTTCGTATCTAATCCAGTATGGGTGAATGGGAGTTTCAGTATTGAGTTTCCCATCGGGCAACAGATTTAAATCATAAACAATGGTGTTTTTATTGTGCGAACGTTGGATATAAAAAAGCGATTTTGCCGTTTTTACTGGAACTGGATAATTATCGCCTGAGTTTGTTGATTGTGAAAATACGTTTATTTGCAATAATAACAGCAAGCTAATAATACCAATTTGTATAATTTTCATATATCTCATATTTCAAAAAACTAGCTTAATGCTTTACGACAAATTTGTAATCGTTTTATGGCTGTAATATTTGCCAAAATAGCAACGATAGCTAATGGGATGGTAAATATCGAAATGGTTTCAAAAACCTCGAAAGGAAGCCAACTAACATAAAACTTGTGATTGCCATTACTACATTCAGAAACAATACCGCAAACCAATGCCGAAAGCCCAATGGTAACAACTCTTTCGGGACGTTGCATCAATCCATCTTTACATTCAATTCCAAGTCCTTCGGCTCGTGCACGAATGTAACTTACCATCATAGAGCCAATTAAAGCGACAAAACCAAGCAGTGAACTGAGAAAGAAATGGTGAGCAACAAGATAATAACAGATTCCAAGAAACATTACCAATTCGCTATATCGATCAAGTACTGAGTCGTATAATGCACCAAATTTCGATGACATATTACCAAGACGTGCTACCTGACCATCAAGCATATCGAAAAGACCTGCAAAAAGGATAAGACCACCACCCCAGCCTATGTACGATAAATCGTTGCGGTGACAGGTTTCAGCTCCCTTAACAAAAACTGCTGCTGCTACAATGTTGATGAGAAAACCAACTGTTGTGACAATATTCGGAGTTACACCTAATGTAATTAATAGTTTTACAAAGGGATTGATAACCTTGTAAATTACCTGTTGCGCAATATCACGTGCTTTCATATTCTTTATTTTAAAAATCAAGTTTAAATCGTACTCTAATTCCTGTGCTAGAAACATTTTGATGATCGAGATAGGTTAACCGTTTTACTAAATCGACTCTAAACAATTTGAAAATATTTGAAACTCCTACACTTGCTTCGATATATGGAGCCTTTTCCAAAGTATATGTAATGGGAGTTCCGTTGGCTTCTGTTGGGAACTTAAACAAGTTGGAATGGTATGCTGGATTATTTTCGCGACTTACGCTTCCGTATAGAATTTTACATGCAGCAACTTCTCTGAATTTCAGTTTTTTAAATAATGGGATTTTGTTAAAAATAAACCCATTAAAACAATGGTCGATATTGAGTGAAATATATTCATCGCTAACAAATTCCAGAAAATTCATCAAGTTATACGACATTATTTGATACGAATAAGTTTGGTTAGCTCGGTGAATCATCAGCAATGGATATGGTACAGTTCCAAATAATTTTCCTGCTTCTAAAATCACATCAGTGTAACCTAAAACCGATAAATAGAAACGACGGCTTATCATTGACTTCAACATGTGATAATTATAATCGTTTCCAATTAGTTTCGATCCTAAAGTATATTGTAATTGCATTACAGGATATTTTGAAGGCAACGGAACTCGAAACTGTTTACTTTGATAGAATTTTTCGTGCGGTGCATATCGCAATGTCAAACCCAATTCCGAGATGTATATATTAGCAACATCATTTGTATATTTTGAATAATCGTTTCGGTTAAAATACAAGCTACCTGCAGGTGTTTGTTGATTGAACTGATACATTGCCGAAATTGAAATGTGATTTTCGAATTCATTGAGATATTCAATTCTAGCTGTTTTATTATAAAAGAGCTTATCGTTGACTCCCCGTTTTATTGATAGCAACACATTATCTTCTTGAATAAACTGCAAATCTTGACCAGGTATTTTAGTCTCGTTTTGATAGCATATTTTCAATGACTTTACAGGAAATTCATAAATCGATTTATCGGTAAATGAATACGTTGAACCAAAGTAATATTTAGCTTTTTTATCCTTGAAACCGTATGCTGCATAGGTTTCGAAATTTATTTTTTTACTGAATTTTGGAGTTGTTCGTCCACCAAATCGTCCTCGAAAACCTTCTATTGGATTATAACTATAAAATGAATTTACAGGCCCAATTTCGTAATAACCTAAATCTTTATAACCAAATAAAACCAGCATTAAAATACTCATGGTACGTTTAAAAGCTGGAACTTTTTTCACGCTATCCATTGTTGCATAAATACCTACTTCCGATTTTTCCAATGGCTCATGCCTGCTTAAAACCCAAAAACTATCGGGTTTAACATCGGCAGTTTTAGCGAGTTTTATATCGGGAGCATTGTAAATGGAATCGTCTTTTTGCGTATTAAGCAAATATTTTTGGAATGTTACGGCACGTTGTCCATAAAGTCCAGTACTGTTTTCCGATAATCCAAAATCGATATCAACCTCATCGTGCGAAAGCATCCAGCCATGATTGTCGACATTTTGAAATTCCTGTTTTACTCGAAGCGTTTTAACCCAGTTGAGATTTATATTCTTGTTTACATACATGTCTACCTTTTTCACAGCATAGCTACTATCTGCCATGATATACATGTATCCCTGAAACAAAAAATCGTTTTTGTTGTAAGGCGAAAAAAACATTTTAATGCATTTAGCATTACCGACAAAACAGGTATCGATAATAAAATATTTATAAAATGTAGTTGCTGTACCTGCTATTGGACTTAAAAACTGATTGGTAAGTACCAGCACGTTATTTTCATAAATATCAATATCTTGATATAAATATTTTATATAATCATTTAAGCCATTATTGTCGATATATCCTTCGAAACCGACCATTTTTTGAGCTTTTACAATCTCCTTTGTGGACTTTGGCGATTTACGATAATAGAAATCGGAAAGGCTTTCTTTTAAATAAACAGGCAGAACTTGCTTACCCGATATTTTAGTCGTATCGAGATTATTGAATATGAACTGAAACTTCCGAAACGATCGTCGTTGCTTAAACTCTTCAGTAATATTACTCAGCCCAAACATGAGCTTTTCGTATTTTTCGTATTCAAAATAATCGAGACTTTCTTTCCTGTTTTTATCGCGATGTGAAATGACCTGATTTATCAAATCGATTGAAGGATTATCGCGTTTTTTATAACGTACTTTCTTAGGCTTAACCACCACTTCATCAATAGCTTTTGTGCTCGATTTCATTTTGATATTTATGATTTGTCTACGCCCTTTATCAACATGAACCACCTGTGTTTCGTAACCAATGCAAGCAATTTTTATTTTATCGGTAGCGTCAAACGATGCTAATTCAAATTGACCTTCATCATCAGATCGACAACCAACCGCAATTCCAACAAACGATACAGTTGCAAAAGGAATAATTTCATTGTTCGAATCATCTTTTATAGTTCCAATAATAACCGTTGCCGCTTTTACTTTTTGGGCATACAATGGACTCTGAAACGATGCAATAGCTATCATCAACAGAATCAAAAAGCCATATATTTTGCGACTATAAATCATGAAACGCTATTTACTTTGAAAACAAATATTTTTTGAAGGAAATAATTAACAAAAACACCAAACACTATAGCAACCAACACTTTAGATATCATATAATTGAGATGAATATAATCGGTTAGAATAAAGACTGACAGTACATTTAGACCGAAATTTATTCCCCAAAAACAGATATATCGAAAAAGCATTTTTAGACGATTATCGGGAACAACTTGAAATACCCAAAAACGCCCCAATGTATAATTACAACATCCGCCCCCAATGGTACCTAATGCCGATGAAAGCAAGTACCAAACATGAATCCATTCTTTTAAGAAAACGGTAATGCTAAAATCGAACAAAGTTGAAACAATGGAATTTATTTGTGATTTTAGAAATCGTTTCGATATCCTTTTTTTGAATTTTATCACGAAAACAGATATTGCTTTAAAAATACTAGTGAAATTTGTAAAACGATATTTGAATATACACCTGCCAGCACATCGTCCATCATTACTCCCCAACCGTTCTTTAGGCTCTCTAATCGTCTTATATAAAACGGTTTATAAATATCAAAAAGACGAAATAACACAAATGCGGCGACAAAACATTCCCATTTGTGTGGAAGAAACAACATTGAAATCCACATTCCAACAACCTCATCAATAACTATTTTCGAAGGATCTTCACCCCATTCTTTCTCTAAACGTTTTGAAGAAAAAGCACCAAGAATAGTACATGAAACAATTAAAAGAATTAATAAATAATTAGGAAATGGACAATATTCCAAAATGACTGCACCAACAACAACGCCTCCAAAAGCCCCCATTGTTCCAGGAGCTATTGGCGAATAACCTAATCCGAAGGCAGTTGCAAATATTTTATTAAGCGTTGTCCAAATCTTCATAATAATCCAAACCTAAGTGGGTTATCAGATTTTCGCCTTTAATGTAACGCAAAGTATTTTCAAGTTTTATAAGTTGTTTAAATACATCATGTTCTGGTTTCAAACCTTTTGCAGCTTGAGGTGATTTAAAGTAGAACGACAACCATTCTTGAATACCATTCATTCCAGCACGTTTTGCAAGATCCATAAACAACACAAGATCTAAAACAATTGGTGCGGCTAAAATTGAATCTCGGCACAAGAAGTTTATTTTAATCTGCATTTTGTAACCTAACCAACCAAATATATCAATGTTATCCCAACTCTCTTTATTATCGCCACGTGGAGGATAGTAGTTAATGCGAATTTTATGATATAAATCGCCATATAATTCAGGATGATTTTCTGGGTCTAAAATTGTATCTAAAACACCAAGTTTTGATACTTCTTTTGTTTTAAAACTTTCAGGATCATCAAGAACTTCGCCATCGCGGTTTCCTAAAATATTAGTTGAGAACCAGCCATCAATACCAAGTCCACGAGCTTTCAATCCAGGTGCAATGATTGTTTTCATCAACGTTTGTCCTGTTTTAAAATCTTTACCCATGATTGGGGTTTTTGTTTGTTTCGCTAATTCTACAATCGCAGGAACATCAACGGTAAGATTGGGTGCACCATTTGCAAAAGGAATTCCCATTTTAATTGCAGCATAAGCGTAAATCATGCTTGGAGGAATAGCTTTATCATTATTACGTAAACCTTCTTCGAGCGACTCAATTGTTTGATGTACAGCAGATTCTTCAATATAAATTTCGGTAGAACCACACCAAACAACAACTAAGCGCGAACAATTATTATCCGCTTTAAATTGAGTCATGTCTTTCATGATCTCTTCGGCCAAATCCATTTTAGTTTGTGCCTTTTTGATGTTTTTGCCCGTAATGTTTTTAACATATTTTTTGTCAAAAACTGCCTTCATTGGTTTAATTAATGAAAGTTCGCCTTTTATCTTATCGAGTAAATGTTTCTCCAATACTCCTGCTTTGATAGCTGCTTTGTAAGCATTATCGTCATACGCATCCCAACCGCCAAAAACTAAATCTGTTAGTTCTGCCAGTGGAACAAAATCTTTCACTTTTGGTTTGCGATTTTCGGTTCGTTTACCTAGACGAATAGTTCCCATTTGGGTATACGAACCTATTGGTTGACCAATTCCATTTCGTGTAGCTAAAACACCTGCCATAAATGTAGTTGCTACTGCTCCCATTCCCGGAAGAAGAACTCCTAATTTCCCTTCTGGATTTTCTATTTTTCTTGTCATAAATTTATAATTATTATTGTAACCATTTTTCTTTTTTATACCAATCAATGGTTTGGTTTATACCTTCGTTTAAATTATATTTTGCGTCAAATCCAATATCATTAACTAATGGATTACAATCACATATCCAATTCTTTGCACACAATTCATCGACCTTCTCGTAGTTTAAAACAGGTGCTGGTTTCTTAGAGAATAATGAATACGATTCGAGTAAATATGCAATGATTTTAACAAGAGCAACTGGAACCGTAATGTGAAAAACTTTTTTATTTAAATGTTTCGCTACTAAATTTCCAAATTCTTTTTTTGAATAAATATTTCCATCACTTACAAAGTATGATTTATTACGTATTTCTGATTCTAAAAAATCAAAAGTAACTTTAACTAAATCACACACATGAATAAACGTAAAATACTGATTATGAAACCCTAAATTAAAATTAAAATGTTTATTTATTAGTTTTATTGTTTGAAAAAAGTCCTTTTCTCCTGGACCATAAACGGCCGTTGGTCGAAGTACAATGTATGGAAACAATGTTTGATTTCGAACAATCTTTTCAGCGTTCAATTTACTTTTACCATAACTGGTAATTGGTGAAGGAATACTATTGTTATAAATTGGTGCAAATGTCTCAGAATTACCAGGTCCCCAAGCTGCCAAACTACTAAAATAAACAAATAGTTTTGGGTTGTATTTGCAGTAGATAAGTGCATTAATGAATGCTTGCGTTAAATGCTCATTTCCATACACATAATCTTCCTCAAAATAAGCTTTAGTTACACCAGCAGTATGAAGGATAAAATTGATTGTTGGAAGACTTCTTAATGATTCAATGATACTTGAATAATCGAAAAAATCGACTGTTATAATAGTGATTGGTTTATTCTGTAATTGTTTAATATTACTTGATTTTCTTACAAATGCATAGATATCATAGTCCCTTGATAATGCTTCGTCAATTAAACAATTTCCAATAAAGCCACTCGCTCCTGTTATTAAAACCGTTTTTCTCATTTTCACGATATTTTAAAATTGTTTCACATAACTTCTGCGTCGCAAATGTTCACGTTGATCATAACCTTCCCAAAGCATTAAAGCTCTATTATTAGTTTCAAGTTGTGGATTTGTAATTGCCAATTTTATGCCTTTATCAATATATGTTTGCATGAGTTCTGCATAATAAATTGAATGAATTCCTTTACCCTGATAGTCTGGCCGCACTCCATTAAGATACATATCTATAATATTGTGTTTCTTTAATGTTTTATAAATGTGATATGCACCGAAAGGAACGAGATTTCCTTTAGCTTTAATTAAAGCTTGTGATAGCGATGGCATTGATACGCCAAAACCTATGACTTCATTTTTTTCATTAACGACAAAACAAACATATTCGGGTAAAATAATCGAAAAATATTCTTTCGTATAATGCTGTATTTGCTTATCTGTTAATGGCACAAAACCATAGAGATGTTTAAATGATTCATTCAAAGTTGTAAACATGCTATGTGCATAAGGAATCAACTCTTTAGCTGTTTTTACCTTAAGCGCTCTTACGCCATATTTCTGTGCTACAATCTTCGAGAATTTCTTAATTTTTTCGGGAACTTCATTGGGTACTTTTAATTCTTTTTGGACCCAATCAGCATCTTTTTTATAGCCATGTTTTTCCATGTGTTGAGGATAGTAAGGATAGTTGTAAATAACAGCTAAAGTTCCAATTTCATCGAAACCATCAACTAACATTCCTTCCATATCCATATCGGTAAATCCTAATGGACCTTGAATAGATATCATTCCTTTCGATTTAACCCAATCTTCAGCAGTTTGCAAAAGAAGTTTCGATACCTTTTCATCATCAATGAAATCTATCCAGCCAAAACGTCCATTTTTTTCGCCCCATATTTCACAAAAACGATGATTTATAATTGCTGCAATTCGACCTACTATTTCATCATTTTTATATGCCAACCAATATTCTGCTTCACAATATTCAAATGCAGGATTTTTCTTTTTATCAAGTATATTATTTTCAAACTGATGCAAAGGTGTAGCCCTGTATTTATTATTTTTATATAAACAATCAGGAAACTTTATAAAAGCTCTTAAATCGGACTTTGTACTAACTTTTTTTATTGTTATCATAAACTAGCGTTTTTCGAATTCCATGAGTGGCACATTAAGTTTACAAGCAACTTTATACATTTTGCTTATTGCTTCCTCAATTTGAGCCTCAGTATGAGTTGCCATTAACGAAAATCGGATAAGCGATGAATCGCTTGTTGTTGCTGGAGATACCACTGGGTTCACAAAAACTCCTTCATCGGAAAGCATTTTTGTAAATTGGAATGTTTTAATATCATCTCTTACATACACAGGAATAATAGGCGACTTAGTTTCACCTATGTCGAAGCCATATTTTTGGAACATATTAATAGCATAGTGAGTCAAATGCCATAATGATTCTATTCGTTCTGGTTCGTTTTGAATAATTTCAAGTGCGGCCAATACACTTGCTGTACTTGCTGGAGTCATACTTGCACTAAACATTAATGACCGAGCATGATGTTTTAAAAATTCGATTGTTGAATTATCGGCAGCAATAAAACCTCCTAACGAAGCAAATGATTTACTAAATGTTCCCATTATCAAACTCACATCATTAGTCAACCCAAAATGTGCTGATGTTCCACGACCTTGAGGACCTAAAACACCTAAAGTATGTGCATCATCGACCATAACAGATGCATTGTATTTTTTTGCAAGCCTAACAACTTCGGGTAAGTTTATTATATCACCCTCCATACTAAAAATTCCATCTACAACTATTAGTTTAGCTTCGTCATAAGGCAATCGGAATAAAACATGTTCAAGTGAAGACATATCATTGTGGCGAAATTTCACTGTTTTGGCAAACGAAAGTCTTGAACCATCTATGATTGATGCATGATCTAATTCGTCTAAAATTAAATGTTCATTGCGACCAACCATTGCCGAAACCACACCCAGATTTACTTGAAAACCAGTACTAAAAACCAAGGCTGCATCTTTTCCAACAAATTGTGCCAACTTTTCTTCTAGTTCAAGATGTATATCAAGAGTTCCGTTTAAAAAACGCGAACCTACACAGCCGGATCCATATTTATCGATAGCAGCCTTGGCAGCTTCTTTTATTTTGGGATGATTTGTTAATCCTAAATAACTATTTGAACCAAACATTAATACAGGCTTTCCTGCTATTTGCACTACAGTATTTTGTTCCGATTCTATAGGTCGGAAATATGGATATACTCCCATTTCCTTTACTGCTACCGAAGCTGTATAACCTAAAGCTTTTCCCTCAATTTTTTTATTTCCAACCATACCTGAATTATATTTCATTTATTTACATACCAACTATTTAGTATGTATAGTGATATTTGTGAATCTATTGTCGATTTTACTCGTATACATACTATATGGTATGTGTACGAGTAAAATTTTAACTTTTAATTAATCTATAAAATTGATCTATTTGGAGTTTTAATATTGAAAGGCTATAATCAAAAGGCATTTCTTTAAAGAAACTTTTCATCAAACTACCTTCAATAGCTATAAAATTTTGAACTAAAATATTTGTATCTAAATCCTGACGTATTTCCTTATTTTCCTTAGCCCTTAAAACTATTTGCTCCCATATTCTAAATATCCGCATTTCCTTATCTCTAGCCTTTTCAATAAAATTAGGATAATATTCACGAGCTTCAATTATAAGTAAAAACAAATAAGGATCAACAACTTCCTTTTGGGTAAACTCTTTTAATTTTTCTACCTCTTCTTCTATTTTTCCTAATAAATAATCGAAATTTTGCTTTAAACTACCATTATTTATTAAACTTTTATTGTCAAATAAATCAGTAGATAAATAATACGTATCGATTACTTCAACAAACAATTGTTCTTTATTTTTAAAATGATGGTAAAATGCTCCTTTTGTTAAACCTGTAGCCTTTTCAAGATCACTCATAGTAACAGCCTTATAACTCTTTGAGATAAAAAGTCCTAATGCTGTTTTTACTATATATTTTCGAGTACCCATATTTTTTTACATACATACCAATTGGTATGCAAATATATCTATTTTTTATTAAAACACAATTAAATATTTACTTAAATTATCGTTTACTTAAAGAACGATTTAAATAGATTCATTCACAAGGAGAAGAGAATATATATTTATCAATTGAAATATGTTTCATAATCGAGTAATGCGTAAAGAACACTATTTCATAAACAATACTAATCCGATATATTAACTAAATATTATAGATTGTTTTAACATTTTCTATTCGTAACAATACAGAATCTTCAATTTAGAACTTCTGTGCAAATTCATAATACTAAACCCCAAAGTCGACATGATAATTTCAACAAATGTGGAATTGAGAGCATTTATTTTACTGTAAAACTATTTGCAGGTTTAAATGCTGGAGCATTGTGCTCGGGGATTATTATTGTTGTATTTTTAGTTATATTTCTTGCTGTTTTTGTTGCTCTTTTTTTAACAATAAAACTACCAAAACCACGAAGATAAACATTTTCACCTTTCCCAAGGGAATCAATAATCGTATCCATAAACAATTCAACTGATTTTAATACAACGATTTTCTCAATACCTGTTTGATTAGAAATTTCTCTAACAATATCTGCTTTTGTCATTTTAATACGATTTTTTAAAATTAAAAAGCGAATATACAGTAAATATTCGTCTTGAATTACAAAAAACAGGCGAAAATCTTATGTAAAATCGTTAATATTAAGTATTGATTCATTTACAGATTTGAAATTTAATTAAAGTATTATTTAAAATATACTAATGAATCCATTATCCATTTTTTATAACTTTTACCTATAGGAATTTTATTTTCATTAATCATAATTAATTCTTCTTCCATATCAAATTCCGATATTTTATTACTGTTTACCAAATAATTCCGATGTACTCTAATTAAGTATTCCTTTTTCAGTAAACTCATAATCTCTTTTAAAGATACTCGTAGAATAAATTTGTTATTATTTACAGTATAAAGCATTGAATATTTTGCCTCTACTTCAATATAAAGAATGTCTACTATAGGAATTTTAATAATCTTTTTATTTTTCTTAATAAAAATATTTTCTTTTATGAAATAGCTACTTTCAATTTCTGAAACATCTACGGTTGTTTCATTTGCAAATTGATCGAGTGCTAACTCAATAGAATATTCTAAACTTCTTTTATCAAAAGGTTTAAGCAAAAAAGCACATGGAGAAGTCGATTTAGCTTTTTGAAAAGTTTCTTTATCTTCTGATGCCGTTAAATAAATAAAGGGTTTGATATTTTTTTGATCTGTTTTAATTTGTTCAGCAAATTTAATACCATCATATTTTCCTTCAAGTGAAATATCTATTATAATAATGTCAGGATTGGTTGCATAAAAACACTTTATTGCTTCCGAGTAATTGTCAACAATACATACAACTTCATATCCCAACTCTTGAAGTGCAATTTCAAGTTTTGATGCATATAAAATATCATCTTCAATTATTAAAATTTTAATTTTAGTCATATCTAAAAAAAATATTCATTACAAAATTGGTAATTTAATATAAAAGGTTGTTCCAACACCAAATTCAGTCGTATAAGTAATGGTGCCATTATGCATTTCAACAAATTCTTTACAAAGCACTAATCCAAGTCCTGTTCCTTTTTCATTGTTAGTTCCAACAGAAATTTTATTTTCATTTATTTCAAAAATATTTCCGCTTTTTTCAACATCAATTCCAACACCCGTATCCTTTATCATAATGTTTACAAACGTTTCATCAGATTCAGAAAGAATCTCTATTGCTCCATGTTTATTTGTAAATTTTACAGCATTACTAATCAAATTTCTTAAAACAGTTTTCATCAAATTATCATCAGCAGTAACATAAAGTTTAGAATGACTTTTGTTTATTATTTTAATTTGTTTTAAATCGGCTAATGGTCTTATGAATTCTAGAGTAGATTCCACCATTTCATAAATATTTAATTTTTGAGGATTAAAAATAAGCTGCTTTGTTTGCAAAAATGACCATTTAAGTAAATTATCAAGTAGAACAGTCATTCTTTTCACAGAAATTTCTATCTGTTCAGACACTTGTTGTAATCGTTCAAACTTTTGTTGTTTTACAAGATTGTCTATTACATCTGAAACACCTTCGAGCGAACCTAACGGACTACGTAAATCATGACCTATTATAGCGAATAGTCTATCTTTCGTTTTATTTAGTTGTAATAACATTATATTTTGTTGTTCAATTGTTTCTGTTCGTTTAAAAACGAGACTTTCTAGATTTTCATTTATAAATGTGAGCTCTTCAGTTAATCTTTCGTTACGATAAAAAGCCATTGAGAATCTTCGTGCTACAATAAATGCTTGCATTAAAAAAAGCCCCAACATTCCCATTTGAAGTGGTGAAGGCATGTTTAAAATATTTAATTGTATTAAGATATCTATGATAGCTCCGAAGACAACAATGGAAAGACCTACTAAAAAGAGAATTGCATTTTCACGTTTCTTTATTACTGCAATTACAACAACGATAAAACTATATAAAAGTGAAAGTATCCTAAAATATCTAAAATATTGTTCTAGATACATAGCGGAAGAATAACTTACAGAATATAATAAATAGTTACATAAACAGACTATTAACGTTACAACAATACCAAATTTTGTAAATTCTTTAGGGAAAAGATTATATACGAACAATAAATAGCCCGCATACATAATACAAGATGGAATTATTGAAAAATATAGTAACGATTTTAAATTTAATCCAACTGTAAGCAAGCTATTAATATCATTATTAATAAACGCAAATTGAATACCTGTACCTAAACAAAAAAGAGCAAGAAATAAAGGAGATTTATCTTTTCGACGTAGAAAATAAATTATAAAATGATATATCGACATAAGAAAAATGCAACCTAAAAAAAAGATATCAATCATATTTTGAATCTTAGTTTTACGATCCAATAGATTTGAATTACCTAACGAAATAGTATAACATAAGCCACCTCTTTCATATTCATAATTTGCAATCTGTATAATAACATCTAATGTATCACTTGTTGCATTAAAACTATTATAATAAAATTTATATTCATGATTTGTTGTTTTAGCATCTTTACCAACAACACCATTATAACCTATTTTTTTACCATTTATATAACATACCGTTGGTTGTAATGGATAAGCAATAGATAATTTCAGATCATTTCTATCTGTATTAATTAGTATTTTTAATCGATATGTTGCAAAGCCATTAATAGGCAAGTTTTTCCCATGATAAGAATATTGTTCCCATTTATCTGGAACTTTAATATAAAAATCGGGATTGATGCCTTTTTTAAAATCAGTAGAAGTTAACAACTTTCCCCAGTAAAAAGCCCATTCCCCATCGAGTTTAACGTCTCCATCTTTTTCAAAATTCCAACTTCTTAAGTCAAGAACCGCCTTTTTTGATATTGGAATAGTCTTAGATAATACTGTTGAATGAAATATTAGTAACACATAAAATATGAAAATAATATTCCTAATTAGCTTATACATTTATTTGTATTATTTAATTTTAAAAAGCATTAATGAGGAATATATAATATCAAATATTCCCCTCGTATTATTTGTGTAAATGTACGAACTGTCACTACATAAAAAAATATTTTCAAAGCAATAAATAATTCCAGTTAAATGTCGCTTATTTGAAAAAGTCTTAGTCTTTTTTTAATAACTTATTGTACAAAAAACTATATTTGATTTATAATTTAAAACTTATAATAATATGGAAACAAAAAGACTAAGTAGCGAAGTTCTCAATCGTTTGGCAAAACATGATAAAACTGAAAACAACGAGAACAATAAACAAACAATAAACAAATTAACTTTTGACGTTTTTAACGAACTTATTGATTCAGGATTTGAAGTAGTTATTTCAAAACCAGATCTTGCAATGTTATTCTCATTGGATGTTAATGTGTTTAAAAAAACTATTAATGATCAAATATTTAAAAATACACAAGCAGCTACTCCAATTACATAATAGCTGTTTTAGATGAATTCACCTATTCGTATTTCTTTTGTAATAATGCCTTTTCACGATATCTGGCAACCTAATTTAGCAACGAGTATTCTTAAAAAAAGTCTTACTAATGCAGGTTTCCAATGTGATATTTATTATGCAAACATTGAATTTTCAAAAAGAGTTGGAGCAAAAATATATGATGAAATAATCGATGAAAAAATCCCTTTTGGTGCAGATTTGTTATTCTCTGATTACTATAATAATACATGTTTAAGTAATACTAGTGATTACTTTTATCCGTCCTTAATTGGGGCAAAGGATTATATCGATGAATTTATTGAAGATACTGCAAAAAAAATTATAGAAGGGAAATATAACATAATTGGATTCAATGTCAATTTCCATACAATTCCATGCTTGGCACTATCGAAGCGAATAAAGGAATTATCGCCAGAGACAAAAATCATTTTTGGAGGTTCTAATTGTGACAACGACATGGGACTGGCTATGCATGAAAGTTTCCCTTGTGTCGATTTTGTATGCCGAGGCGAAGGTGAAAATTTAATCGTAGAAATTGCTGAAAGTTTATCGGGGGGGAAACCACTTAAAGACATCAAAGGTTTGATTTGGAGGAAAGATGGACAATCGGTATCGAATGGAAACAAAACTGATACGATTATTGATCTTGATACTATACCTACACCAGACTTTGATGATTGGGCTTTACAAATGAAAAGTCATGGATTAGAGAAAAACAAAGATGAATTCATTTTACCTTACGAATCGAGCCGAGGATGCTGGCATGGAGCAAAACATACATGTATTTTCTGTGGTTTATGTGGCGAATATCAAACATATCGAATAAAAAGTTCAGAAAAAGTAATTGATGAACTCGTATATTTTTCAAATAAATATACCGTTAATCGTTTCTTTGCGATGGATTTAGTTTTTCCATATCAATATTTCGACACTTTTTTACCTGAGTTAAAAAAACGGAATTCTGATTTTCGATTTGGTTATGAAATACGGGCGACTGTTACTCATCAACAACTGAAAGCTTTATATGAAGCTAATATTACTTACGTACTTTCGGGAATTGAGAGTTTGAATACAAATAACTTAGGTTTATTACGAAAAGGAACTCAAGCATATCAAAACATCAGATTACTTAAATGGGGATTTGGTTATGGAATTAATGTTTTATGGTTTCAATTGTATGGATGCCCAGGAGAAAAAACCGAAGATTTTAATGCGATAATACAATTAATTCCTTACATCAGTCATTTATTACCACCAAAGTCGGTTGAGCTGATAGGTATGCATCGATTTTCACCTTTATATGAAGAACGAGATAAACTTACATTGCAAAACGTACGTCCTGATAAAATTTACGACTCTATATACAATCTTCCCAAAGAGCAATTAGAGAAACTTGCATATTATTTTGAATACGATAAAGGTCCATTTGAATATATAGATTCATTGAATCAAACAGTAAATGAGTGGCACAATTTAGTTGGCAAGTCAATTTTCTTTTTTATTAGATATGACAATAAATTGTTTTTTTACGATTCACGTCCGATTGCAAAAGAACTAAATCCAATTTTATCGGGACTTGAAAAGGATATTTACTTGGCTTGCGATGCTGGAATTCATTTAAAGAATTTGGTAGAACAATTTAATATAGAGGAAAACGAAATAATTTGTATTTTGGAAAGACTTTGTAGCAGAAATCTTATTATTTTGATAGATGATAGATATTTAAATCTAGCTGTGGAATTTTATAATCCTATATTTGAGATTAGCTATATAGAACCCGCACTTTATCTTTATGCGGAAATATATAAAACATGGATGTTGGCAATGTTTAATGCAAAAAAGACGCATAAATAACAGAGACAACATCCATGTCTTTTAGAATGTTGGGAATTAATTATTTAATACCCAAATATAATTTCAAGCGAGTTTCTAATGCTTGCCTTTGATTTTTTGTTAATATGGTAGGTGCAGGAACTTTAAAAGCTTGAGCTATATTTTTTGCTCCAGCATTTAATGTTTCGTGAATAGTAGTACTATTTTTATTTGTACCCTCTTCTACTGGCTGAATAGATGGATCACCCAATAATATAAATCCAGCAAGAGTTGCTTGCATTTCTTCATCAAACGCATCTCCACCATTCACTATAAAATCGTGACGTGCTTTTAATAATGCTTGTCCAGTGGTTAATCCATTTAGCATATTTTCCAAGAATAATGAACCTATTCTTATATCGCCTCCCCAAAAAGTACTTCCAACAAAAGCAATAGCTCCATTTTTTAAATATGCATCGCACATTCCCGATCGTTGAGCATGTGGATTTCTTTGATCTGGAATTTCGGATGTTATGTCGGTTAAAAAGTTCCAACTTGTATAATAATATTCTTTAGCATACAATTGAGCAGCATAACAAGCACTACTAACTACTACAGTACCATCATTTAGTCGATCGGTAATACTCTCTTCCGAAAGAGCTATTTTATAGGTTTCATTATCTCCTTGTCCAAGTAGATATGGATAATAAGGATATCCATGACATAAAAATAAATGAGTCATTGCACCTACTTGTTTCTTATTCCAATCTTCCCAATTATTTGGAGGACTTAATTCATATTTTACCGTTTTAAATATCTTACCAATAATTGTATCAACAATTTTTTCGGCTAACACAATTTTTGACAAACCAATTGAAACAAATTTTGATGCAAAAGCAAAATAGTCTTCATATACAGCCTTATTCTTTGGTTTCGACTTTATAGCAGTATTTAATGCTTTTACCAAACTGTCTGCATCGCTATCCATGAAACCAATTCGTCCCACTGCCCTATCCAAAGCTGGTATATAATCGCTAATTTTACTACTATATGGTAATGAACTAGCATAAGGTAAATCGGAATTAATAAAGCTGGGGTCTTCGGGATAGAACTTGTAGTTTTGTTTAATAATTTGAATCAAATCTGTCATTGGATCTATTAAAACCTGATGAGGAATAACATCGGGTCCACCAAGTAACAATACATAATGTGGATCGATTTTTTTACAAATAGCATCGACTGCTGCTTTGTTTTGTTTTTCATCGGTCGGATCGGTTACTTTCGATACTTTAAAGTCCGATTCGTTTATTTGGTCAACATATACTAAAACTGTTTCCAATTTCCGTATTTCTTTATCGGCCGCAATTAGTTTATTTATTGCCGGAATTATTACCGATTCTAATTTTTGTCCGTAAAGCTTTTGCAATACAGAATGGTTTGATATTATTACTTTTTTTCCCATAATGTGATTTAATTATTTGTTAACATTTCATGTAAGACAAAATAAATGTATAAAAAAAAAGAATTGCATTTCATAAATTATGTAATTCCTTTTCACTTTTTTATCACATTGAAAAACAAGCCTATATTAACATATCAATTCCTTCTCTTTTTTAAAAAAGAAACCACTTGCTAAAACAATAGCCATATCACCATCTGCAATATCATCAACACATTCGACTATCAGATTAAGTCGTTCAATTATATTGACTCGTAATCGACGTATTTCGGACTGCTGTTGTTTGTCTTCAATTAAGGCTATATTATATAGCGATTGCAAATTATTTTTAACAATATCTAATTCATCAAGTAATGGGTAAATTCGTAAAAACTTACTGTTAGACTTCATCTTTTTACTAATTCGTTCACAAAAAACAATTAGTGCTGGATCTGAATATTCAATATAATGAAAGTACATATTTTCTTGGTATTTTATTAAAAGTAGAAATCATTTTTTATTTCTATTTCACAGCAAACGTACTATATAATTATTTATTTTACAATAGTTAAATCCCCTATTTTAGATTCTTTTACAATATTTATTTTACAATATTTTTAAACTTAATACATTGTTTAACTTAACATTACAAACAAACTCAATTCAAAATAACAGTGTTTCCATTATTCAACAATGTGTTATCAACTCTATTTCAAAACGAAACAATGTTAATATAACTAACCATTACTGTAGCTATTCATTATTTACCATTCTTTCTTTTGAATTACATAGTTTTTTTATTTAAATTCGCCATGCAACACAAGCAATTGTTGTTTTATAAATAGCAATAAAGTATCTATTATGGAACAACAATTTCTGTTTCTCATTATATAATGTAGTATTATAACAGAATACTAAAACTTTACTAACATGAACAATCTAAGCGAAGCAAAACGACTCATAAAAGAATGCCAAGATACCCAAAACTCCTATCTCGATTTAGGATGTTGTGGTATTACCGATTTAAACCACTTACCTGAACTTTTTGAATGTACACATTTAGAAACGCTTATATTGAGTAATTTTTGGTGGGATAATATAACAAGCAATAGAGTTGAGAGCAAAAACATAGGTGAATACAATACAATTAATTCAATCCCCAATAAATTGGGGAATTTGATAAATCTTAAAAAACTAATTTTAAGTTCACTTGGCATATTTGAAATAGAGAACATTGCTGTTTTATCTAATTGTAAAAATCTCAAAGATTTAAATCTTAGTAATAATATTATTTCTGATATTCATTTTTTAGAGGGATTAACTACTTTAGAGACATTAGACCTTCGTCATGTTCAAACAAATGATATTCGTTTCTTAGAAAACTTAACAGGATTAAATTCTTTATATCTTAGTGGTAATAAAATTTCTGATATTCGAGTTATTGAGAAATTAAATAAATTAAAATCGTTAGATCTTAGTGACAACCAAATTAGTGATTATCGTTTTTTAGAGAAATTGACAGAATTACATTCACTAGATCTTAGTAGAAATACAATTACCGACATAGATTTTTTAAAGGACCGATATAGAATACAATGGTTAAACCTTAATGACAATAAAATTACCAATTTTAGTTTTTTAGAAAATTTAATTGGGCTACAAACATTATACATTGCTAATAATCTAATAACTGACATTAATTTTTTAGATAAACTTAATGGAATTCAATCTTTAGACCTTAGTGAAAACCCAATTAATGATTATAGTTGTTTAAAAGGTTACACCAAGTTGCAATCATTATACTTGAATAAAAATACTATAACAGATTATCATTTTATAGAAAAGCTCACAGAATTAAAAACTTTATTTCTAGCTAGGAACAGAATTAATGATATCCATTTTTTAGAAAAACTCACCAAATTAAAAACTTTATATATTGGATATAATCAAATTAATGATTTCAGTCCTTTAAAGAAACTTACTAAATTACAATCTTTGTATATTAATTCTAATCAAATTTCGGATATACATTTTTTAGAAAAAATGATTGGGTTACAATCGTTAGATCTCCGTAGAAATAACATTAAAAACATTCCATTATCTTTTTTTCAATTAAACATGGAAATAAACATAGATATATTTGAAAACAAAGGAATAAGTCTATATGGAAATCCGATAGAGTCTCCTCCGTTGGAAATAATAAAACAAGGTAAGCAATCGGTACTTGACTGGTTCGCAGCCAAAAAGAAAAAGCTAAATGAAATAAAAATTATATTGATTGGAGAGCCTAAAGCAGGGAAAACATCATTATTAAATAGGCTAATAAGTGACTCCTTCAATAAAGATGAAGTACAGACCGATGGCATTACTATTGAGGATATAGCATTCGGCGAATGCAATACATTCAAAGAACAAACATCACTTCATCATTTAACAGGTCATTTTTGGGACTTTGGCGGACAGGAAATAATGAATGCAACCCATCAATTTTTCTTAACCAAACGATCTGTATATGTATTGGTACTCGATGCGAGGAAAGATACAAATAACTCATCGCAAGTACGCGAATGGGTAAAACGAGTTAAGGCAACTGGTGGTGATTCGCCCATTATTGTTCTTGCTAATCAGATAGATGTAAACCCAGGTTTTGGCTTCGAAAACGAGCGTGAGTTGCAAGACGAGTTTCCACAGATTAAATGTTTTATAAAAGTATCGTGTAGCTCGAACCAGAATATTGATTTGTTTAAAGAGAAACTTGCAGAACTAATTCCAACAGCCGAACTCTTAAAAACAGAAATTGATGAAAGATGGATTACGATAAAAGAAAAACTACAGCAAGTAACAAATGCCGATTATTTTCTTGACGAAACACGATTTATAACTATTTGTAACGACGTTAAATTAGAAGAAAAACGAAAGCATAAAGATGCCATAACTTTTTTGCACGACCTAGGACTGGTATTACATTTTGACGATTTAAACCTTTCGGAATATTATGTATTAAATCCATATTGGATTACCTACGGAGTTTATCAAATATTAACATCCTCTTATGCTGGCTCTATGAAAGGTATTGTTGGTATGGATAAACTGGAGTTTATTGTTAATGAGGAGGACGATAAAATTGAAAAGTACAATCCTGCCAATTATAAAAAAATAACATATTCAATAAATCAAAGACGATTTTTAATCGATATTCTTCAACAGTTTAAGCTCTGTTTTTGCACAGCAGACCATAGTCATTTTATAATCCCCGATTTGCTCGACACTAAAGAGCCATTAGAAGTGACAGAACCAATACGGACATCGGACGACAAAATACAGTTTGTGTACGATTATGAATATTTACCAAAATCGGTAATGCCTAATATAATGGTTGAAACACACCATTTGATAAAAGAAATGTGGAGAACAGGCTGCGTGTTACACAATAATAGCAGCAAAGCACTTATTACTAATTATCAAAACCGTATTACAATAACTGTAACAGGTGAACACAAAAAGAAACGGGAGTTTATGGCTGTTATTAGACATATATTAGAATCAATTCATCAAAAACTAAGTAATAAACCGATAGCCTTAATCCCATTACCTAGTGTAAATGCCTTTGCAGAGTACGAAGTATTATTGGCAAGAGAACGTAAAGGTAAACCAGATTATATTTTTGATGAAGACAAACAAACTGAAAAACAATTTAAAATATCAGAACTATTAGAAGGTATTCCAACTAATAATGAAGTATTACACGCAAAAATCAATGAGGTATTAACCAAATTGGATAATTTGCAGTGCGGTGTTAATGAAATTAACATGAAATTAGACACACATTACAATTATTTAATAAACCTACCTGCTAATAGTAATATCAAAGACGGTATTCAGGAAGCAATAAAAGAAATGAATGCCCAACAAACTGCTGAGATAACAGGAGAAATAATGAACAGGATTATTCATACGTTTGAGTCATTTGATAGTGTGATGGATGATAAATTACAGGAAATATTCAAAGACTTACAGAAGACCGACGATGTGCAAATGAAATTAAAATTGGCTATTCCATTCATAAATATGTTAGGCATTTCTTTCGAAACGGAATTTGATGTTAAAAACTGGGCAGCAAAAACATACAATAAGCATGAACTGAAACTATTTAAACTAATGGGAATAGTTTAAATAATTCACTTAAATGCAATATAGAAACGTTTTATAAAAACTAATAAAACATTCAAATTGCTTCATTAATGGCAAGAAAACCTTACTATGAAATATTTAATATAGTGGGAATAGTAAAATGCTGGTAGTTTTAAAATAATCATAAAGTATCATTAGTCGTCACTAATATGTTCAATACATTTGCTCTAGTATAAAATCATAAAATTTAATATTGTTCTAATTTAAAACTAAAAACATGGAGATTACCCCAAAGATTCACTTACTAAAAATTGATTTTTCGGTACAAATATCACCTGAGAAATCGTTGCCAAGATTCGTTAATACTTTAATTATTTTCGGAAAATCGATAACGATTATTGATAGCGGAGTAAAAAAAAGCTATAGTCAAATATATGAATATATAGTGCAACAGAATAGACACATAAGTGAAATTAAAACTTTGATTTTATCGCATTCACATCCCGACCATATTGGTTCTGCAAAACAAATTAAAATGGACACAGGATGTAAAGTAATAGGTCATTTACATGAAAAGGATTGGGTTGAAAACATCGACTTACAATATAAGAATAGACCTGTACCTGGATTTTATAGTTTAGTTGACGAATCTGTTGCTTTAGATGAAGTCATAGTTGGAGGCGAAAATTTGGAACTTGACAATGGAATAAATATATCTATCATCAATACACCGGGTCATTCAAAAGGTTCTTTCAGTATCTTATTTAAAGAAGATTTTATTTTATTTACCGCAGACTCATTGCCATTGGCAAACGATATACCTACCTATGATAATTTTAAAGAGTTAAAAAAATCGCTATTATACATTAAATCAATCAACAATTATAAAACATTACTATCATCGTGGACTCCACCATTAAGCGATAAAAATGCAATTCTTTCATTAATTAATGAAGGTGAAACCTATTTGAATAAACTAGACATTGCAGTAAAAGAATTTTATTCGCAAAAGGAATTAAATCCTTTAGACAATTGTGCAAACGTTATTAATGCCTTGAATTTGCCACCAGTATTTGCAATTCCGTTGGTTGATAGTGCTTTCAAAACACATTAATAAAGAGTAAAGATGTCGAACATTATACTTATTACAGAAGAGTTAATGTCTATAATATACAAAAAAATATGATTTTCGATTTCACCGTTCTTTCAAATTAATACTCCAATTATAGCAATATGAGTGAGATAAAACCATTACAAACCGAGTATATATCCCGAATCAACAAAGCATTTGATTATATAGAATCGAATATAGAAAAACCGATGACACTAGAAGAATTGGCAACAATAGCTAATTTTTCAAAATTTCATTTCAATAGAATATTTTATTCAATTGTAGGAGAAACTCCTTTTCAATTTATTTTGAGAGTACGAATTGAGAAAGCTGCAACGTTAATTGTAACAAATAAGAAGGAAAGCATTTCCGAAATAGCACAAAAATGCGGATTCTCCGATATATCTATATTCTCGCGAAATTTCAAGAATTATTTTCAAGTATCGGCTTCACAATATAGAACTCGAAAATCAGAGAATAGCAATTTAAGTCAACAGGATAGCAATAGTAATCAAAGCGAAGATAAGTCTATACAGTATTTTTGTCCCGAATTAAAAACCATTAAATGGAGGACAAAAATGAAATTAAACAAAAGTGTGGAAGTTAAAGAACTTCCGAAAATGACAGTTGCTTACATCAGGCACATTGGCCCATACAAGGGTGACGATAAACTATTCGAAAGAATATGGAATAAATTGTTTACATGGGCAGGACCACGAGGATTAATTGGTGGTAAGGACTTCAAATCGTTAATTATTTATCATGACGACCCAAACGTAACAATCGAAGACAAACTGAGAATGAGCGTTTGTATCACCGTACCACCAGCAACAAAGGTTGACGGTGAGGTTGGAAAAATGGAGATTGAGGCAGCTAAATATGTAATAGCCCGTTTTGAACTTACCTCCCAAGATTTTCAAGAAGCTTGGAGTTGGGTTTACGGACAGTGGCTACCAACAAGTGGCTACCAACCAGACGATAAACCCTGTTTTGAAGCATATCCAGAAGAACCCAAAGACGGGAAGTTTATAGTAGACATTTGTGTTCCTGTAAAACCAATTTAAGAAATGGAGAGAACTTGTTAAAACAGGTTCTCTCTTTTTTTTGTGATTTAAACTATATAAGAAGATAAATTTGATTAGCACTATTTTCAATTCTCAAGGAATAATTTCACATCGTCTAAAGTACTCCCCGATAAAACATTTATTGGGGTATCCAAACAATATGGTAAGTAAAGTGCCAAATAGTATGATACATTTTCAAAAATCGACTCACGATTAATCCTTTATTTGGTAGTTATGACAACTTCCAAATGTAAATCATGAGTTTTTTACAGGCAAATCCATAAAACTTCTTTGACCACGCTCAGAAAACGTGGATTTCTAGTACGAATAAAAAAAAACTTTATTGATAGCATTTTTCAGCTATCAATAAAGTCTAAAAAGCATTAAATACTATTAATTATTATTGGCAACTAACAGCTGTAAATACGGGCTGTCCACTGTTATTCACCGTAAGCTTCCAACAATTTCCATCTGGTGATTTTAATATAACTCCACCATTTGGTTTTTGTATATTTACATCTCCATTTGAAACTTGAACATCTCCAGAAGATGTTAGTTTTATTACAGTATTAAATGAACTTCCATCAAAGTAGTTAAATGCAAAATTATTCTGAATGCCGTTTATTTTCTGATGAGCCAATTGCCAATATTTGCCAGTAGCTTTGTCTCCTAAGTTATATGCAGCGTAATTCCAATTATCTCCAACTCCGAAGGATGAAGTATAAACTGCCGAAGTATCGGATTCAATGCTAAAAATAGTACTTGGTAAATTTGTTCCGATACCGATATATCCGTTAGGTTTAATAGTAAGGAATTCTTTATACTCTTTGCCATCAAAATAATTTATACCAATGCTGTTGAGTCTTTCTGCATTTTTGAAGTGTGCCAATTGCCACAATTTGCCCGATGATTTATCTATGAGATCAAATCCAGAAAAATTATAGTTATCACCAACACCCGCAATAGAAGTATAAGCTGCCGAAGTATCGGACACAACGCTAAAAACACGAGTTGGCGTATTTGTACCAATACCGATATATCCGTTTGGTTTAATAGTAAGATATTCTTTATACTCTTTGCCATCGAAATAATTAAAACCGATACTATTCAGTCTTTCAGCATTTTTGAAGTGTGCTAATTGCCATAATTTACCCGAAGTATTATCTATAAGATCAAATCCCGAAAAATTATAGTTATCGCCAACACCCGCAATAGAAGTATAAGCTGCCGAAGTATCGGACACAACACTAAGAACACGAGTTGGTGTATTTGTGCCGATACCGATATATCCGTTTGGTTTAATAGTAAGATATTCTTTATACACTTTGCCATCAAAATAATTAAAACCGATACTATTCAGTCTTTCAGCATTTTTGAAGTGTGCCAATTGCCATAATTTGCCTGATGTTTTATCTACTAAATTAAACGCAGAATAATTGTAATCATCTCCGATGCCCGAACAATTTAAATATGCACCTTCTTTATTTAAAAGAGTAATACCACCCATTACTTCGAGCTTATCTGATGGATTTGTTACACCGATTCCAACATTACCATTATAAAAAATAGAATTAGCATTTTTTTTCCATATTGAAGTATCGGCTTCCGTTTTCAAATAACCTGCCTCAGCATGGTTTCCCCAACTAAATGCATTATCCCAATTATTAATTTTATTGATAGAGATTGACTTTGCTGGTGATGTTTCGAAGATAGGATCGGTTTCTTTGATACTTTTATTCCCCCAACGTGTAGTATCTGTAGCCTTAATTTTATTTGACAGAGAAGAAGTAAATAACGGATCCGATTCGTTCTTCACTGAATTCGCATAAATGGCAAAGGGAACGCTTAATAGTTGAGAAGTACCCATCTCAACACCATCAACGGTAATTTTTACGAAGAATGGACCTGTACTCCAGTCAATCTTTGCCATATCAGTTGTGTTAATACTACCGATATTTAGATTAATTACTCCAGTAGCAGTTGTAGTTATAGAATGTGTTTCTGTAAAGACAGACGTACCTGTTATGGTATTTTGCAATATATCTATAATAACAGTTTTTTGCATATTTGCGATTATCAATCCGCTTGCATCATGTAATACGGCTTGATATTTGAATTGCTCAGGTGCCTGTGCAATTGAACTTGAAATAGAAATACAAAATTAGGATACAGATTGCTAATATATTTTTCATAACAATTACTTTTTAATAAACTTTTGAAATTTTAAATACTTTAATTATTTGATTCTGGTTGAATACTGATACGAAATATACTCCTTCTACATAACTGTCCAAATTGATGTAATTAAACTTAGAGATTTGCTTTTCCCGAAATATTTCTTTTCCCAAAATATTAGTAATTATAAAAGAAAACTCTTCAGCTTTTTCATCACTAATTTTTAGCCATATGTGGTCATTTGCAGGATTAGGTCCCAATTCAATATTAGAATATTGAAGAACTTCGTTTCCAACTGGTGTAATGCTGATTTCTTCTTGATGAAAACCCTGTGTAAGAAAAACATTCTCCGCCGAAAGAGATTCTGTTGCTATTTCACCAATTGACCAATCGAGTTGATATATTCCATTTTTAAATTCATCACCCGACGAACTTACCAGTTGTTTTGAGATAGATTGCCCTTGAATAGACAACCATCCCATGGTGGTAAAAACAGTGATAGATAATATTTTTTTAATCATTGGTCTTAATTTATTTTGTTTATGCAATTTGCGCCAAAGTGGAATATTTAAAATTGATTCAAATACAACTATAATTTATTGATATAATAGAGGCTCATCCATTACATTAATAAACATAACATTGTTTTAATTTCAAATATCTTTGACAAAGTAACAGTAAAAATGGAAGGATTTCTCTTGACAAAAATCAAGAAATAGTCAAAATGTTATTTATTTTTTATATTGTTTCTAATACGTGAAAGCGTTTCCTCTGCCATCCCTAGATATGAGGCTATTTGTTTAAGCGTAAGATGTTGTAACATATATGAATTTTCATTCATCAATTTTTCATAACGTTCAGTTGAAGTTAGTGCGAGTAATTCATGCATTCTCTGCCCCATAGATGAACAAAAGCTTGCACTAGCTATTCTTTCTAATCTTAAAAGTATAGGATACTTATTATACAGTTTTTCAAATGTTTCCCAATGAATTAGGTAGCCTACTGAATCAGTAAGTAATTGAATATTTACCATACTAGGGCTGTTAAAAATATAACTCGAATACAGGGTAATTATTTCTGACGGAAAATAAAAATCAGTAGTAATTTCGTCTTTAGGAGTAAAGATAAATTGGCGTGCATATCCTTTTTCGATAAACCATAATTTATTACATATTTCGTTTTCTTTTAGCAAAAAATCATTTTTTTTCATCTCGAAAGGGACAAAAGCATCAAAATAATCTTGGCTTGCTGTAGCCTCTAAGATATATAAATCTTCAAGAATCGTATTGTCAAATGGACGTAATTTATTCTTCGAATAATTGTTTCGCAATTGACTATCATTAATAATTTTAGCAAACATTGTTGTTTATATTAATTATAACATACTTCAGAAGTTTTGTCTTAGACAAACTTTAAGGTAATAAAAACAATTGCATGTAATTTTCCATCGAAAAAACATATAATCCATTTAAAGTATTCGTTTCAATTATATTTGTTCCTTGATGGATATTTCCTTCTAGAATTAATTGACCAATGATATTAAATATTTTATATCTAAATTCTTCATCTTCACTTATATTCACAACTAATTTATTGTTAGATTTATATACGAAAACCTTTTTTTGTTCTATGTCGGTGGATGTGGTAACCGACATATCAATATCCAGACCTCCAATATTATAAGTACTTAAATTCAATATATGAGCTTTTTCAATATTAGTGGTATTTCCAAGATATACAGGTAAGTGATTTGCGATATTTAACGGAGTTAATTTAAAAACATAATCTCCTTTATTAATGCTTTTAAACATGAAAGTATTACCGTTACACATATACTGTAAAGCTATTGATAAGCTAGGAGTTGATAGAAATTGAATAACTCCTTTAAAAGTATTATCGACTCCTGTGATTTTTCCGGAAATCAGTAAACTGTCACTATAAAGCTTATAGACTCTAAATGTAAATTTTGAGGCACTGCTTTCGCAAGTATCTCCCTGTTTTATCCAATAACTATATTGACCTTCGAGTAAGTTTGGTGGTAGTCCGAAACCAGTGTAAACAGATAAAATATCGTACAGACTTTCGTACCAAGAATACTTCTTATTAAAATTTATTTTAGAAAGAGAATCGATATTATAAAGACTGTCCTTGCTTGTAAAATCGGGTGCTGACGGTATATTATGAACAATCAATTCGGATTTCACCGCTGTTGAAACACATGATCCATCTCTTATAATAGCATAATAAGTATTGCGACCAATAAAGTATTGTGGACTAAAAAAATTACCAAGCCCCTTACTTGTTTTTAATGCTTGGTCGGAATACCATTCCGTTTTATTATTGTTTGACAGCAGTAATAAAGTATCGTTATTACAAATATGTAAAGAGTCAGTAACAACAGGTGGTTTGCAAGTTTTTATCTGCACTTTTACAGAAAAAGTATCTAAAGAAGGATATATTTTTATAGTAGCCAAAGTATTACCTTCCGATAAGGCTTTTAGTCTGCCTTTGTTATCAATCGTAGCTATTGAAGAATTAATATGCCAAGTATAGTAGGTTATGCTTGCAGATAATGGTAAAGCCGAAAATGCTAATTGAAGAGTATCATTAATATAACAAGAAACAGAATCGGGGATTATTTTAACGGAATTAATTGGTATATATGGTAAAATAGTAAAATATATCTGTGCTATTTTTTTATCAGATGAACTAAACAAATACAAAGAATCGGTTCCAACGTTTTTGCCTGTAACAAAAGAATCTGTTACGGAAATATTTGCCTTTTTTATTATGTAATGATCAATCTCTGAAAATATACTATCTGGTATAATTGCCTGTAATAAAATCTTTTTATTAAGATACAAGGTCTTAGAATCAGAATACTGACAGTATCCCGAAATATTGAAAAGCAGTATAAATAGTAAAATAAGATTAAACGACAAAATTCGCATAAACATATATATAGAAAAGAGCCGATACTCTATAAAGTAAAGGCTCTTTAAGATTGTTTTATATTTTATTTTAGGAACAAGATGATCGAAACATTTTCATTTTCATCAAATATTTTCATCAAATATACACCAGTTAAAAGTGAAGATACATCAATCGTTGTACTAGATGCATTAACATTTTGCAACGATTTTACAATTGAACCCGAAATATCAAAGATTGAGATTGTAGAAATATTTGCATCTGATGATGTAATTGTTGCATTATTTATAACAGGATTCGGATATAATGTAGCTTTTACTTGAACTTCATTGACTTTAGTAGTAGCTTTTGCTTGATAAGAAAATGCTTGAAGTTTATCTCCATTTGCCGTTTCCAAAGCGGTACCTGAATAATTAATTATAAATGATGAAGGAAGAGCATCTTTAACTGTTACAGTAACAATTTTGGGATTTGTTTTATCAACAGTAACCGATAAAATCGTAGCGTTTAAAATAATGTCCGATTTTAAGTGTGTTGGAGCATTCGAATTATAGAGTATATCTAATAGAATTTTCACATCATCAACACTTAATGCTTCAGCAAATTCTATTTGAACTGTGATACTGTCAATTAAGGTAACATTGGTAATCGTTGGTTTAACAATTTGAATTGGTTTTGTAGCACTTTCAACCGAAATATAAATCCAATATACCTTTTTTTTATCTGCTGAGTAAGCTGAAATTTTCGAATTGCCTTTTGCTATACCCCAAACATAACCATTGTTTAATCCTATAATTGAATCAGATGAACTAGTCCATTGGATTGTTGAATCAAAATTTAGATCAGAGAAATAACTTTTAATTTCGACTTGTTTTCCTTCTTCAATATACAACGAGTCTTGGATTAATATTGGATCTTGAACAGTAGCTGTATCAGTATTTGCAACTAGATTTATTTTAGCGACAATTTTCCAATAATTATCGGTTGCAGTAAATACATTAATTCCTACAGCTAAAGCTGTATACCATATATTTGATGAATCGGTAGTTGTAACAATTCCTAATGATGAGTTCAACGTTGAGAAATCGAATTTATAATTTGACGCGATTAATTTCGACAAGTTTACTGGAACACCGACAGTAACAGCATACGTATCTGTTGTATGAATCGTATCAGTTTGAGAACTTGTGGTATCAATGCTCTTTGGTAAAGTTGTTATTTTGAAATTATACGAGAATAATCCGTCTTTACTTGTAGCTATAATATTAGTTGTACTAGATGCTATTATTGCTGTAAAAATATATGTTCCTAAACTATCATTACCTGACGACCAATTTAAATTATTTTGATTACCAGCAATATACTTCATCAAATCAACTTGTTCCCCTACTTTTAATGTTAATGGTACATTGATAGTTGTTACAGTATTAGCGAGTGTAGTTTGAATTGGCAATACATATTTTATAGATGAATCGACTAACGTAATGTTTTCAATACCTAAATTTTGAGATACATATTTCAAAGAAACAGGAAGGTTATTTATAACTATACCATTCGTTATATTTCCATCAAAAAGTGCAACTCCATTAGGAATATATGAAACCAATTCAATTGTATCTCCAATAGTTACTGTTATTTTTTTCAATAAAATAACTGAACCATAATTGTAATTTGTTATTATAAAAGAGACAGTTTTTTTTAATGAATAGGATGTTGCGGTTACAATAACATTTCCTGTATCAACAGCAGTATAATCTCCGTTTTGCGATATTTGTCCAATATATGGATTAGAAATAACCCATGATGATATTTCAGACAGGCTTAGTTTTCCAGCTAAATTTATCATAGAACCTACAACACATTTAAAACTATTTGTCATTGCATTTGTATCAACTTTAGTATTAGTAACTGTGATTGTAAAAATGTGTTGATTTGTATTCATTGAATCGTTTACTATTATTGAATAGGTACCATCATTTGATGTTGTAAAATAATGTCCAAACTCAGGATAGTAACTAGCATTCTGAATAGAATCGTAATTCCAATGACTAATGCTTGAAAATTCTATAGCGAGATATTTGTCGAGATACAATGTATCTCCACTTTGCAGATTGTGAACAGACGTTGTGGTAGTCTGGGCAAGCATTACTACCGGGCTCATTACCAGTAGCAGCAGCATCGTTTTGATGTAATGTTTTACTGTTTTCATAATTTAATTTTTACGTCAATAACTTCATTTATATAAACAACAGGTTTACAAATACCAAGTAAACATAGAAGTTAAAATCCCGTACTTTAAATATCAAAAAAAAACATTTATTTTACAATAACTAACGATAATCCCATATAATTAAACATTCTCGATATTCCTGTTGATGTTGAAAATGTTGATTGCAAACCATATACAACATAAGGTTCTATTTTGATAGAATAATTAGATTTTAATAAAAAAGTAACCGTAGGTGCAACATATAATTGTTCAGTTACTTTAGTAAAATCCTGTTTGTAGAGTATTGTATATTTACCATTATTAAATTGAAGATAGTTGCCTTTACTGTAAATCAGTATTTGTGTTGTAATTCCGAAATTGAACCCTAAAGAAAAATTCTTTTTTATGAAATAATTGTATGATACATATAACGGGATTGTTAAATGTAATGCAATATTTGTCTTCTTATAATTGATATTATAGTTAATTGTATCATAAATATTTGTCGATTTTATTGTTTTAGTTGTATCGTAAATGGTATGCCATATGGTATCACCACCCGAATATTCGTAGTAGGTACTTATTGTTTTTACGATAATAGTGGTATCGGTTTGAATATGTGAAAATTTTATTTCATTAAACTTTTTCTGAATGTTAAAACTTTCCTTTTCCATTTGTATACCAAGTCCTGTATTAATTCTTAAATGGTTTCCATAACTTATTCCACAACTTACTCCTGGCGAAATGGTTCCTTTCCCTGAATTATTCAAAATTGTTACAGCCTGTTCTTGTTCTGGTCGAAGAGCTTTATATTGAATTAGGGGTAAAAACATATGAGTAGAATACGAAAACAACCAGTTTTGATTATTTTTATTTACCTGATTATTAATTAATTTTGGCGTTTCTTTTATTTTTATAGTATCTATAACTGTAACTGTATCATATACTTTAATAGTATCCATGAGAGTATACTCTTTGTAATCGACAATTGTATCGTAAATGGTTTCGATTTTCTGATTTTCTTTTGCTATTTTCGGCTGACGGTGAATGGCTATTCCCCGAGAATCACCTTGTCGAGGTCGGTAAATTATTATTTGATCACCATGTTCACGATATACTAACGAATGGTCATCAATAATAATGCGAAGTATATCTATTATCTTTTTATTTGATACGGTAAATGAAACTACTCTATTTTTATTGAACAATGCACCATTAAATGAGAATGAAAAATCTCCCAAATGTTCAATTTTTTCCAAAACGGAAACAACTGGTTCTTTACCCACCGATAATGATATCCGTTTCTCTAATAACGATTTTTGAGAATATGACGAAAAGATGATACTAAAATTGAAAAGGATAGCAAGAAATAATTTCTGCATTTATTAAAACTAATTATTTAAAAACTACAACCATCACCGGAAATAATATACTTGTTGTTTTCTTTTTTTACTGAAATATTGAACGTTAATTGTAGCATTTCAAATACCGAATCAATAGTATAATGATCGTATTTCGCATTAAGAGTACACGAATACAAATCGGGATTTTGAAGTTCTATTTTTGTATTATAATACTCCTGTAAATCCCTCATCACATCTTGAAGTCTCGCATCTTTAAAGACAAGTGTTTTGGTTTTCCATGCCACATAATTATATTCTTTGTTTACTGTTTTTCTCAGTATTTTTTCTTTCTTGAGATATTCCGCCCTTTCACCTTTGTTGATTATTACCGACTGCGTACCCTCAATATTTTCTACTTTTACAATTCCCGATTCAACAGTTACAATAATTTTGTTGTTATCTTTATTTGAATTGATATTGAATGATGTTCCAATATCGGTTATAACCAAATCGGAGGTTTTAACAGTAAACGGATGTTGTTGGTCGTGTTTAATATCGAAAAAAGCTTCACCTTCAAGTTGAACGATTCTGTTATCATTACCATAGTTTTTATTATAAACAATTTTCGATTTTTTATTTAAGCTGATGGTCGAACTATCTACCATTACTTTCTCAATAATTTCGTTGACAGTTGCTACCTGTAAAGCGTCAGGTCTGGAGTTCAAATGAGTATATAAAAACCATGAACTTATTAATAAAGCAACAGAAGCAGCTATTTGCAACGTATATCTGAGTGTTTTCGGTTTCAACGTTATCGATTTGGTTTCTTCTGTAGTATTTTCAAGGAAATAGGTATATGCTGAAGAAGCATCAAAATCTTGTACATTTATTTGGCTTGTAATATTGTACAACCGTTTCTTTTGCATAAAATCCTGATATAAAGCATCATCACACGACATTGCTTCATCTAAAGCAATTTTTTCGTTTTCAGTAGCTTCGCCCGATAAATATTTTATTATCAAGCAATCGTAGTCAATATTTTGTATATTACTATCCATAATTACTAACTAAGTAAACTATGTTTATAAAATCCCGTACTCATTAAATAAAAAAATGCAATATTAATAATAACAATTAGAAGTAAGTGTCCTAGTTTTTCTTTTAACAGTCTCATAGCCTTTGTCATATGAGTATCAACAGTCCGATCTGAAATTCCTAATTTCTCTGCAATTTCTTTATATGACAGTTCCTCGAACCGTTTCATCTTGAAAACATTTCTGGTTTGTTCAGGAAGACTTTCTATCGTTTGCAATATTCCATTTACTTCTTCGCTACTTTCGAGATAATCGACTGTTTTCAAGGAGAGTTCCAATAGTGTAAATGAAATCTCGGCTTGATGCTTTTCAACAACACGTTTATGCTTAAGATAATTAAGACACTGATTGTGAACCGAACCAAATAAATATGAACGTAAAGTTTTAATCTCTTTTGCCTTCGATCGATTTTCCCATAAACTGATTATTACATCCTGAACTATATTCTTTACATCTTCTTTATCTTCGAAATAGTTCAAAGCATAGGTACACAAAGCATTAAAATACTCTTTGTATATATATGAGAAAGCAGAACGGTCGCCTGAGTATATTCTTTCTATGATATGTTGTTCAGAATTCGACAATTTCATTCTTTATGCGAAATACTATAGTTCATTAATTGAATTATAAAATACAAATGTAATAGTATTTTAAAGAATATTTAATCCCTCTTCGAAATTGTAGTTCGATTATTTAATGATTGGGAACGAAAATTCTTAAAAAATTGTTTGGATTCTAAACTAGATTGAAAAAAGCTGATAATATATTTTAGAAACAAGTACGGGATTTTTGTTTTAAAATTTACTTGATGTATATAATCTGGTTTTATAGCTTTTCATTCTTCGATGATGTAAATAGGATAAACACAGAAAATACACATTTGATAAATGGGAAAGTGAAATATAGGGGTTTTAATATTTTGAAATAAATGAAGAGGAAAGATATATGAAGAGAATTATTGAATATTTTAAAAATAATAGAAAACAAAGCTATTTGAAGACCCAATATAAAAATCAGTATGCATTTGTCGGTATAGGTAATCATAGTATACATAATTTATATCCAGTATTACAGTATTTAAGGGTGCCAATAAAATATATTGTTGTAAACAGTAAAAAGAATGCAGAGCTTATTAATATCAGTTTTTCAGGAATTATAAGTACAAACAACTTTGAAACGATCCTAAATGATCCTGAGATTAATGGTATATTTATTTGTGCAAGTCCTCAAAGTCATTTCGATTTAATAAAAAAGGGATTGGAACATAATAAGAATATTTTTGTGGAAAAACCTCCGTGTACCACCGAGAATGAATTATATGAGCTTATCAAACTTGAAAAAGAAAGCAATGTGTTTTGCATGGTTGGTATGCAAAAACGTTATGCTCCTGTAACAAATCTTTTAAAAAATCATTTACATAATTCCGTTATATCATATAATTATCGATTTGTAACGGGAACTTATCCAGAAGGAGATAGCCTTTTAGATATTTTTATTCATCCGCTCGATTTTGTTACGTACCTATTTGGCGACTTTGAAATTGCTTCCATTCAAATTTCCCAAAAGAATTCCTTTTTCATCCATCTCGCACATAAAAGTTTTGTTGGTACTATTGAATTATCTACACTTTACAGTTGGAAAAATGCAGAAGAAACATTAATAATAAACACAGATTCAGGAATTTACAAAATGAAAAACATGGAATATCTGAGTTTTGAAAAAAAATCTAAGACATTTTTTACTATTCCTGTTGAGAAAATTAAGAAAATAGACCAACAGATTCAAATACTCCATAGTAGAAATAACTTCAATCCTATTATGGAAAACAATCAAATAGTCACTTCCGGTTATTTCAGTGAATTAAAAACGTTTATTAACCTATGCGAAACAGGAAAAGGGAATAATCATTCAACCTTATCGGATCTGAAGCCGACTTACAATATTATTAAGAAAATCAAAAAATAGAAATCCATGTACGGAAAATTAGATTACGTGTTACGAGCCTTACGCTTCGTAAACAATACCTTACGCCCTAAACACAAGAAATTATCGACCTTAATGTTCTATGCAACAAGTTCGTGTGATTCAAAATGTAAGCATTGTCTTATTTGGGCTAAAAGACCAGTAAAACATCTGCCACTGACTAAGTTTATTGAAGTTATGAATAGCAACTGTGTCAACAAATATACAAGAGTAGGATTAGAAGGTGGCGAGTTCTTACTTCATCCCGAAGCTTTTCAAATTCTAGACTGGTTCAAAAAGAATCATCCGAATTTCGATCTACTTTCCAATTGCTTAAAACCAGACAGGCTCATTGATGCTATTAAAAAGTACCCTCCAAAGCGATTATTTATATCTCTGGATGGAAATAAGGATACCTACTTGTATATGAGAGGTAAAGATGGATATAATAACGTTTTAAAAGTGATTGAGAATTGCAAGGATTTGGTGCCGATATCTTTAATGTTTACTCTATCGCCATACAATGGATTTCGAGATATGGAACATGTTATTAACCTTGCCAAGGAATATAATATTGATGTTCGAATAGGAACATATAGCGACATAGCTTTCTTTGATACGGTAGAAAAAGCACATGAAACAGAAATTGGTTCAAGAAAAGAATTTGATATTTTAATTACTAAAACATCATCAGATAAACAATTGATTTACTAACGTCAAATATACCGAAAATGGATTGCAAAGACATTCAAACAACAGGATTTGATTTTAAAAAAAATATCCCCCATAATATTGAGGATACAAAAGAGAATTTAGATTTTTTATTACTTTATGATGAATGGCGTAAAAAAAACTTAAAACTTAAATGTTACAGTATCTTCGATAGTCTTGTTATACATCCTGATGGAAATATTCCCATTTGTCAAAATCTTGATTTAAAATTGGGGAATATATATAACAATAGTTTAGACGAAATTTTTAACTCTCTAGAAACGCAACGTATACACAAAAAGCATAGAAATGGATGCAACAAATGTTGGATTAATTTTCACCGGAAATATGATATTGTTTTGATGCGAAACCTTGAAATGGTTTTACCGAAATGGTTTATAGAGAAAATAATGGGAAAGTATCAATGGACAGACAATAAACATTTTACCTATAAAGATTTTATTAAAGAGAATAAGTCTATGCGTATTAAATAAGATAATAAATATCGTACTTGAAAGTATTTTTTTGTAAAATTCTATATTTAACATTTATTTTCTTTGATTTTTGTTTTGGCATTAACTACAACACAATTTAATTTTTCTGAATTAAAGATAAACTGGATACTTCTGATGTAAATAATATTCAGTTTTTCATAAATCAAAATACAAACAAATTGTTTATTTGAAATAAAAAAACATATGAAATTAGATTCAAGATCTATAGTAAAAGGAATAAATAAAGAAGTATATACTCAAATTTATACAAATAAATATAATCAATCTACTCCAGTTAAAATGAAGAAAAAGTGGACGTTTATTATTAAAGAACTATTTGATAAAATTATTAACTTGTTTTAGACTTATTGTTTAAAATAGTAATTTTCATGAGAATGAAATTTACTTTACTTTTGATATTAATCAATTTTAGTAAAAAAATTCATTACTATTCTCCAGTAAGATTCACATTAATAAAATATGTGGATCGGTTCATCTAAAAGTTTGATGAATTTTGACAGTTCTGTATTCACTTTATTATTCCATTCCGAATACGACAGTTCATAGATTCTTGATGCTGAAATACTCGATATCCATAAGGTTAAATCTTCGATTTTATGGATAGCAAAAGCATAAGGATTGAGCTTCTACAACCATGCACAATATTACTTTCATAATTTTACCTAATCCAGGGAAGACAAAATTGCATACTGCAATTATATCGCTAGAGTTTTTGGTAATTAAAGAAATTTTTAAAAAACTATATTTTCAATTCTCTAGGAATAAACTTACACTTTCCATTCCTAACTATTAATCGAAAAAATGTATATAAAAAACCCTAATTTCATACCTCAATAACAGCAATTCTAATCAAAAATACCCCCATCTGATTACTCATAACTCCCTTCATACCATAAATCAAACCCATTGTACTACATATTTTTCCTTTTATGGACATACTTCCCATTTATTCAACAATTTATATTCATTTATTATATTTTTATCCTTTAATAAAACAAAAAAATACAGTTTTTTTTGATGTTCATTGATAAAGAACAAAAAGGAATTTTCAAAATCATTAAACCGGTACTAAGTTTTAATAAAAAATAACAACAGTACAAAAAACGGTATATATAAAAAAACATATTACCAACGATGCTAACAGTTGGAAACTGTTTCTTAATTAGGTGCCAAGTAAGAAACTAGAAATACCTAGCCTTATTCATGGAACAGAAATATTTATTCGTGTAGCCGATGGTAATACTCACGATTGGGGATCTTATAGCAATGTTACGGGCTTTATCCCTCAATAAACAGACTATCCTGCTAAGTTCTTCGAAATTTAGTTGGAATTAATAATAAAAAAAATGAAATAGACAATTGAAACAGCAATTTATGACAACAACAATTAACAGAACAGACTACGGTCTGAATGAAGCAAAACGGAATAATTATGAAACTGAACGTAGTGATAAATGGGACGAAGTGCGTGATGCCTTTATCAAAAAACATCCTACTTGCGCGATTTGTGGTTCAACAATTAATTTACAGGTACACCACATCTTCCCGTTTCACTATTGTATTGCCCTCGGTCGTCCCGATTTGGAACTTGACGATCGCAATTTGATGACTCTGTGCGAAACTCAAGGATTTGATCATCACCTTCTTATTGGTCATTTCGATGATTTTAAATCATCTAACTTAAATATTAAAAATGATACTATAAAGTACCATGGTTTAACCGAAACACAAATAAAAGCCAATAATAATTGGTTGTTTGAAAAAAAATCGAAATTAAAAGCATTAGAGAAAATGAGCGATCAGGAAAAGTCTGATTTTACTGATTTGATGAACAAAACATACCCTATAGTTTAGAAATTAGCAAACGAATATTATGCTTAATTCATAATATAAACGATGGAACATCATAAATAGACGCCGAATTGATAAAAAAACGATTGATTCCATTAATTAACTATGCGATAGACATTCCATTTTTATCAGAAAAACGGAAGCTTTTTTAATTGATCTTATCGTTTGACTTATAATTCATGCAATGGTTAAAAGATTTCATGTTGAAAAAACTATAATTGAAAACAATAAATCAGTTATATCGAACTATTATTTATTATACATAAAACTTATTTAATAGTATTTTACTTTATCAAAGATTAATCACAAATAATACAGAAAATATAAATCATTTGAATAAAATAGAGAATTTGAATTCATCGGATATAAAAATTAATTACAACAATATGCCTAGAAAAGAATTTGTTGACTTAGTCAAAATAATAAAGCAAACAGGTCAAAGTGAAAAAATGTCGAAACGAGATTTTATATATTTATTTGATTGGTATGAAAAAAGGACAAGTGGAAATGTTTGGCGAATAAATGAATATTTAGCAAGCGAAAAATTAGTTATTGAACCAAACTATCAAAATGGATGGATAGACGATAAAATAGAACTTAAACTTAAGGAAAAAGCAAGAATCAAAACAAGTGATTGTGATAATTCAGATGACTCGTTCGACCCAATAAGCCGATTATCTTTATTAAAAGTTTCATCCAGAATACCCATTTCAGTAAAACGAGATTCTACACTTGAAAAAGCATATCATTTAATGTGGAAAAATGAATATTCCCAGTTACCTGTTATGAATGACGACAGAAATGTTCTTGGTTTGATAACATGGCAATCAATTGCTAAAGGATTAATAACAAATAAAACGTCAAAAAGTGTTAAAGACTTTATGACAAACGAATTTACTATTCTTGATGAAACGACTCCTATATTCGACGCAATAAAAGAAGTAATTAAAGTAGGCGTTGTTTTTGTTCGTAGTTCCGATAATAAGATTAAAGGTCCCATTACTCCATCCGACCTAAACGAACAATTTATCGAGCAAATTGAACCATACATTTTACTAGAACAAATTGAAAATTATATTAGATTGATTTTACATAATAAAATTGTGCTTGAAGAATTACAAAAGTTGATAAAAATTAATGAAGAGGATCGAGAAATTAGTTCATTAAGCGATATGACCTTTGGTGGATACATCAGAGTTTTACAAAATCATGAAATGTGGAATATCCTCGGATTACCTTTTGATAAAGCTGACTTTGAAAATGATTTACACGCTGTGCGAAAAATTAGAAATGATGTAATGCATTTCCATCCCGATGGCATTTCACCAAATGAACTTGATATATTAAGACGAATATCAAAGTTTTTAATGGACTTTAGACAGAATTGCTAAAAAAACAGAAAAATGAAACAAGAAGATAAATCTTTCCTTGAAAAACTGAATTCAAAATGGATAACTCCAATCTTTGCAATAATAACTATTATTTACGGTGGTTTATTCAAAATGTATAGTGACAGACTTGAGACACAAACAAACAACCTCAATAACATTCAAACACAATTAGATATAAAATTGAAAAAGCAGGAGTTTGAAAATAAGCTAAAATTGACCCTTTATGAAGAAGTTAAGGATGCAATTGTAAAAGATAATCCTATGATTCAAGGTGCGACTCTATTAATTATAAACGAAATGCTAAAAGAGGACAGTACTTTCAGAGAAAAATTGAAAACCATACTGTTTGCGTCATCAAATTCAAAAGATCTGATTGCCATTCAGGAGAAAATTGATATGTTTTCTTCTGAACAAAATGAAATGCTGCAAAATGCATTTAAAATAGATGTATTTTATCTTGAGGATATTTCAAAGGAATCAATGCAAAAAGCTAAGATTATAGTTTCATCACTCAAGGCAAAATATCCCCAGTACAAAATTCGTCTAAGACTCTTGCCCAAAGAAGTAAATGCTCAAATTGGATATAGAATTTCTAGTAACCAAATCAGATTTGAACCTAACGAAAGTAATATTGCTAAAGATGTTTTGAAATTGATTTCGGAAAACAGAATATTAGTATCCGAACTACCGAAATTATATAAAGTTAATAATAAAACACCTGGATATATCAGCGTTTTTGTTAAAAATATTTAAAGCTTAGTTTCCTAACATTTCAATGCATAAATATTGAAAGTCAATCTAAATTTTGATTTTCTTTTATAAACATTTTCATTAAAGATATAAATACAATTTATTATATATGGATTTTAAAAATATTGAGATAAAAAGTGCCAAATTTCAAATAATTGGGGCTATTGTTGGAATAATTGCAGCCATTATTTCTATTATTCCTGTGATAAATAATTACGTTACAATAGATAAAAATCATAAAATTAAGAATGATTCTACTATTAAACATACTATTATTGAAGATACTATTGTTCAAATTATTGAAGACACTTTAAGATATGATTATAAAAATATAAAAAAACAAAAAACAAAATTGTCAAAAAAGACAAATATTATTTTCCCCGAAGATAATATTAAACAAAAATGGAAGAATCAAATTGATAGCCAAAATTATAAGATTAAACCTGAATAACATATTATGGGAAGAATATTTATAGGCATTTTATTAAGTTTTTCGCTGAATGTTTACTGTCAAGATAAACAAATAGAAGAAAGTATATATAGAGATTTTGCGAGTAAAGGAATTGCAAATGATCAAACAGAAATAATATTAGATGAGGTTGCAAATAATTTTATTGCTGTCCAAACTTGTATTTCTGATATTGTAGAAAAATCCTTATCAATAAATCAGAAAAATGAATTAAAAAGGAAAACATTAGGATATTTTCAATCTCATCAAAGTATCATTGAAGTTACAAATTTAAATTTAGGAGAAACAATGCAACGGTATATATCTGATTATCTTGATCGTTTGATTAATATGCCTTATTTTAAGGTTACTTTAATTTGGGATAATCAGTTTTCAGTTAGTGAACTATTTAATGAAGGATCAGGTAATTATCAAATTGGTGCAGGATGTTGGCAATATTTTATTGTAAGAAATCAAGAAGGAATAATTGTTTATTCGGATAGAACTTATAAAAGAGCCTTTTTTTCAATTAAACGTTTATCGAATGGATGGTATATAAAGATCAATAATATTAAAGCAGAAGAAACAAAAAAATATACATTTAAATCTACATATAGATGAAACCCATAATTATATTATTATTTCTTATTTTAACCTGCTTTCCATCAATAGCTCAAACAGATGAATATTTTAAAAATGATTTACAAGAAAGTAGAAAGTATACATTTGGATTTATTAATAATCTACTTTTAAAATGGAATTTAATATATACAGATACCTCTGTTTCAATAAAAGATAAACTTAAATGTTATAATAATTATTTATCGTCACAAGAATTAGAGAAAGACAATAAACATAGATTAGAACTTAATAGAATTATTGAAAAACAAAATGGTCAAATATCATTTTTAAATACTGATTTAGGGAAACATGAGGTTAATATTAAGCTACCGATAACATTTAAGGACAGAAATTATGATTTAGTTTTAAAATTTATAAGAATAAAAACAAATAATATATATTCTTGGAGAATTACTGATATAAGAATGGGAGATTCTTGTACGTTAATAAATAATGGTATCAAGTATATTGAATTTGAAAAAGATTTTTCTAACACAATTGAAGAAATTATGAATAAAAAAAACATATCACAATATTTTGACATTAACCCTTACTACAATATTTTTTTGGATAATTATAATTACATTTCATTAAAATCTAGAAATATTGATAGTATTTATTATAAAATAACGGAATTACCATATTTTAATAAAAAAAATGAAATTATAGGATATAAATTTTTAATTCTAACAAAAAACAGAGAAAATAAAAATAGTAGAAAACAAGGATGGCATATATTAGATGAAGGAGAAATGAATGAATATTACAATAAATATGAAGAAAGTAATATTATTAATTTTTATTTAAAAAAGATCCACTAAATAAATTAATCCTTAAACACAAGTCGCATTGAAAGATACTACCAGTGCGAGCTTTACAATCAATATCCATGGACAGAATTGGGTTATACGTATGATTGGAATCCTGAAAATAAAACACACATTGGATTGAGTGAATTTGTAATAGCAGCAAACTCAAACATTAAGGTTAAGGCAATTTATACTACAACTGAGTATCTTAAAAAGTAAATCCTAATTTACAACTACTCCCCTCCTTTTAAAATAATAAATAAGAATTCTATTTGTTCATAGAATAAATCTATGCAAATAGAATTCTTATTTGTGTTTCTTAATGATATTATTACAATATCTGGAATCCAGTATTCTTAATTCATTTATTGGTCTTAAGCCGATACCTCAAAAATTCATATTCATACCATGTATTTATTCCACTCATGGACATTACTTGATATTGCATTACTGTGTGAACTAGATTTGAAGTAATAAATTGATTTCAATATGTAAATCTTAGCAACATCCGAAAGATTTAGTTTCAATTATAAAAAATGTATTATAAATCAACCCTCATTCATTTAAAATAAACTGTTATGTCAACACAAATATTCACAAACAAGGATGCGTACCACTTTTTAAAAGTAGAGCAATATTTCGATAGATACAAGGAATGGGATCAACTCGATTCCGTAGTTTCGCACAACTTCGACCCTCAAACAGAAAATCTTACCCTCAATTTCAAAAAGCAAGATGGCAACTTATGTAGTATGTTGATTCAGTTTCCTCAGAAAGACACATTCCGCATGCGTTTCAATCCTAGTAAAACAACTGATCAATTCACCACACAAAACACCCGTTCGGTAATACAAGACAATTTCAAAGATTTGAAACGACTGTTGGAAATAAGAGAAGAATTTACAATTGATGTCCAGGAAAATAAAAACAGCATTCAACTTATAACCAAAGGTAACGACAATAAACCTTGTATGCGAATGCTTGTTAGCTTCACTCCATTCTCGATAACAGTGTTCAATGCCTTACAAGACCAAGAGTTTCAAGTTTGGCAAACAGCAGAAACACCCATTTATTTCACTGCCAATGGAGATGACGATTATGCCATCATACAAGCAGTTGCCAAACCCGCAACTGCACGATATGTGGGATTTGGAGAACAAGGAGGACAATCGCTCGACAAAAACACAGAACAAATTAACTATTTCAACTTCGACAACATGCGATATCGTCAGGTGTATAACCAAGGACCTTTAGATACACGTGAGCCACTTTATCATTCCGACCCTGTCTTTTTTGAATACAATGGAGTACCTGATCGTGATAGTGTAAACGCTATTTTTATAGATAATCCAGGACAATTACTCATGGACATCGGTTATCAAAATTCGGGACGATATATGTTCGGTACCCGATTTGGTGATCTTGATTATTACTTCTTTATGGGTAATGACACAGCAACTGTTATTGATAGTTTTACGTCTATTGTTGGTCGTTCACGATTAAAACCACGATATGTATTAGGATTTCATCAAGGTTGCTATGGATACGAACGTCGTGATATACTAGAATGGGCGGTAAATAAATATCGTGAATACCAAATTCCAATCGATGGAATGCACGTGGATGTAGATATTCAACATAACTACCAAACGTTTACCATCGATACAGATAAATTCCCCGATCCTCAAGAAATGTTCGGTAAACTGAAAGTGCAAGGTATAAAATGTAGTACAAACATTACACCAGTTATCAGTAAAGAAGATCAAAACTATATAACATATACTCAAGCACGAAATCAACAGTATTTTGTAAAAGATATACGCTATTTACCAAACGATGCAGACAGTAAATACTATCAACTCTATGGTGGTGGGAATGAATACTGTCCTAATAATGGATATGTAGAAGACTTTAATAGTGGAAACCCCTATATTGGTGGTGTTTACTATGGAAATGACTCAAATGGAAATGAATTAGGTACCGCAGGACATTATGCCGATTTTGGACGAAGAGAAGTCCGTGAATGGTGGGGAACCCAGTATCAATATCTTTTTAATATGGGATTAGAAATGGTATGGCAGGATATGACAACACCTGCAATTCGCGATTATCGAGGAGATATGAAAGGATTTCCCTTTCGTCTGGAAGTAACTTCCGACTTCCTTTCAGATACGCAACCAGAACTTAAACCAGCCATCAAAGTATGGAACTTATATTCATATAATCTACACAAAGCAACATATCATGGACTTAATAATCTAAAAGGTCGGGACAACAAACGCAACTTCATCATTGGTCGTGGAAGCTATACTGGTTCCCATCGTTTTGCTGGATTATGGACGGGGGATAATTCATCGGACTGGGATTTCCTTAAAATGAATGTTTCGCAGGCATTATCTCTTGGGATGTGCGGTGTAGTAATCAATGGACAAGATATCGGTGGTTTTGAACAATCAATTGATAACGGGAAATGGGCAAGCCCAGAACTGCTTATCCGATGGACTGCAGCCGGTGCATTCCTACCTTGGTTCAGAAATCACTATGTACGTAAAGGTCGGAAAGAATTTCAGGAACCATTTATGTATGTTGAATGGTTCAATCAATATCAAGGAGGCCAATTACCTGAACCACAGGAATTATATCGAATGGTTCTACCTATTTGTAAACATTTCATTGAATTGCGTTACCGTCTGCTTCAAGTATTTTATGATGCCATGTTCGAAAACACAATAAACGGTTTACCTATCAGCCGTCCGTTATTCCTTAATGCACCATCAGACAAATCGCTTTTCAATGACAAAGAACAATTCCTTAACAATGAATTTTTTGTAGGCAAAGATTTACTTATTGCACCTGTACTGAACCCACAAGTGCAAAATGGATTTGATAATTCAGGCAAACGCGATGTATATCTCCCAACAGGCAACAATTGGTATTGCTTTATGAATAATTCAATGCCATTGGGTTCTGCCATTGAAGGTGGAACAACAATACGCGATTTTGATGCCAATCTAAATACGAATGATAATCATATCAATTTCATTGTACCTATATATGTCCGTGAAGGAGCAATTATTCCAACAATCGAACTAGAGCAGTATGTAGGACAACTAAATCAAGAAGGCAAACCTAATCCTGTAACCCTTAATATTTATCCAGGTCAATCGGGTTCTTATAATATGTATTTGGATGATGGCGTAAGCCGTTCATCGGCATCAGTCGATGCCCACCCGATAGAATTTGGAGGAGACGAAGATGCTAAAGGAGAATATCGTCAAACAAATATTTTGCATCAATATATTTCCGATAAAACAAGAGAAATAACTATTGAACGAATACACGACAACTATACTCCAACTCTTGAAAAATATTTTTTTGTTGCTATTCTGCACGACCCCGCGGAACAAAAAGGAGGAAACGGATCTTTGGTGAATATAAAAATCAATGACACCGAGATTGCACTTATTACAGGTAGTTCGCCCGATCAAAAAGCAAATAGCCTTTTATATTCAACGGTAAATGCTTGGTATTACAACGAAACCATTAACATCAGCTTCATCAAGATATTCGATAATGCCTCGAAGATTACGGTAACGACAACCTATAATTAAAAACGAACAGACGAAATAAACAGTGGAGTCCAGAACCCACTTAAATAAACGGGGCGAAAACCGAAAAGCCTTATGAGTAGGGACATTTTAAATTTAATAAAAATGAGTAATACAGAAATTAAAGCAGGTTTATTTATTGCTTGCTATGAAATTGGTGGCGATAAAGCTGGTGCACCAACA